>Ga0194111_10002171_pt1 | contig 23862 bp, 20 predicted proteins | sample TA2KigC300mmetaG_FD_146194 | JGI IMG/M metagenome (GOLD analysis project Ga0194111, IMG submission 146194) | Freshwater microbial communities from Lake Tanganyika, Tanzania - TA2015033 Kigoma Deep Cast 300m | ecosystem: Environmental > Aquatic > Freshwater > Lake | place: Tanzania: Lake... | reverse complement strand
TCTTAGTACCGCCACGCCCTTCTTCAGTTCATTCTCTCCGATGATCAGCGTCTGAGGCAAAGCCAGGGAATTTGCCTGCTTCAGCTGAGATTTCAGGCTCTTGTCTCCCAAGGCCATGGTAGCCCCAATGCCAGCCCGGCGCAGCTTCGCGGCCAGTTTTATGGCTTCCTTCTTGGCCTTTTCGCCAAGATAGGCAATGTAGACCTCTGGGCCAGGGATAGGCGGCAGCTCGATGCCCTGCTGGCGCAGGTTAAGGATAATCCGTTCCAGGCCGGTAGCAAATCCGATGGCTGGGGCAGGTGTTCCGCCCAACTGCTCGATGAGGCCGTCGTAGCGCCCTCCACCCCCCAGCGCGCTTTGCGCGCCCCCCTCCCGGGGTTGAATCTCGAAAACGGCCCTGGTGTAGTAGTCCAGGCCACGCACGAGGTAAGGATTCAACTCGTAGGGTATTTCCAGACCGTCAAGATAGCCTTTCAAAGCATCGAAGTGCCGGGCGCACTGCTGGCAGAGATGCTCCGCGATTCTAGGGGCACCTTTGACGATCTCCTGGCAAGAAGGCTTCTTGCAGTCCAGAAGGCGCAAGGGGTTTTGCCGTAGCCTCCTCCCGCAGTCTGGACACAAAGCCTGGGCATGGCCAGAATAGTATTGCCTCAGCTTCTCCAGGTAATCAGGCCGGCAAACCTTGCAACCGATGCTGTTAAGCTGAAGCGTCAATCCTTTCAGCCCCAGCGAGGCATAGAATTCCCAGGCCATGCTGATAACCTCTGCATCCAGTGCCGGGTCAGCGTCGCCTATGGCTTCCACCCCAAACTGGCGGTGCTGCCGGTATCTGCCCGCCTGAGGCCTTTCATAGCGAAAGATGGGGCCGATGTAGTAGAGCCTGACTGGTTGAGGAAGGTTGTGCATGCCATGTTCGATATAGGCACGGCAGACCGGCGCCGTTCCCTCGGGGCGCAAGGTCATGCTGTCGCCACCCTGATCCTCGAAGGTATACATCTGCTTCTCTACGATGTCTGTCCCTTCGCCAACACTGCGTCTGAACAGGCTTGTCTGCTCAAAAACCGGGGTATCGATGCGCTTATAGCCGTAAAGCTGACAAATCTTCTCAGCCTTCTCCTCTACAAACCTCCAGTAAGCCTGATCGTGGGGTAAAATATCTTGTGTGCCTCGTGGAGCCTGGTACACTGTTTGTCTCCTTGCGTTTGCTAGGATACCTTTGTGGACTGGCTAAAGTCAAGGTAAGCCTTGGCTGAGGTAGCACAAACTCCGTGTGCAAGAAAGAGGGGTGTCCTTCCAGGAGGGTACAGAATGAATAGCATAGTATCGCGCAGTAGACTGAGTTCTTCCACAGAGGAGACAAGGCAGACTGTAAGGCTGTGGCAAGGATACCGTGCTAGGCAACCTCGGTCAGGAATTCCAGCACGGCCTGGTTGAACTTGTCTGGAATCTCCGTGTTGAACCCGTGTCCTCCTCCGTAGAGTACGACCAGCTTCGCCTTAGGGATGCTCGTGGCCAGCTCTTCGGACAGCGAGAAGGGCACCAGAATATCGTCCTTGCCAGCCAGTACCAGCGCCGGCGCCGTTATCCGGCCGAGGCGACCCCGGGCATCATGTTCGACGCAGGCCATCAACTGGCGAACGAGGGCATAAGCTGGCGTTGTGGAATGGGGTGTCGCTATCATGTTCACCGCTATTTGCACCATCTCCGGGTCTTCGAAGAGCCTGTCCGTGAAGATGAAAGGCAACATAAGCTGGAAGAATGTCTTCTGACTGATGCCTCTTATAGCTGCGGCAGCCCATGTGGTCAGGACATGTGCTTCTATCAGATAAGGCCCTGCACTGGTTGATACCAGTATGAGGCTCTTGACGCGCCCAGGATGTCTGATGGCAAGCTCCTGAGCAATGTATCCTCCCATGGACACGCCCAATACGTGGGCCTGGTCAATGCCGAGCACGTCCATAAGGCCAAGGGTGTCGCCAGACATCATTCGGATGGAGTAAGGCATGTCCGGAGCATCGGTACGACCCGCGCCACGGTTGTCAAACGTTACAACCGAGTACTTCTTTGAGAACTCCGGGGTCTGGAGTGCCCATTCACTCAGGTCACTTCCCAGCCCTGCTACAAGGACAAGCGGTTCACCGTGACCATGGACCTCGTAGTACATGTTGAGGTCACCAACCATCACTTGCGGGATGGCTGCACCTCCCACGGACTATAGAACGATTTCATGCCATCTGGCTCTGGCATAGACCCAAAGATACTCGGGGCAGATTCCCGATGAAATCATACCACACCGACGCCGGCTTGGTTACCCCACCACAATCCATTGTTTCTGTACGAGTTCGACTGTACGCAGCAGTATCGGCGTGCCCAGCAATGATGGTTCTGTAGGTCAGGTATGTAGTCCGGAGGCTTGGGGCACTGGCGAAAGTGTTGTTCTTCCAAGGGGGATTGGAAGCCGGCCGATTGTGGGGGGTTTCGGGTACTGTTATAATGGGGCCGGGATGAAGCAGAAGCGCAAACGCAAGACTCTCTCTGTCGGCGAACCTGATACAGAGCCGTGCAGATTGTGCAGTGAGAAGGCTGACACGGTGAGATGTCCAGATGGAGTCAGGCAGGCCCTGGTGGGGGAAGAGCCGCCAGGTCACTACTTGGGGCTCTCCGAAGAGACACTCCGTCTCCTGTTTGACAACGTCGATGTGGAGGTCGCGCTAGCAGATCGGGAGGGCATAGTCATCTACGTCAACCCGATGGTAGAGAAACAGTTCGGTTACAAACGGGAAGAGATTATCGGCAGAAACTTCACTGAATTCGATCTGGATGCCACGCCAGGCGGCACTCAGAAGCTAATCAAACTTCATAGGCGCACGATAGAGGAGTCTGGCCACACTTCTCTAGAAACCGAATTCAAACACAAAAGTGGGCGAAGTGTCCCCGTTCACATCCGTGGTGGGGTTATAGTAAGGGATGGACAAGTTCGTGGCGTCATCAGCTTCATAGAAGATGTTACTGAACGCAGGCAGTGGGAAGAGCGGCTGGCGCGTCTCTATGACCAGGAAAAAGAGCTACGCCAGGTTATCCAGACAGAGTTGAACAGACGGGTCGAGTTTACACGGATGCTAGCACATGAGCTCAAAACACCCCTCAGCTCAATACTGTCTTCAGTCGAGTATCTTGTCGAGGAGCCGCGCGATGAGCGCTGGCTGGACATCATCAGGACTATCAATGCTGGGGCTTCGGCCCTCAGGGCCAGGATGGATGAGCTTCTTGATCTGGCGAAGGGTGAGGTAGGAATACTTGAGGTGCAGACCAAGCCGGTCGATTTACTACAGATGCTTCGTGAGGAGGCGGGCAACGTAGCGCCTATAGCCAGAAGCCACGGCCAGTCGCTCCAGTTGGAATTACCCCCCTCGCTTCCTTTAGTTCAAGCCGACCTGGGCCGCATTCGGCAGGTGGTGGCTAACCTCCTGGATAATGCCCTGAAGTTCACCCCCAAGGGGGGTAAGATCAAGCTAAGGGCCTATTCCAGGGACATCCATCTGGTGATAGAAGTCCAGGATACTGGTCCCGGAATATCAGAGGCAGATCAAAGTCGGTTGTTCGAGCCATACCAGCGATTGGCGAAGGACAAAGGGAGAGTATCAGGGCTGGGTCTAGGGCTGGCTTTGTCCAAGAGACTGGTGGAACTTCATGGCGGTCAGATATGGGTCAGGAGCTACTCTGGTGGGGGAGCCGTGTTCGGTTTCTCGCTCCCCTTGGCAATCCCCTTTGAGCGAGGGGCCGATTCAAGAATGACAAATAGACTGTGGAAGGTGCTCATCATCGAGGATAACCAGGCAATTGTGGATTCTGTGGCGATAGCCTTTCAGAAGCACTGGCCAACGGTAGAGCTGCTGTCAGCCAGGATGGGTGGGGAAGGAATTGAACTCGTTGAAGACGGGCACTTTGATGCCGTTATTCTTGACCTTGGTCTCCCGGATATGGATGGCTTGGATGTGCTGAGACAGACCCGTCTTTTCTCCCAGATCCCGATCCTGGTGCTCTCGGTGCGGGAGGAAGAGGGTGATATCGCCCGGGCGCTGGGCTGGGGGGCAGATGACTACCTTACCAAGCCATTCAAGAACAAGGAACTGGTGGCCAGATTACAGGCGCGGGTGCGGCAGCGGACCTTTCCTGTAGAAGAGGGGCTGTTAGTCTGTGGGGCCTTGCGCCTTGACCCCATCACCTTTCAACTCTGCCATGGCACCAGAGAGGTAAGCTTGACCACTGTGGAGGGACACATACTCCAATGTCTGATGAGAAATGCGGGGCAACCGGTTCCCTATACACGCATCGCCGAGGAAGTGTGGGGTGAAGAGTACCCTGGGTCTGTGGTTGCCCTGAGAAGCCATGTAAGGCGACTGAGGGGCAAGCTGGAGATAGACAGGAATCATCCCAGGCTCATTTTGACTAAGGCTGGGGTTGGGTACCTGTTGGCCAATTGGGAATAGCTCCTAGCCACGGGGATGTTCCCCAACCATTGCCGGAGAATGGGCTGTTTGCCCCCCATGAAGGCTACCCAGCGATGGTTCTCGAAAAGTGAGTTGCCCCAGAAATCAGTCTAACGGCGATAAATTCTGTTACGTCCAGAAGTGGCCTACACCAGATCAAGCTAGGCCTTTGTGGGGATCAGCAATCACTGAATTGCCACTACGCCACATGCCAGAACAGGCACGGCTATTGATGACCTGAGGACTACTGATCGAGTTCGGCACCCAATATCCGAAGAAATGACGCCAATCCATATCATTGCCCTCCTCTGCACCGGGTTAGTACAGGGTCTAATCAGCGGCACATTGGGAGCGGGTGGGGGCTGGCTGATGACCCCCGTACAATACTGGGTGTATAAGGAAATGGGCATCCCTTCAGACATCGCCATCAGGATGGCCTTCGCCACTGGTTTGTTCGTAATGCTTCCAGTATGCGCAGCCAGCGCCTGGGGTCACAGTAGAAGGCAGGCGGTTTGGTGGAAACCAGCGTTGGCCTTGGGCGGTTTTGGCCTTCTGGGAGCTTTTGGCGGGGCCACCTTAGCCAGCCACATTTCCGCAACTCCACTGAAGATAATCTTTGGGGTAACTGTTCTCGCCGTAGCCGTCGGGATGGTGACCGCCAATGTGCATGTGGCTAACAGGGAACCGAAGGTCAACTTCTGGTTATGGGGCATATGGGCTCTTCCCCTCAGCTTCATGGCAGGACTCACAGGAGTTGGCGGTGGTGTGTTCATGGTGCCCTTGATGGTTTTGGTTTTGGGCTTTCGGATGCACGTGGCAGTGGGAACATCAGTGGCCGCCATTTCCATGATCAGTGTTGGTGGGATTGCAGGCTACATCGTCAACGGTGTCAGCGTTGCTGGAATACCTTCACCCTCCATCGGATATGTGTACATTTGGCCCTGGCTATGCCTGGCAGCGACCGGCTTCGTCATGGCCCAGGTGGGTGTACGTATAGCGCATAGCCTTCCATCCAAACAGTTAGCCTGGATATTCAGCATCCTGGCACTATACATCGGACTGAGGATGATAGGCGTCTTCGAATGGGTCGGCTGGCCGCCATAACTTGTCAGCAATGGGGAAATAACGGCCGGCCATTTGTCATATTCATGTCACACTGTTGTCACCTTTTCGTCATCTCTGTATGCTAATGTGAGTGTGAGCTGATTGTAATACATACTGCAAGCGAAGGTGCGGCAGCACAGCCGCCAATCCAATAATCAGTAGAAGGAGGGCTATCGAGACATGAGATTCGACGGAAAGGTAGCCATAGTTACTGGCAGTAGCCGGGGAATAGGCAAAGGCCTGGCTATTGCCTTCGCCAGAGAGGGGGCCAATGTGGTGCTGGCGGCCCGCAGTCTGGGTAAGCCGATGTATCGAGAGGGCACCTTGAAGGATACTGAAAAGGAGATCCGTGGCCTGGGAGCAGGGGGACGTGTGCTGGCCGTCAAGACTGACGTAGGTGTGAGAAGCGAAGCGGAAGCGATGATAGACAAGACCATCAAGGAATTCGGCCGTATAGACATCCTGGTAAACAATGCCTGGCCAGTCGTCTTTAAGGCTGAATTCTTGTACGACCTGGACCCGGAGGTAGCAGAGGGCGAGATAAATGCCTTCAGGGGTGTGCTGAATTGCTGCCGGGCAGTCCTGCCCCAAATGAGAAGCCAGAAGTACGGCAGGATTATTAACATCAGCAGCATGGGTTCCAAACAGAAGGTGCCCTTCTGGCCTGTATATGCCGGATTGAAAGCGGGTGTAGCTCACTTCTCGCGGTCCCTGGCTATGGTGGTGGGGGCGGATGGGATAACAGTCAACTGCGTTGGGCCTGGCTTGACCGATACGGAGAGTTCTTGGGATGCCTTAAAGGGTTTCATTGATTACATGATTTCGCAGCAGCCTATCCAGCGAATGGGAAAGGTAGAAGATGTGGCCAGCGCTGTTCTCTTTCTGGCTTCGGACGAGGCTAGTTTCATCACCGGTCAGGATCTGACAGTGGACGGCGGAAGCGGACCGTATTAAACGGCTTAGACCCGAATTCTGGCTCTTTCGGGGGATCGGCCCTTCTGGCAAAGGGACTTGCCAAATCTAGACAAAGGGGCCAGGGTGAAGCAGAAAGGCGGATTATTATGCGACTCAATCATGTGGCTATAGCCGTAAAAGATGTGGAGCGGTCTCTTGCCTTCTATCGAGACGCACTGGGACTAGCCGTGATCGAAGACGCGGTGATATCGGGACCAGACCTGGATTCGGCCGTTATGGAAAAAGGTGCCAGGCTAAGGATGGTCATGCTTGCGGATGAGGCAGGCACCATGATTGAACTGTTGGGATGGCAGTCGCGACAGGTAAGGGAGAGGCCACCTGAAGACCTGAAGTTTACCTCGACGGGTTTGGTGGAGGTATGCCTGATGGTGTCCGGTCTAAAGAAGCTAGAAGAGGATTTAAAGAGAAAGGGCTTCAAGCTTAGAACCCCTATCTGGAACTTTGGCAATTGTATGTCCAGCTATGATGGCCCAGAGGTAAAGGTGACTCATGTGGTAGATCCTGATGGGGTTCAGGTGGAGCTAATACAGGTTTAGGCTAAGAGAACAAGTTTGCTCGATCTTGCTGCGTTGAGAGCTACTGAGACGGTGCGAATACTGATCTGCACACCCCACGCAGCACTTGAGAAGAGCAATGACGTACCTGGCATGGAGGTGCAAAAATGACTAGCCAATATGACGTCATAGTTGTTGGAGGCGGGCCGGGTGGAGTGACGTGTGCTGCCTTCTTGGTGCACTGGGGGCTTAAGGTTCTTCTGCTGGACAAGAACCAGCGGATTGGTGGCAAGATGATCACCCTGTCCAAGAAGGGCTACACTTATCAGATGGCTCCTATGAACCTAGCTCCCTTGAAGGGACATGGTGTCGAGATTGCCTTCAAAGAGCTGGGGATCGAGTCGGAGTTAAAGACGATACCAGCCAAGACCTCGGTGTCGTTCTATCGGGGTCGATCGGGCAAATGGAATAAGGTTGCCAGAGCGTTCGGACAAGAGGAGGATCCCATTGCACTGTTCCAACAATGGGAACTGGATGAGACGGAGCTGGGGCAAGCTGTGGCGGTGCTGACTGAACTGGCCACAATGCCGCCTGAGAAGATCGATCTGCTGGACGATATTACCTTCGATGAGCTGCTTGCCAGGTATGAGATACCAGCTCCACTGTATAGCCAGTTTGGGCAGATCGCCAATAATATGTGTATTAGTCTCATTGACCTGGCCTCGGCCGGCGAGGCTGTTAGGATGTTCCAAGACGCGACTCGCATAGGCATGGATGGCTGTGGCTACAGTGTTGGTGGACTGGGCCGCCTCTACGAAGTTCTCGGCAATGTGGTCAGAGCCAAGGGCGGCAAAGTGCTTACGCGAACCCGAGTGGAAAGTATCACCGTGTCGGATGATCGGGTTACTGGTGTTACTACCACGGGAGGCGAGTTCAAGGCCCCTATCGTAGTCAGCGATGCTGGTATCCAGCCCACGGTGCTAAAACTGGTGGGAGAACAGCACTTCGACAGGAGCTACGTGAGCTATATCAAGGACCTGGTGCCGGGGATGGGATTCACCGGGGGTAGGTACTTCCTAAGTAGGCCTATTCTTAACGATAATCTATACAGTATATACTCCGACACTGCCTGGCTGAACCTGGAACGCTACCTGAAGATCAAAGCAGGCCAGAAGCCCAAAGACGTAGTCATCTTCGCGACCGTGCCCAGTAACTTCGATCCCAACGCAGCTCCGCCGGGCAAGCAGGTTCTGCTGGTGGGCAGCGTTTGTTCTCCATACCCTGATGAGAAGGAGATGAATGCGGTAAATGCTGCGGCGGAACGGACAATGTTCGAGATTTTCCCAGAGCTGGAGGGGGCCATTGAAGATAAGGAATATCTGGGACCGCATGATGTGTCCAACATTAGCCGCGATCATGTGTTGCCCAACCAGGGTGGTGAGGCCGAAGGCCTGGGCCGAGTGCCTGGCCAATCGGGCTCACGCAAACCATCAGCCAAGTCACCTATTCGGGGGCTATTCTATACCGGCGGCGACACGGCTGGTGGCACGGGCGTCGGCTCTAACGAGGCGGTGAACTCGGGTATGAACGTGGCTCGAATGGTATTACGGTACTTCAGAATGAGGCAGGTCTAGGCGGAAGACTGGGTTGGATCGTGTTGTTGCCCTCGGGGTAGACTGGGCGAAACCAGCGCAGAATACCTTTCTCAGGGTTGAATAAGGCAACAACAGAAACCTCTCCAGGTTGGGGAAACGTAACGTGTGAGCGGGGGCCGAAAAAATGGCTGTGTTTGCAAATTCTGGGTTAGGGCATGTTTGCATCATCGTAAAGGATATGGAAAAGTCGCTGGCTTTCTACCGGGATGCTTTGGGAATGGAGGTGGCTATGGATGTAGAGCTGCCACGCGATGATATACTATCTGGTCCAGACCTAGACATGTGCACCATGGTGCAAGGCAGTGTCCTAAGGCTGGTGATTCTATTTGACGGGAAGACCACGCTAGAGTTGCAAGAGTGGCGACATCCTCCCGTAACTGAGAGCCCTACGGAACATCTGGGTTATAGAACCACGGGCCTCAAGGAAGTAGACTGGATAGTACCTGATTTGGACAAACTGGTGAAGGGCTTGGAGGAAAAGGGCTTCAGGTCTAGAACTCCCATCTGGACTTTCAAGTTCCAGGGGTTGATAGAATCGAGACAGGTTCTCTATTTTGATCCCGATGGAGTAACGGTGCAGTTCACTGAGATGCCACAGGCGTAAGTGGGAACTCGCAAAGATAAGGGCAGAATTTCGCCACCCTACTTGGTAAGCGGCGACACTGATAACAGAGGAATAGGAAGTGGAAACGCTGTTTTCGGAGCCTAACAGCAGTGGTGGCAAGTCTTAGGTTAGATGAGGGGGCATGCAGTGCCCTGCATGATGAGGATGGTGTACAACACGGAGGCTATTATGCCACTTGACCCTCGAGCGAAGGCCTTTCTGGAGCAGATGGCAGCGGCGACCGGGCCGGCGGTGCCTGTGCCAACCCCCGACAACATAGAGGATTTACGTTTGGCGTCAAACCTGATGGTAAGAGAGTGGGCAGGAAGTGGCCCTGCCGTCGCTAAGGTGGAGGATCGGTTGGTACGAGGGCCTGAGTGTCAGATCCCGATACGGATCTACACGCCAAGAGGCAAGGGGCCTTTGCCTGTGCTGGTTTACTTTCACGGCGGCGGCTTTTGGATGGGCAGTTTAGAAACGGAGGACAGTACCTGTCGGTTGCTGGCTAACGCCGTCGGCTGTACGGTGGTTTCGGTTGAATATCGCCTGGCGCCGGAACACAAGTTTCCTGCTGCGGCAGAGGATTGCTATGCCGCCACTAGGTGGGTGGCCGAGAATGCGGACGCTGTCCGTGGTGACCGATCGCGCATCGCCGTGTCAGGCGCTAGTGCCGGGGGCAACATGGCGGCCGTCGTGGCTCTCATGGCCCGAGACCGGGGCACCCCCCGGCTGATATACCAGTTGCTCATGTATCCGGTCACGAACTATGCCTTTGACACTCCGTCGTATCAGGAGAACGCAGAGGGCTATATGCTGACCAAAGACATTATGATGTGGTGCTGGAGTCTTTACCTGCGAACCGGGGCCGACGGCCTTAACCCGTACGCCTCTCCCTTGCGGGCAAAGAACTTGAGCGGTCTGCCTCCGTCAATGGTTATCACTGCTGAATACGATCCGTTGCGAGATGAGGGGGAGGCGTATGCTGCCCGTGTGCGCCAGGCTGGCGTTCCTGTGGTGTGTAAACGCCAAGCTGGCGCGATCCACGGCGGTCTGCCTCCAGCAATGGCTCAGGAGATGACTGGGGAAGCAATCGCCGATCTGCGGTCGGCTTTTTTCCTCGAAAAAGGGCACGAAGATGATGAAGTCTGCTGATATTCAGAGGTCATGAGGCAGGAAGGAAGAGGAAACTCACGTTGAAAGGCAGAAAGGAGGTTGAATATGGTACGTCCCACAAAAAGAGCAGTGACGGTTTTGCTGGCCTTAATCCTGGCAGCCATGCTTCTGCCAGGCTGTGGTGGGAGCGAGGGGAGGGTGACTATTACCATAGGCGAAATCATTGACCTTACGGGGCCTGGATCGCCCGCGCTTCGTAATCTTCACCTCGCTTTGGTGGATGTGATCAGGTACTTCAATGATGAAGGGCTTATCCCTGGGGTGAAGATGAAGCTAGTGACTTACGATGATAGGGCGGATCCAGCCAGGGCCATACCGGGCTATGATTGGTGTAGAGAGCGGGGGGCAAAGGCCGTAGTCACCGTTTATACTCATGTCACCGAGACCCTGAAGCCCTTTGCAGAGAGAGATAAAGTCCCTTTGTTTGCCCATGCCGTCACCATGAGCATGTTAGAGAATCCCAGATGGATATTCTCTCCCAGTCTCCCTTCTGGCCCTGATCTGATGACCTTGTTGAAATGGATCAGCGAACAATGGGACTATGATGCCGAAGGAATTCCCAAGCTTGGCCGGGCGGCTTGGACAGGTGAGCCCACTACCGAAGAGGAGGACAAGGCAATGCGGGCGTATGTACAGGCAAACCCGGGTAGATTTGAGTTGGTCGCCAGCATTTCAATTCCCCAAGGCTCGCTGGTCTGGAGTGCTAGTGAGGTAGCCCGGCTGAAGGAGTGCGACTTCATAGCGACAATGCAGCCGGGAGGCTCCTACTTTATCAAGAAGTTTGAAGACAGTGGATATCATGCAACGTACATCGGTGGGTCTGGCGTAGCTCCCTTCGTGCGTTTTGTGACGGACATGGTTGGCTGGAACGCCGTCGATGGATATCTTAGCACAGCTCCTGCTGGATGGTGGACTCAAACTTCTCCAGTGATTAATCAAGCCAAACAGTTTCTTCAGAGGTACCGCGCTGGACAGGCGGCAGAAATCATGACCTCTGGCAATACCTATCAGGGTGGAATGCAGGCTTCGTATGTTATCCTGGAGATCTTGCGTGATGCGGTTGCGGAGGTGGGAGCTGAAAATATTGATGGTCAGGCCATCTACAATGCAGCGGTGAAGTACAAGACAGAGGGCACTATATGGGAAGGCCGCCCGCAGTGGAGTCTCACCGAGACTCAGCGGTACCTCGTTCGTGCTGTGGGGGTATATGAATGGCGCGCTGCAGAGAGAGACCTAGTAAGGGTTGCCAATTGGCAGACTCTCATCGAGCGGCCTTAGGCTTGCAAAGGATATGGCTGCCTCAGAGGTTGCAGGACTTGCGTTTCCTCTTGGCGTGCCTTGAATCAGTGCCAAATAGGGATGGAGGTGATTTATGACGCGTTTGCTTGAAGGTCGCACAGCGCTGGTCACGGGCGGTAGTCAAGGAATCGGCTTTGGGTGTGCAAAGAGGCTTCTAGAACATGGAGCACGAGTTACTATCGTAGCACGCACCGTCTCGAAGCTCGAAGAGGCGACACAGATGCTCCGTGCTGAGGTTCCTGGGGCGCGCATCGATTCTAGAGAGTGTGACGTTATGGTTGAGACAGATGTCGCAGCTGCTGTAGCGGCGGCTGCGGACGATAGTGGCCGTTTGGATATCGCTGTGTCCAATGCCGGTAGTGCTTCGCCAGGCCCGATACTACGGCTCACTGACGATGACTGGAACTTCGCATGCCGGATAAACATCGTGGCTAATGCCTTTGTCATCAAACACGCGGGACTCGCCATGAGGGAGCGTGGCGGCAGTATTATCACCATCTCATCCGTTGCGGGCTTCATGGTTGCGAAGTGGCTGACCACCTACAGCACAACCAAGGCTGCCGTGGAGATGTTGACCCAGTGTGCTGCTCTGGAGTTAGCTCCTTTCCAGATCCGAGTCAACTGTATCCGGCCAGGTTATGTGCCAACTCCTGGGACCGAACTGGGTTTCTCAGACGCACTGAAGCAGCGCTGCATTCTGGACACGCCTCTTGGTAGACCAGGAAGGCCCGAGGATATCGGAGATGCTGTGGTCTTTCTGGCAAGTGACCTGAGCCGCTGGCTGACCGGACAGGTATTCGGCGTAGATGGCGGCATGGGAGTCAAGTTAAATGAGGACTTTGAAGACCTGGCGCGTCTTATCTATGGCAATGAAGTCATGGACGATTGCATGGGTCTTAAGCGCAAGTGAATAACGGTGCAGGCGCCAAACTAAACCGAAGCAGAAAGAAAGGGGGTATGAAATGATAGACTTCACACTCACTGAGGAGCAGGTGGCGATGCAGAAGATGGCCCGTGACTTCGCCCAAAAAGAGATCAAGCCCGTCGCTATGGCCATGGAGAAGATCGCGGATCCGAAAGAGGCTTTTCCGGTAGACCTTTTCAAGAAAAGTTTTGCCCTGGGCTTCCATAAGACGTGCATCCCCGTCAAATACGGCGGTCTGGGGTTGGACTGCCTCACCCACGTGATTATGTGGGAGGAACTGGCTGCTGCTGATGCCGGATTTTGCGTAAGTCTGGAGGGTCATGTTACGACTCTGGCCTTTATGACAAATGCAGCTACAGAAGAGCAACGGGAGATCTGGCTTCGGGCGGTAACGGAGGGAGAGGGCGGCCTTGTTGCTGTGGCTACCACCGAGCCCAACGTGGGACCAGGCTGGCCGATCGATGATCCCTTAACTTACGCCTTCGAGACTACGGCACGGCTTAAAGGCGACGAATGGATTCTCAATGGCAGCAAGACTTTCTGCACCAACGGTGGCACACCCCTCACCAAGTGGTACGTGATCGAAGCCCGAGCTGACATGACCAAGACTGGTGTTGACAGCAGCGGCGACTTTCTGGTCTGGCCGGATACTCCGGGACTCACTGTTGGCAAGTCAGCGGACAAGATGGGCCAGCGGCTCTCCTATAATGCTGAACTCTTCCTTGATGACCTCAGAGTGCCCCAGAGCCACCTCGTAGGAGGGAAAATCGGAACAAGCGATCGCGCCGTGTCGGCTAGCAGACTGACAACGCTGGATCCGTGGTGTACTATAGGGGGGTTGTGCATCGGGCTAGCGCGCTCTGCTTACGAGGAAGCCCTCGACTACGCTAAGAGACGCATGATACTCGGTCGGCCCGCTATTCAGTTCCAATTGGTGGGCGCTAAGCTGGCTGACATGTTCATCCAGATTGAGGCCGCACGAGCTCTAGCTTGGAAGGCTGCCCATTACTCTGACACCAACCCGGCGTCCGACCTTAAGCTGACATGGGGAACCAAGGTGATGTGCTCCGATACCGCCGTCAAGGTGACCGACGAGGCTGTCCAGGTCTTTGGGGGCATTGGTTATACGAAGGAATGCCTGGTCGAAAAACTCTACCGTGACGCCAAGGTTACCCAAATCTACGAGGTTACCAACGAGCTATGCCGTATAGGTATATCCCACTTTCTGGAATGGGGCGTTTAATCGTCAATGACTTAAGACGCTCGGGCTGACTCCGTTTGGCAGAGGTGCAATATGGCCCCAGTCTTGTTGCAACTGCCGTCTGCTAGGGGCATCGGGCGGAGTGAGCATAGGGCATGGGTCAAACGAAGCACCAATGGGATGTCCTCTGCTGAAATAGCCGCGCTGGTGGATAACAAAGGATGAAGGATGATGGAATAGCGGTCAAGAGGACATCAAGCCCAGAACCTCAGCGATTAAAGGAGACTAGAGCATGACCGACAGCAGGAACGACACGCGGTTTGAGAGGGAACAGGTAGTACAAACCACCTGTTCCAGCCATTGCGGGGGAGTGTGTTTACTGAGGGTTCACGTGAAGGATGGTGTTATCACCAGAATAGAGACCGACGATGGGGAAGAGCCCCAGTTGAGGGGCTGTCTGAGAGGGCGGGCCTATCGACAGAGGATATATGATCCGGGTCGGATTTTGCACCCGCTGAAGAGGGTGGGTGCCAGAGGAGAAGGTAGGTTTGAACAGATCTCATGGGATGAAGCTTTGGACACAGTAGCCGGCGAGCTAAAAAGAGTCAGGGACACCCATGGCCCAGCATCTATCCTTATGGTACAAATGCCCGGTGACACTGCTTCCTTGACTGGTTGGGGGGCATTGGAGAGGCTACTGAACATGGCGGGTGGCTTCACCATGTACTGGGGCGCGGCATCCTTCAACGCGGCCATTTATTCTGCTGTATTCACCTATGGGACTCTCGATACCCAAAACACCTCGGATGATTTCCTTAACTCCAGGCTCATTATTCTGTGGGGTACTAATCCAGCAGACACGATCTGCGGTACCAACACCTGTTGGTACCTGGCCCGGGCTAGAGAATCAGGAGCCAGAATCGTGGCGGTCGATCCAAGGTTAACAGACACAGCAGCTACTCTGGCAGATGAATGGATACCGATCAGGCCTGGCACTGATGCCGCAATGATGATGGCAATGGCATACGTGATGATCAAGGAAAACCTCCACAACGAGAAGTTTCTGGAGACATACACTGTTGGTTTTGGCCGGTATAGAGACTATGTGGTGGGTGTGGAAGACGGGGTGCCCAAGACACCAGCGTGGGCGGAAGAGATCACCGGTGTGCCATCAGCCACTATCGGAAGTCTGGCTCGGGAATACGCCACACTTAAGCCGGCAGCACTTCTAGCCAGTAATGCCCCCGGTCGCACGGCCTACGGGGAGCAATACCACCGCGCCGCCATTACGCTTGCGGCCATGACTGGTAACGTCGGCATCCACGGTGGGAACGCGGCAGCGATGTTTCAGGGCGGGCCAGTCTCAGGATTCCCGTATCTCTTGCCTCCTGTGTTATCCAGTCTCGAATTGTGGGACTTCATGCCAAATCCCGTTGAGCGGGACATTCCCGGTCGGCCGGAAGGGGTGATGATCGAATTCGCTCTGGGAAGAAAACCCAGAGTGCATGTAGCCAAGATTGCTGATGCCATTCTCACTGGGCAAGATGGAGGGTATTTCACCGACTACAAGCTGCTCTATGTGAAAAAGGCTAATTACCTCAACTCGTTTCCCAATGCCAAGAAGATCGCCAAGGCCTTGCGGTCAGAATCATTGGAGTTCATCGTTGTCGAAGAGCAAGTAATGACAGCAACAGCGAAGTACGCCGATATCGTGCTGCCGGTAAATACGTTCATGGAGAGGGAGGATATGGCCTACGGTCAGGGGTTGGCGTTCATAGGCAAGCAGAATAAGGTGATCGAACCGCTGGGTGAATCGAAGTCACCTCTGCAAATTACTGCCAAACTTGCGGAAAAGATGGGCCTCACTGGCTTCCTAGACAAGAGCGAGGAAGAGTTGCTCAGATACAGGGCCGAGCTAAATTCTATCCCTGACTATGACGTGTGGACGCAGGAGGCAATCCACTGGTTGAATCTTCCAGAACCGCATGTGGCTTTCAAGAGCCAAATAGAGGACCCGGCCAACAACCCATTTCCCACTCCATCCGGGAAGATCGAGATCTACTCGCAGCGAATTGCCGATATCGGTGACCCGCTGTCGCCGCCGATCCCAAAGTATGTTGAAACCTGGGAAAGTCGAAGTGATCCTCTCTTCGAGAAATATCCGCTACAACTCATCAGCACTCATTTCAAGAGACGCACAAACGCTCAGTTTGAGACTGTGCCATGGCTGATGGAGCTTCAGAAACAAGCTGTCTGGATCAACCCCGAAGATGCCCACAGCAGAAATATCCGGGACGGCGAGATGGTCAGAGTCTTCAATGGCAGAGGTGAGATTATCATTCCGGCTAGGGTAACCGAAAGGATCATGCCTGGAGTAGTCGATGTCCCACAAGGCGCGTGGTATGATCCCGATAGCGGTGGGGTAGACAGGGGAGGATGTGCCAATGTCTTAACGAAGGATGAACCTTCACCCGGAGGAGCCTTCGCCTACAATACTGCTTTAGTAGAGGTGGAAAAGATCGCTGGCGACTGATTTGACTGATGAGCATGCGGGTGTATGAAGAGGCTCACGACGAGCTGGAGTCAATGACACGGGTTAAGCAGGGCATTCCTCGCGTCAATGAGCGATAGAAGACATGAAGAGGTGGATCCAGGTGAGCCTGGCCAAGCGATCGAAGGCGAGCCGAGAAGGTATCAGAGATGGTGTTGCCAGGAGTGCAGTGCCACATAGCTGGGATCGGGAGTTGTGCCGGAATCGCCTTGGCCTATCCTAACTGCGCTTGGCCTTCCCAATCCGCCCAGTCATATGTCTGAAAGGCACTCCCTTCTTGCCGACCCCATACGCCCATTCGCACCAGAACCTTCTGCAAATTGTCGGCTTGGTATCATGAATGACGCAAGTATATTTCCCTTGATGAACCTTGTGCAGAAATGGGCAATGGCGCAGAATGTCTCCAGTTTCAGGGTCTATCCAGTCTACCCATACGTCACCATGATCGGCATACCTCGCATATTGCGAGACATAACGGAGGATATCGTGTCGCCCTTGACGCTTCCATCTCCTGTAGTCACTAGGCGTCATGGTGAATCCGGACCCTTCCTTCTTGCAGCACCTGCCGCAGTGGGAGCATATCGGTCTCTTCCGAGGTATCCCAGCCATGGGTTTAGGAACCCCAATCCTTCTGGGATATTGTAGCACAGTAAACTGAGCTTCGGTGCAAACGGATTACTCTTGAAGTCCACTGAAGTATGTGTTGGAACCTGGAGCCAAGAGGGCACTATCTGATAATGGTAGCTATGGACGTTTGCTCGAGCATGCTATTGAGCCTCTCGCTGAGGAATTACTGGTCAGTGGGCTAGCAATGACCGATAAGAAGATTCACTGAAAAGCTCCGACCTGATATATTAGATCATGTAGCTTTGGTTCTAGCATTGAGGTGGCTCGGGGGCAGGTTGAGTTGTAGAAAAAGCAGTTTGCGTGCCCAAGAAAGGCGCCTATCGTCTGATACCCATACGGCCTTGCTCGGCCTATCGGAGGAAGCACAGAGCAAAGTCCGAAAACATGCTGGTGCCTTGACCGCAATGGTAGTATTAAAACTTGGGGAGCAGAAGAGCATGGTACGATCAATCAGGAGATTGTATTGGCGATAGGGAAAGAACAAGCTTACTATAAAGCTGCGCGGCGGGCGGTGACAGCGCTGAATTCCGATGCCAGCTTGAAACAGGTGCTGCACACTATCGTCCGAAACATAGCCAGGGCCATGGAAGCTGGTGTTTCACTTGTATTGCTGGATTCCAGCCGAAAGAAGCTGGCTCATAGCTCGTCGTGGGGGCTGCCTCAGTTCTATTTGCGTAAGGGCGTGCTGGATGCTGACAAAAGCTTATCCGAAGTCCTTACCGGACAGCCAGCGGTCATAGGGGACGTTGGTAGAGACAGCCGTGTGCAGTATCCCGAAATGGCAGCCAAAGCTGGAATCGTCTCCATGTTGGGCATCCCGATAATGTCCAGCGGTTTGGCCGCAGGCAGCATCAGGGTCTACACCAGAGAGCCCCGTGAGTTCACCAATCAGGACATCAGCTTCGTGACCACTATGGCGAACTTGGCTGCCGTAGCTCTTGGCAGCAGTCTACTACGTGAAGAGAAAGAGGAGGCTGAGCCAGGAAGAAGCCAGACGCCAGTCGAGGGAGCGGCGTTACGGAAGGCACGTTCCGTGACCTTCGCGCACCCCAGTGAGGAGGAGTTCGCTCGAATACTGGACTTCTATGACGTAGAGTGGATCTACGAGCCTCGGTCTTTTCCTTTGAGATGGGAAGCCGACAGGATCACTGAGATGTTCACTCCCGACTTCTATCTTCCCGGCCTTGATCTTTATATTGAGCTTACAACCCTTAAGCAGAGTTCAGTCACAAAGAAGAACCGCAAGTTACGCCATCTCCGCCAGCTATACCCTGAAGTCAAGATAATGTTACTTCACAAGAATGAGTATGACCGTCTGCTGGCAAGATATGGTTGTGGCCCACTGGCGCATACTCGAGCTCGTGGTATCAGACGGGTGCTCTATTCCCCGGCTGAAATTGAGGAGAGGGTGAGGGCATTAGCTGGGAGGATTTCCAAGGATTATGCCGGGCGGCGTCCAATCCTGGTGGGAGTGCAGCGAGGCTTCATCTGTTTCATGGCTGACTTGATACGGTATATAACCATTCCCCTTGACGTGGACTTCATAACGATGTCCTACTATAGCGCTAGCGATCACTCTATGTTCAAGTTTACAAAAGATATGGAACTGAACATCGCTGGCAGACACGTCATCGTGGTGGAAGGCATCGTGGACACCGGCATGACACTGAATTCGATCTTGAACCACCTGCGGCCGAGAAGGGCAGCTAGTCTAGCCGTATGCACGCTATTAGATAAGCGAGTGCGCCGCATAGCCGATGTTCCTCTTGAGTATGTGGGTTTCGAAGTAGAAGATGAATTCGTGGTTGGCTATGGACTAGACTACGAAGAGGAGTATCGGAATCTTCCTTTCGTCGGTGTTCTTGAACTCGAAAAGCCCGAATCAGAAGACCGGGCAGGAAGCCACAAAAAATAAATGCCCCAGGTAACCTTCGCACCCCGGATCTCCGACTTGACAGCTTCCTTTTTGTTGGGTCCTACTCAGTTTACCTAGCTACCTTTGGGTAGCCTACTCACTTTTCGGGTGACTTACTCAGTCGCTGTTTCAGTCGTCTTTCGCCACTGCTCCGATTACCTGGAGCACAACTAGTGTGGCATATCCTCGCAGTGTTGTCAAACCGATCTAGGGCCAAAGGGAAAGCAAGAAAGGCATTGGCAGCAGTAAGTTAGGCGTGACACCATGCAAAACCTCGATTTTGCAGGCGTGGTTACCCTCTGTGGCAGAGGGAGAAATGACCAGCAAGTGACCTTCATTGTGTGGGACACCGGAGGCACTTCATCTTACTACCTTAACTACGGTACGCGGAAATACCTACCTCATCCTCTGCAAACTACCATAGTGGAGGTATTTACTTCGCTGCCCGAAAGTGTATGCTGAAGGCAGCCCCGCAAGATCAAAACGGCATGAGGACAGCGGGCTCCCAAGACAAGAAAAGAGGTCTTCTAATGAACACCGAAGTTTCTAAGAGAGGTGATAGAAATGGGTAAGCTAGATGGGAAGGTAGCTTTGATTACTGGTGCTGGATCTGGAATCGGGCAGGCCAGTGCCCTCTTGTTCGCCAAGGAAGGAGCCAAAGTGGCTGTCGCCGATTATGTTCCCAAGGGCGGGCAGGAGACGGTCGCCATGATCAAGAGGGCAAAGGGCGAGGCTATTTTCATCGAGGCTGATGTCTCAAAAGCAGCCGACGTGGAGAAGATGATCAAGAAGACTGTGGATACCTATGGGCGGATAGACATCCTGTACAACAATGCTGGCATAAGTGCCAGGACGCTGGCCTTCACGGCGGACCTCACGGAGGAGGACTGGGACGCCGTCCTCGACACTAACCTGAAGAGTGCCTTTCTCGGTTCAAAGTATGCTATCCCAATCATGATCAAGCAAGGCGGAGGCGTCATCCTCAATACCGCATCGGTTCAGGGCCTGGGCGGTGGACCGCTTGTGTCTCCATACTGCGCTGCTAAGGCAGGGATGATCCTATTGAGTAAGACAATCGCCGCAGAATATGCCAAACAGAACATCCGGATCAACTGTATCTGCCCAGGTATGACCAGGACGGGAATGATGCCAGATGAGATGTTCTCGGGGCTTCAGATGGATTTCATACCCCAAGGAAGACCGGGGGAGCCTGATGAGATCGCCAAAGCCGCCCTCTTTCTAGCGTCAGATGATGCCACGTACATCAATGGGGCCTACTTGGCGGTCGATGGCGGTTGGTCAGCCCAGTTGATAGTCCCTTACAAACAGTCCCCGGTGTCAGGCTGAGCTGAGGTCGATTAGCCAAGAATTTGAGGCTTCTTGGAGGTAGCTAAGGTGAGTTTGGAAAAGTTCGCCCTGGATGGCAAGGTGGCCGTCGTCACTGGTGCAGGCAGGGGCATCGGCAAGGGAATTGCGCTGGCTTTCGCTCGGGCCGGGGCCGACCTGGTGTGCACAGCTCGAACGGTAGGCCAGATAGAGGCTACAGCAGCAGAGATACGCTCCCTGGGGCGGAAGGCGCTAGCGGTACCTTGCGATATGAAGAATAGCCAGCAAATTGACAGCATGGTGAAAAGGGCCAAGGCGGAGTTCGGGCACATCGATATTCTGGTTAACAATGCTGGTCATTCTGGACTATTTACGCCTGCCTTGGAAACCAGCGAGAGTGCCTGGGAGGAGGAGTTGCGAGAGAACCTGACCAGCGTTTTTCTGTGCACCAAAGCTGTGGCCAGAGTGATGATGGAGAGAAAACAGGGTTCAATCGTGAACATCTCAAGCCGGCAAGGCGACATGCCAGCTCCTGGTTCGATCGGCTACGGTGCGGCCAAGGCCGGCGTAAGCTCCATCACCAGGACCTTCGCTTTCGAGTTGGCCCCTTACATCCGGGTGAACGCTATCCAGCCGGGCGGTGTCTGGACGGAGGGAGCCGCCCCGTTTCTCGAGCCAGCCAAGGACGTGATTCTGGGTAACACTCCTCTCAAGCGTTTTGGAACGGTTGAGGATATAGGCCTGCTCGCGCTGTATCTGGTCTCTCCTGCCTCCTCCTGGGTGACCGGCAGAATGTACGAAATAGATGGCGGGCTGGACTTCATCGCCTCGGTGTATGACGGAATTTTCCCCATGCAATAAGAAGTATTACAAAGGAGAAAACATGGCACAATATGAGTTCCAGCCATTGGATCTTCCTATCGAGCAGAAGCTCGAAATCTCCCAGCAGGGGCTATGGGGACTGGTGGCCAGGATAGTGAAGATTGTCGAAGAGAAGTACGGAGACGAGGGCCTCGCGGCTCTATATAATGGACTGAGGGATTGGGAATTGCATAAAATGAGCGTTCCAGCCATGCTTTCGGCTTATGGCATAGAGCCGGGGAAGGCCAGCCCGGCCGAATTCGTGCTTAGGGTGTGCAACCCCTCTGATGATTCGGCCTTCATCCAGAAGGTGAAACCTATCATTGCGGATGCCCCGGACAAGAACCGGGTGCTCTACAAGATACGCTCCTGCAGCGTGGCGGATTCAGTTGCCAGGGAATGCCCGAAGGCGTGCCGAATAATAGCCAATGCGTGCCTTGAGGGGCAGGCCAGGATAGCCAACCCCCACTTGAAGATAACGGCAGACAAATTCCTTTCAGAGGGCGGGGACGCCTGCGAGATCTACGTGGAGAGAATCAACGACTAACTGAGATAGTCCAATCTGGAATGACTGGAAGCAAACAACAGTTCGGTCTATTCCATGGCTGCTGTGCTTGCAAATTGAGGTTCATGGTCGGCTGAGTTCGTCAGTCAAGGAATGAGGAGGAAAAAATCGATGCGAGCTATGATCATCGACAAAGTGGGTGGGCCCGAAGTCCTCAAGATGGCGGAGGTACCCACCCCGGAGCCTGGCCCTGGTGAAGTGCTTATCCGCGTTGCCTGTGCCGGTGTAAACCCGGCCGACTGGAAAGACCGCGAAGGCCGGGTCGCTGTTTTCTTCACTATGAACTTCCCCTATATTCTTGGTTTTGACGCTTCGGGCATTGTTGCCAAAGTGGGGCCGGGTGTTACTCAGGTGAGGGTGGGCGAGCGGGTTATCACCTGCTCCAACCATGGTCAGGGCAGGTGGGGCGCCTATGCCGAGTATGTCATCGCCTCGGAAGACCGCATTGGCCCGCTGCCGAAGAACCTGGACTTTGCCCAAGGTGCGGCCATTCCCGTGCCTGCGCTAGCTGCCTGGCAGGCCTTATTCGACAAGGGTGGCCTGAAGGCAGGGCAGAAAGTGCTGATACACGGCGCTTCTGGAGGCGTAGGCAACTTTGCTGTCCAGTTCGCCAAATGGGCTGGTGCTGGGGTGGCCGGCACATGTTTTGCGGAAAACATCGACTACGTCAAGGGATTGGGCGCTGATCGGGTGATCGATTCCCGTAGCGAAGATATTGGCAAGGCAGTTCGGGCCTGGGCGCCGCAAGGTGTAGACCTCATGTTCGATGTGGTGGGTTTGAGGACTCTGCCCAACGCCCTTGATCTGTTGCGACCGGGCGGTATACTGGTGAGTATTCTTACCCTTGTGGATGACGGTGATATTGAAGCTGACATGGCCGCTGCGGCGGCCCGTGGCTTCACCAAAGTTCTCCATTACATGAATGATGTTGGCGCCCGGGCACAACTTAAGCAAATAGGCGAGCTCATCGAGAAGGGCGGGGTGCGCATGCCTCCGGTGCAGGTCTTCCCACTGGAAGAGGCGGCACGAGCCCACCAGATGCTCCAGTCCGGCCAATTGCTGCGCGGCAAGCTCGTGTTAAGGGTCGCTGATTTGTGAGCTGAGATGAATCGAATGACAACCCATCTCCCTTCTCGGAAAGACAAGATTGGCAAGATCGCCAGGAGCACTCTGCTCACTGAGCCGGAGATTCTGTTTTCTTCGATCCGTATCGGGGCTATGGAGCTTAAGAATCGGATTGTCATGCCAGCTATGGTGCTAGGGATGGAACTCGACCAGCCAGCGGCGCGGGCTTTCTACGTGGAACGTGCCCGGGGAGGTGTCGGTACCATCACAACGGCTGCTGTTGATGTGGATGCGCTAACCAAGAAGGAAGGCTTTGGGCGGATCATCAGCCTGGATGCTTACCTTGAGGCATTGCCTCGCTTGGCAGAGGCGGTACACCAGGCCGGGGCCCAAGTGGGCTTTCAGCTCATTTCAGCCATGCCCCCACCTTGGAGCATTCTGCAAGATGTTGTGGAAGGTCGGTCATCAATCTATGGACGTGTGAAGGGCGTCAAGAAGGGTCTCCCTGCCGGTTCGGACCAGGCTCTTCCGGAAGGGAAGAAGCCTTTTGACGATTTCACTGCCGAAGATATCAAGGCCACTGTAGACCAGGTGGCTCAAGCCACAGCCCGAGTTAAAGCAGCAGGTTTTGACTTTGTCGAGTATCATGCCTGTCATACCCATTTCTCGCTGCTGTGCCAGGCGTTCTCTCCCCTCGGCAACCACCGCCAGGATAGGTACGGCGGTGACCTGGCGGGTCGCATGAGGCTAGGGCTAGAATGCATGGCTGCTGCCCGGGCGACTGTGGGCAGTGGCTATCCCCTGAGCTATCGGTTGCCAGCGCTGGAGGGCGAGCCTGGCGGGATTACCCTTGAAGATGCTGTGACCTATGCTGTGGAGCTAGAGAAAGCAGGTGTCAGCATTATTCATGTTTCAGTGGGACCGAGTCTATTGGCATCGCCACCGCCTAAGGAACCTTTAGGGACCTATGCGCATCTGGCAGAGGCGGTAAGGCGGCATGTTAAGATACCAGTGATCGCCGTGGGAAGGATA
>Ga0194111_10002170_pt1 | contig 23874 bp, 34 predicted proteins | sample TA2KigC300mmetaG_FD_146194 | JGI IMG/M metagenome (GOLD analysis project Ga0194111, IMG submission 146194) | Freshwater microbial communities from Lake Tanganyika, Tanzania - TA2015033 Kigoma Deep Cast 300m | ecosystem: Environmental > Aquatic > Freshwater > Lake | place: Tanzania: Lake... | reverse complement strand
CTGCTTCAGGGTTGGGACTATCTCGGTGTCCATACGGAAGTCGTCGTGGCGTGTGCCGTCAAAGACCACAGGCATTAGGACGGTCGCCCTAGATTCGCCGCCGTTGTCAAAAGCGTTGAGGGTCGGGGTGACTTCACCTTGTACCCATGTTTCGTCGTCGGTGTCGTTCTGGGCGCGTCGAGCCTTCACGAACGGCACGACGGCGAGGTCGGTGGCATCCTTGTAGTCGCGCTGTTTCAAGGCTGAGGCGGTGTCGTCGTCGGCGTAATGTCCGAATCCGAGCATCCGGTAGCCGCGACTGTCATCAGGGCTGTTCGTAGAGCGTCCGGTAGCGTTTTGCCCCTTCTTTCGGCCCGACGCAAAATCCCTTGCGCGGCCTTCGGCGACAGGTAGTAGCGGGTCGGAACATCGTTCGGCGACTGCAGGATCAAAGATAGCGACGACAAACACGCGCCGTCGTCGTTGGGGTACTCCGAAGTGCTGCGCATCCAACACTCGCCATTCGATTGCCACCGCCCCGAGTTGTGCCAGTTCGTCGAGGACGACACCGAAGTCTTGACCTCCGTTGGCAGACAAGGCTCCTGGGACGTTCTCCCAGACGGCGACACGGGGAAGAGGGCCAGTTGGTCGGGATGAGGTTGCATCTCGCATCTCCTTGATGATTCGCACAGCTTCGTAAAACATGGATGATCGACCACCGTCGAGTCCGGCTCGTTTCCCGGCGACGGACAGGTCTTGGCAGGGGGAGCCGAAGGTGAGGACATCGCATGGGGGGAGGGTCGCGCCGTTGACTTCTTGTACGTCACCCCATTTGGGTACATCAGGCCAATGTCGACGCAAGATCGACGAGGCGTGTTTGTCCCACTCCACTTGAAACACGCAGTCCATGTGGCTGTCAAATCCCATGTCCATGCCTCCGACACCGGAGAAAAGCGAGCCGTAGGTTGGGCGCATCATTGTTTTTTCCCTGTTCCCCAAATAATCACGTAAAAAACGACGACCATGTAGACAACCACAACGCTTGTCATAATCAAATCAGTCATCAGACAACATCTCCCTCTTATGTTTGTTTGTTCTTGTCAAATACCGGTCATGGGCTTGCAAATACGTTTTTCTTTCGTTTTTAGTCAAACCACCAAAAATGCCATGCAAATCCCACGCTCGATGGTTGTCCAACCCGTACTGCCGGCATTTGAACATCACCGGACAGGTACTACAGACTTTCTTTGCATTACGAATCTTTACGATGTCGCCCCGCACCGGCATGAAATCGTTAGCATCCATCCCACGACAAGCAGCGTATTCAAACCATTCGTTGTTCATATTCTCTCTTTCTGTTCACAATCAGTTCAAATATCGCCAGGGCGACCACCCGGACGCTTGTTGTAGCCGTACAGCGAACGTCAGGTTGGGGCGGGCAGTCAACATCATGTCACGGGTGATACCCATTTGTAAAGCCCATTCTTTGTGTACAGACCATTGGATTTGGGCGAGGCCGATGGAGCCGTTGCCTTCCAGTCCGTCGATACAGCGGGATTCGACCCAGAGGACGCGACTCCAGATTGGCCAGTCCTCGATCTTCCCGCCGACTTCTAGTAGTAGCGGGAGCCATTCGGCGCATCGAGGATGTTCTAACTTCATCGCGTCAATCTGGGCTTGCCATGCGGCCAATGTTTCTAGGTAGGCGACCGCTTCCGGGGACAAGGTGGTCGTTGTGGAAACGGGGGTGGTGATGACGACGGTGGATTGTGGGACGGCTGACGGCAACGGGGTCAACTCCACCGGTTCGGCGGTGTTGGTAGCGCATCCAGCCAATAGCAGTAACGGCAACAAACGTTTCATAGCTTGTGTCTCTCTCTCAGTAGCCGGCTTGCTTCAGCAAGTCGATCATCATGTCAACGGTCATCACAGCGTACTGTTCACCAGGGTCGGCTACACCAACCCGTTTGGCGATCAGGACACCGATGTCGGCGTGGCCGTTCACACGTTCTGTTTCGGTTTCACGTAACCATTCGGACAGTTTGAGTGTCTTGTGGTTCTTGCATTCCCACACGATCCCTGGTGTGCCGGTGATGTCACCTTCGTCGTGTTGACCGGTGAGCGCACGACGTTCCGCGTGTGGGAAGCCGCGTTTTTGGAGATGTCGGACGATCAGCGTTTCAAACGCTGTCCCTTTTTGTTTTTGCTTGCTCATCGACTAGCTCCATTGGGTATCGCCGTGACCGTCGGGGTTTGCACGTGTGCATGGGTACACCGTTCAACGGCACGTGGGTTGTGATGGTTTGCTCGCAGATGCGGCAAATCCATTTTACCGTATGGAGTTCAGAACGGTTCTTCATCGTCAACGTCGGTGGCGTTGAGCAGGTCTTTCGCGTTGTTGAGGTTCGTGTCATCACCGTATGAAGACCAGCGAAGTGAGATTGATACGTCGTCGGCAATCACTTCGACACGCTGTTTCTTCACACCGTCTTTGCCGGTGTATTCGTTTTTGTCCAAACGTCCGGTGACGATCACACGCGAACCTTTCTTCACGGAGGCGGCGACGTGTTCGGCCTGCTCTTTGAAGACGACGACATCATGCCAGAGTGTCTTCTTGTTGTCGTCTTTGCCTGTGGTGTCGGCAACAGAGAACTTGACGACTGCTGTGCCACTACCAGAATATTTGAGTTCTGGGTCACGTCCGACGTTTCCGCTGATCGTAATTGTGTTCATCGATTTATCATTTCTTTGAAGGCGACACGAAGTTTGGTCATGTCGTGAATGGTGACGGTTCCGCTGAGTTCTACCCCGGCGCGATCTGCTACCTCGTCGTGGTCAAGGTTTGCTTCCGCGCAGGCGCGTGCAAACTTGCCCAAGATTTCTGGTTCGACCGGGCTGAGGTCTTCAACGGGTTGTGCGACAGCCTTGGGTTTCGTGGCCGTCTTCTTTGCGGGTGCGGTTGGCTTGTGGTGGCCAAGGTCTTCCCACTCTTGTTTCGTCCACAAGGCGAGCGAGATGCCGAACCGCATAGCGGCGTTACGCAAGAAGTCTCCGACGAGTTCCTTGTCAAGTTCGGCTTTGTCGGCGCGTACTGATCCGACTCCGAGCATCGGTTTGCCGTGGACGGTGAGTCGCGCCCACATGGTTGCCATCCCGTTTTCGATGTGGACGTGGGGGCGGCCGTTTACCCATCCGCACGGTTCCCACGACCACATGGGGTCGATTTCGATGAGGATGCGGGTGATGTCGGCGTGTCCTACGAAGTCGAGTTGCATCCCGCCTTTGGGGAGTTTGCCGACGATCTTCGGGTCGGGGACAGCGTATTTGGTGAGTACGTCTGCCAGCTGCTTCGTGGTGTCCATCACTTGTCTCCCGTCAACTGTGAAATCCAGATGCGAACCGGGCGTGCGTGGCAAGCCGGCCGTTCCGACAACACGAACCGGTCGGTCGGTGCGATCAAACCTAAACCCTTGGCACGCTTCATCGCGCTACCCAACGCTCGACCATCGTGAGTCGCCTCCAACTTGTTGTCGGTGAAGTATTCCCACACGTCGTCGGTCGTGAACTCGTCCTCGGTTTCCGCAAGGACGATGATCGCCTGGAACGCGTTGTCACGGAACTTGACTGCGCTGTTGCTCCAGCCGCGTTCCATCGCTTCGTCTCGAAGGGTTTTCGCTAACTGCTTGTTCTTCATCTCTCTCCTTTGAACCGCATGACGCGGGTCGTTGATGTGGTTTCGTACTGACTGTACAAGTCAGGGTAGTCGCTTGTAAAGGCTTTTTTGTCCCAACCTTTACGGTTCTGCGATTTCCAGGTGACGGCCGGCTGACCGTTGATGATGCCGGTGTTCGCGTCTTTCATCAACTGGGCGATAGTAGCCTTCAGCGTGTCTTCTTCGATTTCCAACAGTTTCTTGGCGGCCTGCACTTCTGCGATCCGTGTGATGAGGTCGGCGTGTGCGGTGAGATCGACGGTGTTGTCGTCGCCGGTCGGGTATCGTTCAGAGATTTCGGTGTAGGTAGCTGGCCATTCGGCGGGAATCGTTCCAAGGTTGAGATACCACAGGAAGTCTTTGACGGCTGAAATGTGATCGGATTTTTCGGCGGGAGTGACCTTTTGGTAAAAAATGTGTAGGTCGAGCGTGCTGTCGAAAATTCCCCAAATAATTTGTTCGACATCGCAACACATGGCCTGTTGTACGCCTTGCCAATACCAGGTTGGGGGAAGTTCGCCGTCCCATTCCCGGTTGTACGTTTTGATCTCCACAACGTAGTCCGGTTGGTCAATCTGGTTTTCGTGGGAATATCGGTCGATGCCGTCGATGGTGGCGATCAACGGGCAGGTTTCCCAATCAAAGATGTACATGACATCAGGGCAGACGAGGGGGATACCGATTTCGTCGGCCACCCAGTCCAACAGTACGGATTCCAGACGGTTGCCTCGATCCATCGCACGACTGGTTTCCTTCACCGTCGGGGTGTCTCGCATCTTCTCGACCCCCAACGCGTACTTACTGATGTACCGATGCTGGTCGTGGACTGCGGCTGCTTCTGAGGCGGCTATACGCGGTTTGCCGTTCCAAGCTCGATGCCGGAGCATCAGCCAGTCCATGCTTCCGTGGTCGGGTTTGGGGATTATGGTCATGGTTCTCTCTCCTTGTTGTGAGACTGGTCTTACCCTACAAAGGGGGTGTGGCAAAGTCAATCTAATTCTTCAAACCAGTTGACTGGCAGGTGTGTTGCCAGCGAATACACCCGGACGATGCACTCCAAAGGGATGTGGTTGATGTCGGACACCACCTCAGGTTCATCGGCATCGTTCATCACAGTTGACACAAGTGTCAAATATCCCTCTTTGCATTTCGGCCATACCCAGCCGACCGTCAATGGCATCACAGTTTCCGGCACATATCCGTCTGTCAACGTCCAGCTGTGTTCGCCGCCTTGGTGTGCGTCACGCCATTGGACAACCACCATCGCCCACGTCGGATCGGCTTGATCGAAAACCTCATTCATTGACGTTCTCCGAAAAAGAACACCTAGTTCGTTCGCATTGGACGCATCTGCATCTTCTGGATTTTGGGACGAATTCATAGCATTTCTCGCAGCACAAGAACTTATGGGTCACCCCAAAAGTGTACCTCTCCACATACACCGTCCTGAATGAATTGGAATCTGCTCATACCAAAAATCGCCGTCACCAGGCTGATAGGTGACGACCGCAAAGCCTTGCTGCCAGTCCTCAATTATTGTCAACGGTCGCCCGTCGAGGTCAATACCACTTTTGGTGGAGGGGACTGCCCCATCGGTTCGGGCTAGAGTCCCCGGAGATGCCGCCATGATCGTTTTTGCGCCGTCCCAATCTTCACGTGAGCGTTCTGCCCATTCACGCCGGTGGATGTGACCGTAGATGACGGAGGTTTTGGATGAAGCAAGATATGAGTGAGCGGTGCTTCCGTTACTGCGTACTTTGTCGCCGTGGATGACGCGAAGCCGCTGGTTGATCCAGTAGCTCGACGCGGGGTAGCCAGCCAAATACCGAATCCTATACTCATCGAAACGACAAAGGTAAGGAACAGAAAGAACCGGCCAATCATTCGGTGTATTGCCTTTTCGAAGTCCGAACGCTGCTTTTGCGTTGTCCAATACATAGTTCACCAATCTTTCTTCGTGGTTGCCGGCAATCCACACGATGTCTGCGTCTGGGGCGCATAGCCTCAAAGTGGCGGCGAATGTGGTGGCGCGGTCAATGGATGCTTGGGTTGTTTGTTGAAACGCCGGGGATAGACGATATTTGCCCAGTTCAGGAAGATCGAGGTTGTCGCCTACACACACTATGGCATTTGGTTGGATTCGGGTGATGACAGCAAGGGCTGTTTCAATCGCTTTCTCGTCGTGTGTGGGTTCAAGGTCGCCGGTAATATCACGGTAGTAGCCGAATTGGATGTCGGGAAGAATGACGGCGGTTTCGTAGCCTTCGGGGTGGGCGACCGGTTTCGGAAGTCGTATCGATCCGATCGTGTGTTTGCCGCGCTCGATGACTGGCCATTGGGGGCCGGATTCCCATGATGGGGAAAATTGAATTCCCATCAGATCGTGGATTTCGGCTTCTCCATCGTCGTTTTTTGTGAGCGATTGATAGATCGACACCCGGTTGACACGACCGATTTCATCAACTGAAATGCCTTGCCGATCAAGAAGGTCAGCAAGTTTGCCAAGGGTTTCCTTGCGATTCGGATTCGGGCCGGCAACTAAATCTTCAGAGAGTGCCACAAGCGCATTTCCCGTTGATGTGACGGCCTAAAGCTTTTCTGTGAATGTTGTAACCGTTTTCATTCAACTTTGTGCATAACCACACGATTGTGTACGGGTTTTTCCCGTTTCTGCGTACTAACGGATCAACTAATTGTATTTTTGACATCGTGTCGAACAATGCTTTCCGGTCTTGTTCGTCGAGTGATCGTTGCAAAATTGCGATAGGACATTTAGACCGCGCTGTCATCTCCGGTGGAATCGCTAAACTTTTGGCAAGATGCACAACACTCCAATCGGTTGATTAGCAACAACAGTTTTTGTTCATCTTTTTTGCCTGTTGGCACAATTCTAGTCAAATAACGTTTGATTTCAGGCACCATTTGACAAACACAGACCATTATTGTCAAGCATCTTTCACATAAAACCCTTGTAAGCAGGGTATTTATTCTTTTTCGGCGTGCCAGTCTATATGCTTGTTGAGCCGACGATTGACAATTTTTATGTCATCACGAACCTCAGTAAGAATTTTCATTGACTGGTCGTGTTGATCGGTGTTGCGGCGATCCAAGCGGTGTAACAACCACATCATCGGGCCGCCGATGATCGCTATGGCGATAGGGACGATGACCGCTTCCATGCGATCATTCGTCTTCGTCGCGGTTGGCAATTTTCTTTGCTGCGCCTCCTGCGGCCAGCCCGGTGAGCGCACCGCCAATCGAGAACGACAGCGGCGACAGAACGTCCATGAACATCATGTCAAGTGGGGCGGCCTCTTCCGGCTGATAGACAAAAATGAGCGAATAGAGCATCCCCAAGACGGTGAGGCCAAGAACACCCGCCAGGGTCAGTATCAGAATGGCTCTGATTCGAGCTTCGATTTCAGAGGGGTTGAGTCGTTGCCGGCGGCGATTGTTGTTTACGGGGGTCATCAGGGTTCCTATATTTGTCGGTGCAGGTTGTCAGGAAAGGGGCGAACGTTGCGACGACGATGAGTGCTAATCGTGTATTCAGATGATTCGCCATTGTTGTAGTGTACAACATTTTAGTGGTCATCCTGAACCGGCTCCCAAATCCACAATATTGATTATTTCGTCTGTGAGAGCGTCTAACCCGTCAGATGGGGCTGGGGTAGGGCCGGGTGTTTAGAGGCTGTCAGATGTCAAAATAGACGGGTCTGGCGGGGTTTCGGTGACGATCCCGGAGCCGCGTGTTCGATTGCCCAGCGGATACGGCCTTCGATGATCGGCAGATAGTCGGCGGTGAGTTCGATACCGACGGCGTTCACCCGTTCGAGAACGGCGGCAGTAAGGGTGGTGCCGCTTCCGGCGAAAGGTTCGAGAACGGTGCCGCCGGGAGGGGTGACGAGCCGGATCAGCCAACGCATCAGGGCGAGCGGCTTCACCGTCGGGTGGAAGTTGCGGGCCTTGATCTCACGATGGGGATCGGTCTCTGAGAAGCCACGCCCGCTACTGTTCTTGATGCCTGCTGACCGTTCGTTGAGGTGGTCGAGTCCGGCGTTGCGTTCTTCGGTGCCTGCCTTTGAGCAGTAGAGGAACGACGCTTCATCTCCCTCCGTGTATGGGGTCGACGTAAAGAACCTTGCGGCTGAAACGCTGGGGGCCGTGTTCGGAAAGTGTCCGACCACCTCGTCACTACCGTCATGGATGACGTTCGCAGGCCAGCGACCCTGCTCTGATCCGGCAGTCCACCCGTCATGCTCGTACCCGTCCACAAATCCGCTAGTTGCTTTTGCTCCTCCACCAAATCGATCCCCCGCCGCTACCCGACACCCGTCAATGTTGAGCGCACCCGTACCATGCGTCAGCACGTTCGCGGCGACGGTGCCGATCAACGGCTTCCGAGCGACCACGATCGGTTCGTGCGCGGGCTTCAGCGCAGTACCCCAGCCCTCCCACTTTCTTGCGGAGTCGGTCGCGGGTGCGCGAACTTCTTGCCGACCAGAAGCGGCAACCGCGTTCGGATTCCACCCAGAACCCTGCCCTGTGCTGGTCTTGCCAAAACGCTTCTCGCCAACGATGGCACCGACGGCACCTGCCGCCTTGTCAATCGCCTTCGACACATCCAGCGATTTCGGGAACCCTGACCCATAAATCCAGTTGATCGAATCACGAATCTCGAAACCTGCGTCCTCGATCGCGACCGTCATCCGATGGTAGGTGCGTGTGCCACCGAACGCGAGGAGATGACCTCCGGGCTTCAACACACGCAAACATTCACGCCACAGCCCGACATCGTAAGCGATACCGCTCACATCCCATCGTTTGCCCATGAACCCGAGTTCATACGGCGGATCGGTGACAATCGAGTCGATGCTCGCGTCCGGTAGTCCGGCGATAACCGTCCGACAGTCGCCATGGTGAAGAGTAACGCCGCCGACGCGGAGGAAGGCGGCGTGCTGTTCGTCGGTTTCGTAGATCGAACGATTCGGGGCCATGTCGTTACCTCTGACCAAACATTTTTGCCCACGTCACAGGGCCAATAATGCCATCAGGTTTCAAATTATTTTTCTTCTGCCATTCTTTCACCAGAAGATTCGTTTTTGCACCGAAATTCCCGTCAATCACCGCTCCGACAACAGCTTGAACAAGGTTCACTTCCGTACCTTTGCTTCCAATTTTTATAGGAAAGCCAGGATATTTGAAAGTCAGACTGCCACCCGCAACAACAGCGGGCTGTGTAACCGGCATCGGCGCACCGCCCAAACCTGCAAACGCCTGCTCGTAGTAGGCAGGATTATCCGCATGAGTGGGGGCGATCTCGACGTGAAACCAATCTCCGTTTGGAGCCGATCCGATAGACGGCTTCTTGTAACTTGTCCATTTTGCGCGGTCGCAACGCCAACCGCGCCCGTGCGGAACGGGCCAATAGTCGTGAATTGCCTCTATCAAAAACAGTTCGGCATTGGCCACCCAAAAATCTAGGACAGGGCAAGCCTCAAAATAGTGGCCGAAACCTTTGCCGCTGTCTTTGCGCCTCCACGACAAATCAGCCGCACGACCTGTCCCGTGAACAGACGGGCGAGGTTTATCAAGATTGGCGTTTTTCATGTTACGAACAGCCCACGTTCCGTTGTTCCACACGCCATTGTTGAAATGTCGGACAGTCAACTCAACAAACTTTTCGAGGCCCGCACGTTTCCCTGCGGCGTTGCCGTCAAATCCTGTGTACTTCCTGTTCATTCCACAGTTCCTTTATCGAAATCGTTTTGTTTTGGCCGCAATTTTTTTGGGTTGAGCAACAAACTGTTTGCCACTTTTGTTGCCTTTGGCTTTGGCCCGATTGGTGGCCGCTTTTTCTGCGGGAGTCAAAGAGTCCCACGCTCGATCTGGCAAATACCGTTTCTTTCCTTTTGACGGTTTGCCGTCTGAAGTGCGCCATTTTTGCGAACTCCAACGATCCAAAGACTGTTGAGATTTTTTTTTCGCCATCAGTCTCGATACCCTCCACCGCGTTTCTTGTATTCAGAGGCAAGAAGTTGGGCTTTCCGGGCAGACCACTCACCGGGGTCGCCTCCCTTTGAGCCAGCCTTGATCTTTTCAAACAACTGTTTCCGCATACCAGGTTTGGTGTAGTTGCCTGCTTCGTTGACTTTGGATTTAGTTTTCTTCTTCGATGACACTTTTTTGCTTTTCACGTTCGTCCCGTCAGTTGAATACAAGAGTTATTGTTCCCGATGCTGAAAAGTCTTGCAGATAGTTACGGCAAACGCGGTAGTTTGTTGATCCGTTTCGTACCATGCCGAAACCTTTGGCACTCAGGTTCGAGAAAGCGGTCAGATGGTCACTATCAAGATTGACTGTTGCTGAACCGTTATTGCCAGAAATGGATGCCGTAAGGATGTTTCCTAGGAATGACGCGCCGGTCGCACCGTTGGAGAATGTGAGATTGTGTTGTTGCCAGGCCCATGTTCCAGAAATACCTGATGTCAAGTGACGCTGGGCGAACAATGTTCCTGAGTCTGCTTTGTAGCGATTGCCAGAAGCATCTCGATACAAGTGATAAGTCTCAACTTCGTTGCCGTAGAACCAACAGCCGTAACTCCAGTCTTGGCTTCCCACGCTTGTGCCGTTTCCAGAACGAATACTTGGTTCTCCCAACCCAACGAATGTGTCGGGATTCTGTGTCAACGAATACGAGTCACCATAAGTTCTGCCGTTGGCTGCATCGTATGGTGGAACAAGCAGAAACGTCCCATACGGACGAGTTAGTTGACCATTTGCCATCGTCTTTGTCGTCACGTTTCCGGCATTGTCGGTTGCAATAACCCTGAAATCTACGTAGTAACGGTTTTCAATTTGATAGAACCCCGGTGCCGCAGCCCCTTGTGTTGCACGCTTTGCGTTCGAAACAGTAAATCCGTATGAACCAGACGATGCAGTCCATTCACCCCCAGTCCAGTTCTGCCATGCGTTCCAGCCTTCACCAGAACCTCCATAGGGTGTGTATTGATATTGAATCTGAACGCTCGCAACACCAGAAGAAGCGTCGGTAACAAACGCACCACCACTCCAGTTGATGGTCATTTGATTATTGTCGTTGCCAACAACAGTAAAGTCAGCAACAGACGGGCCAGTATTATCAAACTGGTATGCCTGTTGCCAGCCAGCACCGTTGTGTACATAGATTTCATTGACACCCTGGAAAGACCCGCCTGCGTGAACAAAGGGTCTATCCGCGCCAGTCAACTCCTGCCACACGGAACCGTCGTGAACGTAAGTAGGCATCAGGAATACTTGAACCAGATATCTCCGGCTGCGCCGCCGGTAGGTGATGCTGTTGAAATGGTGATTGTATGATTCGTAGAACCACCATCGGTGTAAACTCCAGCCAATTTGGTTTGTGCAATCGCGGCCGTACCGCTAATGTCGGCGTTGACGATTGTGGCATCAGCGATCTTTGCGCTGGTCACAGCAGAATCGGCAATCTTGGCAGTTGTAACACTACTGTCTGCGATCTTTGCAGTCGTTACGGACGTGTCTGCCAGCTCAGATGTGCTTACTGCACCGGCAACAATCTTGGCTGCGGTTACAGCATCATCCTGAATTTTTGCAGTCGTCACATTCGAGTCAGCGATCTTTGCAGTCGTCACATTCGAGTCAGCGATTTTCGCAGTCGTCACATTCGAGTCAGCGATCTTTGCAGTCGTCACATTCGCATCCGTGATCTTCACGGTCGTCACAGCGTTAGAAGCCAACTCATCCGAACCAACAGCACCAGTAGCAATCTCCGATGAACCGACCGCATCAGCGGCAATCTTCGCAGAAGTGATCGCATCATCAGCGATACCAGCCGTCGCAACCTGACCCCAGGCCAAACCGGTTGCAGCAACCGAATCTGCTTTCAAAACATGATTGTTTGTGCCGACACCCAATCGTGCGAACGTTGACGTGTCGTGAACAAGAATGTCTCCTTTTGTTGTCAGCGTTGAAGCCATTTCGTTTGCTTCATCAGCATCAATGGCAGTAAACACGGGGAAACAAGATGAGCCAGTCGAGTGTTGTGCTGCCGTTGTATCGTCCACGCCGCGTGTCGTCACGTTGATCGTCGTATCGGCTGCCCCCGCTCTGGTAACTAAAATCTTTTCTTCGTTCGCCGTACCAGGCTCGATCACCACATAAAACGGGTTAGCCCCATAGGGCCATCCTGTATACCCGGCGATGACGAACGTTGTTCCACCAGAAGTGAGCGTTCCAGTAATGGTGGTGGAGGCTGCTCCACCTTTATAGGTTCTGCGTGTCTTAGCCATTTTATTGCACCAAACTCCTGAGTGTCACTACTGCCGTTCCATCATATTCCCACGATCTATTTGATGTGTCGATTGGGAACCATTCTACATTTTCCACAATCGTCCTAAAACTCTCTACACCTTCTTGGTACGTGATAATTCTTTGGTCGGACACCAAACCACGTAAAAACGCAAGTTCGTTGGGAACATCAACATAAAAATCACGGTTCACAATGCTGATTTTGTGATGTAAAAGAATCGGGACAGAAAACAGCTCACTTCTCGCTGGAGCAGGGAAAACCCTGGCTTGCCATCGAGTAATGACCGGGGCTTTTGTTGCGTCTGTGTCCGAACGCGCAAACAGAATTTTGAGTGCCGTTTCACCAAACTGCCCGTCCGGGCCGTCCAAAGAATATTCAGTAGCACCGGCCGTGCTGAACGGGGCTAACGATTCAAAACCGGAACTGTCATGGTTGTACGAAAAGGTGAGTGAACCGGCAAGAGGTTTGGTGCGAAAATCGACGAACACCATGAACTTGCGATCCGGTATACCCCACCTCCACGAACCTGTATCCACATATCCGGTAGAAGCAAAATCCGTTTCATGTTGTTTGTAGATCCCATGACCGGACACCGAAAACAAACGGTAATCGTCCCAGTTGACAATAGAGTTGACTGCCCCTTGAACTGTGGCCATCAAATCAGACGCGTAAGCAGGTTCATTGGTCGAGTTGAATTGAGACAAATCCAGACGACCTAGACCAGTTGATGTTTCATCAAAATTTGTCCAGCCAAACCAAACAAAACGACCGTCGCCAACAGCACACTTCACATCCGTTGTTGTTTCGAGAATTGGGCCAACCAACAAATCGCCGTTGTTGTCTGATGTTGCAAGACGAACACCCAAGTTAGTGCCGATAATGATGCTTCCCAAATACCCGTAAATTGATGAAACAATTTCTCCAACAGGCAGCTCGGCGGCCTGCACCGGGATTTCGAGGCTCGTTCCATCCGCTTTGATCGATGTTCGATAGATCAAACTTGTTTTGCCAGCGAACCCAGCCGCGTAAATATGATTTTGACCGGCCGCAAAACCGACATATCGGAACGCTGTGTTTGGGTGAGTGTACAGAACGGTCGGGTTATTGCCAGACCCGGTGATGTTCCACAATTTGTGTCCGTCAGTTGATCCAGCACCACCGGCCATCAAGCGACCTTTTACATACGCCATAACACCGAAGTTGTGTCCGGTGTTATATGACGATGCTGACGAAAGTGATGTGTTGGTGGAGTAAGTGCCGTTTGATTCAAACGAAATGTAGACGGTAAAACCATCGGTGGTCATTCCGTTGATCGCCGCTGCCGGCGTACCAGTCACAGTCGAAAATGTTGACAGGTCGGTTGTGTATTTTAGTGTCTGGTTATCGGCAACATACAGACGGTTGCCGGCCACCACCATAAACAAATTCGTAGATACGCTGCTCAACACTTGCGATGTTTGCTTCAACATTGACAGTTGGCCTTTAGTCCACGGATCAATGTTTTTTGAGGCATAGAATCGACTGTCAACACCATCTGCGGTATCGGCATATTGTTGTCCAGAACCTTTGTGCCAAGACACCTGCGACCTTCTCCACAAACCCTGTGGGTTTATCGCTGCTTCACCAGGAATGTTGGAGTTGTCACTTGAATCGCGCAAACGATTTTCAAAAGATCGAGTAAACCGGTTTGACCTTATGTCCAACATATAGGAATGGCCGCCGATAGCGATTGGGAATACGTTTGGTGTGAGAGACGACGTTCCAGTACCCGAAAAAAACGTTGGGCCACCTGTGAAAGCGGTTGTAAAATCTATGAGGGTAGCCATCGGCTACTTCCTGATGCGCGTCGGATATTGACGGTTCAGACGTGCGGCTTCTGCGGTAATCCTGTCTCGACGCAAACGCAACAAATTTGTTAGGCTGTTGCCGACCGCACCAGCAGGCACTTCGTCGCTGCGTCGAGTGTCGCCTTGCGATTCGGTAAAATTGCGTTTTATTTCGCGGGGGGCGATCATGCGAATTTGTACACCCAAAACCAACAGGTCTTGGATTTCAGATGATGCGCCGATGGAAGACAAGGTGGTTGCTTCTGTGGCAAAGGGATTGTAAGGAGCTTTGTACTGGACGCGCACCGTACCAGAACGAACATAGCAGTCAAACGCCAACGCGAAACCCGACGCAAAATCGGTTGTCGGCATATCGCGTAACAACCTTACATCGCGGATGATTGGGTAATCATCCGAAAGATAACGGTAACGGACATCGTATAAATCAATGATGCTCGTCACGTCAGTAAGATTGACCATTCGGTCGCTACCGTTGTAAGAAATGTCAACAAACTTCACTTGAAACAGACCGTTCATTGGCGACGACAAGTCAGCCAAATCAGAGTTCAATGCGGCCAACACTCGATGCCGAGGGAAACGTGGGTTGACTGTGATGATCGAGCCTGCCGTATGGCTGCTTGGGGTGCTTCCACCGAAACCGCGCTCAACAGTCAACGTTTTGTTAGAGGTGTTGGCTTCCCACACGTAAAACAATTCTTGATTGATTTCAAAAACTGTGTTTTCGTGCAACGATCCTAGATCGTAGGTCAACGTGAGGGATGTGTCGTCAGAATCAATCGATGACACAATTTTGTTGCGTTCCTCGACTGTCCCTCCCAACAATTCTTGTATTGAACGATCAATGACGTTTCCAGCGGTGGTCATTTTTTACCACGCCCTACATGACCAATACCGTGCGCTGGTCTTTGGGCCTGGATTGTCACAGTTGTGACGCGCACGAAAATTGCTGCGGCGACCAGGCTGATCTTTTTTTATTGACATATTCGGGTCACCAAACATCACACGCTTCACCTTGCCCTGACCGGAAGAAACGAATACGACAGACTTTTTTCGGCCGTAGCCGGGTTCTCCTTGCCGGATACGGCGGGGAGCATCTAGCTTGACTTTTTTGCCCTTGTAAGTAGCCATTCATCGTTCCTGGTTAGACAGACACAGCGAGTATACTGTATTGAGCCGCTTATTTCGGTGACAACACCGCTTGCCAGCAGGACATCTGCTGTAAATCACGGGAGAATACCTGATTCCACTTGGGCTTTGGTTTCAGCCCGTTTCTCAACTTCGGCAGCCCCGTCGATCTTGCGCGGTTGTAAACCGTCGTTGCGGAGCCGCTTATACGCATCCAAATCCTTGTCCAGCACCGCTTCTTTTTTAGTGATGTGTTGAACATTCTGACGGCGAGTCGGGGTTGCGGCCGAACTAATACGCACGTGAGCGATTCGACACGCAAAACATCCCTCTACATTGAGGTTTGGGTGAGTTTCTTGATGCTTTATCATGTCAGAAAATGTAGGCTCCGTAGCCGGCAGATGTGAGCTGAGAGGCTTCCTCGTCGGTGATGTGGTTGTCATGGCCGCCGTAATAGGTGGTGACAACAGATGTCATGTTGGCCGGCTCAGATTCTACAAATGTGCCGTCAACCAGTTTGTATACGTTGCGACCTTTGGGTAGGGACGCGTAGTGGCGTAGGAGCCGATACGAGAACCGTTCACGTTCACCCCAGGGGATTGTTTCATCGAAGTCGGACAGGTTGTGGAAATTGTCTGACGGGCATCTGAAGATGGGCATTAGGTCACCGTGTATCCGGCCGCTACTAGGTCGGCTTTCTCTTGTTCTGTTACGTGATGTTCGTGTGCGCCAAGATACACCTTGTCTACGAGACTTGGATCGAGGGGGTCTACGTTGGTGTATGTACCGTTTGTGAGTCGAAAAATGTTGCGGGCGCGATAACCTGGTTCGGCACGGGAAAATAGTCGGTGTGACGATGATGAATTTCGGTAGTCCGACCAGGGGAATCGGTCTTCGACGGGTGGTCGGAAGATCAACGATTTCGTCCAGTTACCGGTTTGGGTGCTGGCTCCAGTCCCGGTGGCGGTTCTTACGCGAACACGGATGTGTACAGCCGTGCCTATGCCTGTGCCACTAGATGTTGCGGTTCGAGGGGCGATATGTAGCCCTGTGCCACCAGATGTTGCGGTTGCGCCTCCTGCCCCGTTAGCGGTGCGTAGCCGGCCGACGACGATAGCGGTGAGAGATGTCCCCGTACCGGAAGCAGAAGCGGTACGGAAAACGATTCGCAGTCCGGTCGCATCGAAACTGGATGTGCCTGTTCCGGTGGCGGTTCTGACGGGGACGCGGATGCGGTCAGCTGTGCCTGTGCCTGTGCCAAACCCGGTGGCGGTTCGGACAGGGTTGATGTTGGAATCGGCTGTGCCTGTGCCTGTGCCAGATGCTGTGCCTTGACGCTGTTTGAGGACGCTGCCTGAGCCTGTACCTGAGCCTGTACCTGATGCTGACGCTGTGGCGGTGTAGGTGGCGACACCGTTGTACGTGAGGTTAGACGCGTTGTAAGTGAAGTTTGCGTCGTTGTACAAGTGAGCCATGATTAGTGCGGGTGCGGGTGATCGTGTACTTGGGTGGTCTGCTGTTTGTTGACGAAGAACGTGGTGATGATCCACTTGTCGTCTGACAACGGGGTGCAGGCTTCGTGCGGGTGCGTGAAGGTAGCAGGGAACAACACGATTCGACCGGCCGCTGGCTCAATACACGCATCGTGCAACGGGAAGTTAGTTTGCCCGCCATACTTGACATCGTTCAGATAGACGATCCCAGCCAAAACCCGAGACGACATTTCAAGGTTTTCGGTTGGAAAACTGTCAACGTGTTCCCGGTAGTAGCCGTCGTTGCGATGATATTTCTGGATTTGGTATCCGGTGTCAGACACGTTGATCCACTCTTGCGTATGCCGGTAGATGTCACGATATCGGGCGACAGCAGTATGGAACGCATCAAAGATTGCCATTTCACTCGCAGAGAACCGGCTATCCCAAGCAAGCGAACTGTTCGCAAATGTTGATTCGCTCAACGTCAAATCAGATGACCGTTTGATGTTGTACATCACGCCGCCGACCGTCTTGCCGTCTTGTGCCACCTGGTCGTACATAGGCTGAAGTTTGCCGACAAGCTCATGGCAGATGTTCTCGTCAAGAACATTGTCCAAACAGAGGATCATGCCCTCTTTCTTGGCGGGGAACGACACGATCATATTGCTCTCTCCTTTTCGTATTCACCGAACGTCCGACAGTTTACGATCAAACTGTGCATCCAACTGGACACAAAGTCGGGTAATTCTGGGATTGGTTCTGTGGTGCGGCTTCGAGCGTCAAGATGGCCTTGCAGGAACCGCCCCACCTTTTCGGCTGGAACCTGGTCAATCACCCATTCGGTGACTTCCGTAGGGACAGCCAACGTAGAAACAATGCTGTTGCATAAAGCGGCGATTTCTTCACGGTTGCCAAGAGTTGTGTAAGCCCAATCCCATTCGACGATGCACCGCAACATTTCTTGCAAGGTGCGCGTATGGTTGGGATCTCTGATCGCTTCTTCTTCTTTCTCCGGGTCTTTCAGTTCGACGTACACAATAATGGCGTGAGGCATCGCCTCGAACACGGGGTAATAGGCAACCAAATCTTGCATGGTTATCAAGTGGTCGCCGGTTACCGGGTCAGGTGGTTCTGTTATTCCGCAGGAACACAGACCACTCGTTTCATCCCAACGGTGCAACGACCCTGGGCCAATCTTCCCTCGATCACAGCGGGTGTCTTCGCCTTCAGCAACATCTTTGACAGGGATTTGTGCGACTTTACTAATGGCGAAGAAGCCTGTGGTGTCGTTGACACCTACGGTTTTGTCGTAGTAGCCGACTGCACCGAGATCGGCGGGTTCGTCTTTGAGGGTAGCCATCAGATTTTGATAATGAAGATGAACTCGGTTGCAGACGTGGAGTGAGTGTGGTTTGCGGATTCGTTTCCGCTCGTACCGTTGTGGCTGTGTGTCGCTGATTCGTTGCCGGTCGTCGTGTTGTGAGTATGGCCAAAACCGTCGCCAGCAGTTGTCAGGTTCGCGTTCCAAGTATGCGTATGGCCTGCATTTACACCACCCGTATTTGCGCCAGCATTTGACCCGTTTGACTTGTCGTAGGTATGCGTATGGTTCGTGTTGTCGTTCCCTGTCGTGACAGTCCAGTTCTGATTGTGCGTATGGTTCGCACTCGCATTACCAGACGTGCCATTGTGCGTATGGTTAGCAGACGCATTACCAGTCGTCGTATTGTGCTGATGGGTAGCCGACTGGTTACCCGAAGTGACGGTAGACGCAGAACGGCTATTGGCAGTCGTACCCAACGGCAATCGAGCAGACATAGACGGCAAATTGAACGTCGTTGAACCGTTGCCTGCACCATACGCCGTCCCGATGACCCCAAACAAATTCGCGTAAGTAGTACGCGAAACCGCTGCACCGTCGCACACAAGAAACAAAGTTGAAACGAGTGCGCCAGAACTAGAACCAGCCCACAGCAAAACAGTCCCAGTCGGAACAAGATTCGCAACCTTCCAATCGAGGCTGGTCGTCACCGCCGACCCATCCACCCCAACCTTCGCCTCCAACGCCTCAATAGCATCATTCGCATCAGCGTGCTGATCCGCATGAGACGGACTATTCAACGCCGACCCAGAAGTCGGATTAGTCAAACTGTCAAGACCAGAAGGAAAATTAGTAGCCACTTAGGGCCACCTCTCAATCCAACGTCAACGTCAACGAAGTGATCTGAAACGTGTCACCAGCCGTCACCCCAGCCGACGAAGACAACGCACCAGCAAACAAATTGTTTCCCGTCGTAGCCGAATCCCACAACGAAAAATGACTGTACGTTTCCGTAGCCGCCACATTCGTCCACTCCACCGTCGCAGACGACGACATCGACCCACTAGAAGCAGCCGAAAACGAAATAATCTTACGAGTCGTTTCCGTTGCCGCATTAGACGTACCGTTTTCGCCAGGATCACCCGTATGCAACTTCACATACACAGCCGACACAGCAAGCGACGTGTTACGCAAAGTATCCAACCAGGCGTTTTCCAAATAATTCGAAATCGACATTCTTCACCTCACTAAAGCCGAAAAGCCGGGGACACGGTAATTGTACCGCATCCCCGGCCTCACAGCGGGTTGACTCAGGATCAGACGAGCGAGCTGGACGACTCGATGCGACGGAGAGCCGCCTCACGGAATCGGCCGTAGCCACCCAGCCAATACCAACCGACCGGCTGGAAACGGTTGAGGGTGTCGGTGATCGGGCCGCGCACGACCTTCGGAACCGCACCGTTGCCGTCCTGCTGGCTGAACGCCTTAGCGATGGCCTGACGACCCATGATGTGTGTGCAGTACACCTCGACGGTTCCACCTTCGCCAGCGTTTTCGAACACCTTTGCTCGCGGGGTTTCGATGAAACGAACACCCTCGAACGCGCCGATCTCACCGTTGTAGATCATGCTGGTGTCCTGGTACACGTGCGGGTCACGCCACGCGGCTGCGCCAGTTTCCTTGCGGAAGTCGTAAGCCACGTCCGGGTGGATGTAGCCCATGTACAGGCCGTTGAACGTGGGGACGTTCGCGCCACGCAACTGGGCGGTCACCTTGCGGATATCGTTTGCCTCGATGATGTCCTCGGCCTGAACGGTCGCACGGCTTGACGGGGTGGTCGCTCCACCGCCAGCGAAAATCACGTTGCTTCCACCAGCAATCACGTCACGGACGATGCTGTCGATGGAAATTCCGGCGTTGTAACCGACCACGTTTGCGGCCACCTTGTCCACGTCGAGGAACGCGGTTCCGCGAAGCTTTGCGGTGGTGAGGACGGCGTTACCGTATTCCGCAAGGGTGACAGTCACCTGCGAGTCGGACATCGCCACAGCGGTCACGTCGGAGGTTTCGGTCAGCGCGGAAGTGGCGGCCGACAGGTCGTTGAAAATGGTGAAAGTCACCGACGCACCGGGCATCGCCTGGTTCGTGGGCTGAACTTCGACGGCCCCGTCGAACAGCAATTCGGAACGGAGGGCGAAGTACGCCAACCGGTCAAATGCTACCTGATCGACCGAAAGGGCAGAGGTATCTGTGTATGCCATGAGGGTTCACTCCTTCAAGTGAGATTGTTAGCCCTGCGACTGGCAGGTCAGTAGGGCTGTTGGGCTTGTTGTGCTTCGGCCAGCAGCATTTCGATTTCGGCTTGGCTGTTAGCCTTACCGATCCGTGTCATCAAATCGACGGGTGGCTCGCTGTTGTTGCCGGACGCGACCTTTGCGGTTCTGTCCCAGGCATCCTTCTCGGCGGCCTTAGTGTCATGGATGATCGCGGCTTCGATGGCGGCAGCTCTGATCGCATCCGCTGTGAGTTCACCGTCATATCCCTTCACGAAATACTTGGCCATTGGAAGGGTCGGATCGACTCCGGCCTTCACGAACGCCAGTTCGCGGGACGCTGCGGCGGCTTCATCAGCCTTTGCTTTCAGGGCTGCGTTCTCGGCTTCCAACTGCTTCATCCTCTCACGGAGAGGATTTCGGCCGGACTCCTGTTCATCGAGTTCGAGTTCGCTGTCCACTATGTACACTCCTTTGCCCAATCATCCCCCGGAGGCAGGGGATGATGCTGCTATGTCTCACCTTGCGGTGGTTCCTGCCTATTGGCATCAGAAAGAGTGTATCACATTATTTGGTTGATGCAACTATTGTCAGACGACAGACGATTGACCGTCCTGGCCGACTGAAAACCGACCCCCTCCAGCAAACGCGGCTTGACGTTCCGCTTGCCTCTTACGAAGACGCTGTTGCGCTGCGCCCGATGTCCCGAATACTGCACCGACCTGCTCCGCTTGGCTGATTTCCTCATCTTGTTCGCCAGCGATAGGCCGGAACAATTCTTGTGCCGACGCAATCGTCTGGAACCCTTGTCGAGCCTGTTCACCTGTCACACCAGCCTGCGCCAGTTCCTCGGCTTGCTGTTGGGTGACACCCAACCCGGCTTGCAACGTCCCCTCAGCGGCGATCTGTGCGGCCTGCGCCTGCTTCAACAACATCGGGGTCGCCTTCTGAGGATCAAGAAAGTAGGCGGCCAACTGGCTGTCGTCCACCCCGTACAAACGTCGCATTTCCTCGACAACCTGCGGGTCGGCTTCACGGACAGCCTGATACCCCTGGTTGATCCGCTGCGAGAACTCTTGGATTGACACGTCGCCGCCGATCAGACGAGAGAACGTTTCTGGGCTGGAGTAGAACTCTCGGGGCATCCCAGCCGACCGCAACGTCTGACGGTAGACGTTCTCCAACTGGATGTATTCCCCTTCTGAAAGAACGTTCAGACCGGCTTGCCGGCGTGTTTCGTTTCCTGCGAACCGTTGACGGTATTCGCTTGTTTGTCGGATACGGCCGACAAGAATGTTGGTGTCCAAAATGTTTTCTTGAAAAACCATTTCGTTCACAAACGAACTAAGTTGATTTAGTCCGTAGGAAGTCAAAGTTTGGGCGATGATCTCATACGCCGACTGCTGGCTTGCTCCCATGTCACTCATGTCATGCCTTCCCGAAAATGTTGGCCAACTGGTTTGTTACCTCGAACGCCCGCTGTTTGGCTTCGGTCGTGTATTCATACCCGAATGACCTGGTGTTACGCAAATATTTGCCCCATTCGTTGTAGTTCATGGGACGTGCTTCACCCCTGTCGGTAGTGAACGTGACGGCTTGCGCCCATCGAGGATCACCAAAGTCGATGGTTTCCGGGTTGATTTCGAGGATGCGGGCAGCAGTCTGACGGTACGGATCGGTGATCTCAGCAAACGTTTGACCAGCATCCAACTGTGCGCTGATCCCCGGATACAAGGCTTTTGCGGTGTTGAGCGCATACGTGTTGAATGACTGAAGGTTGTCCTTGCCGGTGGCAATTCTGTTCGTCCAACCGTTGAACGTTTCCTCCGACAGCGACACACCGTATTTAGCGGCGGTTTGCTTCAACTGTTGCCCAAAGAAACCGGTGGACAGTTGAGACATTGTGCCGGTGTTCTTGACAGCTTCAGCCCCCACGGAGTTTTGCAACGTTTGTTCGTCCCACCCGCCACGCAAACTGTTTTCCGACAGACGACTGATTGTCGCATCATCGAAGTTGACACCTAGGTTGCTGGCGAGGGTGCGGATGTCGTTGCTCCGCTTGTCGATCTGCTGTTGCGCGGAAGCAGGGTCGGTTTGCTTCAGCGTGTCCCAGGTGCGGGCTGACGCAGAGTTCGTTTTGAACCAGCTAGTTTGCTTCAGTTCGTACTCAAACTTTGCGTCTGACCAGTCGCCCTTGACGGCGTTCTCAATCAGGGTGGCGATTTCGGGGACGGACTCGATGATGGCGTAGTAGCCGCCGTATTGTTCTTTGGCGGCCTGCTTCCAGTCCACCGGGGCGGGGGCAACTGGGGGGGCAGGCTTAGTCGGTTTAGTAGGTTTAGTGGGTTTCTTCAAATACGACTTCGGCAACGGAGGTCTGCCAAATTCCGCTCGCAAACGATTGTAGTTGTCGTATTCCTCTTGTGTCAAACTTCCTTTAGCCATCACGCACCACCAATCGCGTTGAAGAACTTGTTGATATACCCCAACGTCTTATACGCAGAAGCCTCATCAGGAGCCTCCTGCTCTGCAAACTGTTCGGCAGCCACATCCGCAGACGCAGCCTGCACCATCGTCCCACCACCAGACGCACGACGCTGCTCAGCAATTTCCTCAGCTTGGAAAGCACGAACAAACCGGTCGGCTTCATCGTCGGTGAACGCTCGACCCAACGTCTGTTGGGCGACTTGACGGGCCACAGCTTTCAGATCGTCAGGGTTCGATTTGCGGTAGGTGCGACCGCTACCAGATGACACCAAAGTTTTACCAGCGAGGCGTTGCCCCAAATAGTTTCGAAAAGTGATGCCGTTTGCGTTAGCCAAACTCATCAAACGAGACAAAGCCGTCACCTCAGCCACAACATCATTGAACTGCGACTTCTCGATCAGGCCGGCGCGTTCTAGTTGTTGCATCAAAGCATCTTGGGCAGCCGGACTCAAACTGTTGTAAATCTTGGGCGCATAGTCGGCAGGGTAGGGTTGTACTTTATTGTCTATTTTTTCGACTTCACCTACTGAGTTGACAAGACCAGGGCCGTCATACGGGATCAGTTTTCCGTTCTCATCAAAGATAAATCGAGGCGGTACAGCACCCGCACCACCCGGAGTGTCAACTGCTCGTAAATCACGAATCGCATCGTCGGCCTGCTCATTAGCCTGCGACCCGCCCTGACCCTCACTTTTCTTCCTCGAAGCCATAACTATTCCTCGCTATCCAAATCAACTTCCTGCAACAACAACCGCTCCCACAAACGACTGAAATCAGGATACATCGCCGCCAAACGCTCACCCTCACCACGAAGAATGTCACGCAAATCCGAATTAGCGTCAGCGCGCAACGTCTTACCGCGCTGCTCGGCAATATCCAACGCATAGTTACGGGCGTTCAAATATTCGCGGGCAGCCAACGCAACAGGGTTCTCATCCATACGCTCATCGAACGCCGCCTCATTCAAGACATTCATCTTCGCATCAAACGCTCGAACGTCGATCGGAGCCTTAGCGAAACCTGGATACTGTTCGTACAACCGTTGGCGTTCCCGACGCAGAATGTCTTTCTGTGCGTCGTTGGGGTTAGGGCCGGCTGCACGAATGAGGCGACGGTAGATCGAGGTTCCCATCAGCCGTTGCGCTTCTTCAATCTGTTGTTGCGGTGTCAACTTGACACGTGCGCCACTTTCCAGTTGACGCAAATACACCTGGTAATCAAACTTTGATCCGGTCGGAGCGAAATAGCCGGCGACCTCTTGAAACGTTTTGAAGAACGATTGATTATCGCGTTCCCAATCACCGAACTCTGTTGATGCGTCAAGAC
>Ga0194111_10002160_pt1 | contig 23925 bp, 36 predicted proteins | sample TA2KigC300mmetaG_FD_146194 | JGI IMG/M metagenome (GOLD analysis project Ga0194111, IMG submission 146194) | Freshwater microbial communities from Lake Tanganyika, Tanzania - TA2015033 Kigoma Deep Cast 300m | ecosystem: Environmental > Aquatic > Freshwater > Lake | place: Tanzania: Lake... | reverse complement strand
TGCTTAAGTATACTCTTTTTTCAGCTCTCAACTCTAATTCAAACTTTTTTTTCAGCTTTTCAATTTCTTCCTTTTTTATCTCTCCTATTCCTATAAACCTGCTTCTCTTTACCCATTTTCCCCTCTCCCTTCTATTGTAAACTAAATAATTCTGCTTTTTCCTATTAACAATCCTTACTTCATAATAAACCATAAATATCTATATGGGCACAAGTATATAAATATTTCTATTTGTGCCCATATAAAACTTGAGAACAAGCTATTCAATCACAGAATTAATCAAAAAGTTCTGCTGTTCGCTCCACTCCCCGTCATCATGTGTTTTGACAAATTCTGCCCAAAACTTGACAAAATTAATCCTGTCTTCCTTGTTTGTTTTCCCCGGCTTCATAAATTTTCTCTTAATTTCTTCCTCTTTCTCCATTTTCTTCCTCTTTCTTTATTCTTTCTATAATCTTCTTAAGTTTATTAATTTTTTCATAATCTATTTTTTCTTTAAATAATTCTTCTATATGCAAAGCATCTTCAATATCCTTATCAGTTTCAAGATAATATCTCTTAAAAGCAATATGCCTCTCAAGCGAGGATATTTTAAGTTTCACATTATTCAAGATAACAATTATAAAATCGCTGAAAGTTTCCAAATCAATATCCCTTTTAGGAAAGCCAACTTCAAAATTAGGTATAGAAGTATTTTTCCTTGCAAATCTTACTGCCTTGCTGTTTTTAAGATAATCATAAACACTTTCCGGCTTTTCAGCATTTATGCACCAAAAGCCCCTTTCTTCCAGTTCTCTGTATAATTTTGAAAATCTTTCAAAAGATATTTCCTTTATATAAACATCAATGTCTTCTGTTATTCTCGTTCTTCCAAGAAGGATAGAGATATATCCTGAAATAACAACATAATCTGCATATCTTTCAAGAATTTTTATAAATTCAATTACAAGCTCGTCAAGGTTGCTCAATTTTCTATCAAGAATAATTTCTCTTTTATCTTTATTGTATATCATATTCAAACAAAGCGGGATGGCTATATATTATTTTCTATGCTTTTCAAACACCCTGCAAAAAGGGTCAACTTTAATCCTTTTTCCATTTAATTTAACAATAAGATACTGATGAATTGTCCCAAAACTGCTGATTTGTAGTTTTATTTCAAAATCCTCTTCATAAAACTGCCCTGTATTAATCAAGAGAGTTATAAAAACCCTGTCAAAAATATGGCAGTGTAAAAACTGGTTTTTCTTAATAATTTTTTCAACATCCTGAAAATAAACTTTTGGCAACAATAAAGCAACTTTATACCTTTGTTCTTTTCCTTTATAATTTTTAATCACAAAATTATAAACATTTTTCAATGTTTTTTCTTTATTTTTAGATTTGAATTTCTTTGAAAATTCTCTTAATCTTTTTGTTTTTTGTATTTTTGTTTTAATAAAAGCTAAGTTTGGAATAACAAATAATGGAAGAATTACAGAAAACAAGAAATATCCCACAGATATGCAGACAACCCAACCCATTAAAGTAATATACCATGGATTCATTTTTATTGTAAATTATTTAGAAATTCTTCCTCTAAAAAGTGCAAACGAGAAGGAATTATAAAGCAGAATGGAACATGAACTTCTCTTCCAGCAAGTTCATCAAGTGTATCATAAAAAATTTTGCTTTCTTCTATTCCTAGCCTCGAGCATACAACAATTTTCTCAAGTTTTATCTTATTCTTGCAAGCTTCTCTAAACTGCCTTAATGCTTCCTGATAACTTAATCCAATATCAATCAAGATTAAAGTATGAGCTTTAATCTTCAGATTATCTCTCACAATATCAAGAAAGCTATCTGGTTTGTAATTATCTTTCCATTTTGGCATGCTTGCTGTTTTTCCAAACTTGTAAATCTGCAATCCTGTCTCTGAAATTGCATCAAAAATGCTTGCATTCTCAAATATTTTGTAATCAATTTTTTCTTTCCTGCATTTCAAAATAAGAGAAATATGGGTAGTTGCAGTTAAAGGAGAGCCATAAACAAGAAGTGCAATATCATCATGTTTTCCTTCTTTTACAAAATTTTCCATTTCAACCATTGTTCTTGTTAATGGAATTACTCTTTTTCCAATTATTTCCTGCAATTCATCAATTAAATATGGAAACTCAGCGGTATACTCTTCAATATATATTTTTTTACACATCTTCAAAACTCCTAATGCTTCTAATGTCAGACTTCTTTTATTCAAGCCAAGTCCAATAAGATAAAATGTCATAATATAACATTGAAAATTGAATTAATAAAATTAACTAATTTTAATATCAAAACTCATCTAATTTTTTTTGTTTTTTAACATTACAAACAGATTTCCATGTGCTCCATGTTTCTCTGAATATGCCGTCTTTCTTGTGCTTATCTGCATATTCCTTCAGGAATTTGCATGTGACAGGGTCTGATGAATATCCAGAGCCAAAATCAACCCCTAATTTTTCTTTTATTTTTTTTACTTCTTCCTCTCGGGTTGATTTTGCCAAAATGCTTGCGGCTGAACATGAAACATGATTAACATCTGCTTTATGTTCGCAATGTATCTCTAAATTTTCCTTGTTCTTTATATATTTTTCAAGTGTTCTCTGCCATGCTGGAATATTTGGAGAAGGGCAGTCAATATAAACAATTATTTTATTTATTTCTGTTTTCCCAACTTTTTCTAAAAGTTGCCTGTTAATTCTATTTATAATTTCAGCTGCTTTCTGTGCCTCAATTGTGTTTAAGTTCACTCCAAGTTTATTTTTTTCTGTTATTTCATAAGGATGTGTCAGTGTAATTTCAAAAGTTATTGCTTTTTGTTTTATTATTTCTGCAAGTTTTTCTCTTCTCGCAGGAAGAACTTGCTTGCTGTCTCTCACTCCAATTTTTTTAAACTCAAGTTCAATTTGCTCATCTGCAAGGCAACCAGCTAAAATCATCGGGCCTATGACAGGACCTCTTCCCGCATCATCTATTCCTAAGATTAACATTTTTATTTTAGATTATAAGAATATATAAAGTTAATTAGCTTGAATTAGGGAGGGAATAAGAGGTAATAAACATAGAATTAACTCCAAAAGAAAAAATAAAGGGGATGATTTTACCGAATGAAATAACTCCTGAATTAGCTTATCTCTGTGGGGTTTTTGCAGGAGACGGCAGTATTGGTTATAGGGAGAATAAAAAAGAGTATTGCATTAAATGTGTTGGTAATCCTAAAGATGAACAAGAGTATTACAATGAATTAATCGCTAATTTAATTAAAAAATTATTTAATTTAGAAATTAAACCAAAATTTCATGATAAGAAAACTACTTATGGAGTAAGCATTTATTCAAAAAGTCTTGTAAAGTATTTAACTGAGTTTATTGGATTGCCTTTAGGCAAGAAATATAGCAAATTAGGTATTCCTAAGATATTTTTAAAGGATAAGAGATTAATTAATAATTTTATTTCAGGTGTTGCAGATACTGATTTTCATCTAGCGATTAAAAGAGGATACTACCCTGTAATTAAAGGTGTTTCAAAAAGCAAAGTTTTTATTGAAGAAATTAAAAAATTTTTGGAAAATGATGGATTCAAAGTATGTACTTATGAAAGGAAACAATTTGATGACAGAGTAAATAAAGAAATAATTACTTATCATATAGAGTTATCGGGTTATAAACAATTTTTAAAATGGATGAATGATATTGGATTTAAGCACCCTAAAAATCAAGATAAGATTGATAGGCTGATCTAGCTTGCCAAAGAGAAAGGTTTATAAGGAAAATTAGGAGTAAATTAGAATAGCGGGATGGAGCAGCCTGGAGTGCTCGCAGATTATCTAAAAGATAAGCGAACGGCCCATAAGGGAAACTCTAGGACACCCTGAGGTACTTTGTCAAAATAATTTTTGCAAAGCTCAAGCGGAGGTTCAAATCCTTCTCCCGCTATTTATTTAAAAGAGGAAAATTATAAACTCAAGCTGCTTTTTTCTTAGCCATAGATGATGTAGAAAAATATTTCAAAAGAGCTTCAGCTGCTGTAAGTGCTTTATCCAATCTTGTCTTATCTGCTTTATTCATGCCTGATTTGTCAACTTTTTTCATTCCAGTAACAATTCCCTGAAGTCCAGAAAGAACATGATGCCCGGACTTAATTTTTATCCCATAAACAGCCTGTGAAACAGCATAGGCAATTCCAGTTGCAAGAGCTACTTCTTCCTGTCCAATAGCAGCAGAAATTCCTGTTGCAGATGAAAGTACATAATTCATATCTTCATGCAGTCGGGGAGGAAGCTTCCATAACATATAAGCTGACATTGCTGCCGGCATTGTTGAAAGAGCAGCATATTTTGCATAACCAAAAGCATCTTTTGGCTTAATTTCATCCCAGTAATCTTTCACGCTGTCAAGAAATCCCTCTCTTTCTTCCTGTGGCGGCATATACAAGTGAGTTTCTTCAGGCAAATCATCAGGAGTATAAAGCTTAATATCTTTTTCTAGTTCTCCCTGTTTCTCCTCTCTTCCATCTTTATTTTCTCTTCCTTTTTCTTTCGCCATAAACTATAAATAAGAATAGAATTTATAAACTTTGTTGAATTAATAAAAAAATGAAAACACAGATATTCCTGATAGATGGAGGAATGACTTTTAAAAATAAAAAAGATTACTTAAGTTACTTAAGGAAAAGAAAAATATCTATTGAGAAAAAAGTAAAATGGAGCGATGATTATTTGGATAAAAAACTAGGAAAAAGTTTTGAAATTATAAAACCGCGAATGCCTCTAAAGGATAATGCAAAATATAATGAATGGAAGATTCACTTTGAGAGATTTTTTCCTTATCTTAGAAATAACATAATTTTTATTGGTATGTCTTTGGGGGGAATTTTTCTCGCAAAATATCTGTCTGAAAACAAATTTCCTAAAAAAATTCTTGCTATTTACTTAATTGCTCCTCCATTTGATAATACTCTTCCCGATGAGGATTTAGTTGGCGGATTTAAACTTAAATCAGATTTGTCAATGATTGAGAAAAACTGCAAAAATATTGCTTTATTATTTTCAAAAGATGATGATATTGTGCCTGTTTCTCATGCGGAAAAATTTAGAAATAAGTTGAAAAATGCAAGAATTATAATTTACAAAAGCAAGAACGGGCATTTTAAAATATCTAAGTTCCCAGAACTTATTAAAATAATAAAACAAGAATTATGAGCACAATATGTATTTTTGGAGACAGCATAACTTATGGAGCCTGTGATTATGAATTTGGCGGATGGGCTAATCGAATTGTTCTTTTTTTAAACAAGCTTGATGATTTCGATTTAACAGCATATAACCTTGGAATTCCCGGAGATACTACTAATAGCTTGCTGACAAGATTCAACATTGAAGCAAAAGCAAGAAATCCCAACATCATTATCTTTGCAGTAGGGATTAATGATTCACAGGATTCCACTATAACCCTAACAAAGTTTAAAGAAAATCTTGTAAATCTAATAAAAAAAGCGAGGGAATTTACAAATGAAATTTTGTTTGTTGGGTTAACACCCGTCGATGAGTCTATCTCCGGAATAAAAGAAGATAATTATTTTAATGAGAAAATAAAAAAATATGATTTAGAAATAAAAAAGGTTTGTAATGAAGAAAAGTTAAAGTATATAGATATTAGCGGATTAATTTCTTCAAAAGAGCTTGAAGATGGCTTGCATCCAAATTCTAAAGGACACGAGAAAATTTTCGTTAGAGCAAGAGAGTTTTTGATTAAAAATAAGGTGATAAAATGAGCGGGGCAGGAGAAGGAAAAAAACTTATAGGAAAGGCAGATGTTTATATTCACGAGAAGGGAAAATCTCAAGCAAGGATAACTCATATTGACATTGAGTTGGATGAGTTAAATGATATTATCAAGCCAGGAGAGACAACTTACTGCGGGAGCAAGGAAGGAGGAGTTTTTCTCGGATTGAAGAAAGAAATGATAGAAAGAGCTGAAAAATTGATTAAAAAAAAGAAAATTAACTAATTCTGTTATTAACATATATAATTAAATAAACAAAGAGTTATGGTTAATTTAAAAGTTGTCAATCATTAATAATTCAGCTAAAAAGATTAAATAGGAATTACTAAAAGAAATCTTTAAAAGCTTATTATATTTACTAACTTCAAGCCGGCATGGCCCAATGGTAAGGCGCGGGTTTGCTAATAAACCTTTTAAGCTTTGCAACATTGTGCATCAGCACAATGCAATACTCTAAAGGTATAAAACAAAAAACCCGTTTCCGCAAGGATATCCAGGTTCAATTCCTGGTGCCGGCGTCGAGCCTTCTCGCGGAGAAGCAAAACATAACTGCAGAGCGAGGGGGCGAGAAATGTTTATAAAAAGAGAGTGATTAAAATGCCAACAGCAGCAACCCACATAATTATAGCATTGATTATTGGAGGAATAATTCGCGATTATTTTATTCGAGACAAGAAAAAATTTCCCCTTCACTATATTTTAATTCTTGGGCTTGGAAGCCTTCTTCCTGATTTTGACATAGCAGTTTACTGGATTCTTTACTGGTTCGGATTCACAATTGATGAAGTTCACAGGACATTCACGCATAATTTGTTTTTTCCTCTTTTACTTTTAGTATTTTCAGGAATAAGCTGGAAATGGAAAAATAAAAGCCTCGGAAAGCATCATCTCAAAATTCACACAATTTTTCTTATGCTCGCTCTTGGTGTCTTGATTCATCTTATTCTTGATTATCTTCTTGCAGGATGGATTATGCCTCTTTATCCTTTTTCGCACTTTTCAATAGGCTTAAATCCAACAGATTTTCTTCCTTATGCCCTCCAGCAAATATTTTTTCCCTGCCTGGATGCAGCTTTAATTATTTTGTGGCTTATTTATGTAGAATGGAAGCATAAAATTTCTGATTTTATATAAAAACAGGTAAAATTAAAGTAATGTTAATTTTTGTAACAATAGCAACAGATTTATTTGAAATTAACAATTAATTACAATTAAACATAAGGTAATTAAATAAATTATTATATGAGATAAAAAGGCAGTTAAATTATTAATTATGTATAACTCAATTTTCAGCAACATTTATAAATAATATCAGATAATTAATATTATGAAGAAAAAAAAGGTGGAAGAAAAATCAGATAAAGACGTTGTCCTTGTAAAGAAATTTTTTCCAGATGTTTCTCTTCCAGAATATGCTTTATCAAGCGATGTGGGGTTTGATTTGAGAGCAAATGAAACTATTAATCTCGCCCCGCTTGAACAGAAACAAGTAAGGACAGGGCTTGCAATTCAGATTCCAGAAGGGCATGTTGGCTTGATTAGAGACAGGGCAGGAATTATAACAAAAATGAATGTTCATACTGCAGCAGGCACATTTGACCCTGCATATCGCGGAGAGGTTTCAGTTATTCTTGTAAATTTTGGAGACGACAGCGTTCAGATAGAAAAAGGGATGAGAATAGCCCAGATGATAATTATTCCTGTAACAAAAGTAAAAATAAAAGAAGTCAAGCAACTTGATTTAACAGAAAGATATGACAGGGGTTTTGGAAGCACAGGTATGAAGCATATAATTAAACAGCTCGGAGATTTAAGTTAGCATGAACTTGAAAAAACTGCTGTTTATTATTGGGATTATCTGGCTTGTATTAGTAGCAATATATTTGATTACATCAAAAAGTGTTTGTCCTAGTGCTTGCTTACCTGACACCAGTGGAAATATACCAAAGTGCGGATGTTCAATATCTTTAATATTGATTCAATTTATAAGTTATGGAATTCCTTCATGGATATTATTTCTAATAGCCGTATTAACTAAAAACAAAAAGTGGAAATCTAAAAAAGAGCAAACATGAAAGTTTCAGAAATTATGAATAAGGCAATGGTAGTTGAAGATGACATTTCCTTGAAAGAGGCAGCTGAAATTATGTCAGAAAAGAATATAGGAAGCTTAATTGTAATGAAAAAAGATTCAATTGCAGGAATAATCACAGACACAGACATATTAAAAAATATTTCAAATTTAAGCAGGAAAATCTCGCAGTTTATGAGCAAAAGCATAGTCACAATTGAGCATAATGAAGACATAGACAATGCTGCTCAGCTTATGGCAAAATACAGAATTAAGAGGCTGCCTGTTATCAAAAAAGGCGTTCTTATAGGAATACTCACAGCAACAGATTTGATTGCAAACTCAGATGCACTAAATGAGGCATTTTTCTTCGAATAAACAAAGAAAAATAAAGATATCTGCTCAATAAAATAATATTAACTTAACAACAAAGCAAAAATAATTTAAGGATAATTATTTCTCAACATTGCCTGTTCTTTCATATTTCATTCCAAGATTATCAAGAAGTTTCATTATTTTTTTTCTCTCCTCGCTTTTTCCAATTCCTTTCCAGTCAAGCAAAACTATCTCAACTTTTTCCTGAGTTTTGCTTACAGCTTCTTTAATCATTTCTTCTGTTAATGGAAGGGTATATTCTGGAATAATATGCCCGAGAGCGTATTCTGAATTTAACTGAATTTTGTTAAAATTCGGGCAGTAGTGCGGCCCTCCAATTCCAATTGCCGGAATAAATTTTTCCTGCTTGAAACTTGAAATTGCTTCATTAACTGTCTCAGCAATAATCTTCCCTGCTTTTTCATCTTTCCAGTTTTCAATTCTCGTCCCAATTTCAATAAAACAGCACGGCTTTTCAATATACGGGCCGTGATGAGTGCACTCTAAAGTGCATGTATATCCTGAATTTTCTGCATTCTTATTTAAAATTTTGAAAATATGTTTTAAGAATAATGCTGATGTTGGGCAGATTTTTCCTTCTTTCCCGCCAAAATCAGCTTTCCTCCAGTTGCCAGGTGCATGAACTGACAAAGTTTTTCTTGCTTCTTGAGATTGATGTTTTGTTATAAAGATAAAAAAATCAAAATTTCTGAATTGCTCCTGCTTGTCTAAATTCTCGCAGAAAATTGTATCTTTTTCCTTGATAATAAAACTTTCAAGTTTGTAATTCTGTATCTGCTTGAATATGTTTTTTCCAGCTTCATCTTTTTCTGATGCTATTATGCAAAATTTCATCTTCTTTCAATAATTTTTCCTCCAATAATCAATTTTGAAGGCTTTCCTTCAAGTTCTCCTTCATCTACAATTATATCAACTTGAGTTTTTATTTCTTCGCTTATTTCAGAAATTTTGTTTGCAGGCTTTTTTCCAGAAAAATTCACAGAAGTTGTAATAAATGGAATTCCTGTTTCTCTTATTTTGTTGCAAAACCTGTTTTTAGGAATTCTTACTCCTAAGCTCTCATTTGAAGAAACCCAAGACAAGAATTCTGGATTTTTCTTTCTCAAGATAATTGTGTAAGCTCCAGGAAGATATTTTTTCAAGTCAACATCAACAATTAAATTATCTTCTATCCATTTAATTGACGGAGCAATAACTGAAAAAGATTTCATATCTCTCTTTTTTATCTTTCTTATTTTTTCAACAGCTTTCTCATTTTCAGCATCACATCCTAAGCCGTAAATTGTGTCAGTAGGATAAATAAATATCTTTCCTTCTGATATTGCTTTTCTGATTTCATCTTGTTCCATAATTATACTCCAATACATAAAATTATAAATATTTGCCTTTCTTGTTTTGTTTATGGGAAAATTGACACTTGTAGGCATATTAATAATTGAACTGGGGCTAGGAATGATGGCGTTTGGGTTAAAAAATGAAAACTCAAGGGAATATTTAGGAGAAGCAATTAATGGGAAATCATATGTAGAAATGAAAAATAAAGAGTTTGCAAAAGCCCAAGGAAAGAAGATAAAAGCTAGACAAGTAAGAGAAATATCAGCAGAAGAAAATTACCTTGCCCAAAGGGACTTGAAAATTTTTGGTTCGGGAATTGTTGTTGCAATGCTAGGAAGCTTAGTCACATTTGCAGGTGCAAGAGGAACTTCATGCACAGGAATTTATTCTAAAAGAACAGACGAAGATGCGAGTGGAGGAGACAGAAGAAGAAACATCTTATTTCACGCTCCAATGTCAGGAAGAGGATACAAGCCATACAAGCCCAGATAAGCTTAAAAATATTAAGTTGCTTGTTTATTTATGGGCTTAACATTATTAGTTTTGATATTATTAACCAGTTTTCCTGCTGGATATTTATTGGCTCATCTCTGCAGAGATGAGCTTGTTCCCGGCAGAAAATGGTTCAAGCTTATTTCTGTTGTCTCTTTGCTTACTGCTTTAATTATGCTTTTTGTTTATAAAAATTTTCCAGTTATTTTAACTTTAATTTATATCTGCATCATAAGTTTAATTTCTTTATATTTAAGCTATAATAAGAAATTTTTGATAAAATAATTTATTCTGCATTTTCCCACATCTGATTGAATATTCTTGTCAAGTTTTCAGCCAGCTTCTCATTCTCAATAAAAATTATGCCGCCAAACTGCAGAATATCTTTTTGCACAAGCTTGATTAAAACCTTCCTGCCATCAATAATATCGCATCTTGTAAAATCATTGTTTAATCTTTTGACATGAAATTTTCTTGGTGTTGTTTCATCCAATCTTTTAAGAATTGGAGGAAGTACAGCGCTTTTTGGATAAATTGACTTGAAAACAACTCCTCTTTTAACAGCATTTTCTATTTCTTTTTCCCATATAATTTTGCTTTCTCGGTTTGAGCTTGGCTTATGATAAATATTAAATATCTGCAGGACTTCTGTTTCTGCTTCATGAAAAGCTCTGAGCTGAATTCTCTTGTTGTCATCCATTATAGTTCCAATTTCAAAAAATCTGCTTTGTTCTCCTCTTTCTTTTTTTATATTTATTATATTATTTCTTATGCTCTCAGCAAGTTTTTTGTCTTTTTCCTGTCTTTCTTTCAAAAATCTGTCAATAATTTCTGAAACATCTTCAATATAAACTAACTTCGGCCGCGAGTTAGTCTCCTTAATTATATCTTTTTCTTTCATATTTTTTATTATAGAATAAATTTTTCCAAATGGAACCTTTGATTTTCTGCTTAATTCTCTTATATCTAATTTTTCTTTAAGCAAAACTTCCAAAATTTTTGCCTCATAATACCCAATTCCAATCTGTTTTAATTCTGAAATCATTTTAACACTTTTTCAGTGTGAAAAATACTGAATAGTATATAAATATTTATGTGCTTTATTTTAATAGAGGTGAAAAATGGAAAATAAAGCTGTTTTTCTTGACAAAGACGGCGTTCTTGTTGATAATTCTGCCTATCCTCAAATTCCTGAAGATAACCTTCTTAATGTTTTTAATGGGTTAAAATATCTCCAGGAAAAAGGATACAAATTAATAATTATCTCAAATCAGCCCTGGATTTCAAAGAAATTGAGAAGCATAGAGCAGACAGAAAAAATTTTTAAAAGCATTATGAATAAACTTGGAGAAAAAGGCATATTTATTGATGATTATACTTACTGCCCTCACCAGACATCTGACAAATGTGGCTGCAAAAAGCCAAAAATCAAGCTTGGATTGGAAATGGCATCAAAACACAGAATAAATTTGAAGCACTCATTTGTCATAGGAGACATGGAAGCAGACATAAATTTTGGAAAAAATCTCGGAGCAAAAACAATTCTTGTAAAAACAGGAAGAGGAAAGGATTTTCTTGATATAGAAGCAGATTATATTATTGAAAATTTAAATGAAATAAATAAAATAATATGACAGCAGACACAATACCACAAACTCAAGCAGCAGAAAAGCTAAATCCAGAGTTTGACATTCCTCTTGAACAAGTTGAGGGTATAATAAAAACAAAAGTTAATGGAGATTGTGCAGGATATGACAGAGTTATTCCACCAAGAGCCCTTGTTCAAGTTAAAAATATTTGGTTTTTGAAAAGAGAAGTTTTTGAAGCATTAATAAAACACATTCCTTTGCGTGGATTTCCTGATGTTTTTCCATACAGAGACGCTGAAATAGATGTTTTTGACATCCAGCCGAGAGGATTTGACATAGGGCAGACATTTGTCCTTGAAAGAAAAATTCTTGACATTATGCAGAACTTAGAAGGAAAGCTTTTCTCGCGTTTCTGCACAAGGGGAATTTCTTCAATGCCCCCTGTCCAGCTGTATGGGTTGGATGCAGATGGAAAAAAAGCAATGGCTTTCTACATTCCTCCTATAATTGAAATTCATCAGGTTCCAGTATTAATTGACGGAGTTCATAGAAGTTATTTGTGCAATGCAGCTGGCACAACTATCCACGCAGTTCATGTCAGAAATGTTTCAGAGCAATTGCCTTTTGATTCTGTATTTTGGGAGGACTGCTCTCTTGTAAAGGAAAAGCCGCCAAGAGAGCAAAGATACAGAAATCTGAAAATGGACTATTTCCGCGCATTAAATGCAGTTGGCATAGATGGATAATCCAGATTTAATTAAATACACAATATTAGCCCCAATTCTTAACATCAATTAAGATTTTAATCCTCTAATTAACTCTAAACTATTTTATTAGTTATTATCTGTTATTAATTAATTTTAGGAGATGGATAAAACTTTAAATAATCCTTAAATCTAATTTTTTCATGCCCTATATCAAAAAACTGGTGATGAAGGGATTTAAGAGCTTTGCAAGTGAGACTGAAATTCCCTTGGAAAATTCAATGAATGTCATAGTCGGACCCAACGGCTCCGGCAAGTCAAATATCTCAGATGCAATATGCTTTGTTCTTGGAAGGCTGTCAGCAAAATCAATGAGAGCAGAAAAATCTGCAAATTTAATATTTGCAGGAACAAAACTGCACAAGCCAGCGCACGAAGCATCTGTAAGGCTTGTTTTTAACAATTCAGACAAGACATTTCTTATTGAAAGCAAGGAAGTTGATATTGAGAGAATTCTGAGGCATAACGGGCAGAGCATTTACAAAATAAATTCCGAGGTTAAGACAAGGCAGGAAGTTCTCGAGCTTCTTTCAACAGCTTCAATTGACCCGAACGGCTATAATATAATTCTTCAGGGAGAGATACAAGGCACTGTAAAAATGAGAGGCGAGGAGAGAAGGCAGGTAATAGAAGAAGTTGCTGGCATGTCTGTTTACGAAGCAAGAAAAGAAAAATCTCTTCACGAGCTTGAAAAAACCGATGAAAAACTGAAAGAAGTTTCTGCAACTCTCAGGGAAAGGACAATCTACTTGAAAAATCTTGAGAATGAAAGACAGCAAGCTCTCAAGTTCAAGCAGCTTCAGGAACAGGAAAAAAGGTGCAAAGCAACAATTCTTCACAAGCAGATTGAAGAAAAGAAAAAAGAAGCGGGAAAAATAACAGAGGAAATAGAAAAATTCTCCAAGTCAAGAGAAAAATTAAAATTAAAAATTCAGGAAACACAGTCAGAAATTGGGTTTATCGAGCAGAAAATAAATGATATAAACTTGAGAATACAAAAATCAACAGGAATTGAGCAGGAAACATTATTCTCAGAACTCACACAATTAAGGGAGAGCCTTGCCGGTCTGACAGTTCATAAAGATAATTCTAAAAGAAAACTTGAGGAAGTCATTGCAAGAAGAGAAAGAGCAGAGGAAAGCATAAAAGAACTTGAGAATTTGATTTCTGAACTCAAAAAAAAATTTCCAATGCAGGCAAGAAAGCAGGAAGAGCTTGAGAAAAAAAGAAAAGAAGTTGAGGAGCTTGAGAAAAACAAAAGAAAGTTTTTCAGCATAAAACAGGAGCTTCTTGCATTAAAGCAGAGAATAGAAGACAAAAAATCACAGATATTAAAAAATAAAAATGAGGTGGATTTTGTTCTTAAGGAAATATCTTCCCTCGAGCTGAAATTCAAATCAACCAGGGAAGCCAAAGAAAATCTTAAGAAACAGCAGAATGAATATGAAAAAATTCAGAAAAAAATTTCAGAATCAGAGAATAAAATAATTTCTCTTGAAAAAAATATCTCTGTGGCAGAGGCAGAGATAAAAAATTTTCAGGAAATAAAGAAGCAAGTCTCTAAAATTGATATTTGCCCTCTTTGCAAGAGCAAGATTACAAAAGAGCATATAAATCATGTCTTTTCAGATTGTGATGCCAAGATTTTTTCTTTTTCCAAATCACTTGAAAACTCAAAAAAAGAATTGTCTGAATTAAATCTTCCAAGTTTAAAATCATCTGCTGAAAATCTTAAGCACCAGGTTTCTTTGACAGAGATTGAGATTGTTAAGCTTGAAAGTATAGAGCAAAGAACAGAATTTATAAAAAGGCTTGATTCACAAAAAAAATCTCTTGAACAAGAGGCAGAAGAGCTTTCCAGTCAAAAAGAAAAGCTCGAGGAAATGCAGGAAAAATTCAAGTATTCAGAAGAAAGATACGAGCAGACTTTGCTTGAAATAGAGCAGATTTCAGCTAGGACAGAAAAAAATATTAATCTTGAGCTTGAAATGAAAAATCGCGAGCTTGACTCTACAAAACTTATAATAAAGCAGTCTGCAAGAGATGAAGAAGATTTGAAAGAGGAGATTAAAGAAAAAGAGCAGGAGATAGATGAGAAAACACTTCTTCTTGAAGAAAAAGAAAAGGCAGAGAAAAAACTCAAGGAGAAATTTAACAAATTATTTGAGGAAAGAACATCTTTGCAGAAGGAAATCCAGGATTTGAATTCAGAACTTATATCAAGACAGCACGAGTCTCAGTTACTTGATAATCAAATAAACGAGATAAAAATTGACAAGGCAAGAATTGATGCAGAACACGAAACTCTTGGAATTGACTTTCAGGATTATGTTGGAGTTGAGCTTATTCAAGGAAGCATTGAAATTTTGAAGGAAAAATTGCAGAAAGCAGAAGACTCCCTGAGAATAATAGGCTCTGTCAACTTAAGAGCTTTGGAAGTTTATGACGGGATAAAAAAAGAATATGACTCAATTGCAGAAAAAACAAGCCAGCTTGAAAAAGAAAAGCTCGAGATTCTCAAGATAATAGATGAGATTGACACAAAGAAAAAAAGGACATTCATGAAAACTCTTGCATCCATAAATGAGCTTTTCACACGAAATTTTATGCAGCTTTCAAGCAAGGGAGAGGCATTTCTCGAGCTTGAGAACAAGGAAGACCCGTTTGCAGCAGGACTTGATATTTCAATCCGGGTTGGCAAGGGAAAATATTTTGATGTAACAAGCTTGTCAGGAGGAGAGCAGACTTTGGTTGCATTAAGCTTGATTTTTGCAATTCAGGAATACAAGCCATACTGTTTTTATATTTTTGATGAGGTTGATGCTGCATTAGACAAGAGAAACTCAGAAAGATTGGCAGTTTTAATCAAAAAATATATGAGAACAGGGCAGTATATTATTATAACTCACAATGATGCTATAATCACAGAATCAAGTTTGCTTTATGGGGTTACAATGCAGGAAGGAATTTCCAAGATTTTAAGCATGCAGGTTTAAATTTGTTGCATGCTTAAAATTAATTATTCTATTCTGATTAAAGTTTTGTTTTATATTATTATTCACATAAAGATAAACAAGAAAACATGAAATCGGTATAATCAGGAATATAAAAACAGATGTTAACCCTTTAAATCTTGGAGCTAATATAAAAGTAAACACAAATATTGATGCCAATACAACTATTAAAGTTGTAATTATAATTATTAAATATGCAAATAATAATTTTCTTAGACTATGTTTTTTAGGGTTTAGCATGATAAAACTTTCTATAATCTTTGATAGAAAGATATAAGCAAATGCAGAAAGAGATGTCTGAAAGACAAAAAAAGGTTGGAGACTTACCTTATATTGCGAAGTTACTTAAGAACCCTAAGTATAATAGTAGCTTTGTTGAGGCATATAGAATGTATTTATATGGATTTTTTAGAGGTTCTGTCGTTGTTTCTTCTGCTATAATTGAATGTTTGCTCAAAGATAAGTATGAGAGCAAAGACTTTTATGAGTTAATAGAGGAAGCTAAAAAGCAGGGTTTTATTGACCAAACAAATTATCATTTTCTTCATGCTCTTAGAACTCAGAGAAACATATCTGCCCATGATGTTATAAAAGAAGTTTCTGAGGATGATGCTATTTTGGTTATAAGAATAGCCAATAAGATTATGCATAAATTTATTTGTTGATTTTATTCTCTGAACATATCTTGTAAATATTTTATTTCTGGAACTTCTTTGTATGAAGTTTGCTTAATAATTTCAACTATCCTCTCTCGATTCCAGTCTCCCTTATCAGTTGTGATAATAATTAATTTAATTTGCTTACTCTCTTGAATTGCAGAAGCAAGAATGTAACAATCTGCTTTATTATTTATTAAAGAATTAAGTAAATTAACTAAATTAGAGTCAATCTTTTCTAAGGGGGTTACTCTTCTAGAAATATTATTTCTAATGAAGTAATTGATTTTTTGCCTTAGTAAATATATTTCTCTTTTCCAGATTAAAAGCTCTGATTGCATCAGGCTGCCTGCTTTTATTTGTGCAATAATTTTTTTAAGATTAAGTTCATCCTTAGGCCTTAAATCTTTAGTGTCTATTGAATATGAAGAGTATGCAGAAAATTTTATAGCTTCAGAGAGTATCTTATCTTTTCTAAAAAAGAAATAAGGCAGTTCTTTCTTTTCCTGATAAATTGATATTATAAAACTTTTATTTTTACTTATAAATCTTTTTGCTAACAAATAAAATTTATCTTTTTCATCAAAATTTGCAATAATTATACAGGTGTCTAGAAATATGTCCATTTTAGTCTTCTAAGATTGAGTGAATTGCCTCTTTAGCCCTCTCAGTTATATTAATTGGAATATTTTCTGTATTTATAGATTCTACTTCAGATTTAAAATCTTCTAATATTGGAGAAAGATTCAATATCTTTGAATTCAAAATGTTCTTTTTTATTTCAAAGAAAAGTTCTTTTTTATCTTGAGTTATATATTTTTCCGCATCTGAGAAGAAATAAGCAGTAGTAACCATATCCCAGACAAGAGAGAATAATTCTTTTATTTTTTGAAGATATCCTGTTTTATCTTCTTTTGAACTTAGATTTAAAGCATTTATTGAACAATAAATAAAATTATCAAATATTGGAAAAATATCTACTAACTCTAAAGGGTATAATGCTGAAAGTTTAAGAAGGCCTAATTCTAATGTTTTTGAATCTTTGATTAAAAGATTTTGAATAATCCCTTTCTCTTTTACACGATAAAAGATCATATCTTCTTTTTTATATTGTTCTTGTTCTGCCTTTCTCGCAGACATTTTTTTGTACTTATCAATTAAATTTAAAAGAAGAGTATTCTGTTCTGAATTAAGATTAAAAGGCTTACATTCCATTTCAAATTCTTCATCATATCTTAATGCAGTTGTTTTCCCATAATGAAATCTCAAGATAGGCACTTCAATTCTTTGAGAACTCTCAATAAATTCTACTGCAATTTTTTGGAGGATAGTTTTAGACGGAATAGGACCTTCTTGGTTCTTTTCTTTCCATTTTTTAGCGATAGTACAAAGTAAAGAAAAGGTTTTATCCCTTATATCCTGTGAAAAAGGAAGTCCATAAAATGCTAAGTCATCAACTCTTCTATAAACTTTCATTTTTGGGGAAGAAATCACTTCTATAACAAGTCCGTCATCCTTTAGCTCATTAAGAAATTTTTCGACAGTTAGCCAGTTAGAATTTATATTTTCCCCAATTTCAGCTACACTTTTTGGACCATTTTTTAGTTCATCTAAAATTTTATCTTTTATTTCATGAGAGGTTTTCTTAATTTTCATAGAAATATCACCTCCTCTTTTTTCATAATTATTTTAGTATAGCATAGTTTATAAACCTTTCTATGCATTAAATGATATAACTTCTGAAGTCATAGTTTATAATGTATACAAACATTTATAAATATCCTTTTTCTGTATTCAGACAAGGTTTTTAACTTAAAAGGAGAAAATGAAAAAAATATTTTTGGGAATAAAGGCAAATTGGCTTGAAACTTGGTTTTGGAAAGTGAAAGCCCCGTCTCTCTTGAACGTGGGTGTAGAACTTCGCGCATTTGATATTCTAAAACATAGAAAATCTACTCTTGAGCCTATAAAAAAAGCAGGCTGTTCTCGTTTACATTTTGGTATTCCTCAACATATGCCTATAATCCTATCAACAATTATGAATGATAGATGGCTGGATATTTTTGATTTATTTGAGTATGCAGATTTAGTAAAAGCAATTAATCCTGATTTGTTAACAACAATAGAAATCTCTTTATATGATGGAGATACAGGAAAATTAGAGATTCTCAATAAACAATTTTTTGAAACTCAGTTGCATATCTTTTCAGAATATAAAAATAGAGTTGTAGTGCTTATTCCTGGAAGGACAAGAGAAGAGTCATTAAACGAAATTTCTATGGCTTATCATTTAGGATACAGAAAATTTGGACTGGCATGTGCAGACCCTATGCAAAGGAATCAAAATAAATGCAAGATGCATGTGCATAGAGACTTAGCAATAATAAAACAATTTCCAGGCACAGAAAGTTATATTTTGGGTTTAACCTCTCCAAAGAATATAGAAGAATTCTCAGAAGCAGATTTTCTTGTAACAAAAGGGTGGTATTATTCAGCATGGAAATTTAAAGAGAAGCTTGCTATAACAGGAGCAACTAAGGACAGAATTTATCCTATCTTGAAACCATGCCAAACATACTTAACAATGAAAGGATGTAAAAAAATGAATATTGATGCATGGAATAAGATAAGACATAATCATTTAAGAAAAAATGCATTTTCTAATATCCAGGTTTTACTAGAAAAATTGTATTTTACAAAAAAACAAACAAAACTGAAGGAGTTTACTAAATGTCTAACAAAGGAAGTAAAAGTTTTAGGGTAAGTCATAGCTCCGCAGCGTACTCTGGAGGCGCGGGTATAGATGGAAATATGAAGATAAGTAAGTTTTCAAAACCTAAAAACCAAACCTTAGAAGAGATTGTGTCAGATTCTTATAAGCCTATTAATAAAAAGTTACAAGAAAGAGCGAGAGTGCTTTTGAAATATTTTATGCCTGGATTATATCATGGGCTGTTGCTTGCTGAGTTTTTATATAGACATAAAGAGGTAATAATAAACACTATACAAAAGGTTGCAAATATTTGGTCCGATAATCAATCCCCTGTGTCTAAAAAGATTCTTTCTACTGCCGGAGAAGTATTAGAAGGGGGATTGAAAATCGCTAAAAAAGAACTCACTGAAAATGCTATAAGTTATATAGCCTCTACATTTGCGGAAGAATCTGTAAATATTATTGACAAGACAGGAGTAATTGATACAGTTAGTAAGGAAGTAAAACTAGAAAATCAGAAGGAAAGATTTAAAGATTTGCTTAAAGATACTATAGAGAAGCAGGTAGAAAATGTTTTAAAGTCAGATGGAGGTAAAAAATAATGAAAAAAGTTTCAGATGAATTAAAAGAAAAGGAGAATAAGATAGTAACCACTGCTTATGAAATCGCTTTAATAAAGCAGGATATTGCCCTTGGTGTAGTTGATGCTATTTCAGAAATTATAAAACAAGAATCAAATACCAAAATGTCTAAGGAAGAAATCGCAGATAAGGTTTTTGATGCTATCAAAGATATTCCAAATGGAGAGATAGAAGAGTATATTAAAGCAAAAATAAAAGAAAAACCGAAATTGAAACTAAAAATTGAGAAAAAGATTATTAGTAAAATAAAAGACAATACTTAATTTCTGTAATTACTTTAAATTAACTACATTATTCTTCATCACTCAAAAACAACAACATTTATATACTAGCACCCACATAAAAAATAACCAGCTAAAACCATTTGGCAATAAGAGTTCTGTGATAGGATTTCAAATGGAAAGCACAAAGAATAAAATTTTAATGCACATTTCTCGCGCCAGGAATAAACTCTCCTGTACAAAGAACTAAAGCCACTTCCAAGTTTCCAATTTCTCTTGTTAATTGCTGGCTTGTTTTTTCTTTAGAAACACTTCTAGCTAAATCAAGCCAGATTTCCACTTGCCCATAAGGAAATCTGGCTGCAATTTCTGCAGGTGCCATATTTTCAAAATTCATGTCATAATTTGGTAACATTTATCTTTCTCCCCATGTTTCAATTACTTTCTTTATAAAATCTCCAGCAACAGGAGCTCTCATAACATCTGCTCTCATATCTCTTGCAATCTGCCTTGTCCTTTCAGGCGCGTCTGTCACAACCAATACTCTCAATCCTCTTTGAACAGCATACTCAACTAAATGAATCCCTCCATCGCAGTCTGTTCCTGTTACTCTTGGAACATCTGTCTTTCCTCTGCAAATTCTCAGGCTTCCCATATACATTCCAGCATATCCTCTGGAATCAATTAATTCTTTTGCTCCTGCAACATCAGAAGCATAATTACACTCTGCAACTCCCTGAACATGTTCTGCCATAACTGCTTCCACAAGCCTGCTTTCTCCAACACAAATTATTTTTCTCATGTTATCTTGTTTAAATTTGATTATTTAAATTTTATTATATTAATTTGATAGATTATCTTAGGACAGGAAAAAATTTTCTTATTGCATCTTCTCTTGGCAGGATTAATGTGCTATCACATTTAATTCCTGATATTCCTTCTAAAACAGGAAGCACATTTTGAACAGCTAAATCAAGGGGCTCTTGTTCAAATATCTCCTTTTCCAAACTCCTTATATTCGTCCAGTAATGAAAATAGATTGCATCATATTTCTTTCCTTTATGACTGGCCTCACGCAAATGAACTCTGTATCTTCCAATATGTTCTTTTGGGTCTTCCCACACCATAACACTGTCATCTAAAGCAGAATTAGGATTGCAATAACTTATTCTTGCAGGAACAAGCCCCATCCCTGCCAACACTTTCCTGGCTCTGTCAATATTTCCTTTGCCTGTTTCTGTCAAAATCATTAATTCAATAATCATTTTTTATAAAAGAAAGAAATATAAAAAAAAGAGAAAGCAAAATTCAAAAAATAAAAAAATAAAAAACGAATTTAGTAGTAGCTTTCTCCAAATTCTTCGACTTTCTCTGGCTTTCTTGTTAACAAAACTATCAGCACAACAAGCAGTACAACAAAGATTACTGCCAAAACAACTGTCAAAATCACAACATTGCTGGCAACACTTCCTTTAACAACGTTTGCTGCCAAGTTGACTCTTTTGACAAGCTCTCCCTGGCTCTTCACGCTGACGCCAAAATTAAATGTCCCGGTTGTATCTCCTCCCTTGACATTCACTTTGACAACTTTGCTTGAATCAGCTGGAACTGTTACAATTAGCTCGTCTACTGTTACAATTAAGTTTTGTGCGGATTCTGGAATTACTTCATAAATTCCTATTCTGCTTCCAGAATTCACAATAACCAAGTCATAAGTTTCAGTTGCTCCGGAAGAAATTTCTTTGCTTGTTACAGCAGTCAGAACATCTGATATCTGTTCATTTCCTGCAATAGCAATTGTCTTTGTAGTAGATGTTGAAGAATCAGCATTATATGCCTCAACTTCAAGAGTGTAGACACCAGCTTTTGCATCTGAAGGTATTTTCAAAGTTATAACTCTTTCAGCTGCATCTTCCTTGTCGCAGTCAGTGCATTCATCAACAGGTGTCAAGTCGCTGAAGTAAGCTTTCTTCTCAACTCCAAGTTCTGGAATTTTTGCGACAACAAATGTGTCGTCAAGCCTTTCACTTCCCCTGTTCTTCAAGACAACATCAATATTCAAATTTGAGCCAGCAGCAACACTTCTTGCAGTGTCTACTGACAAAATCTCAATATTGTACTCTGTTCTCTGAATCTTAAGTTTGTAAGATTCTTCCTTGAAATTTGTCTTGGTTCCAACTCTTACATATAATGTATAGTCTTCTGCAGGGTCAACATCATCAGGAAGTTTGAGAGAAAGCAACTCGCTGTAAGTTGTTCCATTCACTATCTTGAATCTCTCTGTTCTCGCTTCTATATTGCTTCTGTAACCTTCAACATAAGCTTTCATTCTTACATCAGTTACAGTTTCCTGTGCATCAAAAACAACTCTTATCGGAATTGTTTCTCCTGCACCAGCAGACAATACAGTAGCACCAGTAACATCAGCTCCTTTTATGGAGACTGTGAAACTAGAGACTCCAAGACTTCCAGCGCTTGCAATTCCTGCAAATGCTGTCACTGCCAACATTGCTATCAAGAAAACCAAAATTGCTCTTGATTTCATTCTTGTCTTTTTATAAAATTTAGTTGAACTCTCAAGTTCTCAAAGCTTTTTAAAGATTATTATATTGTAGTAACTATTAAATTGGTACATATTGGAAAAATTTAAATAGTATCTCTTAGTATACTTATATTATGAACAAAGAAAACACGAAAATCACGACGATAAAGCTTGAAGAAGAGACAAAATCAAGATTAGACAAGCTGAAAGTGCATAATAAAGAAAGTTATAATCAAGTTTTAAAGAAAATGCTCTTTATTCTTAATGCATTAAGAAAGAACAGCAAGGTAGCTGAAGGTATACTTAATAATATTGACGAAGCCCGGGCAAAAATTCATGCTATAACTGAGGAAAAAAATTTAATTTAATTCTTTTATAAAAAATTTTAAAAAAATTAATATGAAAAATCCAAGAATAAGCCCGCAAATTTATAGAACTCAACAAAGGCTGATTGGCCGTCTTGAACGATTTTTAGGTATTCAACTTACTAATTTAGAAGAGTCAACTATAAGGCAAATTTTGTTACAGATAAAAGAAAATAAAGGAAAATATAGCAGGTTTAGTGAAGAGGATATTGAAAATGCAATTAACATGTTTTTTCTTCAATATGTTGATTATTCTGATTTAGCACATAGGGAAGAGATGAATTCAGGCTGGCCAGAATATTTTGGAAATGGAAACTGTATAAAAGGATGGTTTGATTACTTTAGGATGAGCAGAGAAAGGCATAATGCCTTACTTTAATTTTTTCCAAACTTGAAGCATCTTCTCTGCATCTTTGACTGGAAAGGGGCTTTCATTAATTATAGTTATGTTCTTGTTTTTAGGTAGGGCAGACAGAAGCTTTTTCATCTCGGTTTCAGGGGTTTCTTTGTGATTTCTCTCTCCTTTATCAGAAAAATTTATGCCAGAAAAATGGCAGTGCAGTTCTGAGAAATGTTTAAATTTATTGTAAATTTCAGAATAAGAAATCTTTCCTTTTTCTCTTGCCCATAAATGCGCAAAGTCAAGGCAGAAAGAACATTTAGTTTCAGCAACAAGCCGCAATATCTCCTCACTTGAGCCAAAAACATTAATTTTTCCCATTGTTTCTGGCGCAATTTTTATTTTCCACTTTTTATTTTTTATTTCAGAAAGCATTTCAAGAATAGCTTTTTTTATGTTCTGGAAGCTTGTCTCTCTGTCAAGTTTTCCGTAAAAGCCAGCATGAAAAACAACAATTTCAGCCCCCATTATCTCCCCAATCCTGCAGCACTCTAGAACTCGGCTTTTGCTTTCTTCAATCTTTCTTTTTTCTCCAGAATTCAGGTTGAGCCAGTACGGAGCATGAATAGAGAGTTTAATTCCAAATTTTTTTGCAGCTTCTCCAATCTCAACAGCATCTTTCTCATTTTTAATATAAATTCCATAAGTAAAAGCTATCTCGCATGCTCTTAATCCAAGCTTGTGAAAATGCCCAAGATTAGAAACTGCTTCTTTCACTCCACCTAATCCAGCAGGCCCGAAAATTATCATACTTAAAATTTAGTATTTGTAGAATTTAAATATTGCTATGGAGTGTAATGTATACCCTAGAGACATATGTCACTAGGGAACCGAAAATTAGTTCTGTTATGAAATTCTAATTTTCTTATGAAAAAAGAAGAGATACGAAAAGAATTTTTTAAGTTAAGAATGAAGGGACATTCTT
>Ga0194111_10002156_pt1 | contig 23947 bp, 22 predicted proteins | sample TA2KigC300mmetaG_FD_146194 | JGI IMG/M metagenome (GOLD analysis project Ga0194111, IMG submission 146194) | Freshwater microbial communities from Lake Tanganyika, Tanzania - TA2015033 Kigoma Deep Cast 300m | ecosystem: Environmental > Aquatic > Freshwater > Lake | place: Tanzania: Lake... | reverse complement strand
AAGTGATTTTGAACGAATCGGTGAGAAACCTCTATTTTCATGTCCCAATGTGGTTCGGGATGATTCTGATGCTGCTTGGAGCGGCCGTGTATTCATTGAGATATTTGTTGTTCCAACACAACACCGATGATGCATGGGCTTCAGCTTTAACTCAAATGGGAATTCTTTTTGGGATTCTGGGCCTTATTACCGGAATGGTTTGGGCGCAGTTTACCTGGGGCGCCTGGTGGAGCGGTGACCCCAAACAAAATGCCTCGGCCATAGGTCTTTTGATGTATCTGGCCTATACCGTTCTACGCTCCTCTTTCGAGGATAAGCGCAGGCAGGCTCGCATATCGGCTACGTACAATATTCTGGCTTTTTTCTGTTTGATTCCCTTGCTGTTCATCCTCCCAAGGCTCACTGATTCCTTGCATCCCGGCAACGGGGGCAACCCGGGATTCTCGGCCTACGATTTGGATGGACGCATGCGTTGGGTTTTTTATCCTGCGGTGATCGCTTGGACCCTCATGGGTTGGTGGGCCTCCAATCTTTGGGCCCGTTATAATTTGTTAAAAAATAGAATTCAATCCTAAACCTAGGCCCATGAAGCAGTTTTTTCTGGTTTTGACCTTGATTATGATGTTAAGCATCGTTGGCTTCGCTGCGGGCACGGCCCAAGAGGTAGTCTCGACCATGAATGCGCAAGAAGCCGTGACCATGGCGGATACCTTGCGCAGCAACGGAAAAATTTACGTGGTTTTGGCCGTTGTATTGCTCATACAGGTCGGTCTTTTCGTCATGTTATGGCGTTTGGATCGGAAATTATCCTCCTTGGAAGCCTGACTTTGGGGTCACCACGCCGATCTACTGGTCACTGCACCGTTCTATAGCACGCCTATCTAAAGATTGCCACGCAGGGCCTGCTCGCGTTCGATTGATTCGAAGAGGGCCTTGAAATTTCCTTTGCCAAAGGACTTAGCCCCTCTGCGCTGGATAATTTCAAAGAACATGGTGGGTCTATCCTGCACCGGTTTGGTGAACAACTGCAAGAGGTAACCGTGTTCGTCGCGGTCTACCAGGATATTCAAAGATCGGAGAATTTGGATATCCTCCTTGATTTCGCCAACCCGCTCGGTCAAGTCGTCGTAGTAGGTTTCGGGGACATAGAGAAATTCAACCCCCCTGCGGCGAAGTTCCGTTACCGTATGCACAATATCGTAGGTTTCGACCGCGATATGTTGGACTCCGGCACCTCGGTAAAACTCGATGTACTCTTCGATTTGGGATTTCTTTTTGCCTTCGGCGGGTTCGTTGATGGGGAATTTGACATAACCGTTACCGTTCGAAACCACTTTGGACATGAGGGCCGAATATTCGGTGGAGATATCCTTGTCATCAAAGGTGATGAGCAATTGAAAGCCCATAACTTTTTCGTAAAATTCAACCCAGGTGTTCATGGCGCCTAGTTCCACATTGCCCACGCAATGATCCACGTACTGAAGACCTACCGGCTCTACAGGGAGTTTCCACCGGGGATGATCATAACCGGGCAGGAAAAGACCGTGGTAGTCTTTGCGTTCGACAAAGCGGTGAACGGTATCCCCGTAGGTATGGATGGAGGCGATGACCACCTTGCCGTGAGCATCTTCGAGCACTTGGGGGGCCTGATGGGGACGGGCACCGCGGGCCACCGTCGCTTCGAAGGCCGCTGTTGCATCGTCCACCCACAGTGACAAAAATTTGACCCCGTCACCGTGCTGGTCGACATGTTTGGAGATCTCGGTCTGCGGGTGCAGTGAAGAGGTGAGGACCAAACGAATTTTGTTTTGTTGCAAAACGTAGGAGGCTCGGTCCTTGAGCCCGGTTTCTGGGCCTGCATAGGCAATCAATTCGTAGCCAAAGGCGGCCTGGTAATAATAGGCGGATTGTTTGGCATTCCCTACATAAAGTTCTAAGTGGTCTGTCCCCAGAAGCGGAAGAAAGTCATCGTTGACCGAGGCGGTAGTGGGTTGGGTCAAGGTTTCGTTCATGGTGATGCGAGGGAGTAGAGAGCGAAAGGGTTTATTCGTAGGCGGACTCCATCCAGGATCGGTAATACTTCCCGTCGTCCAACGACATAGCATTTTGGGTGATGGCCAATGGTTTGAAGGTGTCAATCATGACGGCGTATTCATCGGTGGATGTTTTGCCGATACTGCGCTCGTAGGCGCCGGGGTGGGGTCCATGGGGAATACCACCGGGGTGCAAGGTGATTTGACCGGGTCCGATATCGTTACGGCTCATAAAATCCCCGTCCACATAATACAGGATTTCTTCGGAATCGATATTGGAATGGTTGTAGGGTGCTGGGATCGATAGCGGGTGGTAATCGTAAAGGCGGGGACAAAAGCTACAGACCACAAAACCTTTGCTTTCAAAGGTTTGATGCACCGGGGGCGGTTGGTGAACCCGACCCGTGATGGGTTCAAAGTTGTAGATACTGAAGCCGTACGGAAAATTGTAACCGTCGTAACCCACCACGTCAAAAGGATGGTTGGCATAGACCACCGAATGAAGGATGCCTTGCTTACGGATTTTGATTTCAAAGGAACCTACCTGGTCATGGGTTTCCAGCTCGGTGGGGAGTTTATAGTCCCTTTCGCAGTAGGGGGAATGTTCCAACAACTGCCCAAACCAATTGCGGTAGCGCTTGGGGGTGTACAGGGGGTCGTTGGATTCCAGGTAGAGCAGACGGTTGTCCGACCCATCAAATTCAAAAACGTGAATCATCCCTCGGGGTATTAGGAGGTAATCCCCTTTTTCGAAGGCGATATTCCCCAACTGGGTCCGCAGGGTTCCTGTCCCACGATGGACAAAAATTAATTCATCTGCGTCCGCGTTTTTGTAGAAGTAATCGTGGCTGCTCCCGCTTGGGGCGGCAAGCCCTATGGTGAGGTCATGATTCACAAAAAGGGGAACCCGGCTTTGGAGGTAATCCTGAACGGGTTCAACCTGAAAACCTTGGTAGCGGCGAGGGGTTATGTTATGCTGAACCGCAATTTGGGGTCTACCATCCACAGGCTCGCCCAAGGAGCGAATGATGGTGGGACGATGCAGGTGGTACATCAGCGAGGACATCCCCTCAAAGCCCACCGTACCGAACAATTGCTCGTAGTACAATTCCCCGTTTGCTTTCCGGAACTGAGTGTGTCGTTTGGGTGGGATTTGTCCCAGGCGATGGTAAACAGGCATAAGCGATGGACTTAAGAGGGGTAATCTACGCGAAGTTAAGGACGTTCGACCCAGTCTACGAGAATAAGGTTGGTGTCTCGGGTTCCTCCATTACGTCGGTTGGAGGCAAAGACCAAGCGACGGCCATCCGGTGAAAACATCGGAAAGGAATCAAAAGTCGGATCAAAGGTGACCTGTTGAAGGCCCGTACCGTCCAGATTGATCATAAATAAGTTGAATGGAAACCCTCTTTTGCTGTGGTGGTTCGAAGAAAAAATGATCCGACGACCATCCGGATGAAAATATGGAGCCCAATTGGCCCCGCCCAGTTGGGTGATTTGGCGCATTCCACTGCCATCCAGGTTGCAAACAAAAAGCTCCATGCGGGTTGGGGCCACCAGCCCTTGGGCCAGCAATTCTCGGTATTCCTGGATTTCTTCGGGGGTGCTTGGGCGGGATGCCCTAAAAATAAGCTGCTTACTATCCGGCGAAAAAAAGGCCCCACCATCGTACCCCAATTCCTGGGTTACCCTCCGAATCTTGCGATCCGGCCAGGACATGAGGTAAAGGTCGAGGTCCCCATCCCGGGTACTGGTAAAAACCATCCAACGGCCATCCGGCGAAAAGGTGGCTTCGGCATCGTAACCGGGTGCACTAACCAAAACTTCCCGTTGCCCTCCCTTCAAATCGCTGATATAAATATCGTAGGCTTCGTAGATAGACCATAGGTATTTGCGGTCGGGTCGGGGGGCGGGTGGTGGGGGACAAACCTCTTGTTGACCATGCGTGGAGGCCCAGACCACCTTTTGATCACCGGGAACAAAATAGGCGCAGGTGGTACGGCCTTGGCCCGTGGAGACCATCACCGGTTTTTGGGTGATGCGATCGCCTAGACCTTGGCCCTGCGTTGGCAAAACACGGGATGAATCCAAAACAAAAATCTGGTCGCATTCCAAACCCCAAGCGGGGTTATTGCTTTGAAAAACTAATTGGTTGGAAGCTGTATTCCAATACGCCTCGGCATTGTCCCCACCGCGAGTTAACACACTGGCGTTGCGAAAATTCAATTCCGATGGGTAAATCAAGGAATCTTGGGCCTTGGTGACCATTGCCAGCCCAAACACTAAGGCACCCTGGAGCATAAGGAAGCTTATTGTCCATGGAATGAAATTATTGGGTCTGGAATTTTGAATCCCGAGTACGTGTCCTGATTCAGAAAGTTGATGATTGCACATGGAGGCCCTATTTTTGGCAAAATTAATGGTCAATTCAGGGCAACGTTGGTGGATAGGGTTGGGCTTAGCATTTTTGCTAACCGCCGCTTCTTGTCGTCAAGACCAAAATGCGGATCGGGCCGCCGAGCGCAAGGAGGCCACTACCTCCGAGGGTAGATTGCAAGAACTCAACCGCCGCATCGCGATGAATTCATCGGATGCCACAGCCTACGCAGATCGGGCGGATTGGTGGCTCACCCAAGATCGTGAAAACGCAATGGTTTCGACTGGCGCTGTCTCATCGAACGGTCTTGATGACCCAACGGGAATGGGAAGCCCCGACGAGCCTCGAGAGGCTCTTCGAAAGGCCCTGCAAGACATCAAATCGGCACTTTTGTTGGATACAGGTAATGCCTTGTTTTACTGTATTTTAGGAGAAATATATACCCGAATCGGTTTGGTTTCAGAAGCCGATGATGCGTTTAGGGTTTCGATGGCTCGCAATCCAGAATTGGTCAGGGTGTATTTGCGGAGGGGAGAACTTGCCTTGATTAATCGCCAGCATGGGGTTGCTTTCAAGTATTTGAACGAAGCCTTGCGGCGGGATAAGCGTTTGGCGGAAGGGTATTTGCTCAAAGGGCTCACCTATTTGGAGCTTAAGGACACGGCAGCTGCCCGATCGGCGTGGCTAACAGCCATTGAACAAGACCCCAATTTGTATGCGGCTTATCTGGAGCTGGGCTTGAGGGAAAAAGATCCGCAGACCGCGCATCGGTATTTCTCGAACGTCTTGCAACTCAAACCCGGCCATGCAGAAGCCTGTTATGCCCGTGGCATGTTGCTGCAAGAACAAGGCTATTTGGATTCGGCCAGGCTGGATTATCTATCCTTGCTGCAAGCAAGACCCCAACACCGGGACGCCCTTTTCAATATGGCCTATTTGGATATGCTGGATAAAAATTTTGAAAAAGCGGTCATGGGATACGACAAGGTATTGGCCTTGGACGCCCAGGATCTCCCTGCAATGCTGAATCGTGGCTTATGTTATGAGTTGATGGGCAAGGTTCAGGAGGCTGCTGCAGATTACAGGGAATGCCTGCGCCTTCGCAAGGGCTATCCACAGGCCTTGCAGGGCCTCAATCGCCTCAAATGATGTATATTCGCAGGCTTTTCAGAAGGCAAATTCCCCACGTAGCGTCCACTAATCCATGAACCATTCTGAACTCATCGTCCAACTCCCTGACGGAAGCCGTCGAAACTACCCCAACGGCACGACCGGGGTGGACGTGGCTCGTACCATTTCGGAGGGATTAGCCCGACAGGTGCTGGCTTGCGAAGTCAATGGTGAAGTTTGGGATTTGAACCGTGCTCTACCGGCAGAATCCACTTTTCGACTTTTGAAATGGGAAGACCAAGGGGGCAAGTCCACTTTTTGGCACAGCAGTGCTCACTTGCTAGCTGAGGCTTTGGAGTCCCTCTATCCGGGGATCCAATTGGGGATAGGTCCAGCGATTGAGCAGGGTTTTTATTACGATATAGATTTTGGGGATTATTCTTTTTCGAGCGATGACTTTGAGGTGGTCGAGAAAAAGATGCAATCCCTTGCCGCCACGGGAGCATCTTTTGAACGTCAAGAAATTTCCAAAGCTGAGGCCATGGCCTATTTCACCAAGAAGGGCGATCCGTACAAATTGGAATTGCTCGAGGGGTTGGCTGACGGGCAAATTACCTTCTATACCCAAGGGCAATTCACGGATTTGTGTCGTGGGCCTCATATCCCCGATACCTCCAAAATCAAAGCAATCAAATTATTGAACATTGCCGGAGCCTATTGGAGAGGCAACGAGAAGAACAAACAATTGACGAGGATATACGGCGTTTCTTTTCCCTCCGCCAAAGACCTGGAGCAACACCTCCACCTTTTGGAGGAAGCACGCAAAAGGGATCACCGCAAGCTGGGCAAGGAATTGGAATTGTTCACATTCAGCGAGAAAGTGGGCATGGGCCTCCCGCTGTGGTTGCCCAAGGGGGCTATGGTCCGCGAAGTTTTGGAGCAGTTTTTGCGCAGACAGCAAGTAAGGGCGGGTTATGTGCAGGTGGTGACCCCTCATATCGGGCACAAAGAGCTTTACCAAACCTCGGGTCATTGGGACAAATACGGCCAAGATTCGTTCAGACCCATTCTCACACCGCATGAAGGGGAAGAGTATTTGCTCAAGCCCATGAACTGCCCACATCACTGCGAGATTTACAAGGCTAAGCCCCGTTCATACAAGGATCTGCCTCTTCGATTGGCGGAGTTTGGTACAGTGTACCGCTACGAGCAACACGGGGAATTGCATGGACTGACTAGGGTGAGAGGCTTCACCCAAGACGATGCCCATTTGTTCTGCAGGGATGATCAAGTAAAAGACGAGTTTAAAAAGGTTATATCATTGGTATTGAAGGTTTTTGATGTTCTTGGTTTTGAGAAATACACCGCTCAAATTTCGTTAAGAGACCCGGCCAATCGCACCAAATACATAGGAACGGATGAGGCCTGGGCCAAGGCCGAACAGGCTATTATCGAGGCCACTGCAGAAATGGGGATGCAGACGGTAACGGTCCCCGGCGAAGCAGCCTTTTACGGACCCAAATTGGACTTTATGGTGCACGATGCCTTGGGACGCTCTTGGCAATTGGGTACGATTCAGGTGGATTATAACCTGCCTGAGCGATTTGACTTGACCTACGTGGGAGCCGACAATTCCCGGTACAGACCGGTCATGATCCACCGCGCCCCCTTTGGTTCCATGGAACGCTTTGTGGCTCTTTTGATCGAACATTGTGCGGGTAATTTCCCATTGTGGTTGGCACCGGAACAGGTTGCGATTCTGCCTATTTCTGAAAAGTTTCAGGATTTTGCCCAAGAAATCCAAAGCATGCTGACTACTGCCGATATTCGCAGTACCATTGACCAACGTGACGAAAAAATTGGACGAAAAATCCGTGATGCCGAAGTTCAGAAGATCCCATTCATGCTGATTATTGGGGAGAAAGAAGTGGAATCCCGAACGGTCGCGGTACGTCGCCATGGGCAGGGTCAAGGAGAAACGTTGGGAATAGAGGCCTTTGTGGCGCTCTTGAATACCGAGCTTGATGCAGTCCGCTAAGCCATCCCCAATGGACTGTACTCGATTATTTTCTTGATTCAGCTTGAAATTTATTCATTTTTTAATTTAATCTAAACAAAGGAGGTCCTTATCAATCAGCCTGTTCGTAATCCTAATTTTAACAAAAGGCCGCAGAAGCCTATCGATCCAATCAATGAAAATATACGAGCGGAACAGGTTCGCCTGGTCGGTGAAAATGTAGAACAAGGGGTTTACACCTTGGCCAAGGCCTTGCAAATTGCCGAAGGGTTGGGCCTTGACCTGGTCCTTATCGCGGAGACCGCGACCCCTCCCGTTTGCCGTGTCACTGATTACAGCAAATTCCAATACGAGAAAAAGAAAAAGGAGAAGGAAATCAAAGCCCACGCCGCCAAGAATTTGGTCAAGGAGATTCGCTTTGGCCCGAATACCGACGATCACGATTTTCAGTTCAAACTCAAGCATGCCAAGAACTTTCTCCAAGAAGGTTCCAAGGTCAGGGCCTACGTGCATTTCAGGGGTCGAGCCATTGTTTTCAAAGAGCGTGGCGAATTGCTCTTGCTCACCTTTGCTCAACAACTCGAAGAGGTTGGCAAAGTAGAAAGCCTTCCAAAATTGGAAGGAAAGCGTATGTTTATTTCTTTGGCCCCCAAAGGAACCAAGAAATAAGGATACAAACCCGATATTTTTTGCGTATTTTTGCGATCCCTGAAGCAAGGCTGGTACTTGCCTGAGGGGCCTAAAACCCGCGTTATGCCCAAAATGAAAACCAATTCCGGTGCCAAAAAGAGGTTCGCTCTTACCGGAACAGGCAAAATCAAGCGCAAGCACGCCTACAAGCGTCACATTTTGACCAAGAAGAGCACCGTGCAGAAGCGCCGTCTGAGTCACGGAGCTTTGGTGGATACCACCAACGAAGCTCTCATCAAGCGTTTGTTAACCATCGGTAAATAAGCCCCCATGCCCAAATCGTCCAATAACGTTGCCGCCCATGCCCGTCGTAAGCGGGTTTTGAAATTAGCTAAGGGTTATTTCACCACCCGGTCCACCGTTTTCACCGTCGCCAAGAACGCGGTCGAAAAGGCCTTGACCTATGCCTACCGCGACAGAAAGGCCAAGAAGAGGCATTTCCGTAATTTGTGGATTGCCCGTATCAATGCCGCCGCTCGTCAAGAGGGTATTTCATATTCCCAACTCATGGGCAAATTGAACAATTCCTCCATTGACCTCAACCGCAAAGTCCTTGCGGATTTGGCGATGAATCACCCGGAATCCTTCCGCAAGGTGGTTCAATCCGTTCGATAAGGCAAGGGTCGCCTAGACGACCTTCGTATCAACCAAAGTCGAAAGCCTTACAAGGTCCGGAGTGCTTGATTTAAGCGCTCCAAGGCCATGTATATTTCGTCGCCGTTGATCACCAAAGGAGGGGCCAGGCGAACGATATGCCCGTGGGTTGGTTTGGCGAGTAATCCAAGCTCCATCAATTTTACACAGAAATTCCATGCCAAATCAGGTTGGTCTTTGTCGAAAACCAAGGCCTGAAGCAGGCCTTTGCCGCGGGTGATTTGGAGGATGGGGAAGGTATTCACCAAATCTTGCAAGCCTTCTCGGAGAAGGCATCCCATGCTTGCGGCATTTTGGGGAAGGTTCTCGTCCAAAATAATTTGGACGGCTTCGCTCGCTACCGCACAGGCAAGGGGATTTCCACCAAAGGTTGACCCGTGTTGGCCAGGTCTAACGGTGAGCATGATTTCATCAGCGCAGAGAACGGCCGAAACGGGCAGCATTCCACCGCCCAAGGCTTTGGCCAAAACCAAGATATCGGGCTTGGTATGCTCGTGATCACAAGCAAGGAGAGCGCCCGTTCTCCCCAGGCCGGTTTGAATTTCATCCGCGATCATCAAAACGCGGTACTTGGTGCAAAGCGCTCTGACGGATGCCAGGTAGCCCTGATCCGGGACAACGACGCCGGCCTCCCCTTGGATGGGCTCCAGCATGAAGGCGGCTACATTCGGATTCTGAAAAGCCGATTCCAGGGCTGCGAGATCGTTATAGGGCACTTTGACAAAGCCGGGAACCAAGGGGCCAAATCCGCCGTAGGATTCGGGGTCTGAGCTTGCCGAGATGGCCCCAATCGATCTTCCCCAGAAATTTCCCTCCGGAAAAACCAACAGCGCACAGTCGGGGGCGACCCCCTTGACTTCGTAGGCCCAACGCCTGGCCAATTTGACCGAGGTTTCTGCGGCTTCAACCCCGGTATTCATGGGGAGCAGACGGTCAAACCCGAAAGTTTGGCACATGAATTCGCAATATTTCCCTAACTTGTCGTTATGGAAAGCTCTGGATGTTAATGTTAAACGCGATGATTGTTCATGTAAAACTTTTATTAAACGTGGATGAGCGTGGCCTTGATTGACTGCGGAGTAGGCTGACAAAAAGTCCAGGTATTCTTTACCATCCGTATCCCAAACCCGGCAACCGGAACCCCTGTGGAGAACTACCGGAAGGGGATGGTAATTTTGGGCTCCGTATTGGTGCTCCAGGTCCAGTGCGGAAATTGGGGGAGACTCGATGGCCATGGGGGAAGGTTCAGATGGTGAAATATTGGCTAAAGGCGAGAAATGGGGATGAATGGAGGCCTATTTGGAGTATATTTGCGTTCCCAAAAAGTAAAAGCGCTTTATCGACCAAATTTAGCGCCTGCCTTCGTGGGATTTTGGATTAAACTCGAAACAATTTCTTTTTTGTCTCCAAGCTAGATTATAATCTCCCACTAATACAGAACCCATGTCCAAGGTTTGTGATTTAACCGGCAAGCGCGCCATCAAAGGAAACCATGTTTCCCACTCGAATGTCAAGACCAAGCGTCGCTTTAGTCCCAATTTGCAATTGAAGAAATTCTATATTCCTGAAAGCGGGGAATGGATTACCCTGAAGGTTTCGACCTCAGCCATTCGTACCATCGCCAAAAACGGAATGGGCAAAGTCGTTCACGATTTTCTGACCAAAGGCAAAGTTTGATTCAGCGTTTTTAATACCCTAAACCATGGCCAAAAAAGGTAATCGCATTCAGGTCATTCTCGAATGCACGGAACACAAAACGAGCGGTATGCCCGGCATGTCCCGCTACATCACCACCAAGAACAAGAAGAATACGCCTGATCGCATGGAGCTTAAGAAGTACAACCCCGTGCTCAAAAAGGTGACCACCCACAAAGAAATCAAATAATTAAAGCACTGAACCATGGCCAAAAAAGTTGTGGCAACCCTCAAAAGGGAAGCCAGTGAACAAGAGAAAGTCGTTAAGGTCATTCGCGCCAAGCGTTCCGACAAAACAGGCGCATACACCTTCAAAGAAGAGTTCGTAACGGCCAATAAGGTCAAAGACTTTTTTTCTAAATAACATTTTGAAAATTTCAAGGAAAGGCTTTCCAACACGGAAGGCCTTTTTTGTTAGGTATGGGATTTTTTGATTTTCTAAAGGGCCGTAAGGAGAAAGAGGCCTTGGTCAAAGGCTTGGAAAGAACCAAGGAGGGTTTCTTTTCCAAGATTTTGCGATTGTTCAGCAGCAGGACAAGGATAGACGATGATTTGCTGGAAGAATTGGAGGAAATACTCTTGTCGGCGGACGTGGGGGTGAATACCACGGTCAAAATCATGAGCAGACTTCATCAAGAAATCGAACGCCGTAGAGATTTGAAGCCGGAGGACCTGCAGGGTTTGCTTAAGGAGCACATTTTGGAGTTATTGGGAGCAGACCTTAAGGATGAAGAGGACAAGCTCACCAAGCCTCATGTCATTTTGGTGGTAGGCGTCAACGGGGTTGGCAAGACGACCAGTATTGGTAAATTGGCATGGCGCTTCAAGCAGGCTGGTAAACAAGTAGTATTGGGTGCAGCGGATACCTTCCGTGCAGCGGCTGTGGAGCAATTGTTGTTGTGGGGTGAGCGTACAGGGGTTCGGGTGGTTCACCAGCAAAGCGGATCGGATCCTGCATCGGTGGCCTTTGATACCGTTAAATCCGCCGTGGCCTCCTCTGCGGATATTGTCCTCATTGACACCGCCGGTCGTTTGCATAACAAAGGGCATTTGATGGCTGAACTGTCCAAAGTCCGTACCGTTTTGAACAAGTGTTTGGAGGGTGCCCCCCACGAGGTATGGTTGGTTCTGGATGCTTCGACTGGACAAAATGCGGTGGAGCAGGCCAATCAATTTACTGCAGCGACCCAAGTGACGGGTCTCATTCTAACCAAATTGGACGGTACCGCCAAAGGGGGTGTGGCCATAGGGATATGCGCAGAATTTAAATTGCCGATACGGTTTGTGGGGGTTGGTGAGGGAATGGAGCAATTGCAAGTCTTTGATAAGGAAGCTTTTGTGGACGGATTATTCGAACAGGTTTCGTGATCCTTTCAACGCAACGATTCGTTCAACACTTTTACGAGGAGCCATATCCCCAATAAACGCTGATAAGCATGAGAACCAAAGGATTGCCCAAGAAGCCTGCACCGGTTCGTTTAATCACCTTGGGTTGTTCCAAAAACACCGTGGATTCCGAGCGATTGGCCACCCAGTTGCATGCGGGTGATTTCGAGATCTTGGATGAAAGCTCAGGCAATACCGATACTAGCCAAACAGTGATTATCAATACCTGTGGTTTTATCGAAAATGCCAAGCAAGAATCCATCGATACCATTCTGCAATACGCCGATGCACGACAAGAGGGCAAAATTGCCAAGCTCTTGGTCATGGGCTGCCTGTCGCATCGGTACCGATTGGACCTTGAAAAGGAAATACCGCAGGTGGATGCCTGGTATGGCACCATGGAGCTGCGCTCCATTCTCCGCGGTATGGGAGTGGATTATCGCAAGGAATTGTTGGGAGAGCGCCGAATAAGCACGCCTTCTCATACGGCCTTTCTGAAAATTTCGGAGGGTTGTGATCGACCATGTTCCTTCTGCGCGATACCCTTGATGCGTGGTAACCATCGCTCGGTTTCGGTTCAGGACTTGTTGGAGGAGGCGAAAAATTTAGTTCAGGGTGGGGTGAAAGAATTGGTGCTCATTGCGCAAGATTTGACCTACTACGGTTTGGATCAGACAGGGCAAAGGGAGTTGGCTCATTTGTTGGACAGGCTCTCCGCGGAATCCGGTGCCGAGTGGATTCGTTTGCAATACGCCTACCCGGGGCAGTTTCCTTTGGAGATTCTGCCTTTAATCAGGGAGCGAGATAATGTTTGTTTGTACCTGGATATGCCCCTGCAACATGCTTCGGATAACGTATTGAAACGAATGCGTAGAGGCATATCGGCCAGGCAGACTCGCAAACTCCTGGAGGAAATTCGCCAAACCGTGCCCGGCATTCACTTGAGGTCCACGATGATGGTCGGCTTTCCAGGAGAAACTAAGGCGGAATTTCAAGAGTTGGTCGATTTTGTAAAGGAAATGCGTCTGGAGAGAATGGGGGTTTTCAAGTATTCCCACGAGGAGAATACTTCGGCCTACCTGCTCGAGGATGATGTTTCTGAAGAATGCAAAGAAGAGCGCGCCGATGCGTTGATGGCTTTGCAGCAAGAGATTTCCTTGGATCTTAACCACGGCAAAGTGGGGCAATCCATGAAGGTGCTTTTGGATCGGGAGGAATCCAAGCATTGGGTGGGTCGTAGTGAATTTGATTCCCCGGAGGTTGATAACGAGGTGCTGATCCCTATGAACGAGCAAACCCGTTCTTGGTCGGTGGGTTCCATGGTCCAGGTAGAAATTGTCCGTGCAGAAGAATTTGATTTGGTCGCCAAGCCTGCTTAAATTCGGCTTTCATGACTTTGTTCCTAATAGAATCTGTAACCTTAGAGATTGTATAGTCGATGGCCTCTTTGGTGCACAGCTTGTCGTTGGCCCATGGAACCTGGGCATCCGAATCCCTACGTCGGTGGTGGTCCTCGGGCGAGTTTAATCCCTTGGCCAATGCTTCGGAGTCTGTGTCGGAACAGCTAATGACCACGGCCCACGCAAGGTCCGCTGCCTTTAGCATGGAACAGCGAATGCGCTTGATTGATGCACTGCGCAGGCAGTACAAGCTGTCAGGCTTGGAAATGCCCCATGCGACATCCGTCTTGCTCGAATCCCCTCGAACTATGGTGGTCACCACGGCTCATCAACCGAATTGGTTGGGCGGCCCGGCGTATTGGTTGCATAAATTGTTATCGACCAAGGCTTTGGCCGATCATCTCACCAAAATTCTTCCTGAATTTCAGTGGGTTCCTTTGTATTGGATGGGCTCGGAAGACCATGATTTGGCTGAGTTGGGACATTGTATTGTGAATGGTAACCGCCTGGATTGGGAAGGGGACAAGGGAACTTTTGCTTTTGGGCGATTAATGGTGCCGGATCCCGTATCGATCGGTTGGTTCGATGCTTTCGAAAACGCGCCTTATCGCGAGGAGGTTCTAAGTTTATTGCAAAACGCGTACGCCCGTGGTTTTACGGTCGCGCAATCGACTAGGAGGTTGGCCCATGCCTTGTTGGGGGATGGAGGGTGGCTGGAGCAAGGTGTTGGTGCTGTAGGCAACAGTTTACTGGTCTTGGATGGGGACGATGCCATCCTCAAAGAAGCCTTTGCGCCGGTATGGAGGGATCAAATTCAATCACCAGGCTTAGCGGCCTCCCTTATTGAACAACGTAAGGAGCAAATGTTGGCGAATCATGGGATTGCAGTGGACTTGCATGTTCGCGATTGGCCATTCTTTGTGTTGGATGGAAAGGCAAGAATCAAGCCGGAAGGAAGATGGAATGCTGATGATTTGTGGGGAATGCCTCCCGACGTGTTCAGCCCAGGTGTGGCATTAAGGCCGCTTTATCAGGAATTTTCAATTCCTAATGTGGCTTTTGTGGGTGGAGGTTCCGAGCAATTGTATTGGGCCGCGCTCAAACCCTTGTTTGCTCATTACGAAGTTCCATTTCCAATCACTTTGTTGAGGCCTTCCTTGACCTGGTTGACACCGGAAATTTCGCAACAATGGACAGCATCGGGTTGGGTATGGGATGATTTAGGGAAATCTGCAGAAGAATTGGAGTCTAAATTTTGGTCGCTCATTGTTCAAAAACACCCTTTGGCATCTCCGTTCTGGAACGAAGGTGACTTCGGCAACTGGGCGGATAATCAAGTGGAATCTTTGATTCATCCCTTGCGATCGTTGTTGCTCGATGTGGATTCAGGATTGCTCGGAGCAGTGGGGGCATCCAGACACAAGATGATTCAAGAATTGGAGCGTTTGGAACAGCTATACCGGAAGGCACTTCGTCGCAAATTCAAAGGAGAACACGAGGCGGCCCAAAAGGTGATTCGTAACCTGACCCCATCAGGAATTCCCATGGAGCGAGTGGAAGGCATGTGGTCAACTTTGGTCTACGGGGGACCTGCTGTGCTCCAAACCTACAAGGATGCGTTGAACCCAATGGACGTGGATGCGACGTCCAAGGTCCCTTGGTTACGATTTATTGACCTGAGGGCTTGAGGTGCACTTCCACATGGACGGCCGCCTCTTTGGCAATTTTGTCACGGACCAAGGTGGGTATTTTAATACCATAGTCGGCCACGGTGACCATAAGGTCGGTAGACATTCGAATTTGCCCACCACTGAGTTCCATGGTACCCGGTTCGACGACGTCCTTGCTTATGCCGTGAATCTCGAGTTTGCCTATGAATTTTACCTTTTGGTTGCCTGACTTTTGCATCATGGATGCATCCCAATCGGCAACCTGGCCTTTGAAATTTGCAAAGGGAAATTGATGGGATTGTAGGTAATTTTCATTAAAGTGTTCTTGCATCAAGGCCTTCCGAAACACAAAAGAATTGATGGGAATGCGTACTTGAACCTGTCCAGTGTTGGGGTCGAGAACTGCAGTCACGGTATTGGTTTTGGCTGCTACATCGTCTTTGATAATCCCATCGGCAACGAAATGGGCAGATCCTGTGCGGGTCATGTACTTGCCGGATGTTTGACCTAGCGAGGTGGAAGCTGAAGCGGTCATCAACATAAGCCCCCAGAAAAAGGCGGTACCAGGACCTGAGGATGGAGTCAAAGAATGGCGAAGATTGAATCGGGATATCATGGGGATTTTTCTGAGGATGGTATTGTATTACCCTTTAGATAACGAATAAAGGGGTAAAAGTGTATGAGATTGAAGAATAAACTAGTTCTTCGGGGTCAAGATGCAACGGTTCATCGACACTCCACCGGTGAGATCATCGTAGCCTGTACAAATCCCTTTGCACTGGATGGCATCCCCCTTTTGGGGAAGTGGACCCTGCTTGGATTCAATTTGACAAAGGATATCACCGTTTTCCCCCAGGTACACGAAATGAACAGAGTCACCTTGGGATTCGGATCGTAGGCAAGTGCCTGAAATTTGGATAACTTGGTTCAAATACAATTGATTGGACTGATCGATCTTGTTTTGAAATTCGTTCAACAATTGTTGGGCTTCCAAGACATGGCTAGCAGGGGTATTGGCCAACGATTCAGGGGCTTTGCTCCATTGCTGAACTCCGTACCAACCTAGGCCTGCGATGAGCAGGGGGATTACGATCCAATAGCTTTTTTTGGGGGCCATGTTGGGAGAATTGGGGATTAGGGGATGCTTTATGGATTGGAACAATCGTTGTTACGAGCGCCTTGAAGGATCCAACGCCGCAGATGATTTCGTTGAGCGGAGTCCAAAGGAGAACGAGGAGGAGGAGGCATGCGTTTGTAGCTGTTCGTTTCAAGGCAAAGTTCGAATATTTCGCTATCATAAGGTCTGCCGGGCTTCACATCCCCCGTTTCCATGACGGCCCGGTAATGATCCAAACGAACCCCATCCGCTTTGGTCTGAGCATCGTGACAGCCGCTCATTGCACAATTACTCTGTAAAATTGGCAAAACATCCCGCACAAAATAAGAAGAATCCGTAGAGCAGGGGGAACTGACATAGTCAGGTCGTAGATCGGGCGGGGCAAGAGACTCGTGATTGCAGGAGGCCAGTACAAGGACCAATACCCATATTCCAAGAAAGAGATTTCTTTCCATAGTTTCAAAATTAAGAATTTTAAGGGTAATGAGGTTAATGGCCCAGGGAAATTTGGATTTCATCCGCCAATGAGTTCCCGGTAGAGGTTCATCCATTGTCCGGTGATCCTACGGGGGTCGAGCAAGGATAGGGCCCTGCTTTGCCCCTCATTACGCAATGCTTCGCCCATGGCCGAGTCATTGCGTAGGGAAGCCATGGCGGCTTGCAGTTCCTCGGGCTGGGTAGAATCCACCAAAAGGCCGTGGGGACCGCAAATTTCGGCCATGGAGCTGTTACGGGTCGTGATCACTGGGCAACGGCTGAGCAGGGCTTCCGCCACCGGCAAACCGAATCCTTCCAGGTGCGATGGGTACACCAAACCCTGAGCGTGGCGATACCAAGCGATGAGATTGGCTTTTTCGTCTGCGGGCTTACCAAGGTCTGGGTGGCGATGTGGATTCCAATGAACCTTCACGCCCAGGCTTGCTGCGAGTTGGACGCATTGTTGGGCATAGGGATGGCTCGTATTTCCGATGACCACCAAGGGTAATCGCTCGTCTGCAGGGGTGAGACGCAAGGCATGCAGGACGGTTTCCAGGTTTTTTCGTTGCTCGACCGTTCCCACCCAGAGCCAATACGCTTGATCTGCCAAGGGATGCGGGGAGGACTTCGGTGAATTTGCATAATATTCTGGGGAACATGGCTGCAAAATGACCTGAATTTTGTGTTCATCTTCAGGAAAATGCTGCAGCAGTTGACGACGGGTTGCCTCGCTGATGGCCACAACGCGGTCGGCTAAGGCCAAGGATCGCTTGGTCTTGTAGCGATAAACCCTGCAATCGATCCAGGAGTACGTGGACGGTAAATCCAAGAAAATCAGATCATGAACCGTAAGAACCGACCGAACGCGGCCTTGCAAACGTTTGAGATCCAAAGGAATTTCGTTGCTCAGGCCGTGATAGACTTGGATACGGTTGGACAAAAGGGGCCCTCGCATTTGAAAGCTCCGCTTCCATGAGGCCAATGGGCTCTGGATTGGATGGAAATGGAAAGGCGTAGTGAAAAGGGGGTTGTCTGAATGCTGCCGGTTTGCATGAGATTTCAATGCGGGGCTGAATAAATGATATTCGTTCTCCGGATAGAAATGAGCTAAATTTTGAAGAAAGGTGCGGGCATAATTGCCCAAACCGGTTCGGTTATGAAAAGCTCGTTTGGCATCAAATCCTAAACGAAACAAGGTTTACGATTTCGATTTACGAGTTGGTGCGGCGTTCCGGCTTTCCCGCGCTTTGCGAGCCAAATCTTCCATTTTTTGTTGAAAGCCGGATTTCTTGACGGGCTTCTTTTTGTTTTCTTCGATTTGCTTGAGCAACGAATCTTCGTTGATGAAAAAGCGCCGAACAATCCATTGTTGCCCAAAGGATACCATGTTGGCCAAGAAATAATAGTAGGATAGGGCTGCCGAATAGGAATTGAGCACGGGGATGAACATCAAGGGCATCACGTAGCCCATGACTTTCATTTGTCCGGTGACCCCACTCATTTGATTGGACATGCGGGTGTAGAGCAAAGTCGAGGCTGTCATCAAGAGGGTGAACAAGCTTACATGGGCCCCGTAGAAGGGTATGGAGAAAGGTAAGTCTGCAATGGAATCGTAAGACGAAAGATCATCCGCCCAAAGGAAAGCTTGCTGACGAAGTTCGATGGATGCAGGAAAGAAATTAAACAAAGCGATAAGGATGGGTAATTGCATCAACATCGGCAAACAGCCTCCCAAAGGATTCACCCCTGCCTTCTGGAACAATTTCATTTGCTCACTCTGCATACGGGTGGGGTCTTTCTCGAATTTTTCTTTAAGTTGATCGATTTCCGGTTTTAGGACTTTCATTTTGGCTCCGCTAATCAGGGATTTGTAAGTCAGTGGAAACAAAATTATTTTGATGATCAGGGTAAGAATAAGGATAATGAATCCGTAATTCCATTGGAAGGAATCCAGCCAGTTAAAAACGGGTATAACAATGAATCGATTGACCCATCCAAAAATTCCCCAACCCAAGGGAATTTGTTTTTCGAGCCCACAGTCCAGGGCTTTGAGTGTTTGGAAATGATTGGGACCCAGGTACATCCACATTGCAAAAGGCTTGGTGGCGTTGGCTCTGTAATCCAAGGTGAGTTCCGCATTGTACATCCCTGTTTGTCCATCCTCTTTGGAGGCTTCTCCCTTGATTTGGGCACGATCAAAATGATCCTCCGCACCGAGAACAGCACAGAAAAATTTCTGTCGGAAAGAAATCCATTCCAAATTGTTGTTCAAGTTTTCTTCGTTCGGTGAGCTCATGCTCATGTAGTCAGGATCTTCACCGGGAAAACGATAATAAACTTCCATAAGTCGGCGCTCTTCGCTGATATCCCTTTCTTGGGCGGGAGCGATGCAGGCCCATTCCATGGTGGTGTAATCGTTGCGGATGAGGCCCTCCATGTTCACGAACTGTACACTAAAATTCAGGCGGTAGCCGGCAGAGTCCAAACGATAACGATGGATGATTTGCTGCTTCTCACCAGACTTATCAAGGCCAAAATCGATCTGCAGGGTGAGTGATCGAGGATCCCCATCCTGGACAGGTTGGAAATAGAGTTGCGAACTGTTCCATACCTTGTCGCCGGTAATCATGGCGTACGACATCCTCAGGCTGTTGCCGTCAAAAAGTTCCAGGGAATCTCCCGCGTAAGTTTTGTATCCTAGGACTTTGGCTTCTTGCAGGGCGCCTCCTTTGGCGTTGAAGGTAAGCTCCAGGTTTCGGTTGCGAAGCGTATGGATTTCGTTTTTTCCTTGCAGATGCTGACCAAAAGGGCTGAGTAAGGTGCTTGAATCCAAGGCAGCAGTCGTGGTACCGGCCTCGGTAGGGCTAGCCTTTGAATTTCGGTTTTGGAGCAAGGTATTTTCCGCGGTATCCTTGGTAACCAACAGGGTGTCCTGGGATTGTCCTTGAGTGCTACCCTTGGGATCAGGATTGTTGGAAGGGAACCATAGGGAGTACAGGACCAAGATGAGCCCCATCAAAAACAAACCGGTAAGGGTATTACGGTCAAGCGTAGAATTATTGGACACGTTGCGATCGGTTAAGGAGGGATGCGTTCAGAAAAGATACAAACAGGGGGTGGGGGTTAGCGACGGTGCTGGAATATTCCGGATGAAATTGGGTGGCCACAAACCAAGGATGTTCGGGGACTTCAATGATTTCCACCAAATCATGGTCTGGATTAATCCCCGACATGCGAAGGCCTGCTTTCTGCAGGCGCGCTCGGTATTGGTTATTCATCTCGTAGCGGTGGCGATGCCGCTCGTGCACGGTTTTGGAGCGCCTATAAACCTTGGAGGCCAGAGAACCTGCCTCAATTCGGCAATCGTAGGACCCAAGGCGCATGGTCCCCCCTTTGTTGAGGATACCTACCTGGCTATCCATGAGGTCAATCACCGGATGCTTGGTTTGGGGATTCATTTCGGTGGAATCGGCATCCTTCATGCCGGCTACATTGCGGGCAAATTCAACCGTGGCGCATTGCATACCCAGGCAAATTCCAAAGAAGGGAATCCTTTGAGTCCTGGCATGGTGGATTGCAGCAATTTTGCCTTCCCAACCTCTTGCACCAAAACCTGGAGCCACCAAAATACCATCAAGATTCGCCAAAGCTTCGTGAACGGTCGTGGCCTCTAATTTTTCGGAATGAATCCAACGCACATTTACCTTGGCGCCCAATGTTGCACCCGCATGAATCAATGCTTCGGAGATGGAAAGGTAGGAGTCTTTGAGTTCGACGTATTTACCGACCAAACCAATGTCAATTTGATGTTTGGGCGATCGCAAACTTTGCACAAAATTTTTCCATCCGCTAAGTTCAGGGGCCTTGCTCTTTTTGATTTTGAGTTTGCGAAGGACCAGTTGATCCAATTTTTCCTTCGCCATTTTGAGGGGGACTTCGTAGATGCTCGATGCGTCCAACGCTTCGATGACCGAGTCCGGGGTTACGTTACAGAATAAGGCTACTTTCCGTCGAATTTCTTGGGTAATTGGCTGTTCTGTACGGCAAATGAGCACATCGGGTTGCACACCTGTTTCTAGTAACATCTTGACAGAGTGCTGGGTAGGCTTTGTTTTGAGCTCGCCAGCGGCTTTCAAATAGGGAAGCAAGGTCAGGTGCAAAACCATGCAGCGACTTTCGCCCAATTCGAGTCGAAGTTGTCGAATGGCTTCCACGTAAGGCAGGGATTCTATATCGCCCACCGTACCTCCGATTTCGGTGATGATCACCTCAAAGTTCTTGCCTTTGCCCAAGAGCAAAATTCGATTTTTGATTTCGTCAGTGATATGCGGAATGACTTGAACGGTTTTGCCGAGATAATCGCCGCGACGTTCCTTGTCAATGACGCTTTGATAGATGCGGCCGGTGGTGACGTTGTTGGCTTGGCTAGTTTTAATGTCCAGGAAGCGTTCGTAGTGACCAAGGTCAAGATCGGTTTCGGCACCGTCATCTGTAACATAACATTCACCGTGTTCATAGGGGTTCAAGGTGCCGGGATCCACGTTGATATAGGGATCCAACTTCTGGATAGTTACCTTAAGGCCCCTGGCTTGAAGCAATTTGGCAAGGGAGGCGGCAAGAATGCCTTTGCCCAATGAGGAGGTTACTCCACCCGTAACGAATACATATTTGGCCACAACAGGAATGTTTCTACGGGATTCAAAGGTAAGCCTTTGGGCGCTTTGTCGTATCCAAGAAATTTATACCCTAAGCGGCAGGCTAAACCCTTAATTCATCATGATTTACGTACGTAGAGCCGATTTTGTTCTTTGCGCAGCACGGTGACGGCGGTTTCGGCCTCGATCCAACCGTCTTCGGATTGAGCTTCCATGCTTTGCCCTTGGATAAGAATTTTGCCTACCGGATTAAGCCTGGTTTTGGAGATTCCCTCCAAACCTATCCACTGCTCGGCGTCGGAAGCTTCCGGTACTGGGCTTTGGAGCACCAATTTTCGTAAAGGTCCTTGGGTAAACATGCGCTCCCCCCAAAGCAGGAAGACAACCCCAAGGCCGAGGATGGGTATAAGAACCGCGAGCACGGCGCTCATTAACCGGGATCCGCCAACGGCGTCCTCGCTTTGGGGCAAGGACCAACCATCGTTATCGAGCATGGATCCGACCAAAGCCAGAAAGATCACCGCAAGGCCTAAAGCGCCTACCCATCCGAAACCGGGAATTACCCAAATTTCGAGACCTATCAACAGCAAACCTGCGATGAAAAGGAGTATTTCCCAATTCGTAGCCAGTCCTTCCAGGTAAAGTGGAGCGAAATACAAAGCAGCAGCAACCAAGGCGGCCACCAGGGGAAAACCAATCCCTGGGCTTTGCAATTCGAAATAAATGCCCCCCAGCATCAGCAAAATCAAAATGCCACTGACTGCCGGATTCAAAAGAAATTGGAGGAAGTAGTCCAAAGCACTGAGTTTCTGTTGTACGATCTCTTTACGACGGACCCCTAGCATTTGGAGGACCTCTTCCTCGGATGCAGCGGTGCCGTCGCTGATCCCCAAGCGGACGGCTTCGGAGCTGGTTAAGGTTAAGACCTTGCCGGAATCCAAAACTCCGGGGTACCCAAGGCCGGGGTCCACCATGCATTCCGCAAGGCGGGGGTCACGGTTACGGGCTTCAGCGGTGGCCCGCATGGTGGCCCGCATATACGATTGGTATTTGTCCGGTACGGGGGTGCCTTCTTGGTTAACCACCGTCGCGGCACCGATGCTGGCACTGGGAACCATGTAGATTCGATTGGCCGCCAAAGCAATTAGGGCACCAGCAGAGGCGGCATTGTTATCGACCCAAACCACGACCGGTATTTTGCTTCGAAGAAGACGGGTGCGCACGCTGTCCGCCAGGTCTACTTGCCCACCGTAGGTGTTTAAGCGTATCAGCACAAGGTCAGCTTCCTGCTTTTGGGCTTCCGCAAAGGCTAATTGGACCTTGCGCCAAAAGGGAGGAGCCACTTGGTCTTGAAGTTCAAAACGGTATATTCGGCATAACTTATTGGAGTCCAGCCACAAAGACCCTTGTGGAGTATAGAGGGTTTCCGCAGTGGCCTCCGCCAACGGCAAACCCCAAGGGAAGACCAAGAAGAGCCCAAGCAAAACGCTCCTTTGCAGAACGCTTGTTAGGGTGAAAAGGATAGAGGAATAGCGGATAGGCATAAATAAAGCTAGAGTAAAACGGTGATTTGGGGGATAGAATCCTCCTGCAATTTAGAGATTTTGCTGCAATGTGTAGGCCTTCCATCCTCATGCTCTCTAAATTTGAGGCATGTGGGTCGAAAATATTTTACAAACCATCGGGCATACGCCGCTGGTGCAGATTAACCGCCTTTGTTCTCATTTGCCGGCAACGGTTCTGGCCAAAGTGGAAACCTTTAACCCGGGGCATTCCACCAAGGACCGAATGGCGCTCAAAATGATTGAAGACGCCGAGGCCGCCGGACTGCTGAAGCCCGGATACACGATTATTGAGGGAACCTCCGGGAATACCGGTATGGGGTTGGCGATAGCCGGCGTGGTCAAAGGCTACCGCTGCATTTTTACCACCACCGACAAGCAATCCCGCGAAAAAGTGGATGCACTGCGTGCATTGGGGGCGGAAGTCATTGTTTGCCCCACCAATGTGGATCCCGAAGACCCCCGGTCCTACTACAGTGTTTCGTCCCGGTTAGCCCTCGAAACGCCCAACGCTTGGAAGGCCAATCAGTACGATAATCTGTCCAACCGCCAGGCTCATTTTGAGCAAACCGGACCGGAGATTTGGGAACAAACCGAGGGACGGGTGACCCATCTGGTGGTGGGGGTGGGTACCGGCGGAACCATATCAGGTACAGCTCGTTTTCTAAAATCCAAGAATCCCCAAATCAAGGTCTGGGGAATTGATACCTACGGTTCGGTTTTCAAAAAATACAAGGAGACCGGGATTTTTGACAAACAAGAAATTTACCCCTACGTTACCGAAGGTATCGGAGAGGACTTTTTGCCGGCCAACGTGGACTTTGATTTGATTGATCTCTTCGAAAAAGTTACGGATCGGGATGCGGCCCTCATGACGCGTCGAATCGCTCGCGAGGAAGGAATTTTTGCGGGTAATTCTGCGGGTTCGGCGATGGCCGGGTTGTTGCAATTGGGGCATGAATTGAAGCCTACGGATGTGGTGGTGGTGATTTTTCACGATCACGGGACGCGTTATCTGAACAAAATGTTCAACGATGAATGGATGCGGGAGAGGGGCTACCTGAGCGATACGGCCGAGGATGCGGCAGGTTTGGTTTTGAGAAG
>Ga0194111_10002125_pt1 | contig 24162 bp, 26 predicted proteins | sample TA2KigC300mmetaG_FD_146194 | JGI IMG/M metagenome (GOLD analysis project Ga0194111, IMG submission 146194) | Freshwater microbial communities from Lake Tanganyika, Tanzania - TA2015033 Kigoma Deep Cast 300m | ecosystem: Environmental > Aquatic > Freshwater > Lake | place: Tanzania: Lake... | reverse complement strand
TTTGCATACTTTGCTCTAAAAAATTTCCATGCCTTGCTTCTTTTTTTCTTATAGCCATTAATGCCCCACTTCTTCAAGATTTCATTAATTGCCTGCCTTGATAATTCAACTCCCTGAACTTTAACTTCCATCTGTTCAAGTTCAAAATCTGGAGCACAAAATAATCTCTGCTGTATTCTTGCTGTTCCATAACCAAAATTATTTCTAAATGCAATTATTGTTATTTCTGTTTCAAGGGTTATTTTAAATTTATGATTTAATCTTGGCAAATCACTAACATAATGTAAATTCTGTTTCCCCCAATACCAGATAGTCTTTCTGCTAACACAAAAAGAGAGCATCAAAAGCTTTTTAGGTATGTCTGTCCTTGCTAATTTGCCTAGTAATAGGCGTTGCTCGGGTTTTAACCTCATGTGTTTTACTCGGGCAACTTATCTTTACACCTCTTTTCAATGATAAGTTGCATAATATAATTTAATTCTAAGAATGAGTATTTTTTCTTTGTTTTCCTCATTCTTATAAAGAGAGAAAAGAGAGAAACAAAAATATAGGTTAGTTTAGCTTTAAATATCCTTCTATTGAATTTTTCTAAGAAAAAATCTGAATGTTACCATTTAAGGTTTACTTAACACACAAAAACTAAATCTTATTCAACACCCTCTTCTTCTGAAACCTCTTCCTCAACTTCATCTTCTGGCTTGGCTAATTCCATAATTTCTCCTTCTTCTGTAATCTCTTTTTCCTCAATATTCTCCTTTTTCTGAACATCCTTGTCTGGCTTCTTGATAATTTCTCTCTTCAGCTTTCCCTCTGTTTTCTTAGGCAACGGCCTTTTCACTGTTATAGGCAAAATACCAGAATTAAACTCAGTTTCAGCAATTTTCAAAGGATCGAATTTTATTCTTTCAAGTTCATCTTTCTCTATTTTTACAAGCAAAGGCGCATCCATAGCAATTTGCAATGCTCTTGCCCCCAAAATTCTTGCAACTTCGTATTTTGTAAATTCCTGTTCTTGTTTTATCATCTTACTATTTTTTATTATCCTACTGCATCTGCTCTCCAGCAGCCACCATGCATATCTTGCCCTTCTTCCTTATACCACATAAAATCTGCAACATCCAGCACATCCATCTCTCTCATAAATTTGCTTCCTTCTGATTGAGCTAAATCAAGCAATCTTTTTTGTCTTGGCGAGCCCGGTTCATATCTTCTATGGGCAATACTAGTTAATAATCTCCTGCCCTCCGGGGTAAGTGTTTCTCCGCAAGTAAATCTTGTACAATCAATTCCAACATTATGAAATATTTCTAAAACTTCAACACCCTCTGCACCCAAATCAGAAATTAATCTGCTTTCTGGTGTAACTCTTTTTCCTGCTTCTAATTGCAAAACATCCGCAGTTGCTAATTGTGCTTCTGTCAAATAGCTGTTCACAGCCACTGGATAATCTAATGCTGGTGTTTGTGTCATCTTATTTTCTATTTTCTCGTGCTTTTAAAGCTTTTTCTATTGCCTTATCAATTTTCTCAGTCATTTCCTCTGCTTTTTTCTCAGCTGTTTCAAGTATTTCAGAAAGTTCTTCAAGTTTAAGAGGAGCATCATTTCCTTTTTGGCACGCATTTATATTTCCATCCAAGAATCCAAAGCTTATTCTTCCCTCGCTTGCTTTTTCCTCTTCCTGTCCCGGATCAATAAATATTTTGTTTCCAATTTTATGGAAAGTGAGTATTATTGGTGTTTCTTTGTTTAATGGCATCCCTTTATTTGTCAATTCTCCGTATTCAACCTTGTCTTCTTTCTCGTCGTATTTTGGCATTTTTGCGTTTCTCAATGCAGCAACTGCTGCAATTCCTGCAGCATCAAGCAGATTGCCATCATCATTTATGCTGAAAATATCAAGAAAAATTCCCCAGACTTTTTCTCCTTTTTTTATACATAATTTTTTGAAATCAATGAACTTACTCTCTCTTACTTCTCTGTCAACAATTCTTGCTATCTCAATTGCTTCAATTTTAGGAGGCCCTGCTTCAAATCTTGGAGATGATAATGGAAGAAGCTCAAGCGTTGTAATCAAAGTCCCTTCATCTTCATGGTCTGTGTATGGCTCTGTGACATCTAACTTCACTCCTGCGACAACCTCTGTCTTTCCAACTTTAACTCTTGCGCTTCCTTCTGCATTCTTGCTCACTCCAAGTTCTATCTCAATTTCTCTGTAATCAAGCAATCCCCTGCCTTCTCTTTTTCCTTCAAGCAAATAGTCATGCACTCTCTTCTTTGTCAAGTTTGAAATCATCATCTTATTCTTTTGCCTCCTTAAGTGTTTTTTTCTGAAGCTCATAAATTTTTTTGCAAGCATCTCTTGCTTTTTCAACAGCCTCATCAAGTTTTTTTGGAGATATTTTCCCGTCAAGCTGCAATAAAGTTAATTTTCCAGAATTTGAAGTGAATGCAGTTGCAATATCAGTGGCTCCTTCTCCCTCTTCATAATCTTCTTCTTCCTTGATTACATCAACGACAATTGTCTCATCCATTTTTCCGACAGAAACGCTTGAAACCAAATCGCTCATTGGAACTCCTGCATGTGCAAGAGCAATAGCAGCAGCATTAATTCCAGCGCACCTTGTTGAAGCATTTGCCTGGAAAATCATGATATGAACATCTACAACAGTATTTGGGAATTCATCAAGATTTACAACAGGAGACAAAGCCCATTCTGTGACTTTTGAAATTTCCTGGCTTCTTCTTGAAGGACCTGGCTTTTTTCTTTCTGGAACAGAAAATGAAAGCATGTCATATGTAACTCTTAATGTTCCCTTTTTAGGATCCTGTGAATGCTGGGGATGCATAATTTTAGGCCCATAAACAGCAGCAACCGCTACAGTATCACCAAATGCAAACATCGCGCTGCCGTCAGCATTTGGTATAATTCCAACTTCTGCTTTTATATCTCTTGTCTCATCAAATTTTCTCCCATCAAATCTTTTTGTGTATGCCATTATTTTTTCTCCCCAAATTTCTTGCTTAAAAATTCCTGAACTTTTTCAGTTAATCCAGAAAGATAGCTCTTTCCTGTTATAAATAATATTGTTTCTTTTGCAAGCATTTCGTTTTCTGCTGTCTTTCCCTTTATCCATACAACCCCGTTCTGCCCCACAACAATGTCGCATTTTGTTGCATCCTTGATAATTTTTATCATACTCCCTTCCTTTCCTATAACTCTCGGCACTTTGTTTGAGTTTATATACACAATCATCCCATCCTCAATTTTTCCAAGTCCAATAGATTTCAAAGACAAATCAACTCCTTTTCTTTTTACAGCTTTAACTTTGCATACAACCATGTCTCCAATATCAAAATATTCAGCTAAGTCTTCCTTGTTGAAAAATCTCGGGCACTCTGCAAGAGGCAGAAATGATGTATACGGAGCATTTATGTCCATATTCCACCCGCTGAAATTTATATCAGTAACAACCCCAATAACAAGATTTCCTCTTCTTGGAATATAAACTCCAGATAACGGAATAATTTTAACAAGCCTGTTCTGAATTTCTTTCAAGCCAAACCTGCTTGCTACAATATTTTTTCCATCTCTTCTTGTTCCCTCTCCAGGCAGCCAGTCCTCTCCTGTCTCAAGAATTTCTCCTGGTATTACTTTTTCTCTTTCTTCGCTCATTTTCTAATTTTTCCTTTTATTTTTTATCTCGACTTTATTTTGTTTTTTATTTAGTTTATAAACCTATGTATTTATTATCCTTTATTTTATTAGTCTTGCCAATGCTTTTTGTCTTATTAATTCAAATTCTTTCTTTAATTCTTCTCTAATTCTTGCTGCCTCTTCATCATTTATTTCTTGATATGAACCACAAACACCCCCTCATCTAATTGCGACATTTAAATCACTAGTTACGCTTACTGGATTCTTATCCATATCATAAACAACATATGGTGGTGTCATTTCATCTCCTTGACAATAGCTGAGCCGTGAGTTATAGCATTTAATTTATCATAAAACGACATCTGCATTCCTGCAGGCAAATTAATTATAACAGTCAAGTCTCCATTATCAAGCCACTCTTCCTTCTTTTTATACTCCTGAACAAGCCCGTAAACCTTTCCTGTATGAACTGCAGGAACTTTAATTGCAAGCTTCTTAGTTTCAATTTTAATTGGAATAATTTTTCTCAGGCTATCAATAATCTTGCTTATCTGCTCTTCAACAGGCCTCGCGTCGATATTAATTCCTGCCTGTTCTATAGCTGATTTAATTCTTTCAGGAGTATGCGGCTTATTGCTTCCCGGCTCTAGTGCATTTCTTGACAGAAAATCAACTACCTGCTTGACTCTGTCTTCTCTTTCCTTGTTTCTGTATTCAGCAGGAATATTTATTTCCCCGTTCTTTATTATTCTCTCAGCAATAATTCCAATTTCTTTTGTCCCAAAAGTGCTCTGAAGCTCTGCCTCTGAAACTCTCATTCCTTTTTTTATATCAGAAAATATTGTATCAGAAATAAGAATATTCTGCATGCTTACTGGCTTTCCTTGTTTTAATTGGATAGCTTTATCAACATCAACAAGAATTTCATATCTCTTTCCTTTAATACTTAATTTTGCTGTAACTTGTGGCATCTTTTTATTTTGCAAGATATTAATTCTCTTGCCATTATTTTAATTTATTAGCAGATTTATTTCTAATTTTATTTTAATTCAGAAAAATGTTTTCTCTCCCAATTTAATATTTATCATCTTACTTAATATACTTCTTTAATCCTTCCCCGCTTATTCTTTTTAATTTTGGCTCCTTGAATGTTATATATGCAGCATCAAATCTTTCTGCTGAAAAATTTTTCCCAAGAATTTCCTTGAATATTTTCAATGCAAGTTTAATTCCTTCTTCAACAGATATTTTTTCGTCATACTGCTTTCTTAATTCTTCCTTGATTTTCTCGTCATTTTCTCCAATGGCAGCTGCCTTGTATGAAATATAATTTCCGCTTATGTCTGTAACGCACAATTTTGCTTTTTCCTTGTTTATTCCTGCAACCATTATTGAAACTCCGAATGGACGAGCACCGCCATACTGGCTGAATGCCTGCTTTAAGTTTGCAATTTCCTTGACAATGCTTTCAACTTCAATATCAGAATCATATGTGACTCTGTGCTGCTGCGCCAGTAGCTGAGCCCTTTCAATCAAAATTCTTGAATCGCTTGCAATTCCTGCTGCAGTTGCAATAATATGTGAATCTATTTCAAAAATCCTGCTTGCTGAGTCCTGCGTGACAAGAATGTCTTTAATTCTTTTGTCTGCCACAATAATAACACCATCACTGCAGATTAATCCAATTGATGCCGAGCCAAGCCGAACTGTTTTTTCTGCATATTCAACCTGAAGAAGATGTCCATCAGGCGAAAACATAGTTGCAGTTCTATCATAACCCATTACCTGATTTTGCATCTCCATTGGCATCTCCATGTTATTTAGCAGACAGATTTATCTTTAGTTTCTGCCTATGTTTTATTTCCATATTATTTTTCTCCCAAGGTATTTACCATCTTCGTATAAAAGTAGGATAATCCTAAAATTTATTTTTCCTTTCCGACAAAATTCTATATTTTAAGTATTTATAAATTTTTCGCAATTGAGTTTTATAAATTATTATATAAAAAAAATACTATTTTAATCTCTCTATCTTATATCCAAGCTCAGAAACTAAAATATGCCTGTATTTTTCTCTTTCATCTTTCGGAAGCTGAAATAAATAGCTCAATAACATATCAAGAACAAGTCCGCCTGCATATTCATTTCTAGCTTTTACATTTTTTAATCCATTCTGCTTGTCACCCGCAATCTCTCTCCTGTCAGCATCAATCATCTCATCAAGTCTTCCTCTCGCTGCTTCAGCTAATTTCTCTCCTGCAGTTTTCTCAGGACTTTTAGCAGGATACTCTGTGACAGCACTGCCGTGCCCCCAAAGATGCCTTATAATTGATATCATCTTCTTAATCCAGCAATAGTCCCAGAAACTCGCAAAACTTTTATCCCGGCAAGAAGCAAAGAAGCTCTAACTTTATCCAGTTCTTCGCGGTTGCAGGCAAGAATATTGCCAGAAATAAACATAATCCCGGCTTTCCCATATCCCAAAACCCCTATAAATTTCAGAATAGCTGATTCAACATCTTCTTTCTTTCCTTCAAATAATAAATATCTTTTATTCTCGCGATGCGAAGGTTTCAATTTTTTTTCCATATTATTTCCTTTTTTTATGTTTTTTCCTCTTGCTTAATATTAATATAATACCAATAACAATTAGAACAGGAATAATAACATATAAATAATTTTTCTTTTCTTGTTTATTATTGGTTATTTTTTCTATAACATTATTGTTTGTATTTGTGATATTTTCCATTAAACTTTCATTATTTTCTGCAGCGTTTTCCTGTATAGTAAATGTTTTTTCTTTTTCATGTATGCTTCTCAGAGTTATGTTTGCCTTATCAGAAATTATACTGTTTAATTTAAGATACAAATCAAAATATTCATCATTATCAAGATTAATTTTTTTCTCATCTCCAACAGAAAGAGTTAAAGAAACAGGATTTGACTCTATTGTAATTTCTACATTATTTAAAGCAAGATTTTTTATTTTTAAGATATGATTTTCCCCTGCTGCAATAAACTTAATTCTGTCATCTTTTTTCAAGTTTTGAGTATATCCTGCTTCTACTTGATTTTCACTTATTGAATAAGTTGAGTAACTTGAGCCTCCCCCACCCCCACCCCCGCCACAACTTGTGCATGCAGAAGAAGTTACTGTCAGGCTTCTTGATGCAGAATTATTCAAATTTCCAGCTAAATCAGTGCAATTTATGCTCCAAGTATGACTTCCAGTTCCAAGCGAGGAATTATACATGCCATTTGTCTGTGTAGTGCTTGCTGTGTTCAAGTTAATTACTCTCCCGTCAAAAATTAAATAGCATTCTGAAATATTATAATTATCAGAAACATTAAATGTAAAATTATATGCGCCTGTTTCTGATGATGTTGCATCATCTGGCGAGATTAAAATTATGCTTGGCTTTGTAACATCATAAGTTATTGTAGAATTTGCTGCAAGAAAAGAGTTTGAATTATTATTGATACTCAAGCAGCTCCACTTATAATTATCTTCTTGCGAAAAATTATAATTAAAAATTGTTGAATTGTAAATTCCAGAAACATTTCTTGTTAAATTATATATTAAAGCAGAAGAATTCCACAAATAAAATGTAACATTTGCTAAATTAGAATTTGTCTCGCTTTGTGAAGAGCAGTTGAAATTTGTATTATTCAGGTTTGTGTAATTATTTGTTGCAGGCGAGACAAGAGTTGTCAAAACTCTGCCTATAATCAGCGAGAAATTTGATGATGCAAACACAGAATTATTTTTCTTGTCATAAAACAAACAATTCCACTTGTAATTTTCATATGGAAGATTTGAAAGACTAAACTGCACAGAAGAATATCTTCCAGAAACATCTGTCCTCGAGATGTTTGCGATTCCTGTTGAATTCCACAAATAAAAAGTCACATTTTTTAAGGCAATATCAGTAGCATTGCAGAAAAACGCCTGGTTCTGAGTCATATTTATTTGATTATTTGAAGGCGAAATCAATGAAACATTTGGCGCAAGATTGTCAAAGGCAAGTATTGCTTCATAAATATTTATTCTTGAGAAATTTAATCTTGAGCTTGAGTCAAAGACAAGTGTGCCTGTTGAGTTTAATATGCTTTCTATCTGTTCGCTTGTTTTTGTCTGGTGGCTTATTCTTAAAAACTGGTTTATTATCGCAATTGCCCCTGCAACATGCGGAGTTGCCATGCTTGTTCCAGAGCAAATCATATAATTTCCCGCGCACGAACACCCGCCTGGACATGAGCCCAATCTTGTAGAATTAATGTTTGTTCCGGGAGCAACAAGCAGAACAAGAGAATTTCTGTTTGAATAAGAAGCCATTGAATTATCCTTGTTCAAGGCAGCGACAGGAGTTGCATTTTGTATGCATGCTGGCCCGGAAATTGTTGTGAAATTATAATTATTTCCAGAAGCAATTACAACAGAAATATTTTTTGCAACAGCAGCATTTATTGCTGTAGTTATAGTGCCAGTATAATTTTCATCGCAGTATCCAGTATAATTTTCATTGTCTCCTATGCTTATGCTTATTACAGAAATATTAAATAAAGATGAATTTCCCACACACCAGTCAATTCCAGCATCGATATTTGCCTCGCTCCCACTCCCGGCAGAATTTAATACTTTTAATGCAACTATTTTTGCGCCAGGAGCAATTCCATTTATGCTTCCATTTGCAGCCGCAATTCCTGCGACATGAGTTCCATGTCCGTGGTCATCAATAGGGTCAGAATCACCATTTACAAAATCATACCCCCCCATAACCTTGCAGTTTGATGTTGCATTGTTATTTCCAAAACACCCTCCCAAATCAGGATGAGTGTAATTAATTCCAGTATCAAGTATGCATATTGTCTGGTTTATTCCTGTCAAATTAACTTCCTGCTGCAGGCTCCATGCAAGAGTTGCATTTACAAGAGGAGCAGAATCCTGCAAGGAAATTGAAAATATTTTTTCTTTTCTTATTCTAATTCCTTGCTTCACAAGTTTTTCATAATCTTTTTCATCAACCTCAACAGCAAAAGTAGTTTCTGAAAATTTATGATTAATCTTAAAATTTTCAATATTTTGCTGTAAAAACTTGCTTTTTTCAATTATTACTATTACACTTGCCTTCCCGTCTTTTGCTATCTGCTTTTCTATCTCGTTCTCTCTTACATCAGCAGGCATAATTCCTGCCATGAAAATAATTAATACAATTACAGCCAGCAAAATAACAGCTTCTTTTTTCATTATCCAAGCAGGAAAGTGCAATTAAAAAACCTTTCTGAGATAAAAAGTTAATTAGCTAACTTAATATGCCTGTTATTTTTATAAAAAGAGATTTATCTAATTTAACAGTTATTAATACTTAAAAAACAGTATTAAGTTAGAAGCTTAATTAAAGATATAAAAAGATATAAAAAGCCAGGTTAAATTATATTACTGAAAAAAGAAAATAAATAATAAAAGGAAAATAAAAATTTTAAGATGAAAATTTATACAATAGGCGGATATTCTGAAGTCGGAAAAAATATGACTGCTGTTGAGATAGGAAATGATATAATTATTTTTGACTGTGGCTTGCATCTCCCCCCAATAGTTGAGCTTGAGGAAAGGGAAAAAATCATGAATGAAAAATCCCTGAGAGCCATAGGTGCAATCCCGGAAGACACTATTCTTGACAGCAAAAATTCAAGAAAAAAAGTCAGGGCAATTTTGCTGAGCCACGCGCATCTTGACCATATTGGCGCTGTTCCTTATATTGCAGAAAGATATAATGCTGAAATTTTAGGCACCCCATTTACACTCTCTGTTCTTGGAAAAATTATGAGTGACAATAATAATCATATAAGAAACAAAATAGTGGCAGTTTCTCCAAACTCTTCTTATATTATTAAAGGAGAAAAAAATTACAAAGTTGATTTTATTAACATAACTCACTCAACTCTTCAATCATCATTAATTGCGCTTCATACACCAGAAGGCATAGTTTTATATGCAAATGATTTCAAGTTTGATGACACCCCAATTCTTGGCAAAGAGCCGAATTATGACATGCTGAGAAAAATAGCAAAAGAAGGCGTCAAGGTTTTGATTGTTGAAAGCCTGTATGCTGCAGACGAGAGAAAAACTCCAAGCGAGAAGATTGCTCGTGGGTTGTTGGAAGATGTTATGCTCACAACAAACAATGAAAACGCAGGAATGATTGTCACAACATTTTCAAGCCACATAGCAAGATTAAAAAGCATTGTTGATTTTGGAAAGAAGCTTGGAAGAAAAATTATTTTTGTCGGAAGAAGCCTCAATAAGTATGTTTCTTCTGCTCATGACGTAAAGTTGTGCCCTTTTATAAAAAATATTGAGCTTATAACATACAGAAAGCACGTGGATTCTGTTTTCAAGAGAGTAAACAAAAACAAATCAAGTTACTTAATTGTATGCACAGGACATCAAGGAGAGCCGGGCTCAATTCTTGAAAGAATATCAAGAAATCAGACAAGTTTGCAGTTGTCTCCAAAAGATCATGTGATATTTTCCAGTAAAACTATTCCAACAGAAGTTAATATAGCAAACAAAGGGCAGATGGAAAAAAGGCTCAAGAATAAGGGAGTAAGAATATTTAATGAGGTTCATGTTTCAGGGCATGCTGGCAGGGAAGATTTAAGAGATTTTATTGAGATGATGCATCCTCAACATATTATTCCTGCACACGGAGATTTGCCAAAACTTTCAGCTTTGACAGAACTCGCCTCAGAGCTTGGATATAAAATAGGCAAGTCTTGTCACATCTCCCAGGATTTGAACATAATTAATTTATAAAATTAAGCTGGAGATAAAGCTAATTCTCCTAGTTCTCTTTCATTTTCATAATGCGGAATTTTGCTTCCTGTTTTGCGATATTCAAAAATTTTATTATTTCCTCTTTTTCCAACTTCTTCTGCAGTTGGTTCTCTCTCATGCCTGTCTGCAAACCCCCCTTCAACAAGAGATTCCAAATGAGCATAAATGCTTCTGGGATTAATTTTCCATCTCGGTTTATGCCTCGCATCAGCTATTTTTTGTCGTACTTGCTGCCCTGACTGCCAATTAAAATTTAATGCATTATAAACTTCCTGCTGAGTAATCATATAATTAATAAATACTTTATATTTAAAAATAAATTTATAGTCCAGAATATAATTAATTTATAATCCAACAAATAGCTTTAAATAATTATAATCCTACTTGATAATATGCAAAGAGCAGATATTGTGGCAGGATTAAAAAATGCAATAGAAAGAGGATATTCTCTCGAGCTTGCTATTCAAAGCTTTATTTCAGCAGGATATAACAGACAGGATGTTCTTGATTCAGCTGCATCAATCGGCGGAGTTATGATGCAGCATCCCCAGCTCCAAGCTCCTCAAACCACACCACAACTTTCTCAACCAGCCCAATCTCAACCACAACCACAACTTTCTCAACCAGCCCAATCTCAAACAACACAGCCAAAACCCCTGCCACAATCTTCAACAAGAGAAATAAAACAGAATATTCAGCAGCCAATAATGCAGCCCCAGCCATCATCTCAATCTATTCCTCCAGTCCAAGAAATACAAATTCCGCAAGCAAAAAAATCAAAAAAAGGAATTTTAATTGTTATAATTCTTATTGTAGTTCTTGTAATTCTTCTTTCTGTTCTTGGAATAACAATTTTTGCACGAGACTGGATTTCTTCTTTATTTGGGTTAGGGCAATCATAAAAAACACTAATTAAAGCCGCAATAAACAAGATTCAAATAAATATTTGCATCATTAAAAGTTTATAAAAAATGGTTAAATTAAAAACTAATAAAATAATTAAATATCTGCTAATTAAGTTTAACACTAATAAAATTCAAATAAACTAAAATAATCATATAAAACTAATTAAAATAAAATGTATCTTGGAGAAGACTCATTTTTTATGTCAGAATTTCTTGGCAACTACCTTAAAGATAAAGACAAAAAAATAAAAATTCTTGATTTGGGAAGCGGAAGAGGAATTCAGGCTGAAACTTGTATCAATCTTGGATTTAAAGATATAACTGCTTCAGACATAGGAGAAGAAGAAATAAATTATCTTAAAAATAAGTTCAAAAATATAAAAATAATAAAATCAGACTTGTTTTCAAATATTCAGGAAAAATTTGACTTGATTATTTTTAATCCTCCATATCTTCCTGAAAGCAGATATGACAGCAGGCGAGACACAACAGGAGGCAAGTTCGGAGATGAGATAATTTTCAGGTTTCTTGAGCAAGCAGGAAATCATCTTAATGAAAATGGCGAGATAATTCTTCTTCTTTCAAGTTTTACTCCCAGAAATAAAATCAAAAAATTAAAATGGAAAATAAAAAAACTTGATGAGAAATCTTTATTTTTCGAAAAATTAGAAATTTGCCAATTAAAAAAATAATTATCTTTTTGAATTAACCAACAATTCTTAACAACTAATCCCTTAATTAACAACAATCTATCTATATAATCTTAAAAATTAATCCCCTATAATAAATAGTAAGCTAATTTTAAAATTACCTATTTTTAACCTGCCAGAAAACAACACCTGCAGCCACAATTCCTGTTAAAATTATAAGCAGCCAGTTTACAATTGTCTTGTCAAGCGAAATTAAAGCTGTCTTGAATGCAAAAGCAAGAAAAACATAAATAATAAAGTAATAAAATATTGTGCTTAAAACACCCCATCCTGCAATTCTGCTTTCTTCGATTAATTCTTTCAAATAGCTTGCAATTGCAAATCCTACAACAATTAATAATAAAGCTCCAACAAGGGCAGGAATTACAATAAGAATATTAATCAGCCAATTAGTAAATTGCGGAATTCCCAGCTGGTTTAAGGCAAGATTTACAAAGATAATATAGATTGCCCATTTGATTACAGAAACAACAAGCTGAAAAAAGCTGTATCCCCTTGTTTTCTCAAGCCTTGCTTCTTTGATTAATTTTTTTAAAATATACTCAGTAAGCTTCCCGATTATTATTCCGAGAACTATCAAAGCCAGTGCAAAAATAGCATTTCTTGTAATCTGACTAACACTCATGCCCGCAACTTCTCTTTCCCAAAACACCATTTTTCCTTGTTCTATCATATATTTTCTTCTATATAAAATTATCTAAACAAATTAAAATAAAACCGCTATTATCCACAATAAAATATAATCAATAATTTCAGAATTAACATTAATTTTGAGATATCAAATTATCACATAAATTCTTATATATCTCAGCAAATTTCATTTTATATGAAATTTGCACATCTTGGCGACTGCCATCTTGGAAGCTGGAGAATTCCCGCACTTCAGGAATTAAATCTTGAAAGTTTTAGAAAAGCTTTTGAGTTGTGCATAAAAGAGAAAGTTGATTTTATTTTGATAGCAGGAGATTTATTTGATTCTGCCTATCCACCAATAGAAATACTTAAAGAAGCATTTTTTGAATTTAAAAAATTAAAAGAAGCCGGAATAAAGTGCTTTATTATAGCAGGAAGCCACGACTACTCTGCTTCTGGAAAAACATTTCTTGATGTTCTTGAAAAAGCAGGATTTTGCACAAATGTCTGCAGGACAGAAGAAAGGCAGGACAGAATTATTCTCAATCCATCGCTTTTCGAAGATTTTGCAATTTATGGATATCCTGGAAAAAAATCAGGCATGGAAATAGACGAGCTTAGAAAAATAAAATTGCAGGAAACCCCTGGTTTTTTCAAGATATTCATGCTTCACACAAGCATCAGGGGAGCAATTGGAAGCCTGCCAATTGATTCAATTTCAGAAAATGAGTTGCCTGAAGCTGATTACTATGCTCTTGGACATTTGCATGTAGACTATGCAGAAAACAAGTTTGTTTATTCTGGCCCTATTTTTCCGAATAATTTTCAGGAGATTGAGGAATTAAAATACGGGACTTTCTACATAGTTGATGTCATTAGCGGAAAAATGAGCTATAAAAAAATGCAGTTAAAATTAAAAGAAGTTGAGGTTCTTGACTTGGAAATAAAAAACGCCCTCACAGCAACAGAAAAAATAATCTCAGAGCTTGAAAAAAGAAACTTGAAAGACAAGATTGTATTATTAAAATTATCAGGCAAGCTTGATAAAGGGAAGATGAGCAATATAAATTTCAAAGAAATAGAAAATTTTGTCAAAAACAAGGGAGCTTATACTATTGTCAAGTCAACTTCCCAGCTTTCTGCAGAAGAAATTAAACTTGAAGTTGAGATTTCTGATATGGATAAAATTGAGGAATCAATAATAAAAAATTATATTCATGACAATCCGGCGGATTTCACAAAATTTGTCAATCCTCTGATAAATTCAATGGCAATGGAAAAGCAGGACGATGAAAAATCTGCTGTTTTTGAGTCAAGATTATTCGAGGAAATTAAAAAAATTCTAAATTTGGCATGATAATTAAAAGAATTAAGCTCAAGAACATAAGAAGTTACGAAGAGGCAGAGATAGAATTCCCCCAGGGAAGCGTCTTGCTGTCAGGAGATATTGGCTCTGGAAAAACATCAATTCTTATTTCAGTTGAGTTTGCCTTGTTTGGACTGCAGCCGGGGCAGAAAGGCGCAAGCCTGTTAAGAGCAGGAGAAAAAGAAGGCTCTGTTCTGCTGGAGATAGAAGTAGAAGGGAAAGATATAATTATAGAAAGAATACTCAAAAGAGAAAAGACAGTAAGCCAGGATTATGTTGCAATAACTATTAATGAAGAAAAAAAGGAAACATCGATTACAGAGCTTAAAAATATTGTTCTTTCTCTTCTCAATTATCCTTCAGAATTTACAAAAAAAACAAACCTTCTTTACAGGTTTACAGTGTACACTCCTCAAGAGGAAATGAAGCAGATTATTCTTGAGGATGCAGAAACAAGGCTGAATACCTTGAGGCATGTTTTTGGAATAGACAAATACAAGAGAATAAAAGAGAATACATCAATTATAACACTCAAGTTAAGAGAGGAGATAAGAAGCAAGCAGGGAATGATTTTTGATTTAGAGGAAAAAAAATCAAGAAAAGATGAAAAATTGCTTGCTCTCGACAAACTTAATTCTCAGCTTGAAAATCTCAGCAGAGATTTTATTGTTTGCTCAGAAAAAAGAAAAATTATTGAAGCAGAGCTGGAAAAAATAAATGAAAAGATAGAAGAAAAAAAGAAATTTGAAAATGAGATTGACAAGACAAACGCGCTTCTTGCAGGCAGAAAAGAGCTTTTTTCATCATTATTAAGGCAGGAAGAAACACTTGATAGGCAGGTTGAAGAGCTGAAAAAAATTTCTTTTGATGAGTCTGAAATCCAAAAGCTTGAAAAAAGTATACAAGAAACAAGAAAAGCCATAGAAACAGAAAACAAGAATTATGTTGATGTGTCAAGCAAAGCTTCCTCGCTCAGTTTGAGAATATCCGAGCTTGAGAAATTAAGAAAAAGCATTTCAGGAATTCAGATGTGTCCTACATGTCTCCAAGATGTTTCTGCTGTTTACAAGGCAAATATTCTTAATAAAATTGATTCAGATATTTCTGAAAACAAATCAAATCTTTCAAAATTTATAGAAGAAAAAACAGAAAAGGTAAAAGAGCTTGAGTTCATGAAAAAAAAGATTTTTGAGGAGGAAGCAAGAATTTCAGAATTAAAACTGCTTAAGGTAAAGCTTGAAAGCATTAAGGAAAAAACAGCAAGACTTGAAGAGGTGAAAAAACAAAAAGATGCATTGCAGAAAGATTTCCAGCTTCTTGAGAGTCATATAGGGGGTTTGAAATCTCTTGTTCTTGAATTGTCAAAATATGACAATATTTACAATAACAAGACAAAAGAGCTTGAAGAAGCAAAGAAAATAGAAAAAACAGCAGAGATAAAATTTGAATCTACAAAAAGAGAAATAGAGCTTGGAAAAAAGGAAATTCTCGAGATAAGCTTGGAAATAGAAAAAAAGGAAGAGACAAAGAGAAAACTTATTTACTTGTCAGAGCTTGAAGACTGGCTTTCTTCTCAGTTTCTTGAACTTGTATCTTTTACAGAAAAAAATGTCATGCTCAGATTAAGGGAAGAATTCTCCAAGCTTTTTAATGAATGGTTTAACATACTTGTTCCAGAGACATTTTCAGTCAGGCTTGATGAAGATTTTACTCCAATAATTGAACAGCAGGATTTTGAGCTTGATTATTCTTATCTTTCAGGAGGAGAAAGGACAGCAATTGCTCTTGCTTATAGATTAGCTTTAAACCAGACTATAAACAGTTTACTAAGCAAAATAAAAACAAGAGATTTAGTAATTCTTGATGAGCCTACTGATGGCTTCAGTGAACAGCAGCTTGACAAGATGAGAGATATTCTTTCCCAGCTTAAAGTAAGGCAGTTAATTCTTGTTTCTCATGAAAGCAAAATAGAAAGCTTTGTCGAAAATATCATAAAGTTAAAAAAAGAAGCAGGCATAACAAAAAAAGAAAACTAAGCTGCTTTTTTCAAATAACCTTTTCTTAATCTATCTATTCTCCAATTAATAATATGAACAAAATAACCCATATATTGAGAATACTGCCCTGTTGCAGAAGAGGTTCTTATTGTATTAATTACTCTTACAAAAAGAGGAATAACTTTTTCTTTTACATATTCATTATCAGGAAGTTCAAAAAGAATATCTTCATCAATTTCTCTTACAATCATGTTTAATCTGTATGCATTATTGCTGTCTCTTCCTGCTTCTTTCAATGCATCTTCCAATTCTCTTAACCCTAACCTTAAAGTCATATTATTATTAATATAAACATATTTTTAGTTCTTTCGATTATAGAACCCAAAATCAAAAGATTTATAATAAACCTTTTCTAAAGGTTTCCAAACGTAAATCTTTCTAAAGTCCGAAAGATTTATAAACATTGAAGAATAAAATATAATATAAGTTCTGGAAAGGTTATTCTGTATATAAAATAAATAAAAATGGAAGACGAAATTAAAAATAGCATTTTAAAAACAGGGACAAGCATCCTTGGAATAGTATGCAAAGATGGAATTGTAATGGCTGCAGACAGGCAGGTTACAGCAGGAAATCTTGTTGTAGGAAAAAATTTCAGGAAAGCCACCCAGATTAATGATTATCTTGTTGTCTCGTGGACAGGCGGAGTTTCAGATGCCCAGCTCCTTTCAAGAATAATTGTTGCAGAATTAAGATTAAAGGAGTTAAGAAGCAAGCAAAAGCCATCTGTAAAAGATGCAGCAAGCCTGATTTCAATGCTTTCTTACAGGAGCATACGCCAATTTTCAGCAATTCCCAGCATTGTAGGAACACTTATAGCAGGAGTAAATGAAGACGGAACTTTTGAATTGTACAGCATAGAACCAGCAGGAAGCATAGTCAAGGTTGAGGATTATGATGCAAATTTCGGCTCTGGAATGCCATACATTCTCGGCTTGCTCGAAAGGCAGTATAAAAAAGACATCTCAGCAAAAGAAGGAATAAATCTTGCCCTTGAAGCTCTAAAATCCTCAACACAGAGAGATGTCGGCTCTGGATATGGCATAGATGTTTTCACAATCACCAAAGACGGAATTAAGCAGGTAATAGAGCAGACAATAGAAGCAGCGTATAAAGACAAGAAATAATTTTTATTATAGATAAGAGGCAATAAATAATAACTTTGAGCAAATAGCAGACTATAATTATAAGATTATAATTATATTCTAAAAAAATAAAATTAACACCTTAAATTAAATAAATAATAAAAACTAAACTGATAAATAAAAAATTCTAAGGGAAAGGAGAAAATAAAATGGACATTCTAAAGAATATTCTTGATGATTTGCCGAAAAACACAGTAAGCTCGGCAGGATTTGAAGGCGCGAACATTGTACTTTACACAGATAATGAAAAATTCTTTCTTGAAGGGGAATCAAGAATCAAAGCAGTGGTAGATAAAATAAAAAAAAGGATTGAACTCAGGGCAGATACAAGTATTCTCAGAGCCCAGGAAGAAACAGAAAAGAAAATACGCTCAATTGTTCCTGCAGAAGCCGAATTGACAAACATAATTTTTGATGTTCAGAGAAGCATAGTAATTATCGAAGCAAAAAAACCAGGGATGGTTATAGGAAAGCAAGGCTCTGTTCTTCAGGAAATCAGAAGGCAGACGCTCTGGCTCCCCCAAGTTCAGAGAAGCCCGGCTATTCCAAGCAAGATAACAGAAAATATTCGCGAGGTTTTATATGAAAATAATACTTACAGAAAAAAATTTCTGAACAGCATAGGAAACAAAATTTACAACGAATGGAACCCAGAAAAAGTTGATGAGTGGGTAAGGCTCACTTTTCTTGGAAGCGGAAGGCAGGTTGGAAGAAGTTGTTTGTTGCTCCAGACACCTGTCTCAAAAATTCTTCTTGACTGCGGCATAGATGTTGCCGCCCATAACTCTGAAAAATTTCCATATTTTAATGTTCCAGAATTTAATATTGAGCAGATAGATGCTGTGATAATTTCTCATGCGCATCTTGATCATTCTGGATTATTGCCATATCTGTATAAAATGGGTTATAAAGGTCCGTGCTATATGACTCCTCCCACGCGGGACATATCCTCTCTTCTTGCCCTTGATTTTATTGGGGTTGCTTATAAAAAAGCATCTGCTCCTTTATTTTCAAGTTCAGACATCAAGGAAATGGTTAAGCATTCTATCTGTCTTGATTATAATGAAGTTACAGATATAACCCCCGATATAAGATTAACTTTCTATAATGCAGGGCATGCTCTTGGCTCTGCAATGGTTCATTTAAACATTGGCAATGGCTTGCATAATTTATTGTATGGGGCAGATATGAAATACGGAAAAACAAGATTGCTTGATGCTGCAATAACAAATTTTCCAAGAATGGAGACAGCAATAATAGAAAGCACATACGGAAACAAAGAAGATGTTGTGCCTCCAAGGCAGGAAGCAGAAATGCAGCTTATCGAGCTAATCAAGAAAACAATTGAAAGAGGAGGAAAAGTTTTAATTCCAGAATTAGGATTAGGAAGAGCCCAGGAAACAATGCTCATTCTTGAGGATGCAATGTCTCAGGGAATGCTTCCCAAAATTCCGATTTATATTGACGGAATGATATGGGACATTAATGCAATTCATACAGCTTATCCCGATTTTCTTTCAAATTCAGTCAGAAGCCTGATATTCCAGGACAAGAATCCATTTTCATCTGATGTTTTTAAGCGTGTTGGCTCAAGCCAAGAAAGAAAGCAGGTTATAGAGGGCTCAAGTTGTGTTGTTCTTGCAACTTCTGGAATGTTGCAGGGAGGTGCAAGCGTAGAATATTTCAGAAATTTTGCAGGCAATAAAAAAAACAGCATGCTTTTTGTCTGCTATCAGGGTGTTGGAAGTCTTGGCAGACAGGTAAAAGAAGGAATTAAGGAAATAAAAATGCAGGTTGATGGCAAAGAAGAAGATGTAAAAATAAATTTTGAAGTAGATGCTCTTGACGGGTTCACAGCCCACTCTGGAAGAAATCAGCTTCTCGCTTTTGTCAATCACATCAATCCTACTCCAAAGAAAATAATAATAAATCATGGTGAGGCAAGCAAGTGTCTTGATTTGGCTTCAACAATCTATAAACTCTCAAGAATAGAAACTCTTACTCCAAGAAATCTCGAGACAATTCGAATTCGATGAACATTTCTCAATATAAATTATCATCAATTAAATTACAGTAGTTTTATTATTTAAAATTTAAGCTAATTATAGTTCAATAAACAAAATTAATAAATTCTAGAAATATTAATTAAATCAAGATAAATTAACATTTAAAAACTTCTTTTTGCTTAGAATTAAAACGAGGAAATAAAAATTCAGGAGAAATAAAAGTGAAGCATAATGTAAAAATAACAATAATACTCATTGCAATGTTTTTAGTTACGCAAATTATAGGCTTACTGGTTGTGAATTCTTATCTTCCCAAAAAAACTCTTGTGTTTAATGAAACTTCCAATCAATTTGAAAATGTTACAATTGAACAATTGCCAAAAGGTTTTCAGCCGCCTGAATTGAAAACAAGCTATGATTTTTTCAGTATTTTTATCAATATTCTCATAGCTTTTATAATCGCAATCGGCCTGATGTTTCTTCTCTCAAAAATAAAAATAACTCTTATTCTTAGAATATGGTTTTTTATAGTTGTAATAATCGCAATCGGCCTGGCTTTCAATGCTCTTCTTAAGCAGTTTATTTCTGGAGAAATTTTTGGAATAAGCTATTCTTTTCTTTTTTCTTTGATTATTGCAATTCCTCTTTCAATATACAAAATATTCAAAAGAAATCTTCTTATTCATAATCTTACAGAGCTTGTGATATATCCTGGAATTGCAGCAGTTTTCGTTCCTATTTTAAATATCTGGACAGCAACACTTTTTCTTGTCTTAATTTCAGCATATGACATGTGGGCTGTCTGGAAATCAAAGCTAATGGTGAAAATGGCTAAATTCCAGATGAATGAGATGAAAATATTTGCTGGTTTTTTTGTTCCATATATGACAAAAAAACTTAGAGAAAAAATTGCAAAACTTAAAAAATCAAAAACAAAGAAAAAGGGAAAATCAATAAAAATATCTCTTGCAATTCTTGGAGGAGGAGATGTTGTGTTCCCGATAATTATAGCAGGAGTTTTCCTCAAGTTTGCAGGAGTTATCCCTGCATTATTTGTTGTTTTAGGAGCAACTCTTGGTTTGCTTTCATTGTTTATAATTTCTGAAAAAAAGAAGTTTTATCCTGCAATGCCTTTTATTACAGCAGGAATTTTTATTTTCCTGTTGATTTGGTATCTATTTCAATTAATTTAAATAACATTTATGCCACAAAGTTAACCCCATAATTTATTAATAAATCCCAATATAACACTTAAATATACATTAATAACAGATAAGATTATTATTTTATATATCACAAAAAGTATTATAAGCCCGCTAATATTGGATTATCTGAATATTTCCCAGCAATTTCATCTGCCTTTCTCGCTTTTCTCAAAAATCTTTCTCTGTCTTTTCCTTCTGCATAATTAGCATAAGCTTGATACATTCTTGCTCTTAATCTTGAATACATAACAAAATATTTTCTTTCTGCTTCTTCTGCCTGTTCTGGATTAATTGTTTTTGCTTCCAAATTTCTTCTCGGATCAAAAAAATAAAACATGCATTCAGACAAAAAAGCCAATTGATGAGTAATTGCTCTTGGCAGCATCCCAGTCTCAGACATCTGCCTCAAAGTCAATCTTTTAGGTCCTATCATGCTACCATAAAACCCCTATTGTGAGATATTTTATATCAGAAAAATATATTTTCCCGTCATTAATTTCAGAATTGTCTCCTTTTGTAATAAACCAATCTCCATTTTCATCTTTTCCTTTTTCTACAACTCTGTGAACAATCAAGTCAGCATTTCTTTTAAAAGTTACAATATCTCCTATGTTAATCTGCCTGGGATTTTCAGGAACAATTCTAATACCATTGCTGTTTTCATCCAAAACAGGCTTCATGCTTCCTGTTGCAGCATAACTTGACAATGATGCATTTTCCACATTAATTATAATTTTATTATCATATATAGAAATCTGCCTCTCATCTATATGGTTTGAAGGCGCGTTTATATTTTCAGAAAGAGAAAATGAAAATGGCTTTTCAATGCTGAAATTTGAGTAATATAAAAAAGTTGCAATACTAAATCCAATGCAGAACGCAAGCAGCAAATTTAAAATTCTGTTCATCATCTTTTAACCATCTTCCATAAATTTCTTGGGAATAAAACAACATCTCTTAGTTTTTTTCTTCTCAAAACCTGTTCATAATTCCTATCTTCATCCCACATAGAAACCTTTTCTGGCTTTATTTCTGAAAAGCTTGTTGCTTCCCTCATTGCTTTTTCATATCCCTGCTTTTTTCCAGCAATTTCATCATAGTGTATATAAACTATTTCCCCATTTTCCCCGATTTTTACTTCTGGAATAACAATAATTTTTCCCCTTTGATACGGTTTTCTCTGGCTTATCCCTCTTTCAGCAAAAAACTTAAATCCCATCTCTTCTGCAATTAATCTTGTCATAAAATTATAAAGATGATTGGGAGGAATATATATTTCAGGAGATTTTCCAAAAACTCTTTCCAGAGTTTCTCTGCCTCTTTTCATCAGTTCTGCCTGTTCTTCTCCCATTAAATCTTCATGATACAGGCAAGAATTTTCATGCCATGGGTCAACAAAAACATGATTGAATCTGCACTTATGAATGTCTCCCTGCTGTCCAAGAATTACCTTGTTTTGCAATGCCTGTCTGATTAAATCAATTATCTCGACGCTATACCACCCATATTCTTTTCCTCCTTCCCTTAAGCTATAAGGTGCTATAGAGATTGCGCATGGTATTTTATGTTGAACAATTCTTACTAATTCATCTTTTCTGTCAAATCCTTCAAAATGAATATCTATAAACTTTTCCATTTTTCATTCAGTTTTGCTTGTTATTTAAATCTTTGCATTTATTGTCACTAATAAAAGACAACAAAACAGAAAGGTTTATATACTCTTTTATCCAAGTTAAGTAGTAAAATTACAATAAGAAAATGACAAATACAGGAACACTATACAAAACTTTTATGGCATATGGAAATGAGAAGGATGTACAAGCCGCAAATAGTCTTAGAACAACAAGACATGTTCATGGACAAGGAAATCTAGTTGAAACAGGGCTTGGAAGATGGATTGCCATTTATGATTCACCATTAACTACTGATGCATTTATCAATAAACCTGCTGAATTTTTGCGGAGAGAACAGGCAAGACAAGAGATAATAAAATATCTTAAACTGAACAAATCAGGAGTTTCAGGAGCATCAAACTATCATCTTTTAGATTGTGCTGGAAGGTATTTAGACAGCAAAGAACTCACTGAGCTTGCTATAGATGTAAAATCAAGAGGATTTTCAGAAGCAGATGTTCATGAATCATTAAGTGAAGCTCCCAAAAGATTAGAGCGATTTTTTGCTTTAGAAGAAGCCAGAGGATTAAGAGATCCTGGAAGAATGCACTCAAGATTAAATCCCCTAACAAGTGAAAAAGAAACTCGGATTGCTGTAGAAACAGGAGCAAGAATAAAATGATAATCAAGCCCGAGTTAGTTAAAAAAGTGAAATCATATTTTGACTTGAATATTTATGAAACTAAAGTATGGCTCGCTTTATTGAGCAAGGGAATTTCAAGCGCAGGAGAAATAGCAGAGTTAAGCGGAGTTCCAAGAAGCAGAACTTATGATGTTCTTGAAAGTCTTGAAAAACAGGGATTTGCACTTGCAAAAATAGGAAAGCCAGTAAAATATATTGCAGTAAAGCCAGAAGTTGTTATAGAAAAACTGAAATCTAATATTGTAAAAAATGCAGACGAGAAAGTCAAGATGCTGGGAGAGATGAAAAGAACAAAAGAATTCACAGAACTTGAAGAGCTTCATAAAACAGGATTTTCTCCAATAAAACAGAGCGAGATGTCAGGAACATTGCGGGGAAAATTGAATGTTTATTCTCATATTCGTGAGATGCTTGAAAATGCAGAAAAAGAAGTTATAATCTGCATGTCTGCCCAGGAACTTGAAAATAAATCAAGAATTTTCACAGGCTTGTTCGAAAAATTGAAAAAAGCAGGAATAAATGTAAAAATTGCATTATCAGGAAGCGAAGACGAAGTTAAAAAAATTTCAAATAAATTGAAGATAAAAGCGGAAAAAATAGATATAAACGCAAAATTCTTCATAGCAGACAGGAAGCAGATAATGTTCATAGTCAATAATTTAGGAGAAGAGGAAGAGCTTGGAATATGGCTCAATTCAGAGTTTTTTTCCAACTCACTAGCTTATCTTTTTGATAATGCTGTCAGGAAATAAAAAGCGAGGTAAAGAAAATAGCAGAAGAAACTCTTAGTTTTTTCAGGACAACAGACTCTTCATATCAAGTTATTCAATGTCTGCACAGGGAGCCCGCAGGAGTTGTTCATCAAGGAAGTATTACAACTACAAGATACAGGGGAGTTTATAAAATAAAAAATAAAGATGGAGAGCAGGGATTTGCAGTAGTAGACGATTTTCAGGTTGGAGTTTTACGTATTGCTCATCCAAGAAAAATAGCAAAGAATTTATTTGACTTGTTTGATGATCGTGGGGAATTTTTGCTTAATTAATTCTATTATTAATGTTCCAAAATAAATTTATTAGTGAATTAACTTCTTTTGATTATTTTAAATATTAATAAATGGTTAATAAGGGAATAATTTTTACTTAAATTTAACAATTTTCAGCTTATTTATGCCCATATCTTTCATAACTTGTTGATTTTTCTTCTTAAATCTTGCCAGGTAGTTTGAAAAATTAAAATTAATTTTCTCGCGGGCATATGCTCTCCCATTTTTTATAAAAACATTCTTGTGCTTGTTCTTGAATGCAAGAATATTCTGCAGCTTGC
>Ga0194111_10002112_pt1 | contig 24217 bp, 15 predicted proteins | sample TA2KigC300mmetaG_FD_146194 | JGI IMG/M metagenome (GOLD analysis project Ga0194111, IMG submission 146194) | Freshwater microbial communities from Lake Tanganyika, Tanzania - TA2015033 Kigoma Deep Cast 300m | ecosystem: Environmental > Aquatic > Freshwater > Lake | place: Tanzania: Lake... | reverse complement strand
CCTTCTTCGGTCTTTTCGGCGGCCAGGCACGTCAGGGCCGCCGCCACGACGGCCAACGCGACAGTTTTCTTCATCACGGCAGGTCTCCTTTGCACTTGCGCTCCTTGAGGTCCCAAGTATTGAACCGCCGGCGGGGCCGGGAGTTCCCGCGCAAGGGGGGAGGCAAGCCTTCCCGCGGCGGTGCCGGCCGCGGCTAAACTATGCGCCGGCGAACCTGCCCCACCATCACTGACGCCGTACGGCGAGTCCCGCCGCCGCGCCTGGGCGAGGGCCGCCGGATTCTGATATAATGCCCGCCATGCGGGCAATGATCCTCGACGGACCGAAGAAGCCCCTCCGCCCGGCCGACGTGCCGCAGCCCGTGCCCGGCCCCGGCGAGGTGCTGGTGCGGGTGCGCGCCTGCGGCGTGTGCCGGACGGACCTGCACGTGGTGGACGGCGACCTGGCGGAGCCGAAGTTGCCGCTCATCCCCGGCCACCAGGTGGTCGGCACGGTGGAGGCCGCCGGGCCTGCGCGGCCGGGCGGCGGCGAGGGCGCGCCCCGCCGCGGCGGGTTCGCCGTCGGGCAGCGCATCGGCATTCCGTGGCTGGGGGGCTCGTGCGGGGGGTGCGATTACTGCCGCGAGGGGCGAGAAAACCTCTGCGGCCACGCACGCTACACGGGCTACCAGGCGGACGGCGGCTTCGCGGAGTTCTGCGCGGCGGACGAGCGGTTCTGCTTCCCCCTGCCGGAGGGGTACCCGGACCTCCAGGCGGCGCCGCTGTTGTGCGCGGGGCTTATCGGCTACCGGGCGCTTCGGATGGCGGGGGATGCGCAGCGGATAGGGTTTTACGGCTTCGGCGCCTCGGCGCACATCCTGGCGCAGGCGGCAAAGTATCAAGGTCGCAAGATATATGCATTCACCAGGCCCGGCGACGCGGCCGGACAGGAGTTCGCGCGGCGGCTGGGGGCCGACTGGGCGGGTTCGTCGGACGAGCCGCCACCGGAGCCGCTCCAGGCCGCCATCATCTTCGCCCCGGCGGGGGAACTCGTCCCGGCGGCGCTGCGGGCCGTCGCCAGGGGCGGCACGGTCGTCTGCGCCGGAATCCACATGAGCGACATCCCCGCATTCCCGTACTCCATCCTGTGGGGCGAGCGGGTCGTGCGATCCGTGGCCAACCTGACCCGGCAAGACGGCCAGGAGTTCCTGGCCCTCGCGCCGCGCGCCGGAGTGCGGAGCGTCGTTCAGCCGTATCCCCTGGAGAAGGCCAACGAGGCCCTGGCGGACCTGCGGGCGGGACGCCTGACGGGCGCGGCCGTGCTGGTGGTTGACCCGCGGGCGGCGCAATAAGAGCGCGGCGGGTACGGAGACCCGCCGCGCAAATTCGAGTAATAGGCGCGGCGGGTGCGGAGACCCGCCGCGCAAACGCACGGAATCGACTGCGACGGACTGCTACTTGCCTTCCTTGTGCTTCTTGCCCTCGCCCTCGGCGCCCGCCTTCCGGGCCTGGGTGCTGAGGATGAGGATCTTGACGGCCTTGCTGCCGTCCTCGGTGCAGCCGACGGCGACCCTCTGGCCTGCGGCCAGGTCCTTGGCGGTGGCTTCAACGACCTTGGGCTTCTGCTTGACCTTGCCGCCCTCGCCGGGGACCGACTCCATCTCGCCGGTCTCCTTGGAGATCTTCGTGTCGGCGTCGATGGCGATGGTCTTGGTCTCGGCGGCGCCCTTGTCGCCCTTCTTCAATTGGAGGGTGATGCTGTCGCCCTTCTCCGCGACGCTGGCGACTATGCCCATGACGGTCTGGCCCTTGGCGCCCTTCTCCTTGTCGCCCTTCACCTTCTCGCCGGCCAGGGCGAGCGGGGCGACCAGCAGCACCGCCGCCACAACAACGAACAGCACGTTACGTATCCTCATCTTGTCCGCTCCTTTCCCGTTACGACGCCTTCCGGCCGCACCGCGCGGCCGCGTGCGTCCGCGTCAAGCCAGCGCCCATGCCGGCCATTTTTTCGGCAGCCACTCCACGGCCCCACCTTCCGGGAGTTCGCAGCAACCTTCCCACGTTCTTGTTCAAGAGTAACGCAGGTTCGGGCGCGAAATTTCGACTTTCCGGGAGGACCGCAGGGGGCTGAATCGCACGTGGCAAGACAGGGCCGTCACCGTGAGGGAGGGATCAGGTTGGCCTTTGCGTGCCACGGCACCGCTCCCTTACGGTCGCGGCTCGGATAGGGGGGCGAGAAGGTTGCTCTTTTCAGCGCCGCGGCCGAGTAGTATAATCAGGGAACAAGGGAAGGCGGCAGAGTCCTCTACTGGAACAGCGTCAACCGGCGGGGGCAGATGCGATGGCCACCCTCATCCACGTCACGCACGAGGCCTACGAGAAGATGGGCGGCATCGGCGCCGTCCTTGAGGGCCTGCTGACTGCGCGTGCCTACCAGAGCATCGTGGACCGCACGATTCTCATCGGCGCCGCCGCGCTGCCGCTGCGCCAGCCGTCGGAAGAACTGGCGGCGGTGCTCTACGAGACCGGCCGCCAACCGTGCGACCCCCGGCTTGCGACGGGGACCGCTCAAGCGGCGAACTCGCCCGCCGTCCCCGCCCTGGCCGAGGCGCTGCGGAAGATCGAGGCCGCCTCCGGGGCGCGCCTGCTGTACGGCCGCCGCGCGGTCCCGTGCCCGCTTGAGACCCGCCACAGCGAAGTCGAACTGCTCCTGGTGGACGTGCGCGACGCCAAGCCCGCCGCCTTCAACCACGTCAAGGGCCAGTTGTACGAGGCCTACGGCCTACAGAGCGACCGGTACGAGCGCGAGTGGGGCTTCGAGGAATGGGTTCGAGCGGCCGGGCCGGCGCTCGATGCCGTCGAGGCGCTCCTCGCGGGCGCCCTTGACGACGCGGTCCTGGTGAGCCACGAGTTCATGGGTCTGCCGACGCTCCTTGCGGCCCGGCTGCGCATGCCTGGCCTGCGCACGGTTTACTGGGCCCACGAGGTGCCCACCGTCCGCGACCTGCTTGAGAACCACACGGAGCATCGGCTGGTGTTCGACCAGGCGCTGGAGACGCGTCGCGGCGTGCGGTCGTACGAGGCGGTGCTGAAGGAGCGCGGCGGCTTCAAGTACGCCCTCGTCAGCCGCGCGCACGCTGCGCACCGCGTCTTTGCCGTCAGCAGCCGCATTGCGCAGGAACTGGAACTGTTGTCGCCCGATTTCCGCCGCACCGCCGTGGAGATCGTGTACAACGGCCTGCCCGTGCGGCCGATTGAACTTGAAGCGCGCGTGGGCAGCCGCGACGTCCTGGCGCGCTACTGCGAGGCCGTCGCGGGGTTCCGGCCGGACTTCGTGTTCACGCACGTCGCGCGGCCGGTGGCGTCGAAGGCGATTGAACGGGACCTGGTGGTGCTGGAGCACCTGGACGACATCCTGGCCGAGCGCGGGCAGACGGCGGTGCTCCTGATCCTGGCGACCGACGGCGGGCGGCGCGACCCCGACCTTGTCCGCCGCATGGAGGCCGAGTACGGCTGGCCCCTGCACCACCGCGTGGGCTGGCCCGACCTGGTGAAAGGCGAGGTGCCCATCGGCCAGGCCGTGGAGCAGTACAACGAGTGGGGCCGCGTGACGCGGGCCGTCCTCATCAACCAGTTCGGTTTCTCCCGCCAGTCTGCCGGCGGCCGCGTCCCGGAAGGGATGTCGTTCCAGGACCTGCGCCAGGGTAGCGACGTAGAGTTCGGCCAGAGCGCGTACGAGCCGTTCGGCATAGCGCAACTGGAGACGCTGGCCTTCGGCGGCATAAGCGTCCTGAGCCGGGTGTGCGGCTGCGCGCAACTGCTGGTGCGCGTGGCGGGCGACGCCATGCCCGAGAACGTCCTGCTGGCCGACTACCGCCAGTCTCCCGGCGACGCGGGCGAGGCCCTTGACCAGACCGGCGCCCGCCGCGCAGAGCACGACGTGGCGGCACGCCTCGCGAAGGACCTGGCCGCACGCCTGCCGACCACGCGCGAGGCGCTCGCGCGGCTGCTGGAGAGCGGCTGGGCGGTGGCCGAGAAGATGAGTTGGCAGGCCGTCTGCCGCGAGTACTTCGTCCCGGCGCTGGAGCGATGCCTGGGCCGGCCCATCCGGCGGCGCGCCGCCGGGGCCGTCCGCGGGCTGGAGGCCGCAGCGTCGGGCGCCGAACGGCAACTGACAGCCAGGAACTGACAAAGTGATGGAGTGAAAACACGCGGCAGAGCGGGCTATCCCTTTGTCACTTCGTCACTTCGTCACTTCATCACTTTTTCACCCCGTCGCTTTGCTGCGCGGCCGGAGCACAGGGATACAACGTGGAAGGAGGCGAGCCGTGACCCAACTGAAACGGATCCTCGTGCCCACGGACTTCTCGGACCACAGCGAGCGGGCGGCCGCGTACGCCGTGGAACTGGCCCGCCGATACCAGGCCGAGGAAGTGCACTGCGTCCACGTGTCGGACATCCCTGCGGACCTGCTGGCCACGTCGGCGTATTACATGACGGGGCCGAGCGAGCAGTTCGTCGAGCAGGTGCGCGCCGAGGGGCGAAAGAGCCTGGAGTCGTTCGTCCAGAAGCACCTGGCGGGCGTGCCCGTCAGGACGGCGTTCCTGGAGGGGCGGCCCTTCGTGGAGATCGTCCGCTACGTGCGCGAGAACAACATTGACCTGGTGGTCATCTCGACGCACGGCCGGTCGGGCATCAAGCACGCCCTCTTCGGCAGCGTGGCCGAGAAGGTGGTACGCAAGGCCCCCTGCCCCGTCCTGGTGGTGAAGCGCGGCGAGCGCGATTTCGTGTTGCCCTGAAGTTCCGGTAACTTGTCCTTTGTCATTTGTCACTTGTCATTTGTCACTTGCCACTTGTGACAGCAACGCATCATTGGCGGAGGGCAGCACCCCGGCGCCGCGAGCGGTTGACAAATGACCAATGACAAAGGACAAGTGACATCCGTCAAGGTGTGATTTGCCCAGGCTCAGCGACAGCGTTCAATACCTGAAGGGCGTCGGGCCGAAGCGCGCGGCGCTGCTGGCCAGGCTGGGCGTGCGCGACATAAGCGACGCCCTCCAGTTTTTCCCGCGCAAGTACGTGGACCGCGGCGACGTGGTGCCCATCGCCCAGGTCGAGGCCGGGCGCGACGTGGCCGTGCGGGCGAAGATCGTGGAGATGCGCGCCCCGCGGTGGGGCGACCGCCTCGAGGCGATGATCGCCGACCGCTCCGGCTCCATGCGCGCCATCTGGTTCCACGCGCGGTTCCTCGTCCGGTCGCTTCAGACCGGCGCGGAGTACCTCTTCTACGGCCGGGCGGGCGAGTACCGCGGATACCGGCAACTCCAGCACCCCAGGTTCGAGCGCGTGCGCGAGGGCGCCCCGGGCGACGACGGCGACCGCATCCTGGTCGAGTACCCCACCACGGAGGGCCTCCAGCAGCCGTCGCTGCGGGCGATGGCCCGCGAGGCCCTGCGCGTGGGCCTGCCCCTGGCCCGCGAAACGCTGCCCGACCCGATGCGCGAGCGCCTCAACCTTGCGCCGCTGCCGGAGGCGCTCCGCCTCATCCACCGCCCGCGGTCGATGGACGACGTGCGCCGGGCCCGCCGGCGCCTGGTCTTCGGCGAGTTCTTCCTGATGGAACTGGCCGTGGTCCTGCGGCGCAGGAGCACGCTCAGGTCGCACAACGCGCCGCCCATCCCGGTGAGCGAGAAGGTCGATGCCCGCATCCGCGCGCGGTTCCCCTTCCGCTTTACGGCGGCGCAGGACCGGGCGATAGCCGAGATCCGGGCCGACCTGGCCCGCGACCGGCCGATGACCCGCCTCCTCCAGGGCGACGTCGGCTGCGGCAAGACGGCCGTGGCCCTCTATGCCGCGCTGGCAGCCGTGGCCGCCGGATACCAGGCCGTCCTCATGGCCCCGACGGAGATACTGGCCGCGCAGCATCACCACAACGTGCAGATATATCTCGTGGGCAGCCGCGTGCGCTGGGCGCTGCTGGTGGGCGGCCTTCCGGCGGCCGAGCGGCGGCGGACCCTGAGGCGCATCCGCCACGGCGACGCCGACATCGTCATCGGCACGCACGCACTGCTTCAGCAGGACGTGTCGTTCTCGCGGCTGGGCCTGGCGGTCATCGACGAGCAGCACAAGTTCGGCGTGCTCCAGCGGGCCGGCGTCAAGTGGCAGCCGGCGGCCGACAACCCGGACCTGGCGCCGCATTACCTGGTGATGACGGCGACGCCCATCCCGCGGACGCTGGCGCTGACGGTCTTCGGAGACCTGGACGTATCGACCATCGACCAGATGCCGCCCGGCCGCCCCCCCGTCGAGACGCGCTGGGTGCATCCCGACGAGCGCATCGGGGCGTACGCCTTCGTCCGGCGCGAACTGGCGGCCGGGCGGCAGGCGTTCGTCGTGTATCCGCTCGTGGAGGAAAACGAGAAGAGCGACCTCCTGGCGGCCACCGAGGAGGCCGGGCGGCTGGCCCGCGACGTGTTCCCCGACTTCCGCGTGGGCCTGCTGCACGGGCGCATGAAACCCGCCGAGAAGGACGCCGTCATGGACGCCTTCCGTCGCGGCGACGTCCGCGTGCTGGTTTCCACGCTGGTCATCGAAGTGGGGGTGGACGTTCCGAACGCAACCGTTATGATAGTGGAGCACGCGGAGCGGTTCGGCCTGGCCCAGTTGCACCAGTTGCGTGGGCGCATCGGCCGCGGGGCCGCCAGGAGCACCTGCATCCTCATGGGCGAACCGCAGACGCCCGAGGCGGAGCGCCGCCTTCAGGTCATGGGCGAGACGGCCGACGGCTTCCGCATCGCCGAGGAGGACCTGCGCCTGCGCGGGCCGGGCGAGTTCTTCGGCACGCGGCAGCACGGCATGCCCGAACTCATGATCGGCGACATCGTGGAGGACTACGACCTGCTGCGCCTTGCGCGGCAGGAGGCGCTGGGGTGGCTGGAGCGCGACCCGGCGCTGGCGGCGGCCGAGTCGGCGCCCGTCCGCCGGGCGCTCGCCAAGCGCTTCGGCGAGACGCTCCGGCTTATCGAAGTGGGTTGAACCTTTCGGTCAGCCGCCGCGACAAGATGCGCTGAAGCGTCAGCCGCGACCCGAAGGGAAGCGCGATTTGCGCGGCGGGTGGGCAGGCCCGCCGCGCTAGTGGAAAGGTATGCACATGATGCAAGACCTGCTGCGCTCGATGAAGATCGACACCGGGGGCCTCGTGGCCGCCATCGCCCAGGACGCCGAGACCGACGAGGTCCTCATGGCCGCCTGGATGAACGCCGAGGCCTTCCGCCTGACCGTCAAGACGGGCCTGGCCCACTACTGGTCGCGCAGCCGCCAGCAACTCTGGCGCAAGGGCGAGGAAAGCGGCCACGTGCAGAAGGTCCGCGAAATCCGCGTCGATTGCGACAAGGACGTGCTGCTCCTGAAGGTCGAGCAGGTCGGCGGCGCCGCCTGCCACCTGGGCTTCCGCTCGTGCTTCTCCTGGCGGCTGGAAGGCGAGGCGTGGGTTGAGGACGGCGAACGCGTCTTCAACCCCGAGGAGAAGTACAAGAAGCGCTGAGAGGCATCCGCGCATGCGCGTGCTGCTGCTTCGTCCGCCGCGGTACGTCTGGCCCTTCAACAGCGAGACGAGCGCATTCTGGCAGCCGCTCGGCCTGCTCGCCGTGGCCGCAGCCGCGCGGCGGGAACTGCCGGACGCCCGCGTGGCCGTGTGGGACGCCCCCGGCGGGAAGTTCGGCTGGCGGACGCTGGAGCGGCGTCTGGCGGCATACCCCATCGACGTTCTCGGCCTCGGCGAGGAGACGTGCTCGGCCCACGAGGCCCTGCGCGCCGCGGAACTGGCGAAGCGGCTGCACCCCGGGTGCGTGGTCGCGGCGGGCGGAACGTACTTCGCCCACACAATCGAGGAAACGCTGGCCGACGGCCGCGTGGACGCCATCGTGCGCGGCGAGGGCGAGGAGACGTTCGTGGAGTTCCTCCGCCGGCTGCACGACCCGGGGCGCTGGTGCGAGGTGGCCGGCCTCGCCTTCCGCGGCGCGGGCGGCCGCATCGTGGTGACGCCGCCGCGGCCGCTGATTGCGGACCTCGACCGGCTGCCCTTCCCCGCATATGACCTTGTGGACATGTCTGCATACGGTCGCGGCAGCCGCAATCACCCCGCCCTGGTGAGCATCGAGCATTCGCGCGGCTGCATCGACTCGTGCTCGTTCTGCATCCTGTGGAAGCACATGGGCGAACCGGCCGACGGCAACGGCACCCTGCGCCCGCGCTGGCGGACGAAGAGCCCGGAGCGCGGCTTCGAGGAGGTGGCCCGCCTTTACCGCGACTTCGGCCGCCGCACGTTCGGCTGGGTTGACCCCACCTTCAACGCCTCGGCCGGGTGGTCGGACCGCTGGGCCGACCTGGTGCTGCGGTCGGACCTGGTGGACGCGCGCGGCCGGCCGCGCACCCTGCACACGGCCTGGCTGCGCGCCGACTGCGTCGTGCGCGACGAGCGCCTGGGGGTGCTCGGAAAACTCGTGCGGGCGGGCCTGCGGCAGGTGATGATAGGCGTGGAGCGCGACCGTCCGGGCGACCTTGCGGCCCTCGGCAAACACGGCTGCGGGCCGGAGGTGTGCCGGGCGGCCTTCGCCGTCCTGCGCGAAAAGCACCCGCAGGTTTACACGATCGGCAGCGTCATCTTCGGCCTGCCGCAGGACGGCCCGGCGGACCTTGCGCGGCTGGCGGCGTGCGAACTGGATATGCAGATGGATTACTGTTTCCTGATTCCGCTGACGCCGTGCCCCGGCACCGCCCCGGCCGCCGAGGCCGCCGCCGCGGGCCGCCTGGCCAACCGCGACCGCGCAAGTTACAACTTTCACACGCCCGCCTGCACCACCGACGCGCTGGGCCTGCGCGACCTGGAATCGCTCTACTGGCGCGAGATGCTTCGGCCCGACCTCGGCCGCGCCCGCCGCTGGCTCCGCCAGGCGCTCCTGGAGCGCGACCCGCGCAAGCGGCGCGTGCACCTGGCGATGCTCTCTCGCGGCACGCGCATCGCCGTCGAGAGCCTGCTGCGCAGCGTCCTGGGCAAACGAAACGGGCAACCGGCACTCTACTCAAGGAGACCGTCATGGTACGACCAGTAGGAACCAGAACCGGCGCATGGAAGGCGGGCCTGGCTGTCGCGGTGGTGGCCGCGGGCCTCCTGTGGCACATCCTGGCCTGCACGGAGAGCCCGATGGCATTCTCGCCCTCCGGCAAGGACCTGGCGTTCGTCACCATGGAGCCGTACAGCCATGACGACGACCTGAACCTGGCTGGCACACGTGTGTATCGGTTGATGGTCCTGTCGGAGGGCAGGAACCTGCGCGTCCTGGAGGAGACCAGCCGGTACATGCTTACCGCCCCGGCGTGGAGCCCCGACGGCAGGCACATCGCGTACCTGCGCATCCTGCTGTTGGAGAAAGAGCAGCGCGACCGCCTGAAGGAGGTCATTGAGAAGAACAAGGGGCTGCGCGACCAGCAGCGAAGCGCGCTTGACGCCGACGCCTGGCGGCAAGCGCCGCTGCCGCCGGCCGCACCAGGGGCGGCGGAACCGGAACCCAGGGCGCCGGACTCAACCGAGGACATCTCGCTGCCACCCGCCGGACCGCTGGTCGGCTGGGCCGAGACGCAAGTGACGCAGCCGCGGATGCCGGCGATCCTCGTAATCCGCGACGCTCGCACCGGCCGGGTCGTCTCCGCCACGCGGACGGCGTCGAAGCCGGTTGACCACGAAGCGATGAGTTTCTTCACGGCGTACCTGACCCTGAGGCCGCAATACAGCACCGACGGGCACATCATTTACTGGTGCACGGGCAGCGAGGTCGTGGCCGTCAACCCGGAGGAGAACAAGCAGTGGACCGTGGTTGCGCCCGCTTCCGTGGCCGCGCTCTCGCCCGACGGGGCGACGATTGCCGCCCTCGGCGGCAGTCTGGTCCTGTGTCGCCCGCAGGACAACGTAACCGTGCACCGCCGCATAGGCGATGACGACGCCTCCTTGAGCGGCCTGGCGTGGGTTGACAAGGACACCGTCGCGATTCTCCGCAACCCCAGGGGCACCGACGCCCGCCTGGACCTCTTCCGCGCCGACGGAACGCCCGCCAAGTCCATCCCCCTGAAACTCCCCGAGCACGAGACCAAGGACAGCAACACGGGCGAACTGGCCGTCGCCCCCAGCGGCAGCCACATGGTCCTGGCGTTCGGCAAGGACGTCTTCTTCCTCAAGATGGACGGCACGATCCTCAGGCACTGGAAAGGCGAGGCCGAAGTGCTGGCGCAGCCCACCTTTACGCCCGACTCAAGGCAGGTGGCCATGAAACTCATGACGGCCGCCGCCAAGGACGCCAAGGAACCCGACCGCGCCAGCGCGATCGTCTTCTTCTCGCCCGACGGCAAGGAGTTGAGCCGCGCTGACGTGCCGGCGGCCAGGTTGCCCGCGCCTGCGGCAGAGAAGTAGGCCCGAGCAGCACCCCGGCGCCGCTGCGCCAGCGAGGCGCCAGCGCACGCGGCACGGCCGGCTTGCCCGGCCGTGCGCCGTTGTGGACGCGATAACATGGACGCACTTACATCCATCTTCTCGCACGTCTGCGGCCAGGGGCGGCCGTTCGTCCTCGACGGCGCCCCCCTGCCCGTCTGCCAGCGGTGCCTGGGGCTGTACGGCGGGGCGGCGCTGACGGCCGCCTGGCTCCTGGCCTCGGGCCTCTGGCGCCGCGCGTTGCCCGATCGCAGCGTGGCCCTGGCGCAAATTGCAATGCTCCTGGCGGCGATGGCCGGCGGCCTCAGCCTTGCGGACCTCGGCCCCGCGTGGCGCCTGCTGTGCGGCCTGTGGACCGGCCACGTAGCCCTCGCGTGGCTCTGGGGCGGGGCGAACCACCTCCTGGCGCTCTCGCGGCCGGGACCGTTTGTCGATCCGCCCTGGCCGCGCGGCCTGCGCGCCGGGGCCCTCGCAGCCGGGCCGGCGCTGGCGGCGGTGGCGCTAATGTTCGCGCGGTATGCCTCGACGGGCTGGCTGCTTGCGAGCGTGGCGGCAGCGGCAGGCGCGGCCTTCCTTGCGCTCGCCCTCATCCGCGCAGCCGTTGCCGCCGGATGGTGGGCGAGGTGGAGGTTGAGCGCCTTGCATGCGCGCGGTCAGACGTAGCGGTCCCTCCCGACGCGCCCGTCCGACGCATGCCTGACGGCGCCCGCGCAAAATGTTCAGCCGTCGCCGGCACGGCGACGGCCGCGGCCGTACCGGCCGCGGCTGAACGAAGTATTCCGCAGGGTCGCCCGCACCGTTCAATCCGCAATTCGCATTCCGCAATCCGCAATCCCCGCTGGCGTTGCCGGTTGCCGCCTCTGCCGCACGGGCTTATAATACCCCGGTCATGACCTGGAAACGCGCACTCCTGATATACCCCTACAGCCCCGCGAAGAAGAGCGAGCAGTTATACGGCGGGCTGGCGATCATCAACCCCATCGGGCTGGAGGTGGTGGCGGCGCGCCTCAAGCCGGCCGTCGAGGCCCTGATGCTTGTGGACATGCGCCTGGAGAATGAGCCGCTTGAGGCCGTCATCCGGCGGTTCCGGCCCGACCTCATCGGCGTCTCCCTGAACTGGGGCCGCGACGCATACGTTGACGCCCTCATCCACGGCCTGCCGAAGGACGTAACGCTGGTCATCGGCGGCCTTTACGCCACGCGCGAGGCCGAGGACGTGCTGGGCGAGTTTCCCGAGATGGACATCCTGGCCCTCGGCTACGGCGAAGACTCGCTGCGGGAACTCGTCGAGCGCGGCTCTCCGGAGGGCGTGGCCGGCCTGTGGTTCCGGCGGCAGTCGGGCGCGTACCCGCCGGGGCCGGCGCGCGACGGCCTGCCCACGATGGGCGGCCCGCTGGCCAGGAACCCGCTGCGGCAAACGGTCGACGTGTCGCACTTCCACCTCGACCGCTCCGTCCGCCGATACGACTACCCCTGGCTGACGCTTAAGGGTGATAATATCATCACAAGTGTCGGCTGCCCGATGGTCTGCGCCTTCTGCAAGTGGCGGGAGAACATCTTCGGCGAAGTGCAGCCCTGGGCGGCCCGCGAGCCGGAGGACGTCGTTGCCGAACTGGCGGAGACCGACGCCGCGGTCGTTCACATAGTTGACGCCAATTTCGCCCACGACCTTAAGCGAGTGGAACGCATCTGCGACCTCATCATAGAGCGCGACGTCCGCCACCTGTACGCCTGCGAAATCCGCGTCAACGCCCTGGCCAAAGACGCCCGCCTCGTGAGGAAAATGGAGCAGGCGGGCTTCTTCATGTTCATGGTGGGCGTCGAGTCGTACCAGCCGAGGCTCCTTAAGGCCATGCGCAAGGGGTTCACCGTGCGGATGTGCCGCCAGGCGTTCCGCAACCTGGCGCATACCAGCATCCTGACGCTCGGGAACTTCCTCATCGGCAACCCGGGCGAAACGGAGGCCGAGATGCTGGGCGTGGCCGACTTCGCGGCCGGGCTCGGCCTGGACTTTATCAGTCCGAACAAGATATACGCGTATGAGAATACCGATTTCGAGCAGTGGGTCCTGGCGCAGCCCGGCTACCGCGTGGAGGGCCGCCGCCGGTACGTCGTCAGCGACCGCTTCGGCGTGGAGGACCTCAGGCGAATCCAGGCCCGCATCATGCTGCGGTTCCTGCGCAAGCACCCGCCCTGGATACCCTACCGCAAGGCCCTCGCCCACCCGATGGTCCTCAAACTGGGCCGCGAACGCCTGCGCAGGGCCATGCTCCACAGCCTGTGGAACCACGTGGCCGACCCGAACTTCCGACGCCGGGCGCTGAGGAAACTGGCCAAACGCTTCGGCCGCACGGGCAAGGCGGCATCGTAGGGCAATACAGGGCCGCGACCGTAAGGGAGCGGCGCCGTGGTCGTGGCGGGCGCGGGTGCACCAACTCTCTCTGGCTGAGGGAACCCCGCGAAGAACCACGCTCCGAGGCATACATCCCGGCGAAGTCGGCGGCCGACACGCCGCAGGGGTGTTCCTGCGGCGGGGCGGAAGCCGACCTCGCCGGGGATCGACCATCCGAGCAGGCCCGCGGGCGCCGCCCATCAAGGTTTTTCCTTGACGGTCGGCGCGTGCCGCCATCTAATAACTTCGAGAGCAGGAGAGAGATTCTCTCGCGCCTGACCCATGGGAGGGAGAGTTTATGCGCTGCATCTTTGCCGTTCTGGTTGCCGCCGGCGCGCTGGCCGTGTGGACGGGTGCCATCGCGGCGGCCGAGGAAAACCGCGAGTTCGACCTGCCGCCGGTGAAGTTGAAGCCTGAGCGTCCGCCGACGGCCAAGCCGATTCCGCCAGCCCCGGACGAGCGTACGCCGCCAGCGCCGCCGGCGGAGGCGAAGCCGCCCGAGCCGCCGAAAGAGCCCGCCCCGCCGCCCGCGCCGGCGCCCGAGAAGCCGGCCAGGACGCCCAAGGCGCCGGCCGAGAAGGCGGCGCCCAAGTCGCCGGCGCGCACGGCGCCGCCGGCCGAGCCGTCCGCTCCGCCGGCCGAGCCGCCGCCCACCGTCCTGGCCAGGCCGGTCAGGACGGAGGCGCCGCCCGAGACGGCCCTGCCGCCGCTTCCGCCCCTGCCCCCCGACCTGGCCCGCGAGAAGCCCGCCGAGGTCGCCACCCCGGGCGCGCCGCCCAGGGAACCCAGGCCGGAGGACGTACAGAAGGAGGCCGTCGAGGCCCAGGTGCGGCCGCTGCCGGAGGCCGACCTGACGGGCATGGGCGAGGTGGGCCTCGTTGAAGAGGTGGCCCGCACCCGCAAGGCATACGCGCGGGGCCTCATGGCCCTGAAGGACTTCTACATGGCGCGCGGCATGGCCGCGAAGATCGAGTGGATCAATTCGGAACTCGATGCCTATCAAAAAGTGCCGAAGATTCAATACCTCAGCGTGGCCGAAGTGGCCGGGCCGGGCCTGCGCCCCACGCGGCGCATCGCCGCCGCCGACCAACTCTTCGAGGAGGGCATGCACTACAAGGACTACCCGGCCTTCCCGCCCGGCAAGAAGGATTACCTGAAGATCGCCCTGGAGAAGTTCCAGACCGTCATCGAGAAGTACCCCGAGAGCGACAAGATCGACGACGCCGCATTCCGCATGGGTGAAATCTACGGCGGATGGTACTTCCAGGACTACGCCCGCGCCGTCGAGTGCTACCAGCGGTGCTGGGAGTGGAACCCCGAGACCGAGCACCCGGCCCTCTTCAAGGCGGCCAAGATTTACGAGGAGAACCTCAAGAACGGCGTCAAGGCCGTCGAACTGTACAACCGCGTCGTGGCCGAGTACCCGAACGAGGACCTCAAAAAGCAGGCCGTCGACCGCATCAAGGCCCTCACGGGCAAGTAGGCTGCCCCGCGCCGACGGAGGCGCACGCGGCGGCCGCGCGATTGGCGGGTTTCTCGCGGCGGGTCTCCCGACCCGCCGCGATTTCCTGCGCCGCCAGCGCGGCGACGCCCCCCGCAGAGTCGGGGGCTGGCGCGGCGGCGGCCGGACAATGTGACCCGCCGCTCCCGCGGCAGGCTTGGTACGCCACTTTCCTCTTGGCAGAATCCTACCGTCCTGTATGATATACGTGCCACGGCCACACGATGGGGGTACGAGAACATGATCACGCCCACGACCGGGGCGAGGCTCCCGGCGCCGCCGGTGCGGCGCGAGGTGCGGGAACTGGCGCTCCTGTTTGAAATCAGCCAGACGCTGGACCGCGTGCTGGACCTGCGCGACACCATCGGCCCGGTCCTCGGCGCGATGGCCCGCCACATGGGCATGGTGCGGGGCACCATTGCGCTTCTTAACCGCGAGACCGGCGAGATCACCATCGAGGCCGCATACGGCCTCTCGGCCAGCCAGCAGGAGCGCGGCCGGTACAGGCTGGGCGAGGGCGTTACCGGCAAGGTCGTCCAGAGCGGGCGGCCGGCGGTCGTCCCGCGAATCCGCGAGGAACCCCTCTTCCTGAACCGCACGGGGGCACGCAGGGGCCTGCGGAAGAAGGACATCTCGTTCATCTGCGTCCCCATCAAACTGGGCAACCAGGCCATCGGGGCCCTCAGCGCCGACCGCCTCTTCTCAGACGAGACGAGCCTCCAGGAGGACGTGCGCCTGCTCCAGATCATCGCGTCGCTCATCGCCCAGGCGGTGCGTCTGCGGCAGTCGGCCGCCGAAGAGCGCCAGCGACTGGTGGAAGAGAACCTGCGGCTCCAGGAGGAACTGAAGGACCGGTTCCGCCCGGCCAACATCATCGGCAACGCCAAGGCGATGCAGGCGGTGTACGACCTCATCGCGCAGGTCGCCAAGACCTCCACCACGGTGCTCCTGAGGGGCGAGAGCGGCGTGGGCAAGGAACTCGTGGCCCACGCCATCCACTACAGCAGCGACCGGGCCCGGAAACCGTTCGTCAAGGTCAACTGCGCGGCCCTGCCGGAGACGCTCATCGAGAGCGAACTTTTCGGCCACGAGAAGGGGGCCTTTACGGGGGCCATCGCGCAGCGCAAGGGCCGCTTCGAACTGGCGCAGGGCGGCACGATTTTCCTCGACGAGATCGGCGACCTCTCGGCCCATACGCAGATACGCCTCCTGAGGGTGCTCCAGGAAAGGGAGTTCGAGCGCGTCGGCGGCACGGAGACCATCCGGACCGGCGCCCGCATCGTCGCCGCCACGAACCGCGACCTGGAGCGCCTGGTCGAGGAGGGCAGGTTCCGCCAGGACCTGTACTACCGGCTGAACGTGTTTCCCGTGCACATTCCGCCCCTCAGGGACCGCAAGGCCGACATCCTCCTGCTGGCGGACCACTTCGTGGAGAAGTACAGCCGCCTGCACCACAAGGACATCAAGCGCATCTCCACGCCGGCTATTGATATGCTCATGAGTTATCACTGGCCGGGGAACATCCGGGAACTCGAGAACTGCATCGAGCGGGCCGTCCTGGTCTCCGGCGACGAGGTGATCCACGGGCACCACCTGCCGCCGACGCTCCAGACGGCCGAGGCCACGGGCACCCAGCCCGCGGGCGACCTCCGGGCCGCCCTGGACAACCTGGAGCGCGAGATGCTGCTGGACGCCCTGAAGTCGTCGCGCGGAAACATGGCCAAGGCCGCCAGGGCGCTGGGCATCACGGAGCGCCTGATGGGCCTGCGAGTCCGCAAGCACGGCGTCGACTACCGCCGGTTTCGTACAACTGCGTATGCCTGAGCCAAATATTCCACCAGATGGTATGATTCTGACGTAGCGGCCGCGGGCCGGCCGCACGCTGTCTTGTCGGCGCAAGCCCTGCAACAACAAGGGGTTGAGGTCCCCCGCCCCGCCCCCCTTTCTTTGGCACGCCTCTTGCGTCAGCCGGGCAGGTGGCCCGGCCGCGCCCCGCCGACTCCCGAGCCGCCACCGGCCCGCGGGCGCCGGGTGCGCAGGGCCGCAACAGGAGAACGCGCGATGAGTTCCGGCGACACGGGCTTCGTCCTTGTCTCGGCCGCTCTGGTCCTGCTGATGACCCCCGGGCTGGCCTTCTTCTACGGGGGCATGGTCCGCCGGAAGAACATCCTGGGCGTCCTCATGCAGTGCTGCATCCTGCTGTGCGCGGTGGGCGTGCAATGGGTGCTCTTCGGGTACAGCCTGTCGTTCGCCCCGGCCGAGGGGTTCTGGGGCGGCCTTGCGTGGGCGGGACTGGCCGGCGTGGGCCTGGAGCCGTACGCCGACTACGCAGCCACGATCCCGCACCAGGCCTTCATGGTCTTTCAGGCCATGTTCGCCGTCATCACGCCGGCGCTGGTCGTGGGCGCGTTTGCCGAGCGGATGAAGTTCTCGGCCTTCCTGCTGTTGATGCTCCTGTGGGCCACGTTCATCTACGACCCCATCGCGCACTGGGTATGGGGCCTCGGCGGCTGGCTGCGGGACCTGGGGGCGCTCGACTTCGCGGGCGGTACGGTCGTGCATATCAACGCGGGCACCGCGGCGCTGGTCTGCGCGCTGCTGATCGGCAGGCGTCGCGGCTATGACAACAAGCCCAATCCGCCGCACAATGTCCCCTTCATCGTGCTGGGCGCGGCCCTGCTGTGGTTCGGCTGGTTCGGCTTCAACGCCGGCAGCGCGCTGGCGGCCAACGGGCCGGCCGTGAACGCCTTCGTGGTGACGAACACGGCGGCGGCCATGGCGGGCCTGGTGTGGGCGATCCTGGAGTGGCTCGTGAACGGCAAGCCGACGATGTTCGGCACGGTGACGGGGGCGGTGGCCGGGCTGGTGGCGATCACGCCGGCGGCGGGGTTCGTAAGCGTCCTGCCGGCCATCGCCATCGGCGCGGTCGTGAGCCTGCTATGCTTCCTTGCGGTCACGGTCGTCAAGCCGCGACTGGGCTACGACGATTCGCTCGACGCCTTCGGGGTGCACGGCATCGGCGGCATCTGGGGGGCGCTGGCGACCGGCCTGTGGGCCTCGAAGGCCGCGAACCCGGCCGGGGCCGACGGCCTGTTCTTCGGCAACCCCGGGCAACTCGTGAACCAGTTGATCGCCGTCGGCGCCACCGTGGCGTACAGCGGCGCGGGCACGTTTGTCCTCTACAAGGCGGTCGACTTCGTGGTCGGCGTGCGCGTCAGCGAGAAGGAGGAACACGTCGGCCTCGACCTGACGCAGCACCACGAGGGGGCGTACACGGTCCTCGAGTAGCCGGCACGCACACGCATACACAAGGGGAATCGCCGTGAAACTCGTGATCGCCATCATCCAGCCGCACCGGCTGGAGGCCGTCAAGGCCGAACTCTACAAGCGCGAGGTGAACCTCCTGACCGTGAGCGAGGTCCTGGGCCACGGCCGGCAGAAGGGCATCGCCGAGGTGTACCGCGGCGTCAAGGAGACGGGGAACCTTCTGAAGAAAATCCGCCTGGAGATCGCCGTCAACGACAACTTCGTCGAGCCGACCGTCGAAGCCATTTGCAAGGGCGCCCGCACCGGCGAGACGGGCGACGGCAAGATCTTCATCCTGCCGCTGGAGCGGTGCGTCCGCATCCGCACCGGCGAAGAGGGGCGGGAGGCCATCGGGTGAAACGATTGCGGAATGCGGATTGAGAATTGCGACAAGTCGAACCGGGCGCGGTGCGGCGCGGCCCGCGTGTCCGGCCGTGGGAAACACCGCCGCCGCTTCGCCGCGGCCGGACAAGCCGGCCGTGCCAGGGCGGCGATGGCTGCACGCGAAGAACGGGCGAAGCGGGGGGATTTCGCCCGCCAATCACCCGGTGCGGGTGCAGGAATCACCTGCACTCAAAGCCACCATCACGTAGGAAATCGGCCGACAATCCTACGTAGCGGTAAGCCGGTACCGGGGCCGGGAAGTGCTCGCATGAGCCTTAAGGCCTTATCGTTACTGCACTTACGGTCGGCGCCTGCGAGTGGCATGCGGCTTGCTGCGAATCAGGACGGCGCCTGCGGCCTGCGCCCTGAAGGGCGAGGGTCGCCGACCGCAGCCGGGCATGCGCCCACGGGTACGTGACGGAGTAAAGGAACGCCGGATGACACCCAAGGAGTTCTTCGCCTACGCCAAGAAGCACGGGGCCGAGATGGTCGACCTGAAGTTCGTCGACCTGCTGGGCACCTGGCAGCACTGCTCGTTCCCCGTCGAGGTGCTGGACGAGGACACCTTCGTGGAGGGCCTCGGGTTCGACGGCTCAAGCATCCGCGGCTGGCAGGGCATCCACGTGTCGGACATGCTGGCCGTGCCGGACCCGGACACGACGTGCCTTGACGCGTTCTTCGCGCGGCCGACGGTGAGCGTGATTGCAAACATCGTGGACCCGGTCACGAAGGGGGACTACACGCGCGACCCGCGGTACGTGGCCCGCAAGTGCGAGGCGTACCTGAAGAAGACCGGCGTGGCCGACGCGGCCTTCATCGGGCCGGAGCCGGAGTTCTTCATTTTCGACGAGGTCCGCTACGAGCAGAACCAGCACCGCGGCATGTACGAGATCGATTCGGCCGAGGGGGCGTGGAACACCGCCCGCTTCGAGGAGCCGAACCTGGGCTACAAGCCCTCGTTCAAGGGCGGGTACTTCCCCGTCAGCCCCACCGACACGCTGCACGACGTTCGCGGCGAGATGGCGTACGAGATGCGCAAAGTGGGCATCGTGGTCGAGGCCCATCACCACGAGGTGGCCACGGCCGGCCAGAGCGAGATAGACATGAAGTTCACGAACCTCCTCAGGATGGCCGACCAGTTGATGTGGTATAAATATATCTGTAAGAATGTGGCCAAGCGCCACGGCAAGACCGTAACGTTCATGCCGAAGCCCATTTTCCAGGACAACGGCTCCGGCATGCACACCCACTTCTCGCTGTGGAAGGGCGGAAAGCCCCTCTTCGCGGGCAAGGGCTACGCCGGCCTGTCGGACCTGGCCCTGCACGCAATCGGCGGCATCCTGAAGCACGCCCCGGCCATCCTGGCCTTTGCGGCGCCGACCACGAACTCGTACCGCCGCCTCGTGCCGGGCTTCGAGGCGCCCGTGAATCTGTGCCTGTCGGCGCGCAACCGCTCGGCCGGCTGCCGCGTACCGATGTACTCCGAGAACCCGAAGGCCAAGCGCGTGGAGTTCCGCTGCCCCGACCCGTCGTGCAACGGGTACCTGACGTTCTCGGCCATCACGATGGCCGCCCTGGACGGCATCAAGAAGAAGACCGACCCGGGCAAGCCGCTCGACCGCGACATCTACGAGATGACCAGGGAGGAACTCGCCCAGACGCCCAAGACGCCGGGGTCGCTGGAAGAGGCAATCGCAGCACTGGAGAAGGACCACGAGTTTTTGCTGGCAGGCGGCGTCTTCACGCCCGACCTGGTTGAGGCGTGGATCACCTGGAAGCGCCAGAAGGAACTCGATGAGATCCATCAGCGGCCGCACCCGCACGAGTTCTTCCTCTACTACGACAGTTGACAGGCAGGATACGAAGCAGCGCACCAGAGGGTCGTACCCCCCTCTTGCGTGGCCAAGGGGGCGTCCGCGTGGGGCGCCCCCGCGGCATCTTGCCCTGCGGCTGCCGGCCAAGCCCAAACGAATGATTGCCTCAGCCTGGGAGGGCGCTAGAATGGACTGACGGACTCGCCGGGCCGGGTGCGACCGGCCGGGTCCATCGCCGAAAACACGCCATCCTCCGCCCGGGAGGCCGACTTCCTGACGCACACGCAGGTTGCAGGGGTACGAACCGATGAACCAGCAAGGGCCAATACGCACAGTCGCGGCGGGCGATCAAGCCGCCCCAGGCCCGCCCTGCCGCGAACGGGCGCAGCCATGCGGCCTGTACGACCCGGCCAGCGGCCACGGCAGTTGCGGCGTGGGGTTCGTTGCACGCCTGGACGCTCAGCCGCATCACCAGGTCGTCCAGGACGCCGTCCAGATTCTCATCAACCTTGAGCACCGCGGGGCCGTCGGCGGCGACAAACTCACCGGCGACGGCGCGGGACTCCTGCTCCAGATTCCCGACGCTTTCTTCCGGAAGGAACTCGGGGCGACCGTCGCGGCTGCCGCGCGCCGGCCGCCCCTGCCCCAGCCGGGCGGGTACGCCGTCGGGATGGTCTTCCTGCCGGCGGACGCGGCCCTGGCGCCCAGGTGCGCGGCGGCGCTTGAAGCGGCGGCCCGCGACGAGGGGGCCGAGGTCCTGGGCTGGCGCAGCGTGCCCACCAGCGCCGACCACCTGGGGGAACTGGCGCGGTCCACGCAGCCGCTGGTGCGCCAGGTGCTGCTCGGCCGCGGCCGCATTGCGCCCGACTCCTTCGAGCGGAAACTGTACGTCATCCGCCGCCGCGCCGAGAAGCAGGTCGCACCCTGGACGGGCCGAGACGCCGGCCGCTTCTACGTTGCCAGCCTCTCCAGCCGCACGATTGTTTATAAGGGCATGCTTCGCGGGTCGCAACTGGTGCCCTTCTACCCGGACCTGGGCGACCCGGCGCTGGCGAGCGCCTTCGCCCTGGTCCACCAGCGGTACAGCACCAACACGCTGCCCACGTGGAACCTGGCGCAGCCCTTACGCATGCTGGGCCACAACGGCGAGATAAACACGCTCAGGGGCAACGTGAGCCACATGCGGGCGCGCGAGGCGGACCTTGCAAGCGACCTCCTGGGCGCGGACCTGCCGAAGTTGCTGCCGGCCATCGTCGAGGGCGGCAGCGACAGCGCCATGTTCGACAACGTGCTGGAACTCCTGGTCATGGCCGGCCGCAGCCTACCCCACGCCGCCATGATGATGGTCCCCGAGGCATGGGGGCCGAAGTTCCACATGAGCGACGACAAGCGGGCCTTCTACGAGTACCACGCGGCCGTCATGGAGCCGTGGGACGGCCCGGCCGCCCTCGTGTTCACCGACGGGCGGTACATCGGGGCCACGCTGGACCGCAACGGCCTGCGCCCCTGCCGCTACACGGTCACGCGCGACGGTTACGTGGTGCTCGCGAGCGAGACGGGGGTGCTGCGGTTCGGGCCGGAGCGCATCCTGCGCCTCGGCCGCCTTCAGCCGGGCAAGATGTTCCTGGTGGACCTTGAGCAGCACCGCATCGTGCCCGACAACGAGATCAAGGCGAAGGTCAGCCGCCAGCGCCCCTACCGCCGCTGGGTCCGCGACAACCGTATCGAACTCAGGGGCCTCTTCACGCCGTCCGACGTGCCGACCGACCTGGCGCCGGTCGTCCTGGCCAGGCAGCAGGCGTTCGGGTACACGGAAGAGGAACTGAAGATGGTCATCGGGCCGATGGCCTCTCGCGGCCAGGAGGCCGTCGGCTCGATGGGCAACGACGCGGCGCTGGCGGTCCTTTCCGACCGGCCGCAACTTCTGTTCGCCTACTTCAAGCAACTCTTCGCGCAGGTCACCAACCCCCCCATCGACCCCTTGCGCGAGGAACTGGTGATGAGCCTGATGAACTTCGTGGGCGCCGAGCGGAACCTGCTGGCCGAAACGCCCGAGCACGTGCGGCGCCTCAAACTGCCGCACCCTGTGCTGACGCTTGAAGATATGATGCGGCTTCGCAAGGGCCGCCCGCCCGACATCGTGGCGCGCGACATCGACATCCTGATGCCGGCCGGCGCCGACGGCCCGGCGCTCCAGCGGGCGCTGGACGCCCTCTTCGCGCAGGCCGAGCGGGCCGTCGCCGAGGGGGCCACCCTGCTGGTCCTTACGGACATGCGCGCCGACAGGGACCGCGCGGCCATACCGGCGCTCCTTGCGACGGCGGGGCTGCACCATCACCTCATCCGGCGGGGCCTGCGCACGCGGGCGGGCCTCGTCGTCGAATCGGCCGAGGTCCGCGAGGTCATGCACTTCGCCCTGCTCGTCGGCTACGGGGCGAACGCCGTCTGCCCGCACCTGGCGATGGCCACGGTGCGCAGGCTGGCCGAGGAGAACCGCCTGGAACAGGCGCTCTCGCCCGAAGATGCCGCCGACAACTACATCACGGCCGTCAAGAAGGGGCTCCTGAAGACCTTCAGCCGCATGGGCATATCAACAATTCGCAGTTACTTCGGCGCACAGATTTTCGAGGCCGTCGGCCTCGCGCAGGGCGTGATCGACCGCTGCTTCTGCGGCACGGCCAGCCGCGTGGGCGGCATCGGCCTCGACGAAATCGCCCGCGAGGCCTGCGCCCTGCACCGCCGCGGCTTCCCCGCCGAGGGGCCCCCGCCCGCGCTCCTCGACGCGGGCGGGCAGTACCACGTCCGCGCGGGCGGCGAGAACCATCTGTGGAGCCCCGAGGCCGTCTGCACGCTCCAGCAGGCCGTCCGCACGAATGATTATAAAATGTTCAAGCGTTATAGCGCCATCGTCAACGACCGCTCCCGCTCCCGGGTGACGCTGCGGAGCCTCCTGGAGTTCAAGGCCGCCGCCCCCGTGCCGCTGGAGGAAGTCGAGCCGGTGGACGCCGTCGTCAGGCGCTTCGTCGCAAGCGCGATGTCGTTCGGGTCCATCTCGAAGGAAGCGCACGAGACGATCGCCGCCGCGATGAACCGCCTGGGCGCCCGCTCGAACTGCGGCGAGGGCGGCGAGGACCCGGCCCGCTGCCGCACCCCGGCGTCCGGCGGCTCGACGCGGAGCGCCGTCAAGCAGGTGGCCTCCGGCCGCTTCGGCGTCACCACGGAGTACTGCGTCAACTGCGACGAACTCCAGATAAAGATGGCCCAGGGCGCCAAGCCGGGCGAGGGCGGCCAGTTGCCCGGACACAAGGTCTCGGCCGAGATCGCCCGCGTGCGGCACACGACGCCCGGCGTGACGCTCATCTCGCCCCCGCCGCACCACGACATCTACTCCATCGAGGACCTGGCGCAACTCATCTATGATCTCAAATCAGTGAATCCGCACGCACGCGTGTCCGTGAAACTGGTGTCCGAGATCGGCGTCGGCACGGTGGCGGCGGGCGTCGCCAAGGGCAGGGCCGACATGGTCCTCGTGGCCGGACACGACGGCGGCACGGGCGCAAGCCCGCTCACGTCCATCAAGCACGCCGGACTGCCGTGGGAACTCGGCCTGGCCGAGACGCAGCAGACGCTGGTCGCCAGCCGCCTGCGCGACCGTATCCGCGTGCAGGCCGACGGGCAACTTAAGACCGGGCGCGACCTGGCCGTCGCCGCCCTCCTGGGGGCCGAGGAGTTCGGCTTCGGCACTGCCATCCTGGTGGCCCTCGGATGTATCATGATGCGTAAGTGCCATATGAACACCTGCCCGGTGGGCGTGGGCACGCAGGACCCGGAGTTGCGCAGGCGATTCGCCGGCCGGCCGGAGCACGTGGAGCGATTCTGCCGCTTCATCGCCCAGGAACTGCGGGAACTCATGGCCCGGCTGGGCTTCCGCACGGTCGACGAAATGGTGGGGCGCGCCGACATGCTGGACGCGGCCCCCGCCGTCGATCACTACAAAGCGCGCGGCCTCGACTTCAGCCGCATCCTGGCCCGCGCCGAGCCCGGCGGCGGGACGGCCCTGCGCTGCGTCCGGCCGCAGGACCACGAACTCGACGGCCGCCTCGACCGGGAACTCCTGGCGCGCCTTGAGCCGGCCCTCGCGCGCCGCCAGCCGGTGCGCATCGAGATGCCCATCCGCAACATCCACCGCGCGGTGGGCGCGGCGGTGAGCGGCGAAATCGTACGCCGCTTCGGGCCGCAGGGCATCCCCGATGACACGATTCAATTTATCTTCAATGGTTCCGCCGGGCAGAGCCTGGGCGCGTTCCTTGCGCCGGGCGTCACGATACGAGTCGAGGGCGACGCCAACGATTACCTCGGCAA
>Ga0194111_10002108_pt1 | contig 24230 bp, 25 predicted proteins | sample TA2KigC300mmetaG_FD_146194 | JGI IMG/M metagenome (GOLD analysis project Ga0194111, IMG submission 146194) | Freshwater microbial communities from Lake Tanganyika, Tanzania - TA2015033 Kigoma Deep Cast 300m | ecosystem: Environmental > Aquatic > Freshwater > Lake | place: Tanzania: Lake... | reverse complement strand
CGATACTAAAAACACCTCTGGCGAAAAAGCTCGCAAGTTGGGCGAACTGAACCAAAAACTCTGGTCTACAATCTACATTAGCCCCCACGTCAATAAGGAGGAAGGGGTTAGCAGGATCAACATGAGCCACGCTGCAGAGTGCAGGCCGCTGGACACCCTCTATTCTCCCCAAATTGAAAAATGCCGAGCACACCACCGCTCCTGTATTGCCCGCAGAGACAAAAGCAGAGGCAATTCCATCTCGTACCAGGTTGGTCCCCACCACTATAGATGAATCTGGTTTACTACGAACTGCCTGGACTGGAGGCTCGTTGCAATCAATCACTTGGCTTGCCTCAATGATGGTAAGACTCGGCTTCACTCCATAGCACCTAATCAGCGTCTCGAGCTGGGCTCTTCTTCCTACAAGGGCAACATTAACCCCATACTCCTCAGTAGCGGCTATAGCCCCTTTAACCACTTCATGTGGAGCATGATCCCCGCCAGCAGCGTCTATGGCAATTATCATCTGGCTGCCAAATCCTATTTTCCCTTAAAAACAGCTTGTCGCTTTTCGGTAAAAGCTTTACAGCCCTCGTCAAAGTCATCGGTGGTTACTAGGAAATCATTCAACGTTCTCTCCAACTCTAGCCCATCTCCTAAGGAGACATTCATCCCGTGAATCATAGCTTGCTTAGCCGCTCTGACTGCTAACGGTGCCCGTTGACACAACATCTCGGCCATCTGCTTGGCAGTGGGCATCAGTTCAGGAAGAGGTACAACTTTATTGACCAATCCTATCCGGTAGGCTTCCTGGGCATTAATAGGTTTTCCCGTAAGGAGAAGTTCGGCAGCTTTGGCAAAGGGTATAGCTCGAGGCAAACGTTGTGTCCCTCCCCAGCCTGGGATAAGCCCCAGTGTAACTTCTGGAGTTCCGAAGATGGCTTTTTCCGAAGCTATTCTGAAGTCACAGAAAAGTGCTATTTCTAGACCTCCACCGAGAGCAGCGCCATTTATGGCTGCAATCATCGGTTTCCACAGGTTAAGTCCGCGCATGAAATTTAACGGCCCGGCACCTGGCTGCCCTCTAAAGTTTTTCAGCTCGGGCAGCATCGTCTTTATATCAGCACCAACTGAAAAAGCTTTGATACCTGTACCGGTAATGATGCCAACCCACAAGTCATTATCGTCTCTAAAATCGACAAAGGCTCTGCTCAATTCCTCAGCGCTTTCCGGGTCGATTGCATTCAGAGCCTCGGGACGATTCAAAGTAAAAATGGCAATCCTGCCCTCTTTTACGTAATCAATGGGCATAACCAGACTACTCCATTTGGGATGATTTCTCGGACTGTATTGCCTTTTCGACAAGGGTTCTCAGCTGCTCTCTTCTCTGCTCAACCCACCACTTTTCAATCTGCTTATCAACCTCGGCGTCGCCGATATTGAGAACCTGCACTGCGGGATTGATACGCTTAATTAAACCAGCGAGCACCTGCCCATGTCCTATCTCGAAGAAAGTGGTCACGCCGCTGGCTACCATATTTTCAATGGACCGCTGCCACTGAACACAATGTGTGATTTGGTCTATCAGCTCTTCTTTTATTGCTTGAGCATCAATCAACATCTGCGCGGTGACATTAGCCACCACCGGAACTAAAGGTTCGCAAAAAGTAAATTCCGAGATGGCATTTTTCAAACCGTCCGATGCTGGCTGCATCAAATGAGAATGGAAAGCCCCGCTTACCTTGAGGGGAATTATCCGGCGAGCGCCCTTTGCCTCTGCTAGCCTTTTAAAGTCAATCAGCTTCTCTTCAGCACCGCTAACCACAATCTGTCCAGGACAGTTGATATTAGAGATCTCGGTGCCTGCAGAAAGACAGATATCTGTGACAGTTTTCTCATCAAGGCCAAGCACGGCAGCCATCCCACCCGGTCTTACTCGACCAGCTTCGGTCATCAGACGGCCTCGCTCGCGAACTAATCGTACTGCATCAGACAGACTTAACACACCAGCGATGACCAGGGCAGTATACTCACCCAGGCTGTGACCGGCAACAACATCGGGAAATGGCAAGCTGTTACCGCTGGCCTCTTCGGCCGCCTTCAAATAAGCGATGCTTACGGTCAACACTGCCGGCTGAACATTGATTGTCTGTATGAGTTCGTCTTCTGGCCCCTCAAAGCACAAACGAGACAAGGGAAAACCTAACGTCCTATCCACCTCATCGAAAACATATTTGGCTGATGGATACTTCTCATAGATGTCCAAGCCCATCCCTACTGTTTGAGACCCCTGCCCCGGAAAAACGTAAGCTGCCTTTGTCTTTTTGACCAACTCTTTATCTCTTCGATTGGAACTTGCCCAAAACATCGATTACTTGCTGCGCCTCAGCCATGATGTCCTGGATTATCGCTTTGACCGGTTTTACTTCCTTTATCAGGCCGGCTATCTGGCCAGCCATAAGCGAACCCTCTTCAATGTTTCCCTGAATGACCCCTAAAGAAAGTCTCCCTCTGCCGAGTTCTTCCAGCTCTGCATTAGATGCTCCAGCCTTTTCCAGAACCGCGAATCGGTGTGTCAACTTGTTCTCCAGGCAGCGCACAGGATGACCGGTTGACTGCCCAGTAACCACTGTAGCTCGGTCATGAGCCTCGATAATTTGTTCCTTAAATTTGGGATGAGCTATGCACTCCTCTGAGCAAATGAACCGGGTACCCATTTGCACCCCCTGAGCGCCAAGAGCCAGAGCAGCTACCAGCCCCCGCCCATCGGCAATCCCACCCGCCGCTATTACAGGCACTTTAATACTGCTAACTACCTGGGGCACCAAGGCCATGGTAGTAGTCTCACCGATGTGGCCACCAGATTCCACACCCTCAGCGATAATTGCATCCGCACCGAGCCTCTCCAGACGTCGTGCCAGAGCCACACTGGAGACAACCGGCACGACCTTGAAACCGGCTTCTTTCAAATTGGGCACGTAACTACCAGGGTTGCCACCGCCAAAAGTGACAATGCCCACCTTCTCAGCCAAAACAAGCTCCAGATTATCTTTGAGAAACGGCGACATCATCATGATATTGACAGCAAATGGCTTGTCTGTCCGTTCCCTCGTTTGTCTGATTTGGGCCTTTAGCCACTCTGTGGGGGCATCGCCGCTGCCGATTATCCCAAGGCCACCGGCATTAGATACCGCCGATACTAGCTCGAATGTTCCAATCCAAGCCATACCACCCTGAATGATGGGATAGTCAATGTTTAGTAGGTCACAAACGGTGGAGTTATTGAGCATGACCGATTACAAAAGCAACAGCGTATTGTCTGCTGTGCGACATGCTGACGGAGAATTGAGCAATGCCGATTTCTTTGCTCCTCTCAAGAGCACGTCCATGAAGCCTAATCACCGGAGCACCATTCACATTTGTAAGAATCTCGATTTCGCTCCAATTCACTCCTCTGGCACCGGTTCCAAGTGCTTTCATCACGGCTTCCTTAGCGGCAAAACGGGCAGCCAGACTAGAGACATTGTAATGGCTTTCCAATTCTGCCTGAGTGTAAATGCGCTTAAGAAAAGAATCCTGCCACTCCGATATGACACGCTCTATCCGGCCTATCTCGATGATATCAACACCGACATCTGCCCTCCAAGCTGGTGTCGATGTTCCCATCTTACTGCCCATCATACCTGCCAATAGCAATAACTGAATTGTGGCCACCAAAACCAAAGGAATTAGAGATAGCTACACGAACGCCACTAGTTCTGGCCACATTTGGCACGTAGTCCAAATCGCATTCTGGATCGGGATGTTCAAGATTAATCGTCGGTGGAATGATACTTTCGCTTACTACCTTGCAACAGACGATTGCCTCAAGTGCCCCGGCAGCGCCCATCATATGCCCGACCATTGATTTTATCGAGCTAATTGGAACTTTATATGCTCCATTGCCAAAAACCTTCTTAATTGCTCTGGTCTCGCTCACATCATTCAGTAGAGTCGATGTCCCGTGGGCGTTAACATAACCAACCTCGCCGCGGTTTATATTTGCCAAAGCAAGCTCGATTGCTTTAGCTGCTGCCTCACCATTTTCCAAAGGATGTGTAATATGGAAAGCATCGGATGTTGCTCCATAACCAATAATTTCGGCCAGGATATTAGCACCCCTCGACTTAGCATGGTCGAGACTCTCCAAGACTAAAACGGCTGCGCCTTCGCCAACAACAAAGCCGTCACGCTTGGCGTCAAAAGGTCTCGATGCCTTTTTGGGGTCAGTATTTCTGGATAGTGCACCAGCCTGGGAAAAACCGGCGAGCCCGATGGGCGTAACAGCAGCGTCAGCGCCGCCAACAATCATCTGCTTAATTTCACCATGTCTAATCATTTTGTAAGCTATCCCTATGACATCTGTTCCTGTTGCGCAAGCCGAAATCAGGCTAAAATTTGGCCCCATGATTCCCGTCTTTATCGATACCTGGCCTGAAGCACTATCAGCTATCATCATGGGAACAAGATAAGGGCTAATTCTGGATGGCCCCCTGGTATTGAGGACCTCAAGCTGCTGTGCTAGAGAATTCAAGCCACCAACACCGCTGCCTATCAAGATACCGACATCATATTTATTAGTATCGTCTATTTTAAGCTTGGCAGCCTCAATGGCCTGTAAGCTAGCCGCGATGGCAAACTGCGCGAATCTATCAGTATGTCGAGCAGTGCTTGGATCGAGGTGATTAACTGGATTGAAGTCCTTGACTTCAGCAGCTATCTTGACCTTAAAATCGGCCGTATCGAATAAGCTAATGTAGTCTACACCCGACAACCCGGCTATCAAGTTGTGCCACGTATCCTCAGTGTTCAGGCCGAGCGGCGTGATAGCGCCATAGCCGGTCACTACAACTCGGTTAAGCACTTCGTACCTTCAGCCTCGTTTCAATTAGAGAGACTATATCCCCAACAGTTGTAACGGTGTCCAGGTCGTCTTCTGGAAGCGTTAAACCAAAGGCATCTTCAAGCGTCAGTGCCACTTCCACAAGGTCCAGGGAATCTATGTCTAAGTCGTCCTTCAGTAAAGCACTCACAACTACCTTATCTTCTTCGAGTCCGGGGTTCACCTTGCATAAAGCCTTTTTGACCTCCTCAAATATATTCATTGTTTACCTCCTGTAAATTCTTTTTTGATTGATTGTGTCAAGTTTTGTTATGCCGTAAGTGCTTGGCTTGTAGTGCCTGCAATCTAATCGCTGTGAGTGACACAGGATGCTGCCACGTAGCCCTGCTTTGCAACGTGGGCTGTTTTCCCAGTAGTAGTGTCGACACATTTCAACCTGTTTCATCGTTCTTTTTCCTTTTTGTTCCGCCAGCATAGTTCATCCAGAACCGACACCATTGTCCATCGACACGGGTCGTTATCCAATTCATGCAAACAGTTCAGACTGGGAACACCCTTCAACCTTTTGCCTGTCCACGTGTGGTCATTCTTAATAGTGCTTGCTTAATCGACAAGGCTATTGTTTCTTCTTGTAGCTAGTCTTTTGCTATCTTATGGCAGTCTTCTCCTCTTGCCACGTAGAATGGTTCTCGACATAACAGTTTAAGGGCATTTTTTATCAGGCACAAGGCTCCATTGAACATGTACTAATGGCCACCGCGTGCCCAAAAGATAGTCTGCTTGTGTCCTGCTTTATTGTGGTGGTAGAATAGTTCACCATTATGAATGAGGCCGCTCCCATATTGGATGCAGTCCCGAGACGGTCAGGTAGAACCAAAATCCTATTGGCTGACGACCACCCATTGTTGCGAAAAGCCCTGAGGGACCTTTTGGAGAAAGAGGGCGATTTTGAAATCGTAGGTGAGGCGAGCGATGGCGAAGAAGCAGTCAAGCTGGCAACCGAAATATCTCCAGACATGGTAATCATGGACATAAGCATGCCCAACCTAGATGGACTTGGGGCGACCCAGCAAATCAAAGCCAGATGTCCCAACGTGGCAGTGCTGGTACTTACTGTCCATAGTGATGACGAGTGCATACTTGAGATTCTACAGGCCGGTGCCGCTGGCTACCTCGTTAAAAGCGTCTTTGGAGACGAGGTTGTGCAGGCAGTGCGCGCCGTCGTTACGGGGGAGATGGTGCTATCTCCTTCAATAGGGCAGCGCCTTTTGAAGCAAGCTGCCCGGTATCCTACCAGGCCGATATTGCTGGAAGCTGGCGAAAAATTGTCAGCTCGCGAATTAGAAATACTTAAATTGACAGCGCGTGGCCTGAGTAACAAAGGTATTGCTCTAGCTCTTGGAATCAAGCTGCGCACAGTAAAGGGGCACTTAGCCGATATCTTTTCCAAACTGAGGGTAGCCTCACGAACCGAGGCTGTTATAGCTGGCTTGCGGGCTGGCTTCCTATCCCTGGACGATATTCAATGAGACAGCTACGTACTAACACGGCCACGAATATTGACTCTCAACGAAGGAGGGGCATTGTCCATAACCCCCATTTCTGGATAATTACCTGTGTTATGACTGTTCTAGCCTTGCTGTACAATGCCAGCTATCTCGGTATTACCGACTGGTTTCCCTGGTTGGAAGACGTCCTATCTGCTCAGGGTGTGTATATTTTTGTACTAAGCTTTCTTTTTCTCATACCACTTGTACATGCCAGTGTAGCCTTCCGCCTGCAAGGTGCTTTAGGAACCTGGTTTGTATTTCTGGAAACCATACTGCCACGTGCGACACAGGACTCGCCTAGCTTTGAGTCTTTATTAAGAGTCGCCCTTGTGGCAACGGTAGCCCTGCTACTCAGTCTATTCGTCGCCATGGACTATCATCCGGGGTTAAAAGAGGGCGGAGCCTGGGAACGGACGAGAACTAGCCGATGGGCATCTTTAACCCGAATCCTCAAAGTTCAGGAATATGAGCGGCGCCGCGTAGCTCGTAAGCTGCACGATGATACCATACAGTCGCTGTTGGTCATCGCTAATCACACCCGTGCTCTTGAGTCCGGTGATTACGGCCGTCTGGCACCGAAAGCCAGGAAACAGGCAGAGGAAATTCTGGTCATGCTTCTTCACGCTATCGACGATGTGCGAAGGCTGAGCCGCGAACTGAGACCAAGCATCCTGGACAACGTAGGCCTTTTACCAGCTTTAAGGTGGCTGACAGAAAGCCTGACCCATGAAAGCAGCATAAAGATTAACCTGCAAGTCAAGGGCAAGGAGCACAGGTTATCGCCCGAGTTTGAGATTATCCTCTTTCACATTGCTCGTGACGCCTTAAACAACATAGCCCAGCACTCCCATGCCACTATGGCTACCGTGACTCTGGATTTTGGTGCCACTAATTTCAGAATGACGGTGGAGGATAACGGACAAGGATTCTCGCTACCGGATAGAATGAGTGATTTTGCAACCAAAGGTAAGTTAGGTTTACAAAGAATGCAGCAGCAAGTTGAGTTGCTCGATGGCAGTTTCAACGTTTCATCTAAGCCCGGGAAGGGGACAGTAATCACCATCGAAGCTAGGCCATAGACCCAAATGAGCCTAGGCATCACCTAGCAAGCCTGTTTCAAGTCTACATATATCTGTCTACGGCCTCGGCAATAGGTCTGAGTTCCTGCATCAATCTAGCGAAATCAGATGGTGTAAGGGACTGGAGGCCATCCACCAAAGCGTCTTTAGGATTGGGATGAACTTCAATCAGGAGGCCGTCAGCACCGGCAGCTACAGCTGCCTTGGCTAGTGCTGGAACGAGGGAGTAGTGCCCAGCTGCATGACTCGGGTCTACGACCAGAGGTAAATGACTGAACTTTTTGATCACGGGTATGGAACCTATGTCCATGGAGAAACGAGTAGTGTCTTCGAAAGTTCTGATTCCTCTTTCGCACAAAATAACTTGGTCATTTCCGCCAGCCAGCAGATAGTCAGCCGCAGTAAGCCACTCAGCCACGGTAGCTGATAACCCCCGCTTGAGGAGAACAGGGTGTCTGCTTTTGCCGATTTCTCTGAGCAGAGCATAGTTTTGCATGTTTCTAGCCCCGACCTGAAGTATGTCAGCATACTGTGCCACCTTGGTCACCTCATGAGGGTCAACTACTTCTGTTACTACAGGTAGGTCAAACTGTTCCTTGCTCTGCCTCAATAGTTTCAAGCCGGACTCCTCCAGACCTTGGAAGGCGAAGGGTGAAGTTCGTGGCTTATAGGCGCCACCCCGCAGAATACAAGCCCCAGCTTCTTTTACAACCATTGCCGTTGCCATAAGCTGCTTATCATCTTCAACAGCACAGGGACCAGCCATAACGACAACTCGCTTACCCCCAATCTGGATACCGTTGACCGAGACTATGGTATCCACTGGCTTGAATTCACGCGAGGCGAGTTTATAGGGCTTCATAATCCTGGTAACGCGTTCCACACCAGGAAGCACTCCAAAAGCATCTGTGGACAATTGGCCAGTATCGGGACCCAATATGGCCACCACGGTCTTATTGGTGCCCAGGTTTAATTGGACACCTAGCCCTAGTGACTTTGCCCGCTGCACTACTCCGTTAATCTCCTCCTGGCTAGCACCAATCTTCATTTCAACAATCATAGCAATCTACCTCCTTCTTTCACTTCAGACGGATGACACATTTGTAAATGTCCAGTAGCCGAGTTTATTATATAAATACCTTTGTTTACTCTTACTTTACAAATTATGATTTGGCTAACATGCAAGTGATGCAAAAAGGAAAGGCCTCCCGCCTAGGAGGCCTTTCCTTTGGATATTCTGCTATTGTACCAGGATGTTAGGTCAATGCCCTCCCAAGCCCGCGTGGAAGCGCGCTAAACCAAAAATAAAAGCAATAGCTGTGGACCTGGTTATGCATTTCGACCTTCACTGCACAAGATGATAACAAAGCCAGAGAAGCCTGTCAACCTTACCACTGCCCCGGGTGCAGATTTTTATGAAGCAGGAGGAAATCAGATGAAGGAAGGCTACATCAGGTTTCACCCACCCTATCCTGTCAAGGGAGAAGCGGTTGCACCTACTAGACGAGTTCAGAACCTTAAATACCTTGCATTAGTGTGCTAGAATTGTGGCGACTGATTTCCTTTCAGATTATATGGGAGGTGCAGAAATGACCAACCAACGGGACAATGCAAATCTCGTGGCTGTTTGTGGTCTCTACTGTGGCGCCTGTCCTGTGTTTAAGGCTAGAGAGGACAGAGCGCTGGCTGAGAGAATCGCCCAGAATATGGGCATTTCCATTGAAAAAGCGAGCTGCCTGGGTTGCCGAGCCGAAAAAGGCCGCATAAAGCACATGGGGGAGCCCGTGTGCCCCACATATCAATGTGTAGAGCAAAAAGGCTTACAATTCTGTTACCAGTGCCAGGATTTCCCCTGCCTCAAGCTGGCACCATGTGCTGACAAAGCCCAAACGCTGCCGCATAACACCAAGGTCTACAACCTCGTGCTATTGCAAAAGCTTGGATTAGATAAGTGGCTACGGATGGCGCCGCAGCTCTGGAGTCAGTACTTCAGGGGTAAGAAAGAGCGTGGCGGGGACGAGTTGAAAGTCTAGTCTTTTACAAAGGAGAATCCCTGTTCCCTCTCCCTGGACAGAAAGATTAAGGTGATAGTTTCGCTAATTCCCCTTCACTTTAACTCTCTCCCTCCAGGGGAGAGAGAATCTCCATTTATTTCCTCTCCCTTGACGGGAGAGGCACAAGGTGAGGGTGATGAAAGGAAAAACTGATTGGAGGTGTATCTTATGTCTTGTTACTTTCGCCATCTAAATGAAATCTTCGATGCGGCAGGCATTGCGGTCACCCCTAGCAACAGAAAACAAATCGACCATGCCATTCATCAAATAGTCGGGGTTAGCTACAAAGACTGTCCCCAAGCCTGGAAAAGGCTAAAACAGCAGATAATAAGCGATGAACAGAAGCGGCAGGAGTTTATCAAGAAGCTCAAGACTGCCCTGGATTAAGAACGAGGTGGACTTTAAATGGAAATATACGCTATCACACCAGCTCTCAAGCTACTAAATCTTCAGCCGCCGATACCGGGATGCAAGAAATTCATCGGAGCTTATCTGTTCCACAACGAAAAGAGCGTCATCATAGATGTTGGGCCAAAAGCAGCCATACCCAATTTACTTCAGGCCTTAACCGAAATCAGTCTGAACCCCAATGAAATTGACTACATCGTGCTGACACACATTCATATAGACCATGCCGGCGGAGCCGGGACAGCAATCAAAGAAATGAGCAATGCTAAAATCATAGCTCATAGTCGAGCTATCTCGCATCTGGTTGCCCCAACAATGCTGTGGCAGGCCAGCCTCAAAACATTAGGCGAGACCGCGATTAAATACGGTGAAATCGAGCCAGTGCCTGAACACAGAATTACGGCTGCCACAGACCAGATGAAGCTCGACTTAGGCCATGGCCTGATGCTGGAGATATACCTTACTCCAGGACATGCTCCTCATCACTTAAGCATCTTCGATAGGGCAAACGGGGTGTTAATAGCTGGCGAAACGGCTGGAGTATGTATTGAGGGTGCTGTCAGGCCGGCAACGCCGCCACCCTTCAAACTAGAAGAGGCTCTATCTTCTATAGACAAACTCATCGACCTTGAGCCGCAAAAGCTGTGCTACGGTCACTTCGGCTGCTACGATGACGGAGTCGAAAGACTAAAGTCTTACAGGGAAAAACTCTTATATTGGCACAAAGCTGTTAACTTGGCAGCTAAAGCCGGGAAAAGCCCGGAAGATATCCTGGCACTGCTTAGAAAAGAAGACCAGAGCCTGAGCTACCTCGGCCGATTAGACAGAGAGGAATACGCCCGGGAATTTGCCCTATTTATTAACAGTATAAACGGTCTGGCTGGGTCTGCCCAGAAGCACTGATGCTTGACTTGGAGGTTCGGATGTTCTACCATCGGCACAGACGTGGAAAATAGCCCACTGCAGACTTGCCAAAGTTGAAATCGCGGCTAAAAACTTCGTTAGAGGAGGGGTGAGATGAAACTGGATGTCATCAGCAAAAAACCAAAACGTGACGTTCGCCCAACGCCAGTCCTGTTCGTACACGGTGCCTGGCATGGTGACTGGTGCTGGGCAGAGTATTTCCTGCCCTACTTTGCCCAGAATGGTTACCATTCTTATGCCCTGAGCCTGCGTGGCCACGGCGCCAGCGAGGGGCGACAAAAACTCCGTTGGACGCGGATTCGCGATTACGTGGCCGATGTAGCCCAAGTGGCAGCACAGTTACCCAAGCCGCCCGTGCTGGTGGGACATTCAATGGGTGGCTTCATTGTGCAGCATTATCTAGAATCACATAAAGCGGCTGCGGCTGTATTGTTGGCGGCGGCTCCACCTCAGGGCGTAATCACCACCACTCTGCGGATTGCTGGTCGCCACCCTCTTGCCTTTTTAATAGCGAACCTGACCTTACGGCTGTATCCTATCGTTGGCACGCCCAAACTGACTCGAGAAGCCTTTTTTTCTGAAGAAATGCCTGAGGAGAAAGTGCAATCATACTTCGCCCGCCTGCAAGACGAATCCTATTGTGCTTATCTGGAAATGATGGGGCTGGACTTACCACGACCTAAAGCGATCAATATCCCAATCCTGGTGCTGGGCGCTGCCAGGGACACCATCTTTATCACCCGCCAGGTCGAGGCAACAGCGCGAGCCTATAATACCAAATCCGAAATCCTCCCCGATATGGCCCATGACATGATGCTGGAGGCCGGTTGGCAAACTGTTGCCGACCGGATAATAAGCTGGCTAAAAGAGCAAGGACTGTAACTCTGCCGGTTTGAATGGCACGCCCTCAAGACCTCATTTCATTTAGGTAGCACACCGACTCCCAGCACGTGAGGGCCAACGTGAGTGCCTATAACCGGGCTTATCTTCATCCAATAGATGCGGTCTTTGGAGAACCGAGAATAAAGTCGTTCGGCTAATATCTTGGCTTCATCCGGTGTAGCGGCATCTTCTATAGCTACATCTTCAACATCAGGAAAGCTGGTAACAAAGTCACACAAATAATCTATCGCCTTGGCTCTGGTGCGAACCCTGGTAACTCCCTCAGTAATGCCATCCCTTATGATTAGAATGGGGTTCACCTTCAGCGCCGACCCGAGGAACGCTCGAGCGGTGCCAATGCGTCCTCCCCTCCTCAAATACTCCAACGTGTCGAAGGCCATGCGGAAGTCCACCCGATTCATGCTGCTATAAACGACATCAATCACATCGTCAAGACTCGCCCCTGCTCTGGCTGCCTTGGCCGCAGAGATGACAATCAATCCTAGCCCGACAATCGCCGAGAGGGAGTCAATCACTTCAATCCGAACCTTGCTCTTGCTCATCTCCTTACCATCTACCGCTGCCTTATAAGTAGCACTGAGTTTGGAGGAAATGGTTATAGTCAGGATTTCATTTGTCTGTTTTGCCAGTTTGTCATAGACTTCGGCAAAAGTACCCGGTGCCGGTGCTGAAGTGGTGGGCAAAGTCTTACACTGCGATAGCCTTCGGTAAAAATCTTCGGTCGTCAGGTCAACACCATCCCGATAGGTCTCAGAGCCGAAGTGGACATTCAATGGCACCACGGTGATTCCTAGCTCACCGGCTATATTAGGTGTCAAGTCAGAGGTACTATCAGTAACAACCTTTACCGCCATGGCTTCCCCCCCTCCTGTTTAATCTAATCTGTATCTTCACCAACCGAAACCATCACTCTTTGCGGGAGCCCCCTGTGACTAAATTAGCCCCCGACATGAGTCTGCTAACCACCGCGCAAAAATCCTGCCACTCAATCGAGCGGCTAGCTAAGAACTGCCGCCCTTTCTCTGTTATCTGATAGTACCTTCTTCCTCGGTTCCGAGTAACCTGCCGCCACCTGGAGCTGACCAGCCCGTTTTTCTCCAGCCGGAGAAGTGAGGGGTAAATCGTGCCTCCCTTGAGCTTAAGGTATCCCTCGGTTCTCCGCTCCAGCTCCTTGACAATCTGGTAGCCGTACATAGGCAACCGGTTAATAATAGACAGAATGATGGGGTCAATAAGCCCTTTCAGCAGTTGTTGAATGTAAGCCAATTTAGTCTCCCTAAATACCTCGTGCTGCTATGCCTTGCACTATAATCTATTATAATACCAATTATTCGCCAGGTCAATACTCGCGTAGCAAGATTCTTCGCGGAGTTTACACTGTTGTAGATTCTTCTCCCGATAAATCCCGATAAGTCGGGATAAATCGGGATCAGAATGACATAAGGCGAAGGGCTTAGAATGACAGATGGTCCCTGGCAGACCTTAAGGGCTGCGCTGCAAGTTAGTTAATTTTTCTGGACGAACAGCGTGTACTTAAAACTTAGAAAAGGCCTCTATGCTTTCTATTGTGCTCCGGCCAATAGATGAAGCTTATTGCAAATGGCTGTTGCTCCTTCTATTATTTGATTTATTATGTCCTCAGCGCTTTCAATTGTCTTAATCATCCCGCTGATCTGTCCTGCAACTACAGTTTGTTTCTCGGGATCACGCTGCGATAGCTTTCGAATCTCAGTGGCGAAAGCCGCCAATTCCTTGTCAGCCGCGCCCTGTTTCCTCAATTGCAGCAATTTCTCAATCTCCCTGTCCAGGAGCACTCGAACCGGCTTTCCTGTGAGCATCGCTTCGACAACAGTATCCTCCTCTGAAGCCTCAAGAATGCTGCGTTTCTCAGAAGGGCCGACATCAGCTTCGTGAGTGGCATAGAAGCGAGTGCCCATTTGAATGCCGCAGGCTCCTAAAGCAAGGGCAGCCACAAATCCTCGACTGTCACCTATTCCTCCGGCAGCAACTACAGGTACCTTTACAGCATCAATCACTAAAGGTATCAAGGGCAGGCTGGCAATCGTTCCGACATGGCCGCCAGCTTCACAGCCCGAAGCAATCACGGCATCAGCTCCTTCTTCCACAACGCGGATGGCATGTCTGACGGTAGGCACTACCGGCAACACTTTGATGTTATGTTGTTTTAGCCAGGAGACAATAGGTGTAGTTGGGTCACCGCGCCCGGTAGTTGCTATATCAACGCCCTCATCAATGACTATCTTCGCGCGGCTCTCGGTAAAGGCACGACCCATCGGCACAATATTAACAGCGAAAGGCCTGTCCGTAAGAGTCCGAGTCTCTGCTATACTCTGGCGTAGCTTCTCAGGGGATACTCCGAAGGTGGGCAGTACTCCCAGACCTCCAGCATTAGAAACAGCGGCGACTAAGCGAGGACCACCAACTCTTGTCATAGCACCCTGAATAATCGGGTACTTGATGCCAAGTAAGTCGCAGAGCACTGTGTGAAACAAGTTCTCATCTTTCATTGCATCTGCACCCCCATATAGCGGGACATTGTCCAAGACCCCGACCTCTTAATAATCTGGAATTCCGCTGCGGCTTCGGCCCCATCTCTGCTTGATGACTCAGCCTGACTAAACCATATACCAAGATTTTGTCCAACCATCAAAACCTAGCTATCCCACACCAACTACAGCTATACCGCCTTTGCCCCATATAGACTCTTATTCTTGTAGCCTGAAACAGGCCAAATCTAAAAAGCTTTTATGCCTAGAAGTTCCCTCCCCACGATGAGTTTCTGGATTTGCGTAGTGCCGTCGGGAATAGCAAAGACTCTCGCATCTCTGAAATAGCGCTCTATGGGAAGCTCCTCATCAAGCCCAGCAGCACCATGAATCTGGATTGCTTTGGAGGTCACATCGATAACCATCTCGCAACCCAATGCCTTGGCCATGGAAGACTCCTTAGGACAGCCCACGCCCTTATCCAAAAGGGCCAAAGCACGAAGCGCTAAGAGGCGAGCAGATTCTGTATTTATAACCATGTCAACAATCATTTCCTGGATCATCTGAAAACTACCAATAGGCTTACCAAATTGCACTCTCTCCTTAGCATAAGCTATCGAGGCATCGATAGCAGCCTGAGCCAGACCACATGCCCTGATACCCAGCATAGCCCGCCCGAATTGAAGGTCTCTCTGTAACCTCTCCCTTGATGTGGCTCCATCGAACTCACGTCGGTTCTCCTTGGGAACCCGGCAGTCAGCAAAAGACAATTCAGCGAACGGGTTAGCTCGCCATCCTAACTTGTGTATCTCCTTGACCGCAAAGGGAGACTGGCTCTTCTCTACCAGGATGCGAGATAAGCCGAGACTTCCCTTGCTCTTATCTGTTACACACAGAACATCGGCCACATCAGCAATTGGCCCATTAGTTACCCATGTCTTCGTACCATTTATCACATACTCATTGCCATCAAGAATAGCTGTGGTTTGTATGCCTGAAGGGGCACTAGACCCTACATTGGGTTCTGATATGGCTGCACAACTTATAATATCTCCTGACAGTGCTCGACTTAGGTATCTCCTTCTCTGTTCATCTGTGCCAACTCTTGTTAAAGACAGAGGCAACACACCGGTTAGATGAACCATGCTGGCCAAACTGGGCCAGGCATAAGATAGCTCTTCAAATAGAAGACCATTAGAAACGAGGCTCAGTCCCAAACCACCGTATTCTTGAGGTATAGGTCCAACTACATAGCCCAAAGGAAGCAACATCTTTGTGAACTTGGTTGCCTCTTCTTTGCTGAATGGTCCTCGCTTCTCATATTCATTAACTATGGGGGCTATTTCTCGGCTTAGAAAGTCCCGCGCTGCCTTTTTCATCATCTTCTGCTCTTCACTAAATTCAAACTCCATTTGTTTCTCCCTGCTCTACTTTTTGAATTACCGGACAGTTCATACGTGTCTAGACACACACTAACACAGCGGGCATGACCTCGCTATGAATGAGATGCAAATTCCAGGATTATCTTTTGAGAATTGTAACTGAACTATTGGGGCCAGCACCCATGCTATGAGACAAGCCAATCTTAGCACCCTCAACTTGCCTTTGCCCTGCCTCCCCACGCAGCTGCAAGAATATCTCGTATATTTGCCCTAGAGCAGTAGCTCCTAATGGGTGACCTCTAGACATAAGCCCTCCGTCAGTATTAACGGGAAACCTCCCATTTATGTCAAAAGCTCCTTCTCGTAGCAGGTGCTTGGCCTCTCCGGTTTTGCAGAACCCTAACTTCTCGAGGTCCCACAGTTCACCGGGTGACATAGTATCATATGCTTGGACTACATCCATGTCCTCAGGACCGTAGCCCGAGATTTCCCAGGCTTGCTTAGCTGAAAGCTCAGTTGTACCCAAGGCAGGCGGGTGCTTGACACTGGTTATGCCACCGCCACCAAGTGTTCCCTCTCCATATACTCCCGAAGTCAGGACTGAAGCCGCTACTTTTATCACCTTGCCTCTTGATTTAAGCTTGTCCTTGCTGCAAAGAATAGCTGCCGCAGCTCCGTCGGCAAGAGGACAGCAGTTAAGCAAACGCAGCGGATACGCAACCATGCGAGAATTCAGCACTTCTTCAAGAGTAACAGGCTCCTGGAAGCGCCCGTTGGGATTCAAAGCACCATTCTTACGATTCTTCACAGTGACTCTGGCGAAGTCTTCTATCGTAGCACCAGTCTTCTCCATATACTCTATGGTCTGGTTTGCATAGTTTGCGGGTTGAACATTAAAGCCCAACTTTAGCTCCCAAGGACGAAACGCAGTACTCGGTATGGGACCACGAGGCATTTTCTCCATGCCAACTGCGAGAACGATATCATAAATATCAGCAGCTACTGATTCATAAGCAAGCTTAAATGCTGATGAGCCGCTGGAGCAGGCATTCTCCACATTGACAATTGGTATCCCGGTCAGACCTACCTCCCTAATAGCCTGGTGACCAGAACCTGTCCCTTGGTAGACACTGCCACAAAACGCCGCCTGTATATCCCTCCATTCCATACTGGCATCCTTCAGTGCGTTCAGTATGGCTTTGGCCCCGTGCTCATACCACTCCATATCAGGATAAACCCCCCACTTAGTAATACCCATACCAGCTACTATGACTTCTCTCATCTCACTTATCGGTTTCATCAATTAAGCCTCTTTTCTCGGGTCACTCTTGACTGGTCTAAACTTAAAAGTTGCGACTACATTACCTTCGTCGTCGTCACAAAGCTTCTCCACAATCATCTCTGCATCCATGCCCACTTCAAGTTTCTCAGGAACAGACTCTGTTAACAAAGACACTATCCTGATCCCCTCTGGTAAATCCACGCAGCCATATGCATACGGAACTGGCCCTCTATAATACCCTCCTCCGGGCTGTTGCATAACAACGCTAAAACTGTGGATCCTACCTCTCCGGCTCAGTTTAATATCCTCCAAGTTTTCTTGCTGACAGTACACGCACCTCCCATCCATCTTCCTGGGGAAGTAAAGCTCTCCACATTGGATGCACCTGCTGCCAATCAATTGCGGTTGTTCGTTTGGAGACGAGGGAGTTGTCCACAACCCCTCCTTTACCGGAATCACCTTTTTCTCGGCTGGCTCCATTATTTTAATCTCCTTTTACTCTGTCGTAACTAGACCGCCAAAGTCAGGCCTATTGCCCTTTGAATACTGGTTTTCGCTTCTCTGAAAAAGCCTTTAGCCCCTCTTTGTAGTCCTCGGTGAGACTCACCAGGGCAGCACACTTTGCTTCATAGTCCAGCCCTTGAGCCAAACTCATTTGGCTACCATCATTAATCGCTGCCTTGACAAGTTTCAGCACAATAGGCGGTCGCTCTTTATAAATATTTGCCAGCTTTTTTGCTTCACTCAATAATGACTCAGTAGGCACCACCTTATTGACTAAACCAATGCGCTCAGCCTCACGGGCATCTATAGGGTCACCGCTAAAGACCAACTCTTTAGCCTTTGCGATGCCTACGATACGGGTAATTCGTTGAGTTGAACCGCCTCCCCCGATAACCCCAATTCTAGAGTGGGCATCGCCAATCAGTGCATTTTCAGAGGCGATTCGGATATCGCAAGTGCAAGCCAACTCTAGCCCTCCACCCAAACAATAACCAGCAATGGCAGCTATTACTGGTTTGCCCATATCCTCAATCATGTGATAATAGCTGTAGGTCCTCTTTGGTGATATTTTATCCCACAATGTAACCGGAGCTGGTGATTCTTTGATATCTGCCCCGGCGCAGAAAACCTCGGTTCCCCCTGTCAGAATAACCACCCTTACCTGTTGATCCCTTCCAGCATCCGCCAAGGCATCTATCAGCTCATCACGCATCTGTACATTCACAGCGTTACGCTTTTCAGGTCGGTTAAGGGTAACAATGGCGATGCCGTCTTCCTTATCATAGACTATTGCTTCATAAGCCATTCAAGAGACCTCCTTTAGGAAACCATGGAATATCCGCCGCTAACGCTTAGGGTCTGCCCTGTTATGAAAGCGGCCCTGTCAGATACTAGGAAACATATAGCATTAGCCGCATCTTCCACTTCGCCCAAACGACCCAGAGGATACGCCTTTACCACCTTGGCAAGGAATTCCTCTTCGGTCATTTTGCCGCCCGCCATCTTTATGAAATCAGCTCGACTCCTGATGCCACCGGGTGTATTAGTTGCACCTAACGAGATGCAGTTAACGTTTATTCCATAACGGCCTACCTCCTGTGCCAGGGACTTGGTGAATGCCACCACACCAGCTTTAGCCGCTGCGTAAACACAATTCCTTGGTTCACCTACCTTCGCAGCATCAGAAATAACAGTTGCTATTTTGCCCCTTTTCTGCTCCACCATGTGATTTATCACTGCCCTAGTGCAATTCAAAGGCCCGTAAAGATTCAGATGAACAGAAAAATCCCAGTCATCCCTCGTCGTTTCAAGGAAGCTTTTCCGTTCACCTCGCCCCGGGACATTAACAAGTATGTCAATCTTCTTGAATTCATCCAGTGTCTTCTGAATTACCTCATTTACTTGGTCTTGGTTTGTAACATCCAACTGAAAAGACAAAGCTCTGGCACCCAACTGCTTCACCTCGTTAGCCGTACTCTCTGCCTTAGGATAATCTATATCAGCAACGGCGATGTCTGCCTCCTCTTCAGCGAGCATTAAAGCCACTTTTTTGCCTATCCCTTCACCCCCTCCTGAGATAAATACCGAACTACCTTTTACTCCTAGGTCCATTCTATAACTCTCCTCTACTATAATTTCTTGATTTCTCCTAGAGAATAACCAACCGAAGTCCGAATTTCTTCAATATCCTCTCTCAGCCTAGCGACGGCGAACCTGACCGACTCGGCGTCTCAGGAAGATTCACACTCATTTCTCCAAAGTATATGCGGCAATAGAAATATAGTGCCCATCCGTGCCTTCAAATGTTGCGTATTTGCTCCCACCCCATGAGCTTCTTTTTCATACACTTTCTGCCACCTTCTTTTGCCTTTAGAGCAAATAACAAGAACACTCAAACTATTTCCCTGTATATTTAGCAGCTCGCTTCTCAAGGAAAGCCTTTGCCCCTTCCTTCTGGTCCTGAGTGCCAAAACACAGGGCAAACAAATCCGCTTCACATTCAACGCCGACCAAAAACGGGGTCTCCAAAGACTTATTGACCGCAAGCTTGGCAAATTTTAAAATAGCTGGACTTTTGCTCTTGAGCTTCTTAATCACCTCATCAACCGCTTCCCTCAGCTTGTCTGCGGGGACAACCTTGTTCACCAAGCCAAGTCGCAGGGCTTCCTCAGCTGTAATAGGGTCACCAGTGAAAATCATCTCTTTGGCTTTCTTTTCCCCCACCAGCCTGGGCAACATCTGGGTGCCAGCTCCGCCGGGTATAACACCAACACTTATCTCCGGTTGCCCAAATCGAGCGTTCTCCGAAGCTATGATTATGTCGCAGCCCATAGCTATTTCACAGCCTCCACCTAGAGCCAGCCCGTTCACCATTGCTATTACCGGCTTGGGGATCTCTCTTATGAACGTATATGGCCTTTTTGACCCTTTTGTTTGGCTGACAACACTAATGGGCGTCCAATCCATAAACATAGTGATATCAGCACCGGCACTGAAAGCTTTATCACCTGCCCCGGTAAAAACGATGACCTGCACCTCATCGTCGTCTTTGGCATCCTCCAGAGCAGCAGTAACCTCACTCAGCAAAGCCTGGTTTTGAGCATTAAACTTCTCAGGCCGGTTAAAGGTTATCCAGGCGACATTATCCTTTTTCTCATATATGATTGTCTCGAACTTCATTCTATGCTCCTTTCCATCTATTTGGGATTTTCTATTTCAACTCACGACGCGGTATCATGATACCTCATCGCACTTGTGACCGATAATACATCTGATAACACCTGGTTGTCAATATCGCGCTGTGCCTCTCTATTTCATTGAGGAAGGCTATAATCACAAGAGGCTTCGTTGGGCACTTGGATACCGCTCACCGAATGACTTCGAAGGGCAACTGCTTATTCAAAAGAATACCAGCGTACCCTGCAATACTCTCCTAACCTTATATGTCCAACCATAAAGGTGCAGTCCAAAAAGGCTAGAGGCTCCGCAGTCAGGTTCCAAGTTAAGGCATGGTGTAAGAACCAGTCAGATAAAACAGTAGCCGGCACAGCTACTGTTCTGGTTTTGTAGACCTATGTTAGTCTAACCCGGCAATTCTTTTGGCGAGCTTTTTCTTGAACTCCCAGTCAGTTTCGCGTTCGATTATTATCCGCTGAGTCTGAGGTGAGCCAGCACCATGAATAGACTCTACTAACAGGCACACTGCCCCAGTCCCCAGGGTCATGCTTTCAATAAGGCGTATGATGCGAAAGCGGACTTCACTTGGTATGTCAGCCACACCTTCTAAGTACTTTTGCACGTATCGCCCTACCTCAGGGTGTTTGAACTCTCTTTCTGATGGCAGAGTACCTAAAATACCACCAGCAACGTCTTGGGCTAAGCGTACTATTTCAAAAGGAAGACGAGTGACATGGAGTTTGCACACATTTGCCAGAAGCGAATTTACCGCGTAGCTACCACTAGGGAGTTCATGACCTTCGGCTGAGCTGGCGATTCCAGCAGCGTAAAGCGTTTCAGTGAGGTGGGTCATCTCAACGAGCTTATCCCGAACATGGGACGCCGTGCGCGTTCCCTGAATCTCAGCGATCAGGGTAGCGGCACCAACGAGGACGTCAGCCACCCCAGATTTGCAGCCCCCATAACTAGCGCGATGAAAAGCAGCAAACTGCTCTACCAGACGACGGCAGAACTGATATTCCCCTTTGAGAAAAACACGCTCACACGGAACAAAAACGTTATCAAAAATGATTAGAGCCTCCTGACCACCAAAATTAATATTGCCGATGTCCATACTGCCAGTCTCCAGTCGGCGTGTGTCGGATGGCTGACGCCCATAAATAAAAAACATTCCTTTGGTGTCATTGGGAACTGCAAAAGAAATCGCATAATCCTTTTCTTCAGCTCCCATGGCTCTTGTTGGCATTACCAGTGCCTCGTGAGAATTGACAGCACCGGTAATATGTGCCTTGGCACCACGGACAACTATGCCATTTTTGCTTTCCTTGACTATCCTTAAATACTGGTCAGGTCTCTTTTGCTTGCTCGGTGACAGACTCCGGTCTCCCTTAGGGTCAGTCATAGCGGCCGAACAAACCAGGTCTTCTCCCTGCATATATTCCAGGAAAGTATTAAATCTCTGGTGGTACTTGGTACCCATTGCCTTGTCTACCTCGTAAGTGACTGCTGACATGGTATTTAGGGCATCAAGCCCAGCACATCGCTGGAAACAGGATGCTGTCTTTTGCCCCATTACCCTCAGCATCTTAACTTTCTTTTTCAAGTCATCTGGGCTCTGTTGGATATGGGTAAACCGATTGATAACTTTGCCGGTGAGATGCGACGTAGCTGTGAACAGGTCTCTGTAATCAACCTCGTGAGCCAATTCATAAGTCATAGCTATAGAGTTAATAGAAGGTCGGATGACAGGATGAGAAATCCAGTCCTTTATCTGATCACCGAAGAGAAAAACCTTTGTCCCTAGTTTGCCAAGACTTTTTAAGTAATCATCCTTGGTCTTAAGTGCCATGTTTTACCCTCCAATATTACGGTCATTTTCTAAATCATACCACAAATCAAGATTACAAATCACAAAAACCATAGACATAACGCATAGATGTGGCATAGATGTTGAGCGAGTTGGGAAACTAAAGAGCGAACCTGTGAATACAAAAAGGTGGGGAGGGGGCTAAGAGAAGAAATCGGGAAGCCGCTACTAACCGAGCAAACCAGCCGTGTAGGCTGCCGAGGTACAACGTGTTGAAGGTGTGGTTTTTATTCCGAAAGATGAGGTGGAATTAGCCAAGAGAGGACGGAAAGCAAAACGCACATACTAGTAGTCTCATTATAGAATAGATGAATTACTGTTCACCAGTGTAGCCATTTAATTATAAGACTATTAGTAACTCAGTTTATGATGGGTGTACTAGTCGCCTCCACGGCATTCACAGGTTTAACCGGGGTGGTGACCAGTGTTAGCTTGATTCTTGGACTTGGGGATGATAGACAAAGCCCCATGTTCGGAAATCCTCGTCAATTTATCTAAAATTAATCATGTTTTTCCGACTGCTTCCTTTACAGCGCAATTGGTCTTGTCTGCAATTGGACCATTCACCTATTGGGGAATAATTGCAAAGCGAGTTTCGCAATAAGCTCATTATTGGAAGAAGCACTTTAAGCGGGGGGAAACCAAGGCGAAGATTCACCAGTGGGCAACCAGATAAGTGTGAGCTCTTAAGTTCAAACTGCTAAGACTTCTAATGTTACAGTCTCAATTCTTGAGCTAATATCTCTCGATGGAAGTCAGCATCGCCAAGCATGAGTTCAGCGGCTTTAGCCCGTTTTGAATACAGTGGCATATCATGGTCTTCCATCAAACTCACGCCGCCTATGCTTTGGTGTCCCAATTTAGTAACTCTCTTGTAAGCATCGCTTACCCAAGCCTTTGCCATGGCAGCTTCTGTAGCGTAAGGGAGTTTTTCGCTGATTTTCCAGGCTGCTTTGTAGCTAATGAACCTTGATGTGTCGATGTCTGTTAGCATGTTAGCGCAGTGGTGCTGGATAGCCTGAAACGAACCCACAGGTACTCCGAACTGTTTGCGGTCTTTGACATAATCCACGGTCATTTCCAGGACTGGCTGAGCACCGCCAACCATCTCAATACATTTGGCTACTGCTGCTTTCCGTAATACCTCACGCAGTTGAATATTTCCTTGTCCTTCTTTTCCAAGGATGTTTTTCTTCGATACTTTCACCTTGTTGAAGACCACGTCAAATTGCTTGTCACCATCAATGGTTTTGAGTAACGTATAACGGATACCTGGGTTCTTTGTATCTACGAGGAATAGGGTAACTCCGTTTGTTGTTTTGGCGGCACAGATAATATAGTCAGCAACATGGGCGTAAGGAACAAATAGTTTCGTGCCACTGATAATGTAATCATTTCCATCAGCGACTGCCTTTACAGTTACCTTATCAATATTGTAGCTCCCACCAGGCTCGGTCAAAGCTAGGGTAACAATCAATTTTCCTTGAGCAATCTTGGGTAGCAATTCCTGCTTTTGATTCTCACTGCCCATTTCAATGATGGTCATGCCTGATAGAACTACGGTGCAAAAGAAAGGACCAGGCAGGCAGGCACGCCCCATTTCTTCTAGGAGAACAGCAAGGTCAAGGAAGCTGCCTCCAGTGCCGCCATATTTTTCTGGAAATGCTAGTCCTATCCAACCCAAGTCTGCCATTTTGTCCCATAGTTCCAGAGGATATCCTCTTTCATTGCTTACCATCTGTTTCACTAGGCTTTTGGGACATTCAGTGGCGAGGAAATCACGAGCCATTTTTTTAAGCATCTCTTGTTGTTCGCTAAGACCGAAATTCATAGTAATTTTTTCTCCTTTTTGAATTGCAACTTGCCAAGATTTTGGAACTCAAATTAACCTAAAGGCAAAGGCAGTCCCAGTCCTCTAAGGGCAATGATATTTCTCATGATTTCAGAGGTGCCAGCGTAAACAGTTTCGATGAATCCCCAGCGATAATGGAGTTCTGCTTCGCCATGAAGCGGTGCCCACCTGGAGCCCGACTGCAGTTGTCCCAGTGGTCCTATTATTTGGGTGGCGATATCAGCTAGGCGGTGGGCTGTCTCTGTAGCAAACATCTTTTGCATAGACGATTGATAATTGGGCACTTCACCCTTATCGAGGATGTAAGCAAGCTGATAGTAAAGCAGGCTTGATAACTCCAATTCGATTGCCATTTCAGCCAGTTTCTGTCGTATAACT
>Ga0194111_10002104_pt1 | contig 24243 bp, 15 predicted proteins | sample TA2KigC300mmetaG_FD_146194 | JGI IMG/M metagenome (GOLD analysis project Ga0194111, IMG submission 146194) | Freshwater microbial communities from Lake Tanganyika, Tanzania - TA2015033 Kigoma Deep Cast 300m | ecosystem: Environmental > Aquatic > Freshwater > Lake | place: Tanzania: Lake... | reverse complement strand
CTGGTGCTCGGGCTGCGATCGGCGATGGAAGGCGGCAAGCCTGGGCTCTCGCTCACGGTAAAGAACAACAGCACCGCACCGCAGTCCTTCAGCGCCGCGATACTTCGGAGCGGCGCGTGGAAAACACCGCTGAACGCCGACATGAAAAGCGGATCGACGAGCACCTTCTTCATCGATGCAGGCATCGGCACCGGCGTAGACCCCGCGAAGCCGGTCGAGGTCTCGGTGAAGGTCGCCGCCGGCAGGAATGAGACCGTCATGAAACAGAAACTCTACGTCCTCGCAGCGAACCGGCGGGGGGCTGCGCCGGACCCCTACGCGACGGCGACAATACGCGGGGCCGGATCGTCCGGAAAGACCGACAGCGCCGCCATCGCCTTCGGCTGGGACGACGGCAACCTCTACATCAATGTCGACGTGGCCGACGACGTGCAGGCGGAGCCCGACGAGGCCGCCCTTCTATGGCAGGCCGACAGCATTCAAGTCGCCGTCGACCTCGAGCCGGACGCCGACGCCGCGTACAACCCACTCGTGGGACAGATCGGCAAGAAGAACTGCGAGATCGGTTTCGCGCTCATCAAGGGCAAACCGGCGGTCTACCGCTACATCTCGTTCGACCCGAAAACGATGCCCACGGGCGACATGACGGCCCGTTTCGCGGCGATTGCGATCGTCCGCAACGAAGACACGAGAACGACGTCGTATCGCATTGCGATACCGGCAAAAGAGCTCGGGATCGACGCATTCACCGCGGGCAAAGAGCTCGGGATCGCGCTCCTCGTGAACGACGCCGACGGAGCGGGCACGCACCGAACGGGGCTTGAGCTCTTCGACGGCATCATGAACGGCAAAGACCCGTCGCTCTTCGGAAGGGTCACGCTGAAATGAGGCGCAACGCCCGGGGTGGCGGAACGATGAAGATCGCCGGCAAACTGGTCGGTGAGCACCGCCCGCGCCCCGGTCAGTACCTCGCGCACCAGCACTGTGGCCCCGCCACCTGACCTGTCACGAATTCTTCACCCATCCGTTGTAGTACACGAGGTACGACATGAAAACTCATCCAACTACGCTCACGATCATCGCGCTCGCCCTCGCCATGGCGAGCGCCGCTTTCCCCGGCGAGGACGCCGCGGCGGTCGCCGCCCCGGAAAAAGAAGGTTTTGTTTTCACCGCGGAAAGCTCGCACCCGAGTTTGTCCACTTTCATTCTTGGGGAAAAGGTGATGCTGACCTTCACCGTCCGGGGGCTGCCCGCGCCGATTCCGGGGCTGAACCTGTTGCTGGATTTCCAGGACGAACAGGGGCGCAGCCTGGAAAAAAAGGAGGTGCCGGTGCGCGTCGACGCGGCCGGTGGCTGGACCGGTTCGGTGGCGGCGGAAAAGAACGCGCCAGAGGCCCAGCCGGCGCCCGCCGCCAACCCGCTCAGCGCCCAGACCCCCTGGGACCTGCCCCCCCTGGAGGTCCTGCGCGCCTCGCGGCACAAGGTCTTCGCGCACTACTTCTCGCCCTTCCCCGTCTCGATCGACAACCGCCCAGCCGACCAAGACTATTACGCCAAGCAGTTCATGACGGTGGACGGCGAGAACGGGAAGCACGCCGCCTACGGCGGCTACCTGCGCCAACGCCCTCTGCCACGCCCACGCCGGGAGGGCACCGACTGGCGGCAGCAGGACCTGCAGCAGGAGGTGCGCCTGGCGCGCGACGCCGGTCTCGACGGCTTCACCATCAACATCCTGACCACCGACGACAAGAACGGCTGGGTGCGCGACCTGCTCGACGCCGCCCAGGCGGTCGATCCCGCTTTCAAGGTCATGCTGATGCCCGACATGATGGCCGGCTTCAAGCGCAGGCCGGAAGCCATGGTCCCCCTGCTGCTGGCCCTCGCCAGCCATCCCGCCGTCCTGCGCCTGCCCGATGGACGCCTGGTGGTCGCGCCCTATTGCGCCCAGGTCCAGCCGGTGGCCTGGTGGACGGCACGCCTGGCCGAGCTCAAGGCGGCCGGCCAGGAGGTCGCCTTCGTGCCGCTGTTCCACAGCGTCAACCCGGCCTACGCCCCGATCAGCTACGGCTTCTCCGATTGGGGTGGCCGCTGTCTGATCGACAGCCAGGGCCAGGCCACCGCCGCGGCCAGGATGCATGCCCTCGTCCCGGTCTGGATGCAGCCGGTGGCGCCGCAGGACATGCGGCCGAAGTCGGGCAGCTTCTACGAGTCGAGCGGCAGCGCGACCTTCCGCTTCCAGTGGGAGTCTGCCATCTGGGGCGGCGCCGACTGGGTGCACCTGATCACCTGGAACGACTACTCCGAGGCGACCGAGATCGCGCCCTCAACCGGCACCGGCCACGCCTTCTACGACCTCAGCGCCTACTATACTGCCTGGTTTAAGACCGGCACGCCGCCGCCGATCCGCCGCGACGCCCTGCTCGCCTTCCACCGCAGCCAGCGCACCGACACGGTCCTGCGCGTCCAGACCAAGCCGTGAAAGCGGCGCGGCAACAATCCGGCGGTCGACGAGATCGAACTGGTCGCCTTCCTCACCGCCCCCGGCGAACTGGAGATCACCTCGGCCGGCCAGACCGTGCGCCAGGCGGCCCCGGCCGGTCTGAGCACGCTGCGCGCCCCGCTCGGCCTGGGCACGCCCGCGTTCCGCCTGCTGCGCGGCGGCTCGGCGGTGCTCAGCATGACCAGCCCGTGGACGGTGCAGGGCGAGGCCGACTTCCAGGACCTGCTCTACCGCGCCGTCAGCTCGTTCCGCGAGCCGACCATCCCCGGGGGCGAGGGCACCATTGAAGTCCTCAAGAAGTAGGCAACCTCCGCATGGACGAGCCAAGCGAGTGTGTGCGGTGAGCCCTTTACAAAAACTATGCTGCATCATTGCCCGACCCCCTCACACCCCGTCTCCGCTCCACGCCCAGGGCCAACTCGACCCGGCACTCTCAAAAGCAATTTCCTACCAATCCAACCACGCTGCTTAAGACACCATGAACAAACCAACCGCACTCCTGCTGACTCTGGCCGCGCTCGCTGCTGCGGGCACACTACAATTTAGAGAAGGAAAAACATCATGGACAGTTTAGGCCGCCGGGAATTTATCACCGCGCTCGGGTTGGGGGCTGTAGCCGTACCCTCGTTGAACTCTCTTGTCGCAAACGGCAACGCCATTCAGGGCGGCGATGTGAAAATAGAAGCTAGCCTGTCGAAGGAAGTCGTTCTTGGCCCCTTCGCCCCCCAGCCAGCATTCACGATGTATGTGGTTTCCGACGGCGGTGTTGGTCCCGCCAAGGTGACTATCCGCCGCGGCGTCCGTCCCGAGCGCGACCGCCTGATGATCCGCGCGTTTGACCAGGAAGAACGACTGAGTTTCTGGAAGTACGCGGAGGTGGGGACGGCCCAGAGGGAGAAGCCCGCTCCAGGCGAACTGCTGGCTGAGTTCGAGGTTCCTCTCGTCGGGAATGGGGTCAACCAGATTCGCGTGACCGCCGGCGAGTGCAACAGCCTGGTCGCCATAACCTTGCCGAGAGCGATGCCGTACGGTGTCTCATTCCAGAACGGGACTTTCTCCGCCTGGAAGGGGCAGCCCGGTGAGCTGTACGCCTATGTCCCACCGCGCGCCGAGGAGTTGCACGTGAGCGGGATCAAGGGACCGCTGCGAGTTGTGGACGAGGGTGGCGTGGAGCTTCCCTCGACGGGGAAAATCGTTGTCGGGAAGACGAAGAGTATATGGAAGTTCATTTTCCCGGATCCTAAAAAATGGAGTTTCAGCGCCTATGGCTTCCCGCTGATCCTGTGCCCGACACCCGATGCCGCGCGGGCCATCCAGGCCTCCGTGGAGGAGTTGTCCGACGGGACGGTGGTGTGCCACAAATCATGTGCCCGGACACGGAGTTCTGGCAGGATACTATGGTCAATGTGGCCAAGCGGGTCTTCCAAGAGACGAAATGTGATGGACTGTACGTGGACCAGTTGGGCGCTGACTCGCCTTCGTTGCGCTGTATGAAGAATGGCCATGGCCACAAGCCTGGCGATCCCGCGAGTACGTCGCGCGGCTATCGTACCATGCTGGGGAAGATGCGCGCCGCGGCGAAGCCGATCAATCCGAACGCGTTCTTTACCACGGAGTTCTTCAGCGAGCCGCTCGTGGGACTGTGCGATGGGTTCCTAACCTGGGGGAGCAAGGAGCTTTCGCTCACCTCGTACGTGTACGGCGAGTACGCCGTTCTATTCGGACATGGCAGAACAAGTCCTATCGATGCGGATTTTACCAGAATGGACTGCGCGATGGTGGCGGATGAATTCCTCGCCGGCGCAGCGTTGGGATGGATGATGACCCAGGACCCTAACCCATTGTCATACATGAAGGAACATCCTCGAGCCGCTGCCGGGGTTGAAGTGAACGTCCGCATGCTCAAAACAAAGAACATCACAGTGACAAAGAAACAAGGTGCCAAATGAGGACGTGCGCATTACTAAAGCGATTATCCGTGCAGCATCTGGTCATCGGTCTCGTGCTGGCAACCCAGCCGGCATTCCACGTGGTGGCCGCACAAGAGCCGAAGCTCCTGCAGGAGTTCACACTTAAGGAACACTTCGGAGTAACCCATGCCGATCAGGTGGTTGTCTTCGAACTACAGAAGAAAGCCGATCCAGACTATTGTCATCTCTTGGATGACGCCGGCAAGGAAGTGCCTTTCCAGAGCGTCGATGGCGGGCCCATGGGCAGCATCGCGTTCTGCATGGATCTGCCGGCCAACGCCACCCGGACTTTCAAGCTCATGGCAGGCCGTGGATCCCAGGCGTTCGACGGCGTGAAAGTGGACGAGTCCCATCCGGACTACATTGAGATCATCAACGGTCTCACCGGCGTGCGGGTGCCCAAGGTCTATGCGCCGCTGACCACCACGCCGAAGGCGCCGATCCAGGGCGTGCGCTTCCGCGACGGCCGCTGGTCGCCGCCGGGCATGCCCCTGAAGTTCAAGAACAGCAACAACGAGGGCGAGATCACCCGCGTGGACGCCATGAAGGTCACGGTGAAGGAGAAGGGCCCGATCCGCGCGGTCGTCGAGGTGAGATACGACCTCACCTGCCCGGAGTTGACCTACGGCGCGCTGAAGTTGCGTCCCGCGGGCTCGGCCCACTACAACACCACCTTCACACTGGAACGCGGGCAGCCCTCGGTTCTGATCGAGACCGACACCGACCTGTACTCCTCCTTTTCCTTCAGCCTGCACGAGGGAGTGCGTCCCACGCAACTGCGCTACTGCGGGAGCAATGCCAGCGAGGCCAAGTATGGCCGCATCGAGGATGGCTCGAAATATCCCGTCGTGCATTCTCGCCCCGGCATGGACGCCATCGTGGATCTGGATTACTCCAGACCGGTGGAGGTCGAATGGGCCACCGGAGACGGCACGCGCGGCTGGATGCGGCTGTGGGATTTCTGGGCCAGCAACACCGGCTACTACTGGCACATGTACGACGCGGGCGGCAAGCCGGAGGGCAACCTGGCGGGCATCTTCGCCGGCGCCCCCTCGCGTCTGATCGGCGCGGGCGGCAGCGGCCCGGGCATCTACAACCGACCAGGGCCGGATGTCGGGATCACGGTGCAGACCAGCCTCCGGGGCGGCAACAACTCGCTCTTCCTCTCGACCTCGAAGCGCACCATCCGCTTCGCCTGGGGCATCTACGCCGGCACGCGGGCCGACGCCCCGGACAAGCTCACCGACATCCCGGGCATCAAGAAGCAGTGGGTCCTGCACGGCAACGGCATCAATCTCCAGAAGCTGATCCGCTGGCAGCTCGACTACCCCGACCCGAACCCGCCCTTCGGCGCCATGTACATGCCGCGGCCGGCCATCGAGGCCATGATCCAGAAGCTCCGCACCAACGAGGCCTATCTCCAGGCCTGCCGGAACAACGATCCCTACAATCGCGACCTCTTCGACATGTGGCTCGAACCCACCGGCGCCAAGGCCCACGCCATGGCCGAGCAGCTCCACAAGGACATGCGCGACCTGGTGGACGACTGGAGCAACGGCCACGGGTACCTGTCCATGAAATACAGCAGCCAGCCCTGGCTGATCCCGCCCTCCAAGGTGGACCGCTACGACCAGGTGCTGGCCAGCGGATTCCTCAGCCCGGAGGAGAAGACGCGCCTCAAAGCCGGCATCGCGCTCTTCGCCAACTGGCTCTGGGACCACGATCAGTACCCGTTCCAGACCGGCGACGACGGCCAGGATTTCATCGCCCGGGTCAACATGGGCAACCCCAACATGATCGGGCAATGGATGGGTGCGCGCGGCACCTATACCTGGTTCATCGCCTCGCATCCGGCCATGGCCCCGCGCCTGAAAGCCCCCGCCGGCCGGGTGGATTCGGTTGTGCCGTCCATGGGGCAGGTCAACGACTTCGGCGCGCCCTCCGCCTGCCCGCATTACGCCGGCACCCTCACCCCGATCCATAATGTGGTGATGCAGCGCAACATGCTGGGCTACAAGGACTGGGAGACCGATCCGAAGCTCCCGCGCCTCGCCGACTGGTTCCTGAACATCATGAGCCCGGCGGACATCCGCTTCGGCGGCCTGCGCAACAACATCGTGGACGGCGACAGCCAGCCCTGCGACGGGGCCGTGCTGCTCGGGGAGATGGCGACGGCCTGCGCCGCGAGCCACCCGGACCTGTCCAAGCGGCTGATGTGGATGTGGCAGGCCAACGGCAAGCGCCACAGCGGCTTCTACGCCAGCTCCCACCTGCGCATCCGCGAGGAGCTCCCAGCCGAGGACCCGAAGCTCGGCAACGCGGCCTTCCCGAACTACTGCGCCGTGCTGCGCAGTCAGTCGAACACACCGTACGAGACCAGCGTCCACGCCATCATGGGGGATTCCTACTACGATCACCGCGGCAGCAGCAGCGGCGAGCTCATGATCTACGCGCTCGGCGTCCCCCTGTCGCTCGGATGGGAATCTATGTACAGCCCGCACAACCCGACCCCCTACAGCCGCTGTGGGGTGGTGCCAGAGAAAGCGTTATCCATCGCCTGGAACGTGGACCTGCCGAGCGTTTACGAACCGGGCGAGCCCTGGGACTGGAAAACGCAGCGGCAGGATGCCTTCGCATCATTCCGCGACAGCGCCTGGGCGAAGATGTCCTCAGGAGCCAGGGAAGGCGATCTGAAGTGGACCCGTCAGGTGGCCTCGATCCACCCGGATCCGGCGTGTCCGCTGCTGCTGATCCGCGACACGCTGGAAGGCGGGCGGGCGACTGAACCGATGATCTTCAACATGCACCTGGTGGCCGAGGGCCCGCTGGAGACCTGCGCCGGACCGGTCACGCCCGGGGAGGCGTTCTGGGACGTCATCAACGACAAGAACAAGCAGAAGCCGCCGGCGGGGGGCAAGGCCCATCCGATGCCCGCAGGCTTGAACAGGTTCGCCTTCAAGGGTCAGCAGTTCGGCAAGGCGGGCGAGACCCCGGCCATCGACTTCGATCTCTATTCCCTTTCCGGGGACGCCCGGGAGTTCTGTCTCGGAAGCTGGGGCCACAATGTCAGCCAGGGCGCGCATGTGGATAATGTCTTCCGTCCGGTCAACGGCCGCCCCTACGAACTGCGCCAGCACCTCCTGCACATCAAGGGCGCGCGCGGCTTTACCACGCTGATCGTGCCGCGCCTCAAGGGCGCGGCGGCGCCCGTCGTGACGCAGAACGACGAGGCCTTCAAGGTCGCGACGCCGGGCGGGACCGTGCTCCTATCTGCCGACGGCTACACTTATGTCGGGGCGGACGCGGCGGTGGCGACCGCCTTCGGCGCCGCAGCTGTCGTGCCGGAGGGTCTCTCGGCCGCGGGCGGCCCGACCGAGGTGGTGCACGACAAGAAAGCCGGCACGATCACCGTCACGGCGCACGGCCCCGGTGGCAAGCGGCTCATCGGCGTACCGGATGGCCGCCACTGGCAGGCGCAGGACAAGGCATTGGTCTGGGACGCCGCGGCCATGAAGTGGAGGCTGGACTATGCGGGTGGCAAACCAGGTGAAACACAGCCAGCAACACTTGTTCTCAAGGAGACACCGGCGAGGCTAGGCGAGGGGAAGAAGAAGCAGATACTCCTCATGCGGCCCGGCAAGGAGGCGAAGGAGGCGAATGAGGTGCAAGCGGCGCTCGAAAAGATGGGGCAGCAGACGGGTCTCTGGACCGTCGTCGTCTCCTACACGGGGAATGAGGTCCTCGATCCCGGGGAACTCGCGAAGTACCACGTCTTTTTCGTCTATGACTGCCAGCCCGGCCCCGAGGCGACTTGGAAGCCGCAGGGTGTATTCCCCAAGAATCTGTTCGACTGGATTTCGAAGGGCGGCGCGCTCATTGCGTTTCACAGCGGTTTTCTCAACCGTGAATACTGCAAATACGTGGGCGGCGAGAGAATGGGACATCCCTGGGGGGGATGGGAACCGGCACCTTTCGTCAACAACTCCCCCGACCACCCGATCATGAAGGGCACCCCGCTAAATTTTCAGTTTTCGGAGGAGATCTTCGACTGGAACCTGCGCGACACCCGTTTATTCCCAGAGCATTTCCATCTCCTCTTCAGCGTGGACATGGCAAAGGCGAAGCCGAAGGTGGATCACGTGGTCCCCGTGACCGGCGTGGGGGAATACGGGGAGGGGCGCATTTACTTCAACCATTGGGGCCACTGGGGCAAAACTTTTAAGGACCCGTGGTTCCAGGACCATCTGCTCAAGGCCATCCGGTGGGCCATCGAGTAGAGCGGAGGCGCGAACATGTTTAGGCCAGTGACTTCCAATGTCTCTGCCCTTTCGAGCATCGTGGCAAACGGCCACCAGACCCTGCACTTCGTTTCCTCCACCCCCTCTAAAATTCCGTACGGCGGGTTTTCCCCAGTACGGCTTCAAACCCACTTGACGCCACGGCCACCTTCGTCGGAGCACATGCCCCGGCTTATAGGCCGGTACTGTCGGTATCTCCGTCAGCGGCGTTGGTTCCGTAATGGGACTTGCGTCCAATCGGCACCGCCGACCTCTGACCACGACCGTGGGTCCAGTGGCCCTTGGCTCCCCAGCCGGTTGTATTGTCCGGCCGGCTCGTCGCTTACTATGGCCACATCTGCGCCTCTGGCGGCCACCCAACGGCTTATGGCTTATTCCGTCAGGCTGCGGGACCCGCCCGCCAGCCGCAGAGGGTCCCCAATTTACTCTGCCAATCCCTTCACCCCATGCCGTCGCCCGTACTCCGGGGGGCCCCACGACTGCGTTCAACGATGCCTTCATCGCGGGTGATGCCTTCGCCACTTTCGCACTGGCTCGGCAACCCCAGGTCCCACCCCGCCGAATCCGGTGGGTCGTGTAACGAAGCTGCAGCGTTCGCTTCATGCTACGGCCTGGCGGTGTTGCTCGCCCTGCTCGGCCAGGGCTTTTACAACCGAGCTTACACGGGTCGGGTCGCCCCTTCCCGTGTCGGTTATGACTGGATGGCTCATCGTCATTTACCATCGCCGGACTTGCACCGGCTGGACTGGCAGCCTTATGGGCTGCAAACGAAAATCGACAAAAGCCCGCCGACCACGCCGAATCCCGAGTATACGAAGTTCGAGGACGTCAAGGCCTTCGTGGCATTCCACGCCGAAAAGGCCGGGATGCCCCAGGCCGGCTTCGCTTCGTTCATGGGGTTGACGGCCACCACGCACCCCGACCTGGCGAAAACCCACGTCGAAACCGTGGCCAAGCTCCGGAAAGGCGAGGGATCCATCCCCGAGTACCTCAAGAGCCTGCATAAGGGTAGTGTGCTACCGCTCGGAACGACAAAGGACGCAGCGCGATGAAACACACATTATCATTCCTCACCACCCTGACGCTCGCACCGCTGCTCACGCCGTTTCTCGCCATGGCGGCGATCTGCCTGGCCATGACCTGCGCGGCCAACGCGGCGGAGCGGAGTCTGGCCATCCGCGACACCATCGGCCGAGGCTGGGCGGAGGAGCCCATCACCTGGTCCGTGGAGTTCGAGCCCGGCGAATGGCCCATCAAGTCCGCGGCCACGGGCAAGACCCTCCTGCCGGCCGTGACCCGCGATGGCCAGCCAATTCCGGCCCAGGCGCAGGTCCTCGAACGGCACGCCGACGGCTCGGTCAAGAGCGCCGCCGTCCGCTTCCTCATAGACAAGCTGGCCAGGGACGCCGCCACCGAGATCAAGCTCGACACCGCCAAGACCGGCCCGGCCGATACGCAGCTCCGCGTCGAGAGCCGCGACGGGTTCCGGGTGCTCGCCAACCCGCACACCGCCGTCAGGCTGGCGGCCAGCGGCAAGGCCGAGGGGCCGATCCTCGGCATTCGTCTGGCCTCCGGCAAGTGGACCGGCTCCAGCGCCTACGCCACGACCACGGCCAAGCCGACCGGCTCGAAGTTCGAGCTGTTGCAGGAGGGGCCGGTTTACCTGGCGGCCCGGCTGACCACGGCCTTCGACAACGGGCGCAAGCACGCGCTGACCGCCGGGCTCTGGGCCGGCTCGCGCGTGATCGAGCTGGACGAGGAGTTCGACCTCGGCCCGCACGAGAAGTACCAGTTCAAGGAGTACAAGGAGGACCGCGACGAGCTGGCCTGGGAGTGGTGGAGCTGGTACGGCGACAAGGACGGCACGCAGGAGACGCACCCCAACAACTGGGTGCTCGACCTAACCGGTGCAGACTTCCAGCCGAGAATAGCCTGGTACCGCGGCGAGGCCTCGACCGACCCGGACAAGGGAACCAACAAAGGCCGCGGCGAATCGAAGTATTCCCTGAAGAACGCACAGCCCCGTCGGCTGGAGAAATACCTGGCCGGCCACGATCAGTGGCGACACGATTCGGTGAACTGGTACGCTGCCCTCGTCGCCGAGGAGCCCGGGGCAGACCTGGTCGGCCTCTTCACCCACTCCACCCGGCTCTGGCGTAACCCCAATGTCCTGCCCCTGCCGCAGGGGGTCACGCTGCGCACGGGCGCCAACGACATGCGTATCTGGACCGAGGCGCAGGGGAGCCGGCTGCGCGTCGAGTGTCCGATTGGCCTCGGCCGCCGCGTCTGGGCCCTGCGCCCCTCGACCCTGGAGGAGACCTTCGGCAAGGATTACGCCTTCGCCGGCCCCAACTACGGCTCGCCGAGCCCGGAGACGGCCCCGCGCTCGAAGCTCTCGCAGGAGACCGTGCGCCGCGTCCTCGGGCTGGACATCGTCCGCCACTGGATCACGGACTGGGAGATGAAGCTCGATTACCCGCGGCTCTTCATCCAGCCCAAAGACCGCGACGTCTTCTACGCGCGGCTCAAGGGCAAGGGGATCGGGGAAGCAGGCAACGCACTCGACACCTTCCTGCGCAATCAGGACCAGACCGGCTTCGACAAGGACTACGCCGCTGCCGTCCAGCAGGCCGACAGCATGATCAGCAACCGCTTTGCCGTCGGCTGCGACAACACCAGCGCCTACCCCGACTGGATGATCGCCTACATCTCGGGCATCGCGGTGGCCAACGCCCTCGACGTCCTCGCCGGCCATGCGCTCTGCAAGCCGGAGCAGGCGCGGGCGCTCAAGAAGAAGCTCGCCATCCTCACCTACATGTTCGCCTCCAGGGACTCCTGGCCGGACAAGCGGATCAACTACGGCTGGGGTTCCATGAACATGCCGGTATCCCGCTGGGGCGGGCTGGTATCGATGGCGAGCGCCAACTCGGACCACCCGATGGCCAGAGAGTGGCTGAAGGACGCCAGCCGCTGCTTCGACATGCTCCTGCGCACCGAGTATTCCGCCGACGGCGTGGGGGTGAGCTGCCCGCACTACATCGGCGCCTCCACGACCTCCATCTTCGCCTGGATTGCCCTGGCCAACAGCGGCATCGCCGAGGACCGGTCCAAGTCCGAGATCCTGCACCGCCATGCCCGCTACTACCTGCAGCTCATGACGCCGACCGACCCGCGCTGGGGCATCCGCACCCTCATCTGCGAGGGCGACGGCCGGCCCGGCAGTTCGTCCTACCCCGGCATCCTCGGCACCTTGTTCCGCCGGAGCGCCCCGGAGCTCTCGGCCCAGCTCATGCAGATGTGGAAGGAAGGCGGCTCGGACCTCACGGGGGGCATGGCCGTGCCGGACCTGCTGATCATTGACCCGTCGTTGCCCACCCAGCCGCTGGCCCTCCGCTCGGAGGTCTATCCGGGCTTCGGCGCCTTCCTGCGGCACCGCGTGAACACGCCGGGCGAATCCTACCTGGCCTTCTGCGGCGGCGACTTCATGTTCGATCACCAGAACACCGACGCCCTGGCCTTTCACTGGCACGAACTGGGCGTGCCGCTTTCGGTCTTCACCGGCAGCATGTACCAGCCCATGACCTGCACGGCCCTGAGCCACAACACGGTCTGCTTTTCCCCAAGTCACTTAAGGCTGTCGGCCGGTCGCAGGCCAACGCCGGATCCCGCGGAATCCCCGGCCATCCCAATCGCCATCTCACCCCGGTTGCCCGGAGAGATTGTTGAGTCCGCTATTGAAACGTATTGAGAAATCTGGACATACGGATGGTGTAGAGAGCCATCCGGCGGCGGGTAAATGGCACGGGATCACTCCCGCGCCGGACAAAGCGTGCCGGGCCCCAACGTGGTATTCGGCCGACCTTGGAACTGGCGAACATGTCGAACACTTGGAACAACGGGAACAGCGCGAAAGACTCGCCTTCGAGATCGGCACCCTCGGGCGCTGACCCGGCCTACGACGCACTCGTGGCGACCGTCCTTGGCGGCGATCTCAAGGCCTACCGGCAGATCGTCGAGCGATGTGAGGCCAAGGTCCGCGTGATTCTGGCCGCCATGCTGCCCGACCGAGAAGGGGTTGAGGACCTGGCGCAGGAAGTCTTTGTCACCACCTACGCCAAGCTCCGTGATTATCGTCCGGGTACTGATTTCGAGGCTTGGATCAAGGCGATTACGCGCAACCTGGCCCTGAACGAGCGCCGGCGTTGGCTGCGGTACGAAGGCTTCAAGCAGAAGTTCCAGGCGGAAATGGAGACTGTCTTGGATCCCCTGGTCACCGAGGCCACCGGGCGCTTCGAAGGCCACGTCATCGAAGCGCTCCGGGATTGCCTTGGCCAACTCCGGGACCACGCGCGCCGGATCACCGAGGACTTCTACTACCGCGGTCACAAGACGGACCTTATTGCCCAAAATCTCAACCGAACCGCTGGCTGGGTGCGCCTGACCTTGTTTCGCGCGCGGGCTGCCCTGGCCGACTGTTTGCATCTCAAGCGCGTGATGTAGGATGGACCATCGGCTCTCAGACCTGTTGGCCCGCTGGCGCGAAGATACCCTGTCGCCCGATGAACAGGCCGATCTGCTGGCCTTGGTGCAGGGCTCGGACAAAGCCCGACAACTCGCAGCGGAAGATCGACTGTTGGATCGGCTCCTCTTCGAGTTGCACCGGCCAGCATTGAACGCCGACCAAGTGCTTCGAGCTTTGACCGACCGCCCCGGCAGCCTGGCCACGCGCACCCTCGCTGCCGTCGAGGCGCGCACGTCGCTCTGGCGGCGAGTCCTCGCGATTCCCGCCATCTGTCGTGATGCGGTGCGGCGCCGATGCGCCCCTGCTGGCGGCGTGCGTCGTGCCGTTGCGCCGTGGCCGCGCCTGGCTTACCTGGGCGCCGCCGTGGTCGCCGTGCTCGCCGCCGCCTGGTTCCTCCTGGGCCCCTCCCTCGCACGGCCGGTCGTCATCGGAGAACTCGCCGCCGTCGTGGGCCAACCCACCCTGCATCGCGGCGACAGCCAATCGCCCCGCGTCCCTCGACCCCCCACCCCCATCCACCTCGGTGACCGCCTCGAGACCGGGGATGCCGACAAGGCGGAACTCGTGTTCCTCGACGGCACCACGCTGCGATTGGGGTTCAACACGGCCGTTGAGATCGGAAGTCCGAAGTCCGAAATCCGAAGTCCGAAGACTGCCGTTGTCCGGCCGGGCGAAATCCGCCTCCTTCGTGGTCAGGTCTGGACCCAGGTGCAGAAGACCACCAACGCCACGCCCTACGCCATCCGCACCGACGTCGCCACGGCGGTGGCGCGGGGGACGGAGTTTGGGGTGAGGCTTCAGCGCCCTTCCGCCACCGACCCGAAATCCGAAATCCGAAACCCGAAATCCGAAGTTCCCCTCCTCGCCATCCTGACTGTCAAGGAAGGGGCCGTGGATTTCTCCAACGCCTTCGGCACTGTCCAGGCCACCGCCATGACCGAATCCACGGCCACGGCCAATGCGGCGCCTACCGAGCCGCGGCGGCTGGAGACGCTGCAGACGGTACAACTGAACTCTGGTGCCGCGTGGTCGCTGCTGACCGCGCCCCTCGACTGGCCTGAAGCGGCGCGGAAGCTGGTGGGCGGCGGCGGTTCGGTGGACTGGGAACTGCGTACCTTGCCCGGGACCAATGGCCGGCCGGAGGTGCGCGTCAGCCGGTTGCCCTCGAGTTCGCCCGCGGCGCGGGCAGGACTGCGGCTGGGCGACGTCATCGCGGCGTTGGACGGTCAACCGGTGACCAACGCCCACCAGGTCGCCGGCACCATCCTGTTCCGGCCGGGGGCAGCGGTGAACCTGCGCGTGCGCCGCGCGGCCGGCGAAGAGTCCTTCGCGGTGGCGGTGGCTGCAGCCACGAACCTGCTGCGTGGTCCGGAACTGCCGGCCACCTCCACCGCCCCCATGGCCGCACTTCTCCGGACGTGGCTGAACGCATCCGCGGACCCCGCGTCCGACACTGCCGCCGAATCCCGCCGGTTCGAGCAGGCCGCGGCGCTCTCGCGCTCGGGCCCGGTTCGCGCCGCCGCCTTCAATCAGCTCGGGGTGGCGTTCGAACTCGAGGACGCCCTCGGCCCGGCGGTGCGCGCCTACGGCCGCGCGGTGTACCTCGATCCCGACGCGCCGCTCTACCGGTTCAACCTGGCTCTCGCGCTGCGGAAGATCGGCAGCTTCGAGCGCGCCCTCGAGGAGTTCGCGGCCGCCGCCCGGCTGGAGCCGGAATCCGTGCCCGCGCGCCTGCGCGTCGCCGAAGTGACCTCGTTGCTCGGGCGGCACGCGGAGGCGCTGGCGCTGGCCGAAGCACTGGTTCAAGCCGCGCCGCAGGACCACAGCGTGTGGGAGCTCAAGACCCAGTTGCTGCTCAAGCTCCAGCGGCCCGCGGACGCCATCCCGCCGGGCCGCCTGGCCGCCGAACTCGATCCGGACTGTCCGGTGGCGCACGCCTACCTGGCCGAGGCGCTGCACGCCGCCGGCCGGCTCGACGACGCGCTGGCCGCGTGGACCGAAGCCCTGGACCGCGCGCCGTTCGAGGCCGCCTTCATCCTGAACCGCGGCACGGTTCTACGTGACCTCGGCCAGTCCGACGCCGCCGAGCGGAGTTTCCGCCAAGCCCTCGAACTGCGTCCCGACTTCGCCCTCGCCCATTTCAACCTGGGCAACGCGCTGGCTGATCGGGGCGAGTACGCCGCGGCCGCCGCCGCCTTCGAAAGGGCCCGGGAGCTCGACCCAGCCTACGCTGCTGCGCACTGGCGGTCCGGCGACATGGCGCTGAAGCTGCGGCAATTCCCGATGGCCGAGCGCGCCTTTCGCGACGCCCTCGACGTCGCGCCGGACAGCGCCGAAGCCTGGTACGGCCTGGGCGAGACGCACCGGCTCCAGCGCCGCTCAACCGAGGCCGAACGCGCGTACCGCCGGGCCATCGAACTCAAGCCGAACTACGCCGCTCCGCAGACCGCCCTCGGCATCGTGTTTTACGACCGCGGCGACGCGGACGAAGCGGAGCGCCTCTACCGCCGCGCCATCGAATTGGACCCCGCCGAGGCCGCACCCTACCACAACCTCGGGACGCTCCATCGCGAGGCGCGGGGCGACCTGGCCGCCGCCGAGCGCTGGTTCCGCGAGGCGCTTCGCCTCAGCCCCGACAGTCCCGACTCCGTGGCTGGCCTCGGTCTCGTGGCCCTGAGTCGCGGCGACCTGGTGGAAGCCGAAAAGCTCTTGCGCCGCGCGTGGGAAGCCGCGCCGGACGTTTCCGCGAACAACAACAACCTGGGCGAAGTTCTGCGTGAGCGCGGCCGGTTGGACGAGGCCGAGCCGCTCTACCGCAAGGCCCTCGAACTCGATCCGGACAATCCAGCCCCCTACGGCAATCTGGGGATCATCCACGCCCAGCGAAAGCAGTACGCCGAGGCGGAGCGCATGTTCCGGGCGCTGATCGAGCGCGAGCAGACCGCGCCGCCACCCGCCCGGCTGCCGGCCCTCGTGAACCTCGCCATGGTCTGCGGCGAACAGGGCAAGCTCGATGAGGCCGAGCGTCTCTACCGCCAGGCACTCGGACTGGCGCCCGGCCATCCGCGGGTCGCCAACGGGCTCGCGGCGTTCCTCGCGGATCACGAGCGCAAGCTGGACGAGGCGCTGACCTTGGCGGAAGGCGCCGTTCGCGCCCAACCGGACAATCCCAGTTTTCTCGACACCCTCGGCTGGGTCCAGGCCCAGCGCGGCGATCTCGACGCTGCCGAGCGCACTCTCCAACGGGCGCTTGACCGCGCTGGTCAGGAACCACCGGCGGACGAAATCCGCAAGCACCTCGAACGAGTGCGGGAGCGAAAGACCCGGAAGCCATGAAGCGCGCCATCGCCACACGGAAGTGACAATCACTCACCAAACCAAACCACTGAGCAAATCCGATATGAGCCTGATACACGCAAAACTCCGCTATTCCACCGTGGCCGGCATCGCTGCCGTCCTCACCACCCACCTCACGGCCTTCAGCCAGGCGCTGCCGCCCGTGCCCATCGCGCCCGGCGGCCCACTCCATGCGCCGGGGGAAGTCCTGGTCCAGTTCCGGAACACGGTCACCCAGGCAGAGGCCAATGAGGTCTTCCGACGCGGTGGCCTGGGCCTGCTCAAACACATCCGCACCCCGGCCATGGCTGACCGCGGGCATATCGGCGTCGTACGCGCCCTCACGGCGTTGCCTGTGCCTGTCGCCGTCCAACTGCTCAATCAACTGCCCGGCGTCGAGTTCGCCGAGCCCAACTGGGTCGCCACCCGCCAAGCCGAGTCCAATGACCCCTTCTACGCGGACCCGCTATCCCCGGGACCGCTCTGGGGCATGTTCGGCGACGACCTTTCGTCGCCCATTGGCCCCGCCGGCAGCACAACGATCTACGGCACGCAGGCCGAAAAGGCCTGGGCGGCCGGTTTCACCGGATCGTCCGAAGTGCTGGTCGGCATCGTGGACGGCGGCCTTCAACTCGATCACCCGGACCTCGCCGCGAACATCTGGACCAACCCGGATGAAATCCCCGGCAACGGCATTGACGACGACGGCAACGGGTACGTGGACGACGTGCATGGCTGGAACGCCTACGACAACAACGGCGACGTCCGGCACGTGGACGACGTTACCGACACCCACGGCACGCACGTCGCGGGCACCATCGGGGCCGTGGGCGGCAATGGCCTCGGCGTCGCCGGCGTGAACTGGAACGTCAAGCTCGTCGCCGGGAAGATGTTCGGGGCGGGCTATTACTCGGACGCCATCGAGGCCATTGACTACCTGACCTCCCTCAAGACCCGGAAGGGTCTCGACGTGGTGGTCGTGAACCATTCCTGGGGCGGTTCGAGCTTTAGCCAGGCGTTGCTCGACGCCTTCAACCGCGCCGCGCAGGCGGGTATTCTGTCGGTGGCCTCCGCCGGCAACGAGGCCGCGGACACCGACGCTTCCCCGCGCTATCCCACGGGCTTCGACACCACGCCGGTCGCCGGTTACGACGCCATCGTCTCGGTGGCGGCCATCAGCCGTCAGGGCGGTAAGTCGAGCTTCTCGAACTACGGCCGGCACTCGGTGGACTTGGGCGCGCCGGGAGGCGAGCGGGTGAACGTAAACGACCCCAGTCTGCGCGACCCCGACTACGAGATTGTCTCGACGGTTCCTCCCAGCAGTTACGGCTACAAGCGGGGCACCTCGATGGCGGCGCCGCATGTGACGGGCGCCATCGCGCTCTACGCCGCCGCGTATCCGCAGGCTTCCGCCGAGCAAATCCGCTACGACCTGCTGGTGACCGGCGTGCGGCCGCTGGCGGGGTTGCAAGGCGTCACCGTGACGGGCGGCACCCTCGACATCTGGACGATGGTGGACCCGAACTACGCCCCGCCGTCGCTGCCGACCAAGCCCACGGCGCCGTCGAACCTTACAGCGACGGCCTTGAGCATCGGCAAGGGCGCTTCGCTCTCGTGGCTGGATCGCTCCGCGAACGAGAGCGGGTTCACGATCGAGCGCCGGACGACTTCGACCAGTCCGTGGCTGATCGTGGCCACCGTCAACCCGAACACGACAAAGTACACCGACGCCACGGCCGCCCGGCGGACGAGCTACACCTATCGCGTCCGCGCCATCAACGTTGCGGGGAGTTCCACCTACTCGAATGCCGTCACGGTGAAAACGAAGTGATGACCGCCATGCGCAGTCCACCCGTCTCACTCATGAACGGACTCAACAACTTCATCCCCCGCCGACTGGCGCTCCCGGCCCGCGTAGCCGCGTTCGCCGTCGCCTGCCTGCTCGGCCTCGGGGCCACCGCCGCTGATCTGGACCTCACGCCGTTGGGGGGCTGGCCGGAGGTCCAACTCAGTCCCACCATCTACGGCGTGCCAGACGGGGTTCTTGCCAACGGACGGTTCTTTCAGCCTGGATTCCATCGAGGTACCCGGGCTTTGCTGGCGCTTGAGCCACGCGGGTCGAGCCCATTCCAACTGGTCGGCGCACTACCCCTGCCGGACATCCGTCGCATCGCGATCGCGGGTCACCACGCCATCACCGTCGGCTCCGGTCGATTATTCGTGGGGGACATCTCCGATCCGTCGAATCTGCGGTGCGAAGGCATGACATGGATCGGCCCGGTCGAATACGAACCGGGTGCTCTGGCGCTGTCTGGAACCCACGCCTACGTGATCCGTCGCACGGCTTCCTCGGACTTGCCCGGAGCCTCGCCCGCCCGGATTACCGTGGTGGACTTCAGCGATCCAAGGCATCCCCGCATCGTTGGCGAACAGCCCTTTATCCCAACGGCAGCCACCGCTTTCTGGTTGTCGGAGGCTGCGGCGGCCGACGGGGTGCTCTGCGTGGCCAGCAGCAGCACAGACTGGGAGTCGCCAATCCAGGTCGTCCTCGACGTCTTCGATCTCCGCGACCCCGCACAACCGCGGTGGGTCGGTAAACATCAGGCCGCCACAGCGGAGAACGTCCACGCGCTGGCCTTGGCGGGGCGGCGCGCCTACTGGGCGCCGTTCGCGCTTTCCGGTGTGACCCGTTTGACCAAACTGCAGGTTGTCGACCTGACCGATCCAACTGCCCCGAAACTCCTGGGAACTTACAGCACCACGGGCGAAGTGATGAACCTAGCGGCCAACGAGCACTACATCTACGCCGCTAAACAAACCACGACGGATGCGGGGACAGGCTCCGCAGTGGACATCGTGGATGTCGGCGATCCCGCCGCGCCAAAGCGGGTGGGAGGTTCGACGATAAGAACCTTCGACTCAGATCCCACCCTTTACGTCGAAGGCGGGTTGATGGTCGTCAGGTCGTTCTACGGCGGCACCAGCGTCTATGACATCTCCGATCCTGCCGCGATGCGGCGCCTGGGCGGACACAAACCCGACCTTGGCCTGCTGGACGTCACCGTGACCGGGAGCCGGGCGTTCGCCGTGGAAATCGGCCAGATGAGCATTGTAGACGTGAGTCAGCCCGAAGCGCCCCGCCTGCTGGGGGCGTACCCGCTGCCATCCGATCTCGCGTTTATCGGGAAAGTGGTCGCCGCGGGAAACTACGCCTACCTGCCGACGTCGGCAGGGCTCCAGACGATCGACGTCACGGACCCCGCGGCTCCCCGTCGCACGAGTCTCTTCCGCAGCGGCAGCTACTTCACGGGCGCAGCCGTGGCGGGCAACCTCCTCGCGGCGGCGACTTCGTACGATGGCGTTTTCTTCCTCGGTCTCACCGATCCCGCGAAACCCGTGAGCCGGGGAAGAGCCGACCTCCGGTTCAACAACATCACGGCGAAATCCGTGGCGATCTCGGGTCACCATGTTTTCGTCACCAGTGCGGATGGCCCGGAGGCTCCGATTCCCAAGACCGGCGTGATCGAGATCTTCGACGCGAGTGATCCGGCGTCACCGCAGTGGGTGGGAGCCTACGAAGTCCCCGCCGTGGCCCGGGAGGTGGCGATCTCGGCCGGCTTGGCCGTGGTGACGAGTTACAGCGGCATCCCCGGATGGCCGGCCGGTTCGGCTGACATTCTGGATGTCCGTGATCCCGCGCACCCGGTTCTTCTCGCCTCACAGGAATTGAACCCCTCGGTTGCACACCAATGGGGTTCGAGAGTCTCGCTGGCAGGGGAGCGGGCGATCCTCAGCGGTTTAACGGTGTTGGATTTGAGTGATGCGACGAAACCGCGGCAACTCGTTGGGTTGGCCCAGTCGGCCGGCAGCGCAACAATCTCGGGCGACGTCCTGTTCGCCGGCCTGAATACATACCGGATGTCGCCCGCGACGCTGTTGCGCTCCCGGACGCTGGAGGTTGGCGGACAGGCTCTGGGCGTGGCGCTACAAGGCAACGTGGCGTGGCTGGCGTTGGGCAAGGACGGCTTGCAAGCCGTGGACCGCACCAAGCCCGACGCCACCGCGCTCGTCGGTCACCTGCCCTTGGACGGCAAGGCGTGGGATGTCGCCCTCGCCGGAGATCGCGCGGTGGTCGCCGCCGGAGAGGCCGGACTGGTGATCGTGGACACCACCGACCCGCAGAATCCTCAACAACTCGGCACGCTGGAAACGCCGGGCGAGGCCCACGCCGTGGCGGTGGCGGGCAACACGGCCTGCGTCGCCAATTCCTCCGCCGGTGTGCAGGTGGTGGACTTCGGCAACCCGGCGTCGCCGCGGGAATTGGCCGGGTTCGCCACGTTGGGCCCCGCCCTGGACGTGGTCTGGCACGGAACCCACGCGCTGGTGGCTTGTCGTGAGGCCGGACTTCAAGTGCTCGACCTCACCGTTCCCGCCCAGCCCGAACTCGTGGGCAGTTACTTGGTCCGGGGCGCGGTGGAGGCCGTAACGGTCGTGGGTGACCGCGCCTTCATCGCGGACGGCGTGGAGGGCTTCCGGGTGCTGGACGTGAGTGATCCTTCGAAGCCGAAGCGTCTGGGCCTGGCGGCGGGCAACACGCAGGCCCGCTCCATCGCCGTGGCCGGGCGGTTTGCCTACGTGGCGGATGCCACCCGTGGCGTCCGGGTATATGACATCGGAGACCCCTCCCGTCCAAGGGAAGTCGGGGGCACATCCGCCGTGAACACCTATCGCCTGGCGGTGTCTGGTGACCGACTGCTGGCCGCGGCAGGATCGAGCGGGCTGGCGGAGTTCGAGTTCTTCGCGGCGCCGGTGGAGTTGGGGATCGTCCACTCGGGCACCACGGTGACGCTGAGGTGGCCAGCCAGCGCCCTCGGTTTCCAACTCGAATCCAGCCCCGCCCTTAACCCGGTGGCCCATTGGTTGCCGGAATCCGCGACGCCTGAAACCGTGGGTGACTGGCAGGCGGTCACCCTCGAGATGGGTGCCGGTCCCAGGTATTTCCGGTTGAAGAAACCGTGAATCGCATCCTGCCCATTCCTCTCTCCGCTTCGGGCACCGCCGACGCCGTTGGCAACCTGGACCCGCCAGTAACCCGCGGTTGCACGTGCAAACACCTCACTGCCTTCACCCTCATTGAACTCCTGGTCGTGATCGCGATCATCGGGATTCTCGCAGGCATGCTATTGCCGGCCTTGTCGCGCGCCAAGGCGGCGGCCCGGGCGACCGAATGCCGCAACAACCTGCGCACCCTGGGCCTGGCCCAACAGATGTATCTGGGCGACTTCCACGCCTACCCGCCGACGACCGGCGCCGGGATCATGGGTTACGGCGAGAAGTACGGCTGGCTGATGCAAGACGACTGGAAAATGAAGATCGTCCCCTTCATCGGCGTGAGCGACCGCTTCCCCGAAAGCGAAGACATTATGCGCGTCCTGCGTTGCCCGCAGAAGGTCTCCAACGAGGACGGCAAGCGTGGCCAGGGCCAGTACGCGCTGAACGCCTCCGGCACCGCTCCGTTCAAAGATCCGGCAAACCTCGGCCTGGGCGGATTCAGTGAGGGATCAAGCTGGAACGTTCGGCCGACCGTTGAATCGAGCGTGCGTGCCCCCGCCAACCTGATCGCTGTCGGGGACATCACGCCGGGCTTCACGATGGGCGAGATGTTCTGGACCTCGGGATACTTCGACCCCTGCTCCACCAACCCAACCTTCTGGCCCGGCACCAGCCACAGCGGCTCAGCGAACCTGCTCTTCGCCGACGGTCACGTGGAATCGGGCCGACAGACGAACTGGGTGGCTGCCACGGACAACGCCCGGCGCCGGTGGAACAACGACAACGAACCGCACCCGGAGACGTGGGCGAGGCCTTGAATTGCCGGGGAAACGCCTTTACGCATGGCGAATCCGGGGTAGGCTTATCCATCGGTATGAGCAAACCTCTGTCGCAATGGTCAGCGGATCAAATCGCCCATGGCAGACTCTGGGTCAGTGCCTGGTCGCGCGCCGGCGTGGCCATGGAGCAGGTTCGGCGTCAGGAGTTGCGCAACCTCGATGCTCAGCGCGCTGTGGCGCTCCTGTGCGGCCCAGCCGATTACCAGGCCCGTCCTCGATTGGCCCGTCCGAGCTCAGGTCTGATCGAACAACAACGTTGGTTCCGCCAAGCCGCCCAACATGACTGAAGTCCTCCGCGCGGCTGAAGCACTGCAGGCCTTCTGTCACGCGCGAGGCTGGCGGTTCTGTTTCATTGGAGGGATCGCCCTGCTCCGGTGGGGTGAACCGCGCGAGACCATTGACGCTGATTTGACCCTTTTGACGGGGTTTGGCGGAGAAGAACCTTATGTCCGCGAGTTGCTTGGACAATTCGAGTCACGCGTCCCGGATGGTATGCAGTTCGCCCTGACCAACCGGGTGCTGTTGTTGCGCTCGGCATCCGGCGTGGGTTTGGATGTTGCTTTGGGTGGCCTGCCTTTCGAGGAATCCGCAGTCTATCGCGCAACAACATTCGAGTTCCTTCCCGAGCTCTCACTGATAACTTGCACAGCGGAAGATCTGATCGTGATGAAGGCTTTTGCCGCGCGCCCCAAAGACTGGCTGGATGTGGAGGGGATCATCGTCCGGCAGGAGGGGCATCTGGATTGGCACTATGTCGACCAGTATCTTCGACCTCTCGTGGAGCTAAAGGACGCTCCCGAAATCCTCAAGGAGCTCGAGACCCGGCGCCGTCAGTTCGGAAACTGAAACGCTTCGGGCACGGCCCCGTTCCAGGACGCCGTGATCGCAGACCGGCGCTTAAACACCTGCTCCCAGGACACCCCGGCAGCCCGTCCCCAAGGGACGAGAGCGTCACCCCGGATGAAACCTCGCGAGGAAACAGGCCGGCCGCACGATGGAGATGCCGAAGGGCTCTCCTAGATCCAGCAGGTCGTGGTCGTAGGTCACGAGGACCGACGCCTTTCCGGCCAGTGCGGCGGCAAGATTCGGGTCGTCCCGCGGATCGCGACTGCGGCGCTTTCCCAGCGGCCACGGCTCGACCTGGCGCACGTTGTCCAGATACCAGTCCAGTCGGGCGCTGGCATTGTGCGTGGGTTGGCGTTCGCGGATGACACGAACCACTGTCTCGCGGGTTTCCTCCAGACTCGCCACCGTACCGTAGGCAAATGCATGGCGGCGGGCCATTCGGATGAGGCAGAGCCAGCCTTCGCCCTGCCAGCAAACCCCGGCTACAACCACGTTCGCATCAAACACGACGCGCATGTTTGAGGCGCTTGCGCACTTCCTTCTGCGTCTTCAGGATGCCCGTGATCTCATCCTCGCTCGGCCCGGCCGTCGCACCCGGTGTGGTGGACTGGAGGAGGGCCAGATCGGCTTCGATCTCCCGCTTCATCCGGTCTCGGAGGAGGTCGCGGAAGAACTCGCTGGCGTTGCCGAAGTCCCGGGCGACCGTGCGCCGGACGTACTCGGCCTGCTCGGGTGTCAGCGAGATGTTCATGGTGCCCATCTTCATGCCGGCACCGTAACCGTAACCAACATCTATTGTTAATCATTGGCCGGTGTGCCAGCCGCCCCGAACAGGGCCGCAGGGACGGCCGCGCTCGCGGATCCGTATTCCCCGGTGGTC
>Ga0194111_10002094_pt1 | contig 24283 bp, 17 predicted proteins | sample TA2KigC300mmetaG_FD_146194 | JGI IMG/M metagenome (GOLD analysis project Ga0194111, IMG submission 146194) | Freshwater microbial communities from Lake Tanganyika, Tanzania - TA2015033 Kigoma Deep Cast 300m | ecosystem: Environmental > Aquatic > Freshwater > Lake | place: Tanzania: Lake... | reverse complement strand
TTTAGGGGGATTTTAAGTAAAATCGGTATGTTATGATGTAAACTGGTTTTTTCTTAAGTTAGCGCCAATGGGGGGTTGGGGGTAGGGGGGCGAATGGGGCGCCTCCTTGTCATTACGAATAATTTCGCCACCCCCACCCCAGCCCTCCCCCATCAAGGGGGACCGAGTCTGAGATGAAGGCTCTTCCATGTCCGGAGGCCTTTTTGATATGCGACTCCTTTAATCTTAAGGCCGAAACATCAATGCTGGAAGGCAATATCCTTGTTAATGCCTTGTGAGCAAAAATCGTGCCGGACAGCAATGCCTCGGCGCGGGTTTCAACCCCGGCCCTCCCTTGACTCTCTCCGCTAGTCGACCACCTCCCGATAGCCCGCCGGGGTGATGGTGGCGAAATAGAAGGGGGGGGCCACCTCTTCCTTGGCCTGGGCCTGTTTTTCCAGGAATTCCCGGCTGATGGCCAAAAGCTCGGCCAGGGACGCCTCCTGGGCCAGGACTTTCACCAGGCGCATCTCCATGCCCAGGTGGCGGGGCATGACCAGCTGGTTGGCCGGCGGGCTCAGCCGCAACGGGAGCTCCCCCTCCTCGCTCCCCAGGAGATAGAGGCGATACCCCGGCGGGGCCAGTTCCGGGGAGAAACCGGCCAGGATGAAGTAGATCCGTTGCAGGCCCTCGGGGCCGGGGCTGTGGGCCTCCAGATGCCGGGCGTAGCCGCGGGACAGAAAAGGCAGGGCAAACTCCAGGAGGTCGTCAGGGTCCTCCAACCCCCGACGGCGGGCGACCTCGGCCTTCAAGGCCAGGGACAAGGGCACGCTCACCCCCGCTCCGCCGCTCAGGACGGCGAGGCGGCGTCCCAGGGGAAAGAGCTTTTTCACCGCAAAATATTCGGGTCGGCCGTCGGCCCCGAACCGGGTGGCCCGGCTGTCCGTGGCCAACACGAGGCCGTGGGCGTTGAACGCCGCCAGCGCCTGGGTCATGGCAAACTCCTGTCTTTCTTGAAAAGCATGCTGTGGGGGAAGGGGCTAAGGGGCGCACCCCTCCTCGTTCTTAAGCTCCTGCTTGGGAAGGTGAATTCCCCCCACCAACCTCTGCTTGGGGACCTTATGCCCCTTTGCCCCGGCCTCCTTCCGGCTCCGGTCCTTCAGCCGGCTGGAAGCTTTCCTCCTCCGGCGGCAGGGGCGTGGCCTGGGGATTCCACAGGAGGCGCACCTGGGAGCCTGCCAGGGGGAATTCCCGGTCCACCATGAGCTCAGTATAAGGGGCCCCGGGGGTGAGCTCCCGCCAGGCGGAAGAGGGCGGACCCAGGAGGCGGGAAAGTTTCGGCAGCTTCGCCAACTGGTTCTCAGCAGAGGCATTAATGATGGTCAGCACCCGGCCCGGGCCCCGGTCTCGGCTCTTCAGCAGCAGCACCACCGGTTCCCCCCGGGGACTGAGCCGCACCTGGGGGCCTTCCTCCAGCAGCACCGGACAGTCCCGCTTCAACCGGTTCACCCGGGTGACGAAGTCCGTCAGGTCGTAGCCGGGCTCTTCCCAATCCTCGGGGCGGGTCTCCACCACGTGCAGTTTTTTGCGGAAGCCGTATTCATAACCCACCGGCATCATCAAACCCGAGGAGAAGACCGCGGCGAAGAGGTAACGCTGCCGGGCCACGCCCTGGTCGGCCCCCGTTTCCGCGGCCAGGCGTTCGGTGTCATGGCTTTCTGGAAAGCTCACCGAAGGGGCCAGCCGGCGGAACCGGGCATATTGCTCCAGGCACCAATCTTCCTGGAAATCCCACCACTTGGAGCTGTTATAGAGAAAGTCGAAGCCTGCGGTGGCCAACTGGGAGCATTCCTCCAGACGGCAGCCCAGGGTTTCCGCAAAAAACCGGACCTCCGGAGAGTAACCCCGGGCGGAGGCGATGAGGCGTTCCCAGAACCACCCCGGTATTTTGTAGGCCGCGTCGGCCCGGAAGCCCTGGAAACCCAGGTCGAGATAATATTCCAGCACCCGGCGCCAGTAGGCCGACAGCCCGTCGGGGTCGGGGACCGGCCAGTATTCCAGCTCCGCCAGGTCGCCCCACACCGTCACCTTGGTGGCGTCGGCGGGGTCGATGGCCCCGGGGTGCTTGATGCGCCCCGCAGCATCCCGGGCATACCAGTGGGGCTGCTCCGTGGTCAGGGGGGAGTCGATGGCGGTGTGGTTGATCACCAGATCCAGCATGACCCTGAGACCCCGGCGGGAGGCGGCCTTAAGATAGCGGCGCAGGGCCGCTTCGGGGTCGCCGCCGTTTTCGGGGTGGAACAGGGGATTGACGCCGAAGTAATCCCTGACCGCGTAAAGGCTCCCGGACAGGCCGGGAGGGTGGATGGGGTTGAGATAAATCCAGGTGAAACCCATGGCGGCGATGCGGTCCAGGTGGTCCTCCCAGCGGGGGATGGGCCCGATGAGGAGAGGAAAGAGATTGTAGATCAGGGCGGCCTCGGACATAGTTGACTAAACTCCTTGAATTGTCGTGGAAAACTACCTGATTCCCCGCGTTGCGCACCCGCCCCCGGGCGTTGGCGGTTCACGCCGCCGGGTCCGGCGGGGCTCCATTTACCGGCAGTAAGGCTGAGCCGCAGGCTCCTGCGCACCTGGGGGCGGCTTACTGCTCACCGTTCAAACTCCGCCCCTGTCGGGCCAGACTCCGGGCCAGGTCCCCGGCGGCGGCGTGCCTGGTGAGATTTTCCAGGAATATCGGTATCTTCCGGCGCCAGTTGGGGTATTCCCGGATGGTGCCGGGCAGATTCTGTTGGGCCCGCAGTCCGAAAACCTCCTCGAGGCGCACTTCCAGCAGGGCTGCGGCGCCGGCCCCCAGATACGCCGCCACCCCGCGGCGCACCGCAGCCGGGCAGGAGCCCGAGGCAGCCAGGCCCGGGGCCTCTTCTTCAGCCAGCAAACCCTGCTGCGTCAGGGCGGTGGTGAAGCGCCGGCGCTCCTCGGGCCGCAGGGCGGCGTCCGCGGCGGCCTGCTCCGGTTGGGGGTAGAGGTTCAGCTTCTTTTTCCAGGCGATGTCCCGTCCCTCCCAGTAACCCGCCAGGGTGGGAAGGTCGTGGGTGGTGATGGCCGCCAGGGCCTGTCGGGGGTAGTCCCGGGGTGAGCGGCAGCCTCCCTCCGGGGTGCGCTCAAAATAAAACACCTTGTAGGAAAATATGTCCCGCCGGGCCATCTCCGTGCGGACCCGGGGGGCCACCGTGCCAAGGTCCTCGCCGATGATCAGGGTGCGTCGGCGTCGGCTCTCCAGGGTCAGAATGGCCAGCAGCTCCCTGAAAGGATAATACACATAAGTTCCCTGGTTCGCCTCCATCCCGGCCGGAATCCAAAAAAGGCGGAAGAGGCCCATGATGTGATCCAGACGCAGGATGCCCTCCGGGGGGCAGTTGGCCCGCAGAGTGTGGATGAAAAGGTGAAAGCCCGACTCCCAAAGGGCCTCGGGCACCATGGGGGGGAGCCCCCAATTCTGCCCCCGAGGATTGAAGGCGTCCGGCGGGGCCCCCATGGCGGCGTCCTGGGCAAAGAGCCCGGGGTGGGCCCAGGTCTCAAAACCTCCGGCGGCGGCCCCCAAGGCCAGATCGTGATACAGGCTGAAGGGTAGGCCGGCCTGGCGGGCGGCGCGCCGCGCTCCGGAGAGTTGGGAGGAGGCCAGCCATTGGCCGTATTGGTGCAGGAGGATGGCCTGGCCATGGGCTGCGGCGAAGTCCTGCACCTCACGATTGTCGGGATGGCGGTAAGTCTCCGGCCAGCGCCGCCAGTCGCCCCGTCCCAACTTTTCCACCAGGGCGCAGTAAACTCCGTAGCGCTCCAGGGACTTGCCCCCCTCTGCCACAAACCTGGCCAAGTCCCGGCCCCGGTCCGTCAGCGGCGCCTGGGGGGGGCCGTGGCGCTCCAGGAATTCCTGGAAACACAGGGACAGCGCCCGCCGCTTCAGCCGGAAAAGCTCCGGATAGCGGACCAGGCGGGTGTCCCGGAGACGCCGGCGCGAGGCGACAAAATCCGGGGAACAGGCCAGCCGGTGGGTCAGGGACGAAGAGTTCCACTCCGGCGTGGCCTCCAGGTCCAGGTAAAGAATATTCAGGAAGAGGCGGCTGGCGGGAGAGTAGGGGCTCATGTCGGCCCGGGGAGAGGGAACCGGGGCATGCAGGGGATTGATGCCCACAAAGGCCGCCCCCAGTTCGGCCGCACCGGAAGTCAGGGTGCAAAGATCGGAGAAGTCGCCCATCCCCCAGTTGCGGCGGCTTCTGAGGGCATAAAGGGGGGCCCCCAGACCCCAAAGACGCCGATCCCCCCCCAGGATGGGCGGCAGGTGCGCCCGAGGCGGGGCCACGATCAGGCGGCAGGCTCCCGTTTCTTCACCCTCAGGATGCCGCAGGGCGACGTCCATCTCGTAATACCCCGGGTCCAGGTCCCGGGGCAGGGGCAAGGCCAGACGCAGGCGCCACCGCCGGCCCCGGGCGACCCGGCCCGGCAGCCGCATCGTGGCCGGATCAATCTCCCAGGACCGGTGTTCTCCGGATTCGCCCACGAGGCTGACCCGACCCTCCAGGCGCGCCGGCACCTCCGGGCGGAGGGCGGTCAGATTGAGGCGCAGCTCCGGGGCCGGGCCTTCCTGCTGCACCAGCTCCACCGGTTTCAGAAACCGGTTCCAGTGCCGCCGCCGCCGGAGTTGCACGGATTCGGCCAACAGCTCCGGGTCCTGCCACGGCACCCCCATGGCGGTGAGCAGCGCCTGAAAGGCGGCGGTTGAGGTTTGCCGCAGGGCGCCGCGGCCGTCCCAGTATTGCGGCGCGATGCCGCAAAGCCTCCCCAACAGAGACAACTGCCGGTCCATTGCCGGGGACACCTCCTTGCCAAAATTTCCCCTGCCCGGAGGTTTCCGCAGGCGAGACGCCTGCGCCACCGGAGCCGCCGCTCCCCCGGACCTCTCCCCGGAAGCCGCTTTGCGGGTTTGTGGAGGGAGCCCCGGACTCATGGCCGCCGGCTCCCGGGGTGAACCAGGGAACCGGCGGCAAGGCGGCCACCTTCCCCAGACCTTTCAAATCTTTACCAGTTCATACTTCCGGCTGCCCATCCCCAATTTTTCCGCGTACTCCAGTTGGAGGGGCCAGTCGATCTGGGGGTAGATGTCCTTGAATTTGTCGCTCCCCGGCGCAAGGTCCTTGAGGTCCGAACCAGGCAGGCCGGGGGCCTGGTTCACCAGGTCGGCCGAGGCCTGGTCGATGGCCACGGGGTCGTGGGAGGCCAGCACGCCGATATCGCCCACAACGGGGAAGTCGTTGAAGCCGTAGCAGTCGCAGGCCGGCGACACCTGGGTGACGAAGTTGATGAACACCGCCCGGTCCTTTTTGTCCAGCATGACCCCATAGGCGTATTCCATCATCTTTTTCAGGAACACCGGGATGGCTTCGTTCCACTGGATTTCGATGTTGCCGTAGGGGCAGGTGGAGATGCATTCGGCGCAGCCCACGCACTTCTTGGGGTCAATGACCGCCTTGCCCGCCTCCAGGTCCAGGTGGATGGCCTCCACCGCACAGTGGGCCACGCATTCGCCGCAGCCCACGCATTGTTTCCCCACCACGGGGGAGATGTTGCTGTGCTGGGCCATCTTGCCGGCCCGGGAGGCGCAGCCCATGGCCAGGTTTTTCAGGGCGCCGCCGAAGCCCGCCATTTCGTGCAACTTGAAATGGCTCATGACCACCAGGCCTTCGGCTTCCACGACGGCTTCGGCGAGGTGCACCGTCTGGAATTGTTCCTGGTTGATGTCCACCAGGACTTCGGCCTTGCCCCGCAAACCGTCGGCGATGACGATGGGGGCCCGGGTGACCGAGAAGGCAAAGCCGTTTTCAATGGCCGTGGTGAGGTGGCTCACGGCCTCCAGGCGCGTGCCGATGTAGAGCGTGTTGGCGTCGGTGAGGAAGGGCCGGGCCCCCGCGTTCCAGAGCTCATCCACCACCAGGCGCACGAAATTGGGGCGGATGTAACTGGTGTTGCCCTTCTCCCCGAAGTGAATCTTGACGCCGATGAGCGGCCGCTTCTTCCTGCGCTGAACGATGCTCTTCACGTCCAACGCCTGCAAAAGCTTCCCGAATTTCTGGAAATTGGTCTCCTTGAGGGAGGCCCTCAGGTCCATGAAGTAAACCGTGCTGGGCATAGGGGTCACCTTGGTTTCAGATGGAAAAACTTGTGCCAACCAGGGCTTCGCCCTGGACCCAATAATCAAAAAATCAAATATTCAAATAACCCACATCATCTTCGGGAACGCACCGCGAACGCCCGCCTCCCGTGGAGCACTTCCTGGCCGGCGCTGAAGCTGAAGCCCAAGGCACCCCTCCAAAAAGGGTCCTTCACCGGCCCTGACCATACAGACTGGTCGCTAAACTGAAATATTGGATCCAGATTAATTTGGGAAGCCCCTTTTTGAAAGAGGGCTTTTAACTCATGAATGCTGGGCATCCGCCAGCCGCCCCCGGCCGCACTGAGGCCCTCCGTCCATCCCTTGGCCTGGTTCCAGGTGGTGTCCCGGTCCGGGCCGACATACCATTCCAGGCCCGTGGCGCTGTCGGTGATGACATTGTCCTTGGCCCTGGTGAACCTGATTTTTATGGGAGCCGGGAGCATCTTGGTGTGGCCCTCGGGGCCGCTTTCCACTATGAGGCGCACCGACGAGGTCCAGGCGTCGGAATAGGGAAAGATTTCATAGGCGGACGTGGGGAATAATCCTTTAAAGGCAAACTTGCCGTCCCCGCCGGTGGTGGCCTCAAACTGCTCATAGCCCTTGATGGGCTGCACCTGCTTGGCGATCATCTTCACTTTGGCCATAGGTTGGTCCTTGCCGTCCACCACCTGGCCCTCCAGGGAACTGCTATAGCCGCAGCCCCAAACCACCAATAACATCAAAGCCATCATGCCCAACAGGTACCAGCGAGCCATGTTTAACCTCCTGTTATCATTTTGTAATTTGTCCAATTGGCCTTGCTTTAAAAAAAGGGCAATTGGGTGCCACGCACCATTAATGCCGGTAATCAAGGCTCCATGCACGTCAAAGCGTCTCCCTCTCCCCCGATGGGGGAGAGGGTCGGGGTGAGGGGGAATTCTTCTTTGCATTGGCTATCAGATCAAAGATGGCCTGCAAAACCGCTTCGGTCTCCTGGAGGACCTCGTTATTCCAAAACCTGACCACCCGATAGCCCATCTTGTTTAAATAAGCCGAACGCTCAGTATCCTGTGCCTCGTTTTCGGCATGTTGGCCGCCGTCCACTTCGATGACCAGATTTTTCTCCAGGCAGATGAAATCGACAATATAGGGGCCGACCGGATATTGCCGCCGGAATTTGCAGCCGCCCAGCCTGCGGTTGCGCAAATGATACCACAGCCGCCTTTCGGCATCGGTCATGCTCTGACGCAAGGCCCGGGCGAATTCCCTGGTCAAGCAAGCCACCCCTCACCCCGGCCCTCTCCCCTCGCAGGGGAGAGGGGGAAAAGCATGGGGCTTTCAGAGGTGATGGTACCAGATTTGGTGCTCATGGTGCACCATGGTTTGATTGGCGATACGGAAGAGGCTCGCGGCTCTCGTATGCCAGGTAGTCAAATATGAGCCTTTGGTTCACCCATAAATCATAATAAATTATCCCCCTCGGCCCGTCCCTCTACCCCGCCGGGGGAGAGGGGGAGGAGGAACTTCAAAGAAGATGTCATCGCTCTTGTCGGATTGTTTCATCTTAGGAGATTCGGAACGGTTGTCAAGGTCTTGGGGGCGGGCGGGGGGCCGTCGGGGTCCCGGCCCCCCGAAGCCGCGGTTCAGGTATTTGGAGAGAGCCCCGGGCCCATGAGCGACTCTCCGGCGAAGTCCGACCCCGGGGCCGTGTTAGCGGCCAGGGGTGGACGCCTCATGATCGCTTCGGGGAGCCGACGGCCCGGCTCCACCTGGTTTCCCGGAGGGTGCGGCTGCAGCAAAGGGAGTCCGGCCGGGCGGCCGGAAAAAATGGCAAGTTCCCGGCCCCGCCGGACCGGATGAAGAGAATCCGGTGGAGTTTCCCGGCCGATTCCCCTATAATGCCCGTGTTGCAGAAGCCGTTGGGGGGGCGAGGGGACCGCAGGCCTTTCACCCACCGGCCCGGTGCAACCTTCTGAGGGCATGTTTTAAGGCCCTGCAGCCGCCCGGCGGAGGCTGAGGGTGCTGAGATTGAGGCCGACGGCAGTCCGACCTGCCGGGGCCCGTCATCCTGATCCATAGAAATCATGGCGCCAACCGAGACTCGTCGCACTCTGTGGTTCAGTCTGGCCGGAAGCCTGGCCGGCTTTTTCCTTTTCCAACCTCTGGTGGTGCTGGTCTACAATCTGGCCCCCGCCACCTGGCATGAGTTCGGGGACATCGCCCTCTGGAAGCGCCTCCTGGAGATGTCCACGACTTCCACCAGCCTGTTCATGGGGACGGTCTTCGCTCTGTTCGGGGGCGCTTCCGGGTGGTACTTCGGCTCCTGGCTCGAGCACCGCGAGCGCCTGGCGGCCGAGCGGCTGGAATCGGCCCGGCGGCTGGCGGCCCTGGAAACCCTGAAGGAACTGATGGTCACCCTGGCCCATTACATCCGCAACGCCAATATGGTCATCGGCGGCTTCGGCGGGCAGTTGGGCCGCCACTTGGACGACCCCCGGCAACAGGAGCGCCTGGCGCATATTATTCAGGCCTCCCGGGAAATCGAGGCGGTCATCGATTCCCTGGAGCATCTGACGGAGTTGAGCACCACCCAGTACGTGGCCAGCGGCAGCGCCCGGCTCATCGACCTCAAAGAGGAACTGGAAAAGCGCCTGGGCGGGGCGAAGCAATGAGGGGAGGGCCGATGGCCGCGCCCCCCGCCCCTCTCCTCCACGGCATCGGGTTCCGGGGAGAGGAGCTTCAAGGAGGACGTACAACCACCGTGTTGACAGGTCTGTCGTGATGAATGGCTCCGTAATCTTCCGCCGCCTGGCCCCCCTGGCTCTGGCGGCCTTTTTGCATCTGGTGGGCTGCGTCAAGGTAGGCCCCGACTACGTCCGGCCGCCGGTGAGCCTCGCCGACCGCTGGCTGGAGGCCGGGGACCGGCGTCTGAACACGGCCCCGGCGGAGCACCGGGACTGGTGGAAGGTCTTCCAGGACCCGGTGTTGGACCGGCTGGTGGAGGACGCCTATACCCAGAACCTGACCTTGCAGGCGGCCGGGGTGCGGGTGCTGGAGGCCCGGGCCCAACTGGGGGTGGCGACGGGGGCGCTCTATCCCCAGACCCAGCAGGCTTTCGGGTACCTGGAAAAAAACCGGCTCAGCGGCCGGGCTCCGGAAGCGGTGCACAACCCCAACTTGGGCTACGCGGTGAGCGAGATCGGCGTCAGAGCCGCCTGGGAGCTGGATTTCTGGGGCAAATACCGGCGGGCCGTGGAGTCGGCCGACGCGAGCCTCCTGGCCGCGGTGAGCGACTACGACGCGGCCCTGGTCTCCCTGTTGGGGGACGTGGCCGCCTCCTATATCGCCATCCTCACCCTGGAAAAGCGCCTGGCCATCGCCCGTCAGAACGTGGAGACCCAGAAGGGGAACCTGGACCTGGCTACCGCCCGCTTTCAGAGCGGCGCCACCTCCCAGCGGGACGTGGAGCAGGCCCGGACGGTGCTGCTCAACACCCAGGCGGCGATTCCCACCCTGGAGACCCAGGTGCGCCAGGCCAAGCACGCCCTGAGCGTGCTGTTGGGCAAGCCGCCCGAAACCCTGGGGGGACTCCTGAAGGGATCGGGGGAGATCCCGGCGCCGCCGCCCCAGGTGGCGGTGGGGATTCCCGCAGACCTGCTGCGGCGCCGGCCCGACGTCAGGAGCGCCGAATTCCGGGCCATGGCCCAGTGTGCCGGCATCGGCGTGGCCAAGGCGGACCTGCTCCCGGCCTTTTCGCTGTCCGGCGCCTTCGGCTTTCAGGCCGGCGACGTGGGCAATTTCAAGCTGGCGGACATGTTCCAGTGGCGGGCCCGCACCGGGTCTGCCGGACCCTCCGTCACCTGGAACATCCTCAATTACGGCCGCCTGGCCAATCTGGTGCGGGTGCAGGACGCCCGCTTCCAGGAGCTGCTCCTGGCCTATCAGCACACCGTGCTCCAGTCCCAGAAGGAGGTGGAGGACGGGCTGGTGGCGTTCCTGAAGTCGCAGGAGCGGGCCGCCCTGCTGGCCGAAGGCGTCCAGGCGGCCAAGCGCTCCCTGGAGCTGGCGGTGCTCCAATACCGGGAGGGCATCACCGATTTCACCACGGTGCTCACCGCGCAGCAAGCCTTGTTGAGCGAACAGGACAGCCTGGCCGTCACCCTGGGGGACATCTCCCGCAGTCTGGTGGGAGTTTACCGGGCCTTGGGCGGGGGCTGGCAGCTCCGGGAAGGGCGGGACTTCGTGTCCCCGTCGGTCAAGGCGGAAATGGCCCGGCGCACCCGCTGGGGCCGCCTGCTGAGCCCGGAGGCCTACCCCCCGGCGGAAACGGAACAGCCCGGGCCGTCGGTGCGGCCGCCGGACTGGTGATGCGAATAGGTTTCAGGTTTCAGGTTTTAGGTTTTGGGATCTGAGAAGACGGCCAGACCAGGGGCCGGCATGGCATGGCGGCGTCGGCGTCTCGCCGGTGGGTATCCGGGTATCGACGTTTTTTCCCAGAACCCAGAACCCAAATCCCATGATGGTGTGGGAGAAATGATGAGTGACCAGATGAGAACCCCGAAAACCCTCGTTCCCAAGCTCCTGCTTGGGAACGCATTTGCCCCCGAAGCTCTTGCTTCGGAATACGGTGATTTGGCCAGATAACGTTGATTTTGTTGAAAGAACCTCTGGCAGTTTGACCAGGCGAACGGCGGGATGCGCTTCGCTTTCCCGCCCTACGGCCTACGGAAGGGTGATGCGGGTTCCGGGGAAACGGCCAGACCAGGGGCCGGCAAGGCATGGCGGCGTCGGCGTCTCGCCGGTGGGTATCCGGTTATCGACATTTTTTCCCAGAACCCGGAACCCGGAACCCAAAACCCATGATGGCGTGGGAGAAATGATGAGTGACCTGATGAGAACCGCGCCACGGTTCGGGGTGCGGCTCCCGGCGTTATTCCTGACGGCTGCCCTGGGTCTCGGCCCGGCGGCCTGCGGCGAAAAGACGGCCTACACCCCGCCGCCCCCTCCCAAGGTGACGGTGGCCCAGCCGGTGCGGCAGCCGGTCACCGACCATCTGGAATTCACCGGCAACACCCAGGCGGTCAACACCGTGCAGCTCCGGGCCCGGGTGGAGGGGTACCTGGAGCAGGTGCTCTTCAAGGACGGCGAGCAGGTGCAGAAGGGGCAGTTGCTGTTCCTCATCCAGCAAAACACTTACCAGGCGAAGCTGAAGAAGGCCGAAGCCGACATCCTGGGCCAGAAAGCCAGACTTCTGCACGCCCGGCAGGAGTTCGCCCGCTACTCCACCCTGGTGAAGCAGAAGGCCGCCTCGCAGAGCGACGTGGACAAGTGGCAGTTCGAGCGGGACGCGGCCCAGGCGGCCCTCCTGGCGGCGGAGGCGCAGCGCGACCTGGCCAAACTGGACCTGGGCTACACCCGGGTGAGTGCGCCGTTTGCCGGGCGCATCGACCGGCGCCTCAAGGACCCGGGCAACCTGGTGGGAGCAGGGGGCGAAGAGACGGTGCTGGCGGAAATCAACCAGATCGACCCCATTTACGTCTACTTCACCGTCAGCGAGCGGGACCTGCTCCGCCTCCGGGACAAGGCCGACACCCCCCTGGAGAAGGCCCCCCAGGAAAGCCTGCCGGTCTTCATGGGGCTGGCCAACGAGAAGGATTACCCCCATCGGGGACGCCTGGACTTCGCCGCCATCACCGTCACCCAGACCACCGGCACCCTGTTGTTGCGGGGGGTGTTCGCCAATCCGGAGAGCAGGATCCTGCCGGGCCTGTTCGCCCGGGTGCGGGTGCCGGTGTCCCGGGAGAAACCGGCGCTGCTGGTGCCCCAGGTGGCCCTGGCCTTCGACCAGTTGGGCTCCTATGTGCTTATCGTCAATGAGAAAAACGTCGTGGAGCGCCGGGGCGTGACCCTGGGCGCCCAGGTGAACGAACTGCGCGTCGTGGCGTCAGGGCTGACGGGAGACGAACGGGTGGTGGTCAAGGGGCTGCTGCGGGCCATTCCCGGGCGCCGGGTCCAGCCTGAAACGGCAGGACAGCCCAAGCCTCCGGCATCAGACGGCCAAAAGGCGGGAACATGATTTCCCGTTTTTTCATTGAACGGCCCATCTTCGCCAACGTCATCGCCATCATCATCATGGTCCTGGGCCTGGTGAGCTTCAACTTCCTGCCCGTGGCCCAGGTGCCCGATATCGTGCCGCCCACCGTCCAGGTGTCCACCAAGTACCCGGGCGCCAGCGCCGAAATCATCGCCCAGACCGTGGGCATCCCCATCGAGCAGGCGGTGAACGGGGTGGAGAATTCCATCTACCTGTCGTCCCAGAGCGGCAGCGACGGCAGCTACACCCTCACCCTCACCTTCAAAGTGGGCGCCGACCTGAACACCTCCCTGGCGCTGGTGCAGAATCTGGTGAACAGCTCCCTGTCCCAGTTGCCCGCCGCGGTCCAGGAGCAGGGGGTGACGGTGAAGAAGGTGTCCACCGACATCCTGCAGGTGATCTGTCTGTATGCCGAGGACGACCGCTTCGATGACACCTTTCTGTCCAACTACGCCGTCATCAACCTGCAATACCCCCTGGGCCGTCTGGATGGCGTGGGCCAGATCCGGGTGGTGGGCGCCGGGGCCTACAGCATGCGGGTGTGGCTGGACCCCGACAAGCTGCAGCATTTCAACCTCACCACCCTGGACGTGGTGGACGCCGTGCGGCGGCAGAACGTCCAGGTGGTGGCCGGCCAAGTGGGGGGCCCGCCGGCGCCGGACGGCCAGGCCTACCAGTTCACCGTCAACGCCCTGGGCCGGCTGAGCGAGGTGGAGCAGTTCGAAGACATCATCGTCAAATCGTCTGACCAGACGGGGACCACCTCCCAGGTGGTGCGTCTGCGGGACCTGGCCCGGGTGGAGCTGAGCCAGCAGTCTTTCATCAACTTTGCGGGCCAAAGCGGGCTCAAGGCCGCCAACATCATGATCTATCCACTGCCCGGGGCCAACGCCCTGCGCACCGGCGCCAACGTGCGCCAGGCCATGGCGGCAATGAGCAAGGATTTTCCCCCGGGCCTGACCTACGCCATCGAATATGACACCACCATTTTCGTCCGGGCGGCCATCGATTCGGTATATGAAACCCTGTTCGAAGCGGGCCTGCTGGTGCTGCTGGTCATCATGGTGTTCCTGCAGAACTGGCGCGCCACCCTGGTGCCCGCCACCACCGTGCCGGTAACCATCATCGGCGCCTTCATCGCCATGGCCCTGCTGGGGTTCAGCATCAACCTGATGACCCTGTTCGCCCTGATTCTGTCCATCGGCATCGTGGTGGACGACGCCATCGTCATCGTGGAGAACTCCGCCTACTACATCGAACGGGGCCTGCCGCCCAAGGAGGCCACCATCAAGGCCATGGGCGAGCTCCTCGGTCCGGTGCTGGGCATCACCCTGGTTCTCACCGCGGTCTTTCTGCCCGCTGCCTTCTTCCCCGGCATCACCGGTCAGCTCTTCCGGCAGTTCGCCATGGTCATCGCCGCCACCGCGGTCATCAGCGCCATCAACGCCATCACCCTGAAGCCGGCGCAATGCGCCCTGTGGCTCAAACCCCGCCGGGACGAAACCCCCAACTGGTTCTACCGGGGCTTCAACCGGGTCTACGGCCTGATGGAGAGGGCCTATGTCCACCTGGTGCGATGGATGGTGGCCCGACCGGGCTGGATGGCGCTTCTCTTTGCGGTGATCGTGCTGAGCGCGGGGTGGCGCTTCGCAGTGCACCCCACCGGCTTCCTGCCCACGGAGGACCAGGGGTATTGCGTCGTGTCGGTGCGACTGCCCGAAGGCGCCACCCAGCCCCGGGTGAGGGCGGTGGCGCGACAGGTGGATGAAGTGATGCAGCAGGCGCCGGGGCTGAAGGCCTGGGTGACGGTGGGGGGCTTTTCCGTCCTGGACGGGGCCAACGTCTCCAACGGCTTCACCACCTGGGTGGTGTATGAGGATTGGCAGAAGCGGGGCGCGGCCCTGAGCCAGGAGCGCGTCATCGCCCACCTCCGGCGGCATTTGGACCCCATCCAGGAGGCGGTGTTCGTAGTGCTGGTGCCGCCCTCCATCCGGGGGTTGGGCCAGGCCGGCGGCTTCCAGATGATGCTGGAAGACCGCGGTGGCCTGGGGCTGGGGGAATTGCAGAAAGTCCTGTTGGAGGTCATCCGGGCCGGCGAGAGCCAGCCGGGACTGCACCACCTGACCACCACCTTCAGCGCCCGCAGCCCCCAGCTCTTCCTGGACATCGACCGCACCAAGGCCGAATCCCTGGGGGTGCCTTTGAGCGACGTCTTCAACACCCTGCAGTCAGCCCTTGGATCATCTTTTGTTAATCTTTTCAACAAGTTCAATCAGGTGTTCCAGGTCTACGTGCAGGCCGACGCCCCCCACCGGCTGGAGCCCGAAGACCTCCGGGGCCTCTATGTGCGCAACAACAAAGGGCAAATGGTGCCGCTGGGGACGCTCCTGGAGGTGCAGCGCACCCAGGGGGCGGAACTGGTGACCCGCTACAATCTCTACCCGGCGGCTGCCATTTTCGGCGCCGCCGCCCCGGGCTACAGCTCCGGTCAGGCCCTGAACCTCATGGAGCAGGTGGCCGCCCACACCCTGCCCCAGGGCCTGGCCTACGACTGGACGGCCACCTCCTACCAGGAAAAACAGGTGGGCTACCAGGCCTACTTCATCTACGCCCTGTCCCTGCTGCTGGTGTACCTGGTCCTGGCGGCCCAGTACGAGAGCTGGACCTCGCCCGCGGTGGTCATCGTCACCGTGCCCATGGCCCTGGTGGGCATACTCCTGGCCCTCCTGGTGCGCGGCATGGACAACAACCTGTTCACCCAGGTGGGGCTGGTGCTGATGATCGCCCTGGCCAGCAAGAACGCCATCCTCATCGTGGAGTTCGCCCGGGAGTTGCGCCGGGAGGGCCGCTCCATCCCCGAGGCCGCGGTGGAGGCCACCCGGCGGCGCTTCCGCCCCATCATCATGACCTCCTTCGCCTTCATCATGGGGGTGGCGCCCCTGCTGCACAAGATGGGGGCCGGGGGCGCCAGCCAGCAGGCCATCGGCACCGTGGTCTTCGGCGGCATGCTCTCCTCCACCCTGCTGGCCATCCCCTTCGTCCCCGTCTTTTACGTCCTGCTGCAAAGCCTGAGCGAATGGTGGCGGCCGCCAACGCCACGCTGAGCCTGCTGCCGGGGAACAGCTTTTGGGTTATGGTTTTAGGTTTTAGGTTTTGGGTGAGGCTCTTGCAAAATTCTCTCTTTGTCCTGGGAAAGGGCGGCGGTTTTGAAAACGCTCTCCAAGATGGCAACCTCTTTCATGGTGCGCGGTGCGCACCCTACGCGGGGACCAGAACATCGGAGGATTCTGTAGGGTGCGCACCGCGCACCATGATTTTTCGGAAATCGTAATACTGTCCGTAAGTTTTGCAAGAAGCTCGGGTTTTACACCATTTTGCGGTGGCACAGGCTTTCCAGCCTGCGGCTACATTTTTTTTACATTTCAGAGATAATTCAATCTCATAGCCGATAAAAACCAACTTTTTCGCCACAATCAGGATCCGAAACTTGAATAATAAGTTTCCGGTTCGTTTATGTAGGACACCCGCCCCCGGGTGTCCCTGCGCAGGCTGGAAGCCTGCGCCACCAGGGCTTTTCATTGTTTTGAGAGAGCCCCAGGCTCATGAGCGACTGCTCTTAAAATGTTTATCGTAGGGTGCGTCTTACGCGCCAAAGACGGTGCGTGAGACGCACCCTACATTTTCATGGTTTTGGGTGTTCCACCGGTACATGAGTGGCTCGTTCCCAAGTTCTGCTGGGGAACGCCCCTGGAACCGAAGCTCCTGCTTCGGACCGCTGCGTCAAGGGACAGCCGGGCCGCCGCCCGTTAAAGGATGGGGGGATTTGCGCCGATAAACAGAATGCCGGCCTGAACAGGGCGGCAGACTCGGGTGTGGAGCGGGCGGTCTCCTCGTGATTGTCATCATCGGCCTCGTTGTGGTCACCATAGCCACCATCGGCGGCTTCATCATGGCGGGCGGCAACCCCCTGGTGCTGCTGCAATGGGCCGAATTCGTCATCATCGGGGGCGTGGCCGCGGGCGCCCTGCTGATCTCCACCCCCAGGACCGTCCTCAGCAAAATCATCAAGTACCTGCTCAGCTCCCTCAAATCCGGAGGGCCCAGCAAGGAAAATTTTGTGGAGCTCCTGCAGCTCCTCTATGAAATCTTCCAGACGGCCCGGGTGAAGGGGTTGCTGACCTTGGAAGCCCATGTGGAGAAGCCCGAAGACAGCGAGCTGTTCACCAAGTACCCAATTATACTCCACAATCACCACGCCCTGGAATATCTCACCGATTCGCTGAAGCTGCTGGTGGTGGGCGGGGTGCCCCCTTTGGAGTTGGAGCTGCTCCTGGACGCCGACCTGGAAACCCAGGAGGAGGAGGGCAAAAAGCCGGCCCACAACCTGGCCCGCATCGCCGACTCCCTGCCGGGCATGGGCATCGTGGCCGCGGTGCTGGGCATCGTCATCACCATGGGGGCCATCGGCGGGCCCGCCTCCGAGGTGGGGCGCAAAGTGGCCGCGGCGCTGGTGGGAACCTTCGTGGGCGTGCTGCTGTGCTACGGCTTCGTCCAGCCCCTGAGCGCCCAGATCGAACACCAGGCCGCCCTGGAGGAACTCTTCCTCAAATCCATCAAATCCGGGGTGGTGGCCTACGCCAAGGGCATGCCGCCCATCGTCGCGGTGGAGTTCGCCCGGCGGGTCATCGTCAATGATTTGCGCCCCGATTTCAGCACCGTGGAGGACGCCTGCCGCGCCATCAAGGTGAAGGCGGGGTAGGTGGTCGCCAAAAAAACTTGCCAACAGGAAACACGCAATGGCCGGCGGTCAGCCCGAAGGCACGGAAGTTCGGATCATCAAAAAGAAAAAAAGCCACGGGGGGGGCCATGGCGGCGCCTGGAAGGTGGCCTACGCCGACTTCGTCACCGCCATGATGGCGCTCTTCATCGTGCTCTGGATCATGAGCCAGAGCCAGTCCATCCGCCTGGCGGTGGCCCAGTATTTCAAAAATCCCGGCATCCTCTCGGGGGCCACCGGGATGATGGAGTCCAGCGACATGGGGGGCGAGATGCCCACCCCCGGCCACAGCCAGAACCTGCAGACCCTGGCCCCGGTGGGCCTGGAGGTGGCTCAGGAAAAGGCCCGCATGGAGGAGGTGCGGCGGCGGATCCAGGAGCTCATCGCCCAACTGCCCGATATCAGGGGCTTAAAGGACCAGGTGCTCCTGCAGATGACCGACGAGGGCCTGCGCATCGAATTGGTGGATAAGGAGTATTCCCATTTCTTCGACCTGGGCAGCGCCGCCCTTCAGGGAGAGACGAAAAGGATTCTGGCCCTGATTGCCCAGGAATTGGGGCGGCTCCCCAACCGGGTGAGCATCGAAGGGCACACCGACGCCCGCCCCTATGGCGGCCAGCATTACACCAACTGGGAGTTGTCTGCGGACCGGGCCAACGCCGCGCGGCGCTTCATGGAGGGCGCGGGCCTCCGTCTCGACCAGGTGCTGACGGTGCGGGGCTTCGCGGACCGCTGGCCCCTCAACCCGGCCGATCCCCTGGACTTCAAAAACCGCCGGGTGAGCATCATCGTCATGTTCCAGGACAAGACCAAGACCGTGCCCCTGAAGCTGCCGCCAAGCCTGGTCGGGCCCCTGCCTCAGGAGAACAAGGGGGAGAAACCGGGCGGCGGGGCCGCGCTCCCCGCCAAACCGCCGGCGGACGGGGGCAAACTGGACGACGCTCTGGGGGCGGAAGTGAAGCGCCTGCTCCAGAAGAAAAAACCGGAGACGGCGTCCCAGGGGGAGGCGCTGCCCAAAGTCCAGCAGCGCCTGGGGTGGTGACCCTTTATGATATGGGCAGGCTGGGGGTGGCCACCAGACTCCGGGCGGTCAGGAGGTTCAGCCAATCATCCAGGGGGTGGCGTTTGGGGGTCTCCATGATGACGGCTTCGGGCCGGACGAAGGGGTGGGCCAGGAGAGCGGCCAGGCCCGGCAGGCCGATGGCGCCCAGCCGCAGGTGGGCGTGGCGGTCTACGCAGGAGCCCACGACGGCGCGGGAGTTGTTCAGGTGGATGACCTTGAGCCGTTCCAGGCCCACGCTCCCGGCGATCTCCCCCAACAGCCGGTCTCGGCCCGCGGGGTGATTCAGGTCATAGCCCGCCCCGAAGGCGTGGGCCGTGTCCAGGCAGAGCCCCAGGGGCGCGCCGCACAGCTCCATGATGCGCCCCAGTTCCGCGGGCCGGCGCCCCAACTCCCGGCCCTGGCCGGCGGTGTTCTCCAGCAGCACCAGGGGCGGAGGGGCCACCCGGGCCACGGCATAGGCCAGGGCCCGGGCCGCCCGCACCAGGCCGGGCTCCGTATCTTCAGCGTGGCCCGGGTGGCAGACCAGATAGTCCCCCCCCAATTGTTGGGAGAGAAGCAGTTCCGCCGCCAGCCGATCCCGGGAGCGTCGATACAGGGCCGCATCCGCGCCGGCCAGGTTGGGGAGATAGGTGAGGTGCACCACCAGGGGAGTAAGGCCCAGGCGGCGGCGCTCCTCCCGGAAGGCCGCGGCCTGGGCCTCCGTCACCTCCCGCCAGCGCCAGGCCCGGGGGTTCTGCACGAAAATCTGCAGGGCCTGGCAGCCCAGGCGCTGCGCCTCCCGGAGCGCCCGCCCCAGGGACCCGGCGATGGACAGATGAAATCCCAGTCGCATGGCGATTCCGCCGCTCTCCCTTTTGCAGCTTCAGGAAATTTCTGATATAGCGGAAGACATGGAAGTCATCCCCACCCTGCGGCCGCGCCTGTTGGAGCGGTACGTCGCTCGGGAGTATCTGAAGCTCTTCAGCCTCTGCCTGGGGGCCTTACTCTCCATTTACCTGGTGGTGGACATTTTTGAGCGCCTGGACCGGCTGCTCCAGTCCCGCATCGGCCTGGAAGGCGTGGCGCGTTACGTGGTCCTGAAAATCCCCTTCGCCCTGGGGCAGGTGCTGCCGCCGGCGGCGCTGTTGGCGGCGATCCTGCTCTTCGGCCTCATGTCCCGGGCCCGGGAGACCATGGCCGTCCGCACCTGCGGGGTGGACATCCTGGGCCTCACCCGGCCGGTCCTGGGTCTGGCGGGGCTGGGGGCGCTGGCGCTGCTGGGCCTCAATCTCTATCTTATTCCCTGGAGCCAGGCGAGTCTCAATAATTTCTGGGAGACCCAGGTGCAGAAGCGCCCGGCCCGCAGCCTGGTCAACCTGGAGCACTTCTGGTACAAGGGCGACCAGGCCATCTACAACATCCTGGTTTTCCGGAAGGATACCCAGGCCCTGGAAGGAGTCAAGATCTATCTCTTCGACCGCAGCTTCCAGTTGGTGAAGGTGGTGTCGGCCAAGGAAGCCCGGTGGCTGGAGGGCCGGTGGCGCTTCTCCCAGGGGTTTGTGCAGTCCTTTGGAACGAGAGAGCCGACCTGGGAGAATTTTGAGGAGCTGGACCTGACCCTGACGGAAACCCCCAAGGATTTTGCGGTGCTGGAGAAAAAGGTGACGGAGATGGACCTGGGGGAGCTCGGCAGCTACATCGACCGGCTGGAGCGGGACGGCTATAAATCCACCTCCTACCGGGTGGAGCTGCAGACGCGTTTTTCCATGGGCCTGACGCCCCTGGTGCTGGCCCTCATGGGCCTGGGGCTGGCGCTGCGGCAGGAGATGCCCTCTATCCCCGCGGTGGTGGCCCTGGGGGTGGGGGTGATGTTTTGCTACTGGCTGGCCCTGGGCTTCGCCGCCTCTCTGGCCACGGCCGGCCGCTGGCCCATTGTGCTGGCGGTGTGGTCCCCCCACTTCCTCATCGGTCTGGCCGCCGCCTGCCGGCTGCGCCGGGCGGCCCGTTGAGCTCCCGGGGCGCCGGGATAAAGGGGGAATAACGCCCTCAATCAACCGGGTAGGCGGGATACCCTCCATAAACAGGGCGACCTGAAAGCCCCCCGCACCATGGCCCGATATCGCCCCGGTCCTTCCTGGGGGAGAATCCCACCTGGTAATACCGTTTTTACAAGGAAAACGAGGTCTTGGCCTCAATTTTCCCTGACTTAAGGGGGGCTGCGAGGGGAGTCGGCCCGGACGGGGGTCCGTGTTCCCCGCCCCCCTCGCGGATTCCACTTTTTCAACACTTTCAGAATTATTTCCGACAGGCCGGAAATAATCTTTTCTTTTGCCCAGGTTTTATGCTATCAAAGGCTAACCACGGTCCGCACCCGGACCAGGTCGGGGTCAGGGCCCCGCATAATTTCCAAATACACAAAGGGGTGATAATCCAGGACAAGGGAACCGAGGGTTTTTCAGACTGTGCAGGAGTGTCGGCGGATAGTGTGTATACGTTTGTCAGGATCTTCAGGAGAAAAGGGGAAAAGGTATGACCAAGGCTGAGCTTATTGCACAGGTGGCGGCGGAAGCCCAGGTGAAGAAGGCGGACGCGGAAAAGACCATCAATGCTTTGATCAAATCCATTTCGGGCGCTCTGCAGAGCACGGGGCGACTGGCGCTCGCCGGGTTCGGCACCTTCATGGTATCAGCCCGGAAGGCCCGGGAGGGGCGTAATCCCCAGACGGGCAAGCCCATCAAGATTCCGGCCACCAAAGTGGTCAAGTTCAAGCCCGGCAAACAACTCAAGGATCTGGTGAAGTAGTTCTCAGGGTATCCCCTCGCGGCGGAGCAACTGTGCAACTGATGGCGAGGCCGGCAGCCCCTGAGGAGAGGCGGACGGGCCACGCTGAAAGGCACTCCTATGGCCACCGATCACTATCGGACCTTGGGGGTTCCCGCCACAGCCAGTTTCGGAGAAGTTAAGAGGGCTTATCGCCGGCTGGCGCGCCGCTGGCACCCCGACATCAATCCCCATGACCCTAGGGCGGCGGAGGAGTTTCGTCGGGTGGGAGAGGCATACCGGGCTCTCTGCGACCCCCGCAGCAGGGCCGGTTTTGAGGAGTTGCGGTTTTCCTCCCCGCCGCCTGCGGGTCCAGTTTCCCGGGTGCTCCACTGGTCTGCCCGGCGAGGTCGGTCAGGCGAAAGGCCCGCTGACTGTGGGAGGCAGGCGCGTCCCAAGGTGTTTAAGGAACATCGCTCGCCCCGGCGGGGGCGGCGGCGGTTCAGTGGTCCGGCCGCTGCGCCGGCAATGTTCGCCAATCCCCTGGGGCCTCCCCGACGCAAAGGGTTGGCCCATCACCTGGGGGAACGGTTGCGTCTGCTGGCGGCCCGGCTGGCGGACTGGCTGCGGGGAAGGCCCCACCCCCGCCTGGAATGGGAACTGCTCCCCAACTCAGGCCCCCACCTTATTCTGGATGTGCGGTTGCCCCGCTGGCTGGCCCTCAAGGGCACGTCCGTCCATCTCACCTTGCAGGAACGGGAACACCCCCTGTATCTGTCCATACCCCCCGGGGTGCAGGACGGCACCTGCCTCAAGGTTACCGACCCCTTTGGGGGCCCCCGCCGACAGCATCTTTTCGTCAATATTCTGCTGGTGCCCTGAAGCCTGGAGGCTCGTGCTGCATGGGAGAAAGCCGAAGTCGGGAGAGACTGTCTTTTCCCCCCTCGCCCCCTGCAGGCGGGATGCGCTTCGCTTTCCCGCCCTACGGCCCTACGAGCCAAGCGGAGCTTGGCGGGCAAGCCGGTCCCCAAGCAGAGCTTGGGAACCAGAGAAACTCTAACACCCCAAATCCCCAAACCTAAAACCTAAAACCCAAAACCCAGAACCCAGAACCCAGAACCTACCCGCGTCCTTCCCATGTGTCCACTGAGGCGGCCAGGCTCTCCAGGACCTGGAGCAGGGTGGCCTGGTCCCGGGGGGTGAGGGTGCGCAGGTCCAGCAGGAGACGGTCCCGCTCCAGGCGGGCGATGACCGGCGGGGATGCCCGGCGCAGGCGGGCTTCCAGTTGGTGGGGAGCCAGGGGAGGGAGGTCCAGGGCCAGGGCGGCGCTGAGGAGGCCCACCTGGGGCAGGGCGCCGCCCCCCACCCGTCCCAGACAGGGGACCACCTTGACGCTGTAGGCCGGACAGCGTCGCCGCAGGCTCCGGGCCAGGCGGCGGGCGTCCCGGGCCACCTCCTCCACGGGCCGGGTGATCATGGCCAGGGTGGGGATGGCGGCCACGGCCCGGGACTGGTCCAGGTAAAGGAGGAGGGTGGCCTCCAGGCCCGCCAGGGTGAGCTTGTCCGGGCGCAGGGCCCGGGTGAGGGGATGCTGGCGCAGGCGCTGCACCATTTCGGCCCGGCCCAGGATAATGCCGGCCTGGGGCCCGCCCAACAGCTTGTCGCCGCTGAACATCACCAGGTCCGGCCCCGCGGCCACCGTCTCCTGCACGGTGGGCTCCTTTTCCACCCCGTAGCCGCTCAGATCCACCAGGCAGCCGCTGCCCAGGTCCTCCATAACCGGCAGACCATAGCGCCGGCCCAAAGCCACCAGGTCCTCCAGGGAGACCTCCCGGGTGAACCCCAGCAGGCGGAAGTTGCTGGGATGGACCTTGAGGAGCAGGGCGGTGTTGCCGGTGATGGCCTGCTCATAATCCTTTATATATGTCTTGTTGGTGGTGCCCACCTCCCGGAGGATGGCGCCGCTGGCCGCCATAATGTCCGGCATGCGGAAGGAGCCGCCGATTTCCACCAGTTGCCCCCGGGAGATGATGACCTCCCGTCCCGCCGCCAGGGCGGTGAGGGACAGGAGCACCGCGGCGGCGTTGTTGTTGACCACCAGGGCGGCCTGGGCCCCGGTGAGGGAGGTGAGAACGGCCTCCAGGTGGTCGTGGCGGGACCCCCGGCGGCCTTCCGCCAGGTTGTATTCCAGATTGGAATAAGAGAGAGCCGCCTGGGCCACGGCCTCCTGGGCGGAGTCAGCCAGGAGGGAGCGGCCCAGATTGGTGTGGATGATGACCCCGGTGGCGTTGAGCACCCGGCGCAGGGAGGGCGTGCGGGCGCCTGCCAGGGCCCGGCAGACCTGCCGCGCCAACTCCTCCGCCTCCAGGTCCGGGGGCAGGGACTCCCGGGGGGCGGTGAGCAGACGCCGCCGGGCTTCGGTCAGGACCTGACGGACCACTTCCGCCGCCTGGCTGCGGGAGAGGCCCGGCAGGTAGGGGGCCAGGCGAGGGTCTCGCAACAATTCATCCACCGCCGGCAGCCGGCGCAGCAGACGGGCGCGCTCCGGATCCATGAGGTCCTCCCGGGTCGTCGGCATCGGGACGGGGGCGGCTGACCGGCCCCGCTCCCTTACCGGCATGATACCACAACGTTAGGGGATTGTGCCATGAAGCGGCTCGGGTGTCAAAGGGCAGGAGGGCCGTAGGGCTACAGCTGTTTGAAAAGGTTATTGCGTCGAAGGGGCTGATATTGTTAAGATATCATACAGAGTTGCTTTCCGTGAGATGCGTGGTGAGGCAGGGGGCCCAAAAAATGGGGGCGGGAAAAATTTCCTTGACAAAGGTGGCAAGACACCATAAATTTAAAAAGTTAAAATCTGGTCTTCTCTGGCCTGACCCCCTTAACCTGATGGCTGGCGTAGCTCAATGGTAGAGCGGCTGATTTGTAATCAGCAGGTTGCGGGTTCGAGTCCCATCGCCAGCTCCACGGCGCCGGTCACGCATGCAGAGCTTTTTCCGGCTGGAGAGGTTCCCGAGTGGCCAAAGGGGACGGGCTGTAAACCCGTTGGCTCCGCCTTCGGAGGTTCGAATCCTCCCCTCTCCACCACAGATATCGGCGGGAATAGCTCAATTGGCCAGAGCATCAGCCTTCCAAGCTGAGGGTTGCGGGTTCGAGTCCCGTTTCCCGCTCCATGAGCCCACGTAGCTCAGTAGGTAGAGCACTTCCTTGGTAAGGAAGAGGTTCACCGGTTCGATCCCGGTCGTGGGCTCCACGACCCTGAGGCAAGCAATGAGCCCCGCCCGGAGGCAGGTTTCCGGGGACAACCCACATCCGGAGATGCCAGATGGCCAAGAAGAAATTTGAGCGCACGAAGCCGCACGTGAACGTGGGCACCATCGGTCACATCGACCACGGCAAGACGACGCTGACCTCGGCGATCACGAAGCATCTGGCGAAGAA
>Ga0194111_10002071_pt1 | contig 24409 bp, 20 predicted proteins | sample TA2KigC300mmetaG_FD_146194 | JGI IMG/M metagenome (GOLD analysis project Ga0194111, IMG submission 146194) | Freshwater microbial communities from Lake Tanganyika, Tanzania - TA2015033 Kigoma Deep Cast 300m | ecosystem: Environmental > Aquatic > Freshwater > Lake | place: Tanzania: Lake... | reverse complement strand
CAGCGGGAACTACGGCTCCGTGTACGACCGATCATCGAAAGTCTGAAGTTACGAGAGGTCTGAGCGCGCCGAACGTCGCTTGTTTGCAGCAAATCCGGCCCCAGAACACGAGGCCGGATTTTTTTTGCCGTCAGGTGCACGGCACAGACACTGTGGACCTCCATTGGGCAGAGTCTCGGAAGCTCCGATCTCCGTAATCCTTACTCGTTTCCTAATCTTGCCAATAAGACAAACTTGCCGTATTTTGAGAAAAGGAGAAGCTTTCCACGTGATTGTTCACTATTCGAAATACGGACGAGTCTTTGATCTTCTTCCGGAGATGATCTTCATTGTTGATGAGGAGCAGAAGATTGTCGATCATAATATCGCAGCTTCCTCGCGGACGGGATTTAGATCGAGGGACTTGCTGAATAACTCCTTGGAGCTCATCCTCCCCCCGGAGCAGCGGCGTGTGCTTTTCAGCATCCTCAAAACAAACTTCAATGACCAATCCCTTGAAACGAAGTTCCTCTGCGCGGACAGGTCCATCTTGGATGTTCACGTGGATTTGAGAAGGTTGTATTCGGCGGAACGGTTCTACGCGGTCCTAATAGCCACAGACATCACAGAGCTGAAGAAACGCGAGTTGGACTATCTTCGGTTTTCGAACGTGATCCAGCATACGGTGAATCCGATCCAGATCACTGACGCCAGCGGGAAGATGGTCTACGTGAATCCGGCGTTCGAAAAGGCAAGCGGCTACAGCAAAGAGGAGTTGATCGGGAAAAATCCGAGGATTTTGAACAGCGGGCGGCACTCCAAGGAGTTCTGGAAGTCGGTATGGGAGTACATCATGGCCCGGAAGGTCTGGGTGGGGGAGATCGAGAACAAGCGCAAAGATGGCACTCCCTTTCACACGGAACTTGTCATTTCGCCCATCGTTGACGGCAAAAGCAATATCGTCGGTTTTCTTGGCGCTCACCGTGACATCACGGAGCAGAAAATCCTCGAGCAGCAGCTGGTCCGCTCTCAAAAAATGGAGAGCATTGGGACGCTCGCAGCCGGCATTGCTCATGAGGTTGGGAACCCCCTCACGTCGATATCCTCACTCGTCCAAGTCATCCAGCGCACGACGGCAGATGACTTCGCGAAGGAAAAACTCGAGTTAATCAAGAACCAGATCAACAGGATCGCACGCATCATTCGCGACCTCGTGGATTTTTCGCGACCTTCCGCATACGTCGTGAAGCCGACGGATGTGAACAAGCTCGTTCGGGAGGCCTTGAACATCGTACAATACGGAAAGAAGGTAAAAGACATCTCGTTCTCGCTTGAGCTCACTGAGACTATTCCCACCCTAGTCGTTGTTCCCGATCAGTTGTCGCAGGTGTTCATCAACATCTTCATGAATGCCGTGGACGCGCTCGAGGGGAAACCCGGCTCCATCGCTATCCAATCACACCTGCGTAATGAGCACGTCGAAGTCATCGTACGGGATTCCGGGAAAGGAATAGCTCCGCGTGATCGTGAGAAGATCTTCGAACCATTCTTCACGACGAAGGCCGTCGGGCAAGGCACCGGGCTGGGTCTGTGGGTGAGCTATGGCATCGTGCAGAGTTTCGGCGGTGATATCCAAGTTGAGAGTGAACCGGGCAGGGGGAGCACGTTTCGGATCAAGATCCCGTTGAAAGGAGAATGAGAGAGCTCATGGTGGAACGGATTCTGGTCGTTGATGATGAGCAGATTATTCGGGAGTCGCTGAGCTTTGTGCTCAAGAAGGAGGGATATCAGGTCGAAGAGGCGGCCAACGGCAAGGAAGCTCTGGGCAGACAGGAGGGTCGTCCTTTCGATGTGGTTATCACCGACATCGAAATGCCCGAGATGCGAGGCACAGAGCTCCTCGAGCACATAACGAAACGTACACCGGAAACGTTCGTTATCATGATTACGGCCTTCGGCTCCATTGAGACAGCTATTGCCGCGTTGCGTAAGGGCGCGTACGACTACGTCCTGAAACCGATCGACTTCGACGACATTTTGCACCGTATCCGCAAGCTCATCGATCATCGTGCTCTATCGCTTGAAAACTCCCTGCTCCGGCAGGAAATCAACCGGACCTACGATTTTGACCAAATCATCGGTCAAAGTCAGAGCATGAGAAGTGTCTTCCAGATCATCAAGCGGGTGGCGTCCAGCGATGGGACGGTACTGATCACCGGCAAAAGTGGAACAGGGAAGGAGCTGGTCGCCCGGGCCATACACTACAACAGCAAGAGAAAGCAGAAGCGGTTTGTCGCGATCAATTGCGGCGCCATCGTCGAGACATTGTTTGAGAGTGAGCTCTTCGGCCACAAGAAAGGATCCTTCACCGGCGCGACGACCGACAAAGACGGCCTTTTCAAAGTGGCGGAAGGCGGAACGGTCTTCCTCGACGAGGTCAGTGAGATCCCGTTTCATTTACAGGTGAAGCTCCTTCGGGCTATCGAACAGAAAGAAATTATACCGGTCGGCTACACAGATGCGATCACGATTGATCTCCGGATCATCGCGGCGACGAATCGGAATCTGCGGCAGGAGGTGGAGAACAGCAAGTTCCGCGAGGACCTGTTCTACCGCCTCAATGTGGTTGAGATCGACCTTCCCTCGCTGAGCGAGCGTCGTGATGACATCCCGCTTCTTTGTCAACATTTTCTCGAAGTCTACAAGAAGCAGATGGGACGCGCCATCCAAGGTTTCACTAACGAAGCAATGAGTGCTCTGATGCAGTACCAGTGGAAGGGAGAGGTCCGGGAGCTCGAAAATGTCATTGAACGTGCGGTCATCTTCTGTGACCGGGACTTCATCGGCCTGGAGCACCTGCCCGAGTATTTCCGCCAGGTCGCATCACAGCACCCGGTGTTTTCGCCGACAGGCCAACAGACGCTACGAGAGGCCGTCAAGGCGTTCGAGCGGACCTATATCGAGCAGGTTCTCTCACAGCACGAGAGAAACAAGGAGGCTACAGCGCAAGCTCTCGGCGTGAGCCTGTCGTCATTGTACAGAAAGATGGAGGAGCTTGATATCCCCACCCGCTGAAGCAAACGGACAAGACACGTCCGCCCCCCCTCACCAACGCTCCACTGAGGCACGTCGACGCACTTCGTGAAGGTCACGTTCTGCACTCTGCTCGTTGAGTAGCCTAGTTTTGTCCCGCAACGATGGCAATAGTTGCATTTAGGCAACCAATTTTCAGGCATTCTTATCTTCTAAGTATTGAGAATTCCAGGTTTGTAGCCTTCTCAGAAATGGGCATACGCTCGACGCCTTCTGGCTGGCTTGCTAGATTCTGTCCCGAATCTGGCAACTTCTGGGACGGCGTACGCCGCGCTTCACCTGGCACGCTCCTTGCACAAACCGGTGACGTAAAGTGGGTCTTCGAGCACTGCCACGACAATCCGTCATTAGTCAGGAGGATACAATGGAGCGAACAAGATTCCAGTCAGCGCCTGATGGTTTGGTCGCTGGAAGCCTAAAAGAGTCCGTTCGAACATACGAGCGTGCCTTGATCATTGACGCCCTCAAGGTCAACGGAAACGACAAGCGAAAAGTGGCTAAGTTGCTCGGGATAAGCCTCTCGTCTCTCTATCGAAAGCTCCGTGAATTGTCGATTGAGGGTTTCGAAGAGAATGAGAGACACGAGATGCAGAGAGAAGAGACCGAGCTGAGCACAACGGTCGGGTAGACCTGATGTTTGATGTTGATCATGCGCGCGCCTCGCATCAGGGGATGATGAGGGCGCGTTGCGCAAAGTTCTCGGAAGGAGTTGTATCCATGAAACCAGGCTGGTGGATTGCGGGTCTTGTGGCCGCCATCGCCGTGGGAAGCGCGTTGTTGTACTTTCGCCGTTTTCGGGGCAATGACCCCCGTGCATTCCATTTCGTTGATGAAGAAAACGCACTCAAGAATTTTGGAGCGTTCCCGCCTGAACTACCTGAGGATGAGTTCGAGGGAGTGAACTTCCTCTATTAAGGTGGCTCGCGGAAACGCGATGAATCTTCAGTGAGATCCGTCGCAAGACGTTGTTGTCGGTGCTCACTTTTGATTTCAGAGGGTGGGGGAGGAAAGATATTTTGTCGCTTACTCCCCGGTTCTGTGTGTTTGAAGACCTGATCTCTTCGCTGTCACCTTCCTCTGCAATTTCTGATGTTCTCAAAGGTCGCGCTTCGCGAATCTTGGAACCGCAAAAAGTATGCTCGATTCAATATCAGATGTAATACTCGTTATTGTTATGACTTCACGAGGAGAATCCTGCAACTGTCAAGGGATTGACGTTTGCGTCGGAGGGATCTGCGGGAGCAACAAGGAGCTATGACAAAGGCGCGTCTCGCTGAACGAATGGCTGATCTGACGTTTGAACTCTTTGAGAATTGCCAGCTCAAGATTGAGCGAACCGCTGAGCATCTCGATCTCACCGTCGCTGAATTCAAGGTGCTGCGGTCGATGCGGAGTGACGAAATGCTCTCGGCAGGTGAGTTGGCCAAGCGCGTGCGCCTTTCCAGCAGTCGACTCACGCGAATTCTCGATGGCCTCGTCGCGAAGGGTTTCGTCCGTAGACAGTGTGATACAAGAGACCGGCGGGTCGTCGAGGTACTCTTGACTGACGAAGGCCGGAAGATGCGATCTGATCTTCGCGCGATGTTCATCCGGACGCACCAAGACATTGTGGATATCCTCTCCTCTGACACGGGCGAATCCGTGATTGTCGCGATGGAGAAACTCGGCGATGCGATGAAAGAGGGGATGAGGCAATGAATGCCAAGTCGAACGCCGGTCACAACTACCCTGTCATCGTCAGCGCCGATCGAACGATGTAATACTCCGATCGTTCGAGGTTGTAATGGCGCAACGACCCGCTCGCCGGTATTCACTGAATTCAGAACAGCGCACGTGTGATGAAGACGGAGCACGGCGCCTCGCGACCAGAAAGTAACAACGTCTGTGGCACTTCGATCCGCTGTGTTTTAATCGCATCCTCTTCTCAATCAGAATCGGTGCCAGATCAAGCAGACTATCCCGCCACAATCATCCTCCGTGAAATTGACTTGCCCGGTGCTCGTCGCCGCAAGATCCTTCATGAAATGCGGCAACCCTGACATTCGGACCTACTGATCACCACGATGAGCCGTACGGAGTGACGTGGTGAACAGCCGAGATCCTGCGCCAGTTCCGTTGGACCGGACCACACCCTTGCGCACGAAACTGAACCTGTCAGACACAGGCGATCGCACGGAAGCAGATGATTGGCCAAACCAGTCCTTTCAGCACGGATGCGGCTTACTCCGTCGCGAACGTGCTCAGATGCACACGATGACTAGAGCAGGTCTAGTTCTGTGGTGACTCTTGCCCCGAGTCGCCGTGTCGCTATGCGTCGAAGGCGACTCCGAGATCGTCGGTGCGTCTGCACTTCAAGGATACTCTCAGGATGGTCCTGTTGTCCCTCGGACCAGCGAAAATTTTGGGATACCTACGCATTTCCAATTGTTCGAATTGCGACCCGCAATGTTCGTCAATTCTAATAATTGGCAATCGTGATCTGGTATTACCTATGCAGATGTCGCTGTCTGCAAGGGTCTTCAAGCGACGATGTTGACAAAATCTCCGGCATACTTATTGAAAATTTCTAGACACTCCCAGCGGCTGGACGCTATTAGTGTTGAATTACTCAACGTCGATGACCACGCGTTCGGCGCGGATCTTTTCTTCAGAATCCAAAAACATCTCAAGAAAGGGCCAAATGATGAAGCGTTCGCTCTCAGGTGCCGCTATCCTCATTCCGGTTGCCCTGCTCTGCTTGCCGATGAGCGATTTGATCTCACAGTCTGTCAAGACAAAGCACGAGTGGATGTCGCCCGGACGGAGAAGCAGTGGTGCGCCCAACTATACAGCACCCTCTGGTCCGTACTACGTGTCGCCCGGCCTCTCGACGGTGGCTAAGGGGATGAAGGTCTACCTCTCGGCAGATACAAGCGGATCGGGGAAAAATGTCGTCACCTCGTTCGCGTGGACTTTTGTGTCAAGGCCAGCAGGTTCAACGGCGGTCTTTGACAGTGCGAGCAAGAAGTTCACCAGCTTCACGGCGGATGTCGGAGGTCAATACATCGTACAGGTTGATGTGAATGGCGGTGCAAAAATTGCGCGCGACACAATCTGGGTATCCACCTACAGGGGAACTTCGACTTCGACAGACTGCGCACCTTGCCACAGGTTGAAGCCCGCCTGGACGCAGTTCAGCGAATGGAAAACCACGAAGCACGCAACCATTTTTTTCCGCGGCATCACCGGCCAGCTCGAGAATGATCCAAGCACCGGCTTCAAGGGTGCGTATGCGAAGACCTGCATCAAGTGTCACACGACTGGATGGGAGGATGTCACAAACAACGGCAACTTCGGACATGTCGCGAAGCAAGCTGGCTGGGACACAACCTGGTACAAAGGTCTACCAACACTGGGTAGCGATTACCTGATCACGTACAAAGACTCCACAATCTGGAAAAGTATGTCGGCAAATCAGCAGGCTCTCGGGACGATCGGTTGCGAAAGCTGCCATGGTCCTGCGACAGACCACGTGCTGACGACCGACAAGGACAAGATCAGCATCAGCTTTGACGGAGGAGTCTGCAATCAATGCCATGACGCTCCGAAGAAGCACCGTCTCGGCAGCTACTGGATGGCCTCCAACCACGCAACAATGAAGCTAAGTGCAAGCGAGAGTGGACGCAGCATTTGCTGGCCGTGTCACAATGGACAGGCGTTTGTATCCTATGCCAAGAATAAGGCGGCGCCGGACTACAGCAAAGTGGATCCAAACTGGAAATCCATCGCTTGCGCCACGTGTCACGATCCCCACAGCAATGACAATCCCTATCAGCTCCGGACCGTCCGACTCGACTCGCTCGCGAACGGTTATCGTCTGCCGACGACGATGGCCGGCAATGGGCAGCTGTGCATGAACTGTCACCGCGGACGCGCAAACTATGTTAACACCGTCAAGAATCAGCAGTACCGTTTCGCCGACCGGTTCTATCCGCATTACAGCAACCAGGGTGACATGTTGGTCGGTACGAACGCCTGGGAGTTCGGATTGAAGCTCACCGGTCTGAATTCCCATGGTGGAGTGAAAGATGGATGCGTCACATGCCACATGTCAGAGCGCGTGAACGGGTCGAGTGTGCATGCCGACCACGAGATGTCGATGGAGGAGAACGGTGCTGACAAGGTCGAAGCATGCAAAGAGTGCCACGGCCCCATCACGAAGTTCTCAGATATTACAGCTACAGCAGATTATGATAACGACGGCGTCCTCGAGTCATCGCTCGCTGAAGTTCAAGGACTTCTGGATCAGCTGAAGGCGAAACTGCCGCTCGATCCGACGGGCGAGCCTGTAACAATGGCGAGGGACTCGATGGTCGTGAAGAACCATCCAAGGTGGCCAGCTATCCTGGGTCCGCTGTTTAACTACAACTATGTGACGCACGATATGAGCAAGGGCGTTCATAACACGAAATACACAGTTGCCCTGTTGCGTATGTCGCTGGGCGTTGTCACGGGTGTCGAAATGGATCCGCTGCCTGTTCCAACGACATTTCAGTTGAGCCAGAACTTCCCGAACCCGTTCAACCCGACGACGGAGATCAGATTCTCTCTGCCAAGAGACTCCGAAGTGAAGATCGTCGTGTTCGACATCATGGGTCGAGTCGTCGCGACACTAATTGATCAGCACATGTCAGCAGGCGGTCACCGGGTGACCTGGAACGGTCGCACCCAAGACGGTCAAGCGGTCTCCAGCGGAGTGTACTTCTATCATATGCAAGCAGATGGATTTTCAGCCACCAAGAAGATGGCGCTGATCAAGTAAGTATCAACTCCGCGTCCTGATCTGGAGAAGGATACAACACTCAACGTTCCTCCTGATCGCTGCGGAACTCAAAGACCCACAAGGGCAATTGGTGTCAGAGCCAAGGAATGTTTCCTGACTGCTGATTCACCCTTGTGGGTTTTCCTTTTCTGGGAAAACGCAAGAGCAGTTATTGGAATCTGCGAAACTGTGTTGACCTCGCTTTCCCAGATTCTGCAAAGGGAACGATCTTGCGTATATTTCCTTGGGTCAATCCCATCGGACTTGCAGAGCGTTGTGGCATACATCTTGAACCGAAGACCAAAATGGCACATAAGTAGTGCACCCCGTGAACTCCATGGCGAAAAGAACAGCGGCGCAAGCTGGCAAGAGGCCCGGAACAGATAGAACCAGGATTCTCGTCTTCAGTCCCGACGTTGATCTAGCCAAGAGTCTTTCGCTGCTCTTCGAGAATCAGTTCGAAATAGTCTGTGAAACACAGCTGGAGGATCTGAAGCCTCGGATTCGATCCGCCGCTCCTGCCCTCTTGTTGGTTGATTTGTTCTCATTCCCTTCTGATATCCTGAGGGAGGTTAATGTCCTACGTGCGCTACGACTTCATGTCCCCGTGGTTCTGCTACGTGTTTATCGTCAGTTGAGTCCCGAGCTGGAAGAGACGATAAGGGACATCGCAGACCTCGTGCTCTATAAGCCATTTGATGTCAACGTTGTGGCAGATGCTGTTCATAAGCTGCTTGGGGTTCATCAGCAGAAGTAGCTGGAGGGAGGTGGCATCCGCGGCGCGAGCGGCTGACCTAGATCTGGTCAAGTAGGCGATTCTGAAACAGTTCGATGTTGCATTTCGGCTGCGAGCATGCTTTCCCTACCCAATCCCGGACGAAATCTTCTCCATAATCCTTCACTCACATACTCTTTCGCACAAATCCGTTACCTCTGCAACCGGAATAGGTGAGGAGATCGAGCGATCGGCCGCCGCCAGACTTGGGCTTCGCGTCTGTTGCGGACGCTGAGGTAGCAGAGGCAAACGGAGGCAAGACAACCCCGATCCGACGGTAACTCGCCCGGGCTTGAATCCCGGGGGCGATCTCGACCCCAAGGACACCGTCACCCAGCGTCGTACCCCTTTCTCCAACTTGAGAATTCCCCCAATCCGCTTCTCGCGCGAGAGAATACGGGAGAGCTGGAGCCATCAAATCTTGCCAGCAACAAAGAACGCGCGCACAGAGAGCTTATTGGCACGGGAGTTGCCCCCAAAATAGTTGAATTGCTCTATCCATTCTGCGTGTTGAAAAATTCAGCACGCAACTCACGGTCTTCAATGAAGAGCCCCATGCCTATCAGTAGTGGAAGAGTGCTGTTGGTTGCGGTCATGACCGTGGTCTCAATCCTGCCTGCTTCGCAGCTAATGGCTCAGTCAAGGGAGGAGTGTTTGGGGTGTCACAGTGACAATTCCGTGACGACTGAGAGAAATGGCAAAGCGGTATCGCTGTATGTAGATGTCTCGATCCTTGCCAGGTCCCCTCATCGGAGGCTCGTATGCGTTGCGTGTCACGCGGGATTCGATGCTGAAAACATTCCTCACAAGGAAAGAATCGAGCCGATCAAATGCACGACATGTCACAAAGATGCACCGCTGAAACACCTTTTTCATCCGGGAATCACTCGTGCGGGCGGTTCTAATGGCAAGCCCGAGGTTTCGTGTAAAGGATGCCACGGCAAGCATGACGTTGTTTCCCCCAAGGTTTCAGGCTCGAAATTCTCGCGAGAAAACCTCACTCAGTCATGCGGATCGTGTCATTCCGGAGTCAAGGAGACGTATGTGCGCTCCTCCCATGCAAAGGCGCTTAGTGATGGGATCATTGGTGCTCCGACCTGCATCTCATGCCATCTGAACCCGATCGCTCGCGTCACAGCCGGTGTTGACTCAACGCTGCTGAAAGTCGCACAGGAGAAGCTATGCTTGTCTTGCCATCTTGATGATCCCAATGTTCGGGAGAGAGTGTCGCCGACTGCCGGCTTTATCGCGGCGTATGAGGGCAGTGTCCACGGTGCATCCCTGCATGGTGGCAACGGGAAGGCAGCAAACTGCATAGACTGCCATGGCAGCCACGAGATGAAGAAGGGATCGGACCCGTCTTCGCGCGTCAACAAAGTCAATATTCCCGCCACGTGCGGCAACTGTCACGCACAAGTCGCCAGAGAGTTCAGCGTAAGCGTGCACGGCATGGCTATGCAGAAGGGGGTCTGGGATGCACCTGTCTGTACGGATTGCCACGGGGAACATGATATTCTGAAGCATACAGATCCCAGGGCCTCGGTCGCTGCCCGAAATGTTTCCGCTCAGGTATGCTCGCCGTGCCACAGTTCCTTGAAGCTGAGTCAGAAGTACGGCCTTGCCAGCGATCGCTTCAGGAGCTATGCAGATAGTTATCACGGACTCGCGGGGAGAGGCGGGTCAGTAGAGGTTGCCAACTGCGCAAGCTGCCATGGCGTGCATGACATCAAGCCGTCAAGCGATCCCACGTCGCGTATTCACAAGAGCAATCTGGCAAAGACCTGCGGCTCATGTCACCCCGGCGCCAACGAGAACTTCACCAAAGGCGCTGTTCATGTCATTGCCACGGAGAGTCAGGAAGAACTTCTGTATTTCGTTGCCACAGCGTACATCATTCTCATCGTTGTTGTTGTCGGCGGCATGTTTGCACACAACCTCCTTGATTTCGTCAAGAAGTCAAAGAAGCAGTTGCTGTATCGGCGTGGTCTCGCGGAGCGTCCACACGTGGCACACAGACTCCACCTGCGAATGTCCCTCAACGAACGAATCCAGCACGCCGCACTCCTGCTGAGTTTCGCCACTCTGGTCTTGACGGGTTTCGCGCTGAAGTTCCCTGATGCCTGGTGGGTGGTACCGATAAGGAATATCAGTCCGACCATGTTTGAACTTCGCGGCATTCTACACCGGGCCGCCGCCGTCGTGATGGTCGCTGTAAGTCTCTACCATCTTTACTATATTTTCATCGTTCCGCGGGGAAAGGAGCTGATTCGTGACCTCATTCCGCGAATCCAGGACATCTATGACGCGATCGGGGTGGTGAAGTACAACCTGGGATTCTCGAAGGTCAAACCACAGTTTGGCAGATTCAGCTATATTGAGAAGAGCGAGTACTGGGCACTGGTGTGGGGAACCGTTGTGATGAGCGTGACGGGAACAATCCTCTGGTTTGACAACACGTTCCTGGGATTGTTGACGAAGTTGTGGTGGGATGTCGCTCGGACGATTCATTACTACGAAGCATGGCTAGCCACGCTCGCTATCATCGTCTGGCACTTCTACTTTGTGATCTTCAACCCGGATATATATCCCCTGAATGTAGCATTCTGGAAAGGCACGTTGACTGAGGAGGAAATGGAGGAGGAACATCCGCAGGAGCTTGAAGAGATTCGCCGGCGTGAGATGCAGGAAGCTCTGATCGAGGCCCAGAGGGGCAGAGAAGTCCGCAAGCTGGAAGAGGTTGACAAATCGTGAAACCCGGATGCAACCATAGGCAGTGTCTGTGGTCGTGCGAAGAAGGAACGAATTTGCGCGAACGGAAGCCCGTCCGGCGAAGAATGTTCTGGTTGGGCTTGATGGCCGCAGGACTGACCGTGTCCCCCTCAATTGCACAGGAGAACGGCGACTGCTTGGGATGTCACAGCGACGAATCTCTGAGAGGGGAGCGAAAGGGCAAAATCATTTCGCTTCATGTCGACGAGAAGAGCCTCGACGCGTCTGTTCACGCATCCCTGACGTGCGTTTCATGCCATAGTGATTTGGAGGGAAAGGAGCTCCCGCACGAAGAGGAGCTTGCGGTGGTCAGATGCGGGATATGCCACGCCGAGGAGCAGCGGCTCGAAGCCAATTCGCTGCATGGGAAGGCCAGTGACCGGGGTGACCCACTAGCTCCCCAATGCAAAGACTGCCACGGGACACATGATATCCTACCCAGAACCAATCCTCAGTCAACGGTGGCCGCGCTGCAGGTACCCTTTCTTTGCGGCAGGTGCCACCGTGAGGGCGCCCCCGTCATGCTGCAGCGGACTATCCATGCAGACCACATCCTGGAGAATTTTTCTGAGAGCATTCACGGGGAGGGATTGCTGCGTAAAGGGCTCATTGTCGCCCCGAATTGTGCATCGTGCCACACTGCGCATAGCATTCTCCCGCATACTGATCCTGCTTCTTCGATTGCGCGGGGCAACATCGCGAAAACCTGTACGAAGTGCCACGCGCAGATTGAAGCGGTGCACCGGAAATTGATCAAAGGCGAGCTCTGGGAGAAGGAGGCTCATGTTCTCCCGGCTTGCGTTGACTGTCATCAGCCTCATAGGATTCGGAAGGTATTCTACACCCAAGGGATGGCTGATCAGGATTGCCTGCGGTGTCATGAGAAACCGGACGTGCGGGCCTCGACGGATGGGCGCTCACTTCGCGTCGAGCAAGTTCAACTCGCTTATTCGCGACACGCGAAAGTTTCCTGCAGCCAGTGCCATTCTGGGGTCAATGCCTCGCGCGTACGACCTTGCGAAACGATCAGAACGAAGGTTGACTGTGCTGCTTGCCACGCAGAAATCGGGCAGATGTACCAGCAGAGCATGCACGGGCGGCTGATCGTGAGCAAGGATCCCAATGCGCCGACTTGCGAAGAGTGTCATGGGACGCACGCTGTTATGGGGAAAACGGACCCTAAGTCGCCAACCTTCCCGACGAAAGTCCCCGTCCTCTGCGCCCGTTGTCATCGGGAAGGGCAGAAAGCGGCACTGCGGTACTCAGGTCCGCAGCACGAGATCGTCGAGCACTACGCGGAGAGCATCCACGGCAAGGGTCTCATGAAAAGTGGATTGACGGTCACGGCAATGTGCACCAACTGTCATACCGCTCACAACGTGCTTCCTCAGAGTGATTCACTTTCCAGTGTCAATCGGAGGAATGTGCCCTCGACGTGCGGTCACTGTCACCACGGCATCGAGGAACAGTTCGAAAGGAGCATACACGCTGTAAGGGCCGGCAAGACCGAAAAGGAATTGCCAGTCTGCAGCGACTGTCACACCGCGCACACGATCCGGCGGGCTGACGAGACTGGTTTCAAGCTTGAGATCATGACGCAGTGCGGAAGGTGTCACGAGACGATCGCAAGGACGTATTTCGACACATATCATGGGAAAGTCTCGCAACTTGGTTACACAAAGACCGCAAAGTGTTATGATTGCCACGGAGCTCACGACATACTGCCGGTTTCGGATCCTCAGTCACACCTGAGTCGCGACAATGTTGTCGCAACGTGTCAGAAGTGTCATCCCGGCGCATCTCGTCGGTTTGCGGGATACCTGACGCACGCGACACATCACGATCCTGAGAAATACCCGTTCCTGTTCTGGACATTCTGGGGGATGACGTCGCTTCTCATCGGAACATTCGTGTTCGGCGGCATCCACACTCTGTTGTGGCTCCCACGTGCCCTACAGATGCGCCGCGAAATGCGTAAGAAGTCATTACCATCAAGTAATTCAGGCCATGGAGACATCCGTTCAGCTCGAACAAACGGGACCGAGGAGCAAGGATCACGGTAGAGACCTTGCGATAGAAGGCGGAAAGCAGTTTCAGCGCTTCAAGCGCCTCAATCGCGTACTGCATATTATCATGATCATAAGCTTCATGAGCCTTGCGCTGACCGGAATGACCCTGAAGTTTTCGTACACAGGATGGGCTGTCTTCCTGTCTCGTCTCTTCGGCGGTTTCGAATCGGCCGGGTACATCCATCGGGTCGCAGCCGTCTTCATGATCGGGATTTTCATCGTGCATATCGTTGACCTGGTGCGGATGAAGCGCCAATTGTACGGCACGTGGCGCGCGTTATTGTTCGGGCCGGATTCGATGCTCTTCAACAAGAAGGACCTGCACGATTTGGTCGGGAACATCAAATGGTTCCTCGGTAAGGGCCCCCGACCTCAATACGGTCGGTGGACGTACTGGGAGAAATTCGACTATTTTGCGGTGTTCTGGGGGATCGCCATTATCGGCTCAACGGGATTGATGCTCTGGTTTCCGGAGTTCTTCACCCAGTTGATTCCTGGATGGTTCATCAATGTAGCGACGATCATCCACAGCGATGAGGCGTTGCTCGCCGTAGGCTTCATTTTCACGGTCCATTTCTTCAATACGCATCTGCGTCCCGAGAAATTTCCGATGGATATCGTGATTTTCACGGGTCAGATGTCTCTCGAGGAGCTGAAGCGTGACAAGCCTGCGGAACACGACGCGTTGGTGAAGTCTGGACGATTGGAAGAAAATCTTCTCGATCCGTATCCACCCATCGTGATACGGGCGGTGAGGATCTTTGGCTGGTGTGCCCTGGCGCTAGGATTCAGCATCGTCATTTGGATAATCTATGCAATGCTGTTTGCCTATAGATAGTCCTTTTCAGAATATTTATATTTCACAGATTCACGAGCAAGCGTTGCCCACCCGATTGCACGGGGATATGTCCCACCAAGAAGAAGCTCGGACGGCTGACCTATGAGGCGGTTTTTCCCGGAATCGTTCTACAACATACTCACGCTCATTGGTGCAGCGATCGCAACGGTGAGCTTTGGTCTCATCCTGTTCCTGATGGTTCTGGACTTGGTCGCAGATCAACAGAAGCCCTACATGGGCATCATTGCGTTCGTGATTCTGCCTTCCGTTCTTATTCTCGGTGTTCTGCTGATTGTCGTTGGAATCCTGAGAGAGCACCGGCAGGATCGAGCGGGCAAGCCGCATGGGTTGCGTCTTCCACAAATTGATCTGAATAATCCACACCACCGGGCAGCCTCTACGTTTTTTTTGGTCGGTGCGGTTCTCCTGCTAGCCTTCTCCGCGTTTGGGAGCTTCAAAGCATATGAGTACACGGACTCAGACGAGTTCTGCGGCACCCTGTGTCACGGTGTCATGGATCCAGAGTACACAGCCTATCAGTTCTCGCCGCACGCCCGCGTCGGCTGCGTTCAATGTCACATCGGTCCGGGGGCGGGATGGTTTGTTCGTTCCAAGCTTTCCGGCGCCTATCAGGTGTATGCGACGGTGTTCAACAAATATCCTCGCCCTATTCCTACGCCCATTGAAAACCTCCGTCCGGCACAAGAGACCTGCGAACAATGCCACTGGCCGAAACATTTCTTCAGCGAGAAGCTCCGCAGGCATACGTACTACTTATCGGACGAGGAGAACACTCACTGGATGCTTGAGCTTCTGATGAAGATCGGTGGAGGAAATATTGAGGCAGGTCCTACGTCGGGTATTCATTGGCATATGAACATTGCCAACGAGGTAACGCACGTTCCCGCAGATTCCGCGAGGCAGATTATCCCGTGGATCCGTACGCGCACTGCTGAGGGGAAGAAGGTCATCTATCGCAGCACGGAGATCCCACTGAGCGATGAGAAATTGAAGGACTATCAGATGCGGCGAATGGATTGTATCGACTGTCATAATCGTCCCACACACATCTACCATCCTCCAGCGCGCTCAGTCAATCACGTAATGTCCTTGGGCTGGATTGATACCGGTCTCCCGAGTGTGAAGGGTATCGCCGTCCAGGCGCTGGAAGCTCAGTATAGCTCGAAGCAAGCGGCACTCGATAGCATCCGTAGCATAATCCAAAATTTCTACACGACGAATCATCCGGAGGTTGCCGTCAAGAAGAAAGCACAAATCGAACAGACGGTCACCGAGGTTCAAAAGATCTACAGCCGCAATTACTTCCCGGAGATGATCGTGAGTTGGAAGAAGTTCACGGATAACATTGGTCATCTGTACTATCCTGGCTGCTTTCGATGTCATGACGGTAAACATGTCTCCGACGATGGGAAAGTCTTGTCCAGGGACTGTAACGTGTGCCACACGATCCTCGCGCAGCAGTTCGAGAAGGACAAGCTGCGCCTGTCGCTTGGCGGCATTGACTATCACCATCCGGTCGACATCGGTGACGCCTGGAAAGAGATGAATTGCAGCGATTGTCATAACGGTCAATAGGGGCTGACGTTGAGCGAATTCTCAACCGACCGAGTTCAGCAGAGCAAGCGAGACTTCCTGAGGTATCTTCTCGGAGGAGGTGTGATCGCGTGGTTGGCGGCCGTTGTGTATCCTATTCTGGCGTACCTTGCCCCGCCGAAACAAGGTGAGGTCGAGGTGAAAAGTGTGAAGGCGGGGAAGGTCAAGGACATCGAAAAGGACAGCGGTACCATCGTCCGCTTTGGGAACAAGCCGGTGATTCTCATCCGGAGGGCTGATGGGGAATTTGCTGCATTCTCCGCGACCTGTACGCATCTCGATTGTACGGTCCAGTACCGGAAGGACTTGGGAGTCATCTGGTGCGCGTGCCACAATGGGAAATATGATCTGACCGGCCGCAATATCGATGGACCGCCTCCGCGACCTCTGGATGCATTCCGCGTCGTTGTCCAGGGCGACGACGTTTTGATTTCCAGAAAGGCCTGAGAAGGATGTGGAAGAGACTTTACGACTGGATAGACCAACGCGTTCAGCTTGGTGGATTGATGGAGTTCATGGGGAAGAAGTACGTCCCGATCCATGCCCACTCGGTTTGGTACTATTTCGGCGGCGTCTCACTATTTCTGTTCATCATTCAGGTCGTAACCGGCATTCTTCTCTTGCTGTATTACAAGGGGAGCGAAGAGCTGGCGTTCGAAAGCATTCAGTTCATTATGTCGAAGGTGAAGTTCGGGTGGCTGATCCGATCGATTCATAGCTGGACGGCAAATCTGTTCATCCTCACGTCGATGATTCACATGTTCAGTGTCTATTTCGCGCGGGCGTACCGCAAGCCACGGGAAATTACATGGGTAACGGGAATGCTGATGTTTTTCCTTGCGCTTGCGTTCGGCTTCAGCGGCTATCTCCTACCTTGGAACGAGCTTGCGTTTTTCGCTACGAAAGTCGGGACCGACATTCCAGGCGTGATCCCGGTGATCGGCAAGCCGATCATGGTCTTTCTGCGAGGCGGCGAGGACGTAACGGGGGCAACGCTTTCGCGCTTCTTTGGATTCCATGTAGCGGTTTTTCCGGCGATCTTCACTGTTATCCTCGGGATACATCTTCTGCTCGTGCAACGGCAAGGGATGAGCGAGCCCATGAATGCCGAAGCGAATCCGCATACGGAAAAGAAGACGATGCCGTTCTTCCCGAATTTTCTGCTGCGGGATCTCTTGCTGTGGCTGATCGTGCTGAACCTCCTGGCTGTTCTGGCCGTCTTCTTCCCTTGGGAGCTCGGCCAGAAAGCGGATCCGTTTGCGCCTGCGCCTGCCGGTATCAAACCCGAGTGGTACTTTCTTTTCATGTTCCAGACATTGAAGTACATTCCCGGAAAGGTTCTCTTTCTCGACGGCGAGATTCTCGGGGTTCTTCTGTTTGGATTTGCCGGTTTGCTCTGGACGCTGGTGCCGTTCTGGGATCGGAAGAGCAATCGCGGGGAGCGGAATCGTTTTGTTACATACCTAGGATTGTTTGCAGTCATCTATATCATGATTCTCACGATTATCGGATGGGTCGCATGACGCGGGTTGCAGGCCTTCTCGTCGTATGTACGCTGATGTTGACTGCTGCACCCAAGACGTGGGCGGACGACAAGTGCTTTTCTTGTCATCAATCTCTGGGGGATAGGGCCTCAGAGCTCTTCCCACGCGATGTGCACCGTCTGAAAGGGATCACGTGCGCAGGATGTCACGGCGGGAATGCCGGGATCGAGGATATGGAACAGGCGATGAGCAAGGCAGCCGGATTCCTTGGTGTGCCGAAAGGGGACGAGATTTCCAGAGCTTGCGCAAAATGCCATTCGAGCGCCGAGCGCATGAAGCAATACGGATCTTCTCTAGCGACTGGCCAACTCGAGCAGTTGCAGGCAAGCGTGCATGGCAATCTGGCGGCGAGCGGCAAGGAGCATATCGCCCAATGCAGCACATGTCATAATGCCCACGGTATAGCCTCGGTGAAGAGCGCCTGGTCGCCGGTGCATCCATCACAGCTTGTCAAGACATGCACGAGATGCCACGCGAATGCCACGCTTATGAGAACCTACAATCCATCTCTGCCGGTGGACCAGCTCGAGAAGTACCGCACTAGTGTCCATGGGATCAGACATTCCAGAGGGGACGCCAAGGTAGCGGAGTGTGCCAGCTGTCACGGAAGCCACGACATTCGCACTGCCAAAGACGTGAAATCGACGGTCTACCCCACGAACCTCCCGGCAACGTGCGCAGCGTGCCACAGTCGAGCAGACTACATGAAAGAATACAGAATTCCGGTCGACCAGTTCGAAAAATTCTCGAAAAGCGTCCACGGCGTTGCTCTGCTGCAGAAACACGATCTTGCAGCGCCCGCGTGCAATGACTGTCATGGCAATCATGGAGCGGCGCCCCCTGGAATAGCCTCGGTTTCGAACGTTTGCGGAACATGTCATGCCCTCAATGCAGACCTGTTCTCAGCGAGTCCGCATAAGAAGGCGTTTGATGAGCGAAAGCTGCCGGAGTGTGAAACCTGTCACGGGAACCACGAGATCATTGTCGCGACGAACAAGCTTCTTGGTGTTGCCTCCGATGCCGTTTGCAGCAGATGTCATAGCGAGACACAGAATGTCAAGGGCTATGTCGTAGCAAGATCGATGCGCGCATTGATCGATAGTCTCGAGCAGGGGGAGCGGCAGGCCGTTACCCTTGTCGAAGGGGCGGAACAAAAGGGGATGGAGATTTCCGAAGCGAAGTTCAAGCTTCGAGATGCACGGCAGGCCCGGCTGGAAGCGAGGACGATGATTCATTCGTTCAGCAGTGAGAGATTCGAGGAGGTCGTGGGCAAGGGTCTCAACGTCGCTTCCGCAGTCAGCGTGGAAGCTCATGAAGCCCTCGATGAATATGTCTTTCGGAGAATCGGATTGGGCGTCGCAACGCTTGTCATTACAGTTCTCGTGATTTCCTTGTATCTCTTCATCCGTCGTCTTGAGCGAAGATCATAACCGGGAGTGCATTTTGCTCTTAACCACAACTGACATCCCTAGAGGAGGATACCTGTGAGGAAGATCCGCATCTTGATTCCTGTTATCGTGCTGCTGGTGATTGTCGGGATCACCGTGCAAGCACAGAATAAGTACATCGGTGTGAAGCAGTGCTCGATGTGCCACAAGACAGAGAAGCAGGGGAAGCAGTTTGACATCTGGCAGAAGAGTGCACACGCGAACGCATACAAGACCTTGGCGACTGACAAGTCCAAGGAGATCGCTAAAGCCAAGGGTATCACCAAAGCAGCATCCGAAGCAGTTGAGTGCCTCGAGTGCCATGCCACACCGGTGGACGCGAAGCTCGCCGACAAGGGCTATGATATGAAGGAGGGTGTTCAGTGTGAGACCTGCCATGGAGCAGGCTCGGCGTTCAAGACCATGAACGTCATGAAGGACAAAGCAAAGGCGGTCGCTGCAGGGCTCCGAGAATTCAAAGACAACGCCGCTATTGAGGCCTACTGCAAAACGTGCCACAATGACAAGAGCCCGACGTACAAAGGTTTCAAATTCGACGAAATGTGGGGAAAGATCAAACACCCCGTGCCAAAGGCCGGCTAGCGGGTTTTGAAGAGCCGAGTGAATATCCCCGAGATTACGTAACGATGCGGTGCTGACTCGAAGAGAAGCGCCGTTTCCTGTGGTCTTCAAACTCCTGGGTGGTACGATGAACAGGAGGATGGTCTATAGATCTTTTGAGGTGTGGCTATTTGTCCTCGGTGCTGCCGGCATTAACGCTCTCTTTCGTACTCTGTTTCTTGTTCCGAGGATGGGTGAGCATACCGCACATGTCGTCAGCATGATGATGCTGATCATCGTCGTGCTCATGTTCTCCTCAATCCTCGTCAACAGGTTCCTGAAGGGGTATGAGAACCTTGATCTGTTCCTGATTGGGCTCCTTTGGGTCGGACTTACGGTGTGCTTTGATTTCCTTTTCGGTCACTACGTCATGAAACACTCTTGGGCGAGCCTGCTCAACGACTACAACGTGCTGGCGGGAAGAATCTGGATCGCGGTTCTGACGGCGGAGCTGGTCGGCCCATGGTTCATGGCATCCGACAGGAAGTAGTGACGAGGGCTCGGATTTCTGGAGCGTCGATGCCGAAAGCTGCTGGGTCCGTTGGGCCATCTTGAGGCTCGTTGAGAGCCGCCCACGTCTCAGGGGGAAGTCTAGGGAGCAATCTCCGTGACGAATGGATCCTGATTGGCATTTCCAGGAGATGGGGGCAAGCATTCTGTCGTACAGCGAGTATTTGCTTCGGCGTGATCACTCACCATTCACTGAGATTCTTATGAAAACAACATCTGGAGCATTCGTTCTCCTTTCTCTCGTCTCTTGTTCGCTGTTTGCTCAGCGTCTTCAAGTACGCTTGGTATCGTCGGCGTATGCCTGGGAGCGCCAGGATACCATCGGGGTTTCATCGCGGCACCTCTTCGGGTATCAGACGGTACAACTCTCACTCGCGGGCAAGGACGTCGCCTTCTATTCCTATGTCCAAGGATTCAACGATTTCACCGGTCCCGTGAAGAACGATCCGCTGGTTCGTCTCTACAATTTTTACCTGAGGTGGTCGAACATCGCGAACGTCGCCGATCTGAGTGTAGGTCGACAGGCTGTGTACGCCGGGGCCGGGAACGGAACGTTGGATGGTGGGATCGCAACGATCAAGCTGTTTGACACGCGCTTGAAGATGGTGGGCTACTATGGTCTTCTTCCCGCTCCCCGACAAAAGGCCGAGCTGATCGGGGACAAGAAAAACAATTTCATGACAGGCGCACAGCTTACGGTTTCTCCGGTCGAGTTCGCCCAGTTCTCTATGAGCTATATGAAGAAGAACATCAAGCCAGAGACCTACGTCGGTCTGCGTCGCGATTCTCTCTTCAATCCGTATCCGGTCGAAATCAAGCCGAGCGCGACGGCAGAAGAGTACCTCAGTGGCGACGCGAGTCTTGACTACGGAGGTTGGGTTACTGGCTACGCGCGCTACGATTACGATGTTCTTTTGGAAAAGATGTCTCGCGTTCAACTCTTCGCACGGGTGAAGCCTTTCGAGTCCTTCGCGATCAAAGCTTTGCAGCCCCTGGGATTGACCGCTGAATATGTTCAGCGCGAGCCACGGCTGCAGTTCAATTCCATTTTTACTGCATTTGCCTACAATACACTGAAGGAGTACGAGGTTGGAGGAGAGTACGCCATCACCCCTGTGTGGCAGGTGTTCGCCAAGTACGGGTCGGTATCGTACGGGGATGAGGATTCGAAAAGGGTAACCGTAGGGGTGAATGGAAGTCACGTTTCCGCAAGCTTGACCCGTAACGTCGGGCACGCGGGTGAACTCAGCGCTGCCTCGGCTAGTTTCGGCTATCCGGTGTTCGAAAAGAAGCTGATGGCGACACTGATGGCGAGCTATGCGCAATACAGGCTCAGCGAGAGCTCATCGAAGCTCACTGATGCGCTGAGCGTCGGTCTCGGATTGGTGTTCCGTCCGATCCCCGTTCTTTCTCTGGATGCGCAGGGCCAGTGGATTCAGAACAAGATCTATAAGAACGACATGCGGCTGTTTGTTCGAGCGAGCTATCTGTTCAGTCAACAACTTGGACTCTTCTGAGAGGGCTATGACCATGAGCAAGCCTTCGTATAGGCTATCTGTACATCATTTCTACCTGCTGTTTGCGATCGGCGTGGGATTGGCGCTCGGCTTCACAGTGATGAGCACTTCCCGGGAGGCCTTCTCACCACAGCAAGATATCAAGACCGTCAAGTTCTCCCATCGATTCCACGTGAAGGAGAGTGGTATTGCTTGTGCCGACTGCCATGCGGAAGCAGCCTCCAGCAAGCTCTCGTCCGACAATCTTTTGTCCAAGCACGAGAACTGTCAGAGCTGCCACGAAGAACAGCTCAGCTCCAACTGCAGGTACTGCCATGTGAGCGACGATCAAACTGCCTATCGAGCTACCGAGCTCCCGGAGCGCAACCTCCTGTTCGCTCACGAGTTCCACATCGGAGATCAGAAGCTCGAGTGTGAGACGTGCCATACGGGTGTCGAGCAGGCAGAGATTGGCGTTTCGATGTCTCTTCCGGATATGGCAACGTGTTACCGTTGCCATAATGACGTGCAGGCCTCCAATGCCTGCGAGACGTGTCACACAGACCTCACGGCTTTGCGGCCCAAAGGACACGATCGGACGGATTTTGTGCGGGAACACAAGTTCACTGCGCGAGTTTCCACCTCATCATGCGCCTCGTGCCATACCCAGGAGTCCTGCATCGATTGCCACAATGGTGCGGATCTGGTGAAGGTCGATGTCCCGGGAAGGGATCTAGCCTCTCCGCGGACTCCTCGGCTCACAGCAAATGATCGCGGCCAGAGCATGCGGCTGGCAAAGGTACACGACCCAAACTTCCGGTTTACCCACGCCATCGCAGCTGCAGGCAAGACGTCTGAGTGCCAGACCTGCCATAACCAACAGACGTTCTGTGCGACATGCCACGCTGCAGGAGGGAATGTCAACCAACTTGGTTTCAAGCCGGCGACACATCTGAAGGCGGGTTTTGTTACGATCGGTGTTGGCACAGGTGGAGGATTACATGCGACGTTCGCCAAGCGTGATATCGAGATGTGCGCTTCGTGTCACGACACGCAAGGAGCAGATCCAGTCTGCATTACCTGTCACATGGATGCTGATGGCATAAAAGGGAATGATCCGAAAACGCACGCACGGGGTTTCATGTCGAGCGAGAAGGGGCTGTGGCACAGCGATCCTGGTTCACCATGTTTCTCGTGCCATACAGACGCCAATGCCCGCACCGATGGTATCCCCGGTCAGCGCTTCTGCGGTTACTGTCACAAGTAGACGGAAAACGACTATGAAGAACTCACAGCTTGCTCACAGTTTCGTTGCGTCCCTGGTTCTGCTTGCCGCTTCCCTTGGCGGATGCAGTGATCTCAAAGACGCTTTACCGGAGGCTTCGACGGCATCGCTGAGCGTGCACCCGGATGGATGGATCATACCTGCCTCCGCGAACTTCCATGGCAAGTCGATCCGTGAAAATAACTGGGATATGCGCGATTGCCAACCGTGTCACGGGAAGCTATTCGACGGGGGAATCTCGAAGACTTCATGTCGCACATGTCACACCAAGCCCGGCGGACCAGAGAACTGCACCACGTGCCATGGAGGTGTGAACAATGCGCCGCCGCCGGACCTCAGTAACAGGACAGATCGAGCGGTGAAAAGCGTGGGCGCTCACCAGACCCATGTCTCGGGGACCTCATTCGCTGCGGCGGTTTCATGCGCAGAATGTCACTCCGTCCCGGCGACAGTCTACGATCCAGGTCACGTGGATTCCGGCAGCCCTGCTGAAGTGGTGTTCAATGCCGGTTTGAGCACGATGAGAACCGGCGTCGTTCCCGGCGGACCAAGGGTTACTCCTCAACCGTCGTATGATCCTGCTTCCGCGAAATGTTCCAACACCTACTGCCACGGAGCCTTCGTGAATGGAAATGGGGACTTCGCTCCGGTGTGGAATGACCCCAGCGGGACGCAGATGGCCTGCGGCACGTGTCATGGTGATGTCACGAAAACGTCCGCGGCCGAGCGAGCCTTGCCGAAAACCCGAGCGCAGGGGGGTACACATCCGAACTTCACAGCGTGCTACATCTGTCACGCCGAAGTTGTAGACGCGAACGTGAAGATCATCAATCCGTCAAAGCACATCAATGGCAAGCTGAATGTGGCCGGTGAAGAGAGGAGCTTCTAGCCCGGCGGATTCGCATAATTGGCAATCTTCCCGAAGCTGTTTTCAAGATTGGGAAAATGCAGCAATCGACGCTGGAAGCGGTGAAAGATAATAGTGATTTTGAGTATGATTTCCAGCCCGACAGACTCTCGTTATCTTTCTCAAGATTGGCACGACCCTTGTCCCTGCTGAACCTGCACGCGACTCGGGAATAGACGGACGGAAGAGACTGGAATCGCAAGTCAGATGAACGTTAGCAAGGAGAGGAATCCGATGAAGAGTATCACAACGCTTCCGGTGGCTGTATCGTTGTTGTCAGTTGCATTGTTGGTTGGCTGTGAAGGACCCCAGGGACCCCCGGGGGAGACGACTGTTGTGAGTCTGGAGGGATTTGCGGCTGACATCAAATGCGGGGACTGCCACAATCCGGACGTTGACTCAACGTATTACGTTTGGGCCAAGAAGTACCAGTGGGAGCTCTCGAAGCACTACTTCGGTGGGGACTTTGAGAGGAACAACTCCTCGTGCGCAGGTTGCCACACAACGGAGGGTTTCGTCGAGCGAATGCAAGGAAAGAGCGTGACGAACCATGTTGATGCTTCGCCGCCAGGATGTTTTGCCTGCCACTCTCCTCACTCCCGCGGGGATTTCTCTCTTCGTACAAAGGCCCCCGTGGTTTTGACGTCCGCGATCACGGGAGTACCGGATCAAACCTTTGCC
>Ga0194111_10002068_pt1 | contig 24412 bp, 19 predicted proteins | sample TA2KigC300mmetaG_FD_146194 | JGI IMG/M metagenome (GOLD analysis project Ga0194111, IMG submission 146194) | Freshwater microbial communities from Lake Tanganyika, Tanzania - TA2015033 Kigoma Deep Cast 300m | ecosystem: Environmental > Aquatic > Freshwater > Lake | place: Tanzania: Lake... | reverse complement strand
CGCTCTCCGTGCCCACCGCAATCGAGCAGATCACGACATCCGCGCCCTCCAGCGCCCGCCGCCGATCCGTCGTCCCCTCCACCTGCGTCGGGTACCCGAGCCGCTTCGCCACCTCCTGCGCATACCCGACAATCGCCGCGAGCTTCTCCTCGTCGATGTCCACCATCCGAATCGTGGACTCCCGAAGCTCCGGCTGCGCGATGATGTCGTTGTACAACCGCCGGGTGAACGTGATCGAGCCAGCGCCGATCATGGTGATGGTGGGCATAATCTTGGTCTTCATGAGGCGAGTCGCACACGAAGGTCAGCCGAGCAGATCGATGAACTCCTGTGGGGTGAGCCCGGCCTGCCGAAGGATGCCCCGAAGGGTGCCCACGGGCACCTCGCGGGCGCCGTAGTCGGGCACGACGGCTACGTGGCCGGTGGCCGGGTTCGTCATGATCAGGTGACTGCCACGCTGGCGGGTCAGATGGAAGCCCGTCTGTTCGAGCGCGCGGCGTATCTCCCGGGCAGGTAGGCGCGGCAGCTTAGGCAACCGCGGCCTCCTCCCGGACCGAGACCCGGTACACAGACGCTTCGGGGGAAGCCCCCAAGCTCACGGCGACGCTATCCACGTCCGGCGGGGCGTCTTTGCCGAGGGTCGCGAGGCCTTCCAGGTAGGCGAGGATTGCCTCCTGCGCGCGTTCGAGGACCTGGGGAAGAGTGTCTCCGTATGTGGAGCAGTCCTCAAGGGCCGGGACGGTGACGACGTAGCACCCGTCCTCGGGGTCGCGGGTGACGACGACGGTGTAGGTCCTCTCCATCGGCTCGCCCTCACTTTCCGGTCCGTTCCAGGCAGAGCATAGCGCATCGGCTGAGGTCGATCAAGTCTCATTCCACCACACATCCAGATGCCTCTCCCCGTCATACGGTTCACCCTCGCCACCGACCTCGATGGCGGCACAGCAGGTCTGCCTCAGGTCGGGCGCGAAGTCTGTCACCTACCGTTCATCAATTGCCCAAGGGTGACTGCCTCAGCCTCCCTCGCTCTGGGTCGGTCCAGGCATCGCGATTGAGGCTTGGCGCTTCCATCGCTCCGGCTTGAAGGTCCAGAACTGCAGCTTCGTCAGTGGGTCGGCAAGGGGGTTCTCACGAACGCTCCGGGGCAGCACGTCAACTGCGTGGAGCGACACCAGCGCAGGCGTCCCCGTGTCGGCGATCGCGGAAACTGTCTGCGCCATTGCGAAGAGGAATTCGGCCGGGTTGAGTTTCAACGTGCCAACGCTCACCTGCGACGGAATGCGGTCCGTCATCTCCGCGCACACCTCTTCGGCGGCGCCAACGACCTCCTGTCCCCTCACTTGCGGCAGAACCATGGCCGCCGTGATAGAAGGCAGGCCGCTGATGTGCGCCTCAGTCGGTCCCAGCACGTCTTCTGTCTTGACCGATTCGGGCAATTCTCCCAACTCGGCGAAGGCTCGCAGCGACTGCGCGAAGGCCTGGAAGGCATCGGCGAGAGACAGGTAATCGCCGCCCAAGTCAACGTAGTCGGGCGGCGCGACAGGAGACGCGGCGATTGCCCCGGCGGCCTTCAGCAGACCGTCGCGCGAGACGATCTTGGTCTGATCGTCGGCGATCATCTCTAGGATATCTTCGTGCGTCACCACCCTCAGGTGCGGGTGTTTCGCTGCCCAGCGGACAAGGTTTGCGTAGGCCTCTCCTAGCTGCCGGAGTTGGACCGGCGGGCCCCTCAGGAAGTCGTGGTCGTGAATGAGCACAGCTACGGACTGCACTTCGCCGCCGAATTGCCGGGCCTCGCCTGGCGTTCGGCCCGGATCCGCCGTCCGCTGTTCGGTTTGCGTGATATAGCCTTCAATGAGACGGCTTAGGTCCAACTGCCCCGTCGCGGCTGCGCGCAGCATCTCAGGACCGATGGAAACAGTATCGGGCATCCCCTTCATGCCGATGAGCCAACCGGCCTCGGTGGCGGCGCCGGTGTTGCCTTTCAACCCCACCATGGCGCGGCAGCCAAACTGCTTTGTGACGTAGAGAATCGAAGCCTCGAAGAACCGCCCCGTCGCCTGGATACGGTTGTCAAACATCTGCTGCATCTGCTTGAGCCCGCCGGCTTTTGTCCGGTCCAACTCGCCGGTTTGGGGGTCAAGGGCGTACGATTCGTAATCCAGGATTGCCTGGACGTCGTCCTCCCACTTCTCGCCCCTCACGCGATGGATCGGCTGTGGGTTGGGCGGGCGATTGGCGCCGTGATGCGCTATCGGCATCGCAGCTTCGTTGAGTAGCTGAACGAACTCCGGGTCCAGTCGTTGCACCTGCTCCGCCGCCAGTCCGGTGAACCAGTAGCTGGCTTTCATGCCTGCCTGCTTGAACAGGTCCAGGTGCCATCGCAACATGCGGCAGTTGCGCCGCGCCTCGGCCTCGTCGGCGAAGTAGTTGACATTCATCCGGAACTGGATGGGCACGCGGCCGTCGCCTTCGGCCCCTGGCTTCGACTTGACGCCTTCCAGGATGATGGGCTCCTCGGAGACGGTCAAGTTCTTGGTGTCTACCACCGCTTCGTTGCCACTCCTGCCCTCCACCTGACGTGCGTCGCCGCCTATGATGTCTGACACATCAACGACGACCTCGCCCTTATTGCTCCAAAGAAGGTACAGGTCCCTCACTGGTCCGCTAGAGACCGTCCCGCTCTCGCACAGCTCCCAGTTCCGACCGTCCGCCTTGGCCATGCGGCAAACGTGAACGCCTCGGTCCATGAATGCCGCGATCTCTTCGTTGTAGTGGGCATACATCAGCTCCCACGCCAGTCCTTTCAGTTCGTACGGATACAACTTCCAATCTCTCACCTGCACAGGGTAGTTGAAGGACGACTGCCCCGGATGCGCCGCCTCCCACGCCAAGAACGCCTCTCGGACCTCGTCGGTGTTGGAGTACCGGGTGATGAGGCTTCCGTCCGGGAGCGTCCTGGCGACGTAGTTCGCGTTGAGCCATTCCACGAACTCCATAAGTGGACCGCGCAGCTTGCGCCGCCTACCCGCAGCATCATCGGGGAAGAGGTCGTTGGTATGCTCGTGCCACCCAAAGACCCAGACTTTCTGGGCAGCGCGCTGCGGGTCTCGCATCGCCGACAAGCGCCACTCAAGGTAGACCTGCAGAAATTTGCGTTTCATGGCGGGGACGCTAATGTCCTGCCAGATCATGCTCCGCATCCCCCGTGTGTATTCCTCGGGCACTCCCGAGGGCAACGGCGCATGCTCACCGATCGTTCCCAGAACGGGGGCCTGCGGGATGGTGAGCCAACCGCTGGTCAAGTCTTCCGCCAACGGCCATCCCAGCGCCGGGCGCCAGGGGTTGTACACGTCGTGGTCAAAGAAGAGGTTCATCGCCTCATTGCGCCCGCCTGTCTGCACGTCAAAGCCCATCTGCGCCGCCAGCCGCTGGTCAACCAGATGCCCGGTAATGGTATGGTTCGCCCTGCGAATTGCGCTGGGATCGGCGCTCCCGATTATCCGACCGATGAGTCTGTCCACCTCGGCGATGTGGTCATGGGTGACCCGCTGAGCTGCTTGCGGAGACGGCTGCGCCTCGTACCAAAGATGGTGGCCTGCCTTGTAGTTCCGATGGAAGTGGGTTCCGAAGGAGTGGATGCCTTTCGCGTAGAGCTGTTGCAGAAGCTTCAGGCCTGCCTCGTCTTCCAGATACCACTCCGCATGGTCGCCTGCGAGCTCCAGCATGAGTCGAGGCACAAACTCCTTCCCCTTCTCCTGCTCCAACTGCGCCAGGTAATCCGCGAGCCACGCCAGGTTGTCGCGCTCCGCTTGGTAGCCCTGCCAAAGCACCTGCCCGCCCGGAGCAGGAAGTGGGTCAAAGTGGATGACGAAGGTGATGTGGATGGGATTCTCACGCGGAGCAGGTGCCGGCGTCTCCTGCGCGTTCGCTACGCCCAGGGCGCCCAGTAGCAGCACAATCGTGGCACGCATCGGGATGGCTCGGGTCACACACAGGTCGGCCACCTCAGGTCACATCCCTTCGGCTTTCCACAGTACACGGTGGGGCACCGTCCGCGTCCTTAGTGCTCCGGCTCATGAGTTTGGTTACGCATGTCCTGGTAGGGGTGAACACGCGGGCCCGATCAGAACTCAAGCGCCGCTCAACCCTCATTCCACCACACGTCGATATGCCGCTCCGGGTTGTAGGGTTTGCCGACGATGTCGGGCTTGCCGTCGGCGTTGAGGTCGGCGACCTTGGCTTCGTGGGTGGGGATGCCGTGCCAGATGACGGTCTCCTCGAAGCGGCCGTCGCCGAGGTTGCGGAAGATGAAGCCGCGAGGGTTGGGGTTCCGGCCGAGACCCATCTCGGCGACGAAGAGGTCGGGCTGGCCGTCGAGATCGAAGTCGGCGATGGCGAGGCTGTGAGGGTGGAAGAGGTCGGTTTTCAGAAGCCGAGGCTCGTACAGCGGCGATGAGCAAATGGCGAGGCGGGCGGGGTTGCTCTCGCCCTCGGCGAGGACGATGTCGAGCTGGCCGTCGCCCGTGAGGTGGGCGGCGGCGACACGGGTCTGCACGAAGTCCGGCGCGAAGTGCTTCACATGCCAGTCGCCGCCGGGGCAGTTGCTCAGCTTGTAGATGCTCGGCCCGGCGAGCAGCTCGTTGCGGCCGTCGCCGTCCACATCGCAGATGACGAGGCCCTCGGTGTCTTCGATCCCCTCGGCGATGAGATGGAAGCACTCCTGCGGCCAGGGCTCGACGGTGGGATCGTCGGGGAGGTCGTAGTAGGCGAGCACGCGGCTATTCTGGGAGACGAAAACGAGTTCGGGCTCCCCGTCGCAGTCGATGTCGCCGATGGCCTGGTCGTGGTACTTCTCGAACCGGTTCTCGATGAGGCGCTTCGTCCAGAGGTCACGCGGGTCGGGCGGGCACTCGAACCAGTACAGCTCCTTGTGGCCCCACTGCTGCCCGGCGATGATGTCGGGCCGGCCATCGCGGTTCACGTCAAAGACCACGCCGCCCGCCTCGAGGTCCGGCGCAGTCGCCATGAAGTGCCGCTGCCAGCCGGGGTTCTCGTACCACATGAGGTTGTAGTCGCCGCGCTTCGACCCGATGATGACGTCTGGCAGGCCGTTGCCCGTCAGGTCTGCCAGCAACACGATGTCGTGCTCGGAGCCCGGTGGGTCGGAATCGATGACCTCGTGGCGGAAGCGCAGGGGCATGTCGTCGCCTCCTTGCCGTTCCCCCTCCCCACCGATGTTGCCGTTCCCCCTCTCCGGCACGGAGAGGGGGCAGGGGGTGAGGCACCCCTTCAGCAGGACCCTTCGCCTCTCCTCCCGAACCTGTCGTCATGCTCGCTCAAGCCCTGACCGTTGTTACCATCGCCGGCGACGACTTCCTCGTCAACGGGAAGCCCACGTACGAGGGGCGGATATGGGAGGGCCGTCGCGTCGAAGGCCTGCTGATGAACTCACGGATGGTGCAGGGGATCTTCGATGACGAGAACCCCGAGACGCGCCCTCTGTGGGCCTACCCCGACACGGGCGAGTGGGACCCGGAGCGCAACACGCGGGAGTTCATCGCCGCGATGCCCGCCTGGCGCGAGCACGGGCTGCTGTCGTTCACCATCGACCTGCAGGGCGGCGGACACATCTACAGCAAGCCCTTCCCCTACGATGAGTACGTGAACTCCGCCTACGATCCGCAGGGGAACCTGAAGCCCGCGAGTATGGAGCGGCTGGGGCGAATCCTGCTGCGGGCCGATGAACTGGGCATGGCGCCGATCTTGTCGCTGGCGTACTTCGGCGTGGATCATCGCTACATCGAGAGCCCCGACGCCGCGCGGAAGATGACAGACAACGTGGTCGACTGGCTCACGACGCTCGGCCTGCGCAACGCGCTGATCGAGATCGCGAACGAGCGGATGGGAATCCGGACGAAGACCGGCGAGGTCTCCGCGCTGGAACTCATCCCGCGCATGAGAGCGAAGTGGCAGGCCAACCACCCGGACGGTGAGCCGCTGTACCTCTCGACCTCTCACGGCGGCGGGGGAGCGCTGCCGCCGCCGGAACTCGTGAAGATCGCCGACTTCATCCTGGTGCACGGCAACGGGCAGTCGCCCGAGCGGCATGTCGAGATGATCGAGGCGACGCGCAAGATCATTGCCGAAGTGCGTAACGATCCGGACGCGATCCCCGTCCTTTTCAATGAGGCCGGACCGTGGTGGGAGACGGATCAGATGGACAAGTGGATGCGGGCGATGCAGGAGTGCGTGAGGCGCCACGTCTCGTGGGGTTACTTCACACAGGGGACAGGGAAGATCGAGGACGGCAAGCGCACCGACGAGCCGTATGTCACGGGCTACCAGACGCCGCCGGTGAACTGGGGGATCAACACCGAGGAGAAGCGGCGGTTCTTCGAGGAGCTGAAGGCGATCACACAAGGACACAGGTAGGGGTGCACACCCCTCGGTGGACTCCCACGGCGCACCCTTCGTGTCAGGACTCGTCAGCAAGATCGACCGCCATCAGGCGCGTGCGTATGGGCCTCCCGTCTGGCCCCGTGTCCACGAGGACTGACGCATGCACCCTCCGGTCTAGAGCACGCCGAACGTCGTCGTCCAGGGATGCCCCGTACGCGCACCCCACGTCCGGCTGGTCGTCCACTCGGTCGCGTATTACGACCTTGCGCTTGTCCAGGTCGACTGCCCGGATGCGCCCCTCCATGGTCTCCGGGTGCTCAGTCGGTGCGGCCGCCAGTTTGAGCAGCCGCGAGCGCGTTCCGGCCGAGAAGCGGACGGGGCCGATCCCATCGAGGACCCGGCCTGAGAGGTCTACCGTCTCGAGTGCACTATGCGGTCGGGGGCACAGCTTCGCAGCCTCTGCGCTGACGTAGCTCCAGACGCGCTTGTCAACGGAGAGCTGGCGAGCCTCCGGCGGCTCTGACGCATCAGCCCACCGCAATGCGAGGGCAAGGGCACGAAGCCCCTTGACCACGGCGCCGCGGGTGCTCAGTTCCGGGAACAGCGCGACCTCGGCTGGAATCCGCAGGCGCAACGTCACGCTCCCGCCTCCGACGCTGGCGAGCCCGAAGTCGCAGGCCGAGGACAGCGGGGCCGGCGCCCTCCCAGTCTCCAGGAGCAGATCCAGTTGCCCGCCCACCGCCGTAGCTGCCTTCGAGACTGCCGCACGCCAGTGCTCGGACACCCTGGCCAGCACGCTCACGGGGGGAGGGACGCCTCCCATGGCGCGCCCCTTCATGCGCAATTCCAGGTCCGGCACTAATGCGTCCGAAAGGCCAACATACTGGTCAATCTCGGCGCGGATCCGGGCTATATCGGCGACGTAGCCCTCCGCGAACAACTCGAACCGTTGTGGGTTCTTGTCGTACAGTGCTTCGTGGAGGTCGCGCAAGGCGGCCTCCACCCGCTCAAGTTGGCGCTGAGCGGCGCAGAACTCCTGGTCGTTGCGGATCACGAGATCACCACCCGTACCATGCCCTTTGCCGGGCAGTCGCGTGCTTCTGTCCACTCCTCGATCCACTTGTCCAGTTGGGTCCCATTGACACAGACCTTGAGGTCGATGGCAAACCGTTTGAACGTATACCGCTGGCTCAGCAGCGACTCCGCGGCGGGAGGTATCTCGGCCCCCAGTGCGGCTGGCCCGACCACGAGCAGGGCCACGTCTATGTCGCTCGGCCTGGGCTTCCCAGACACGAAACTGCCGTCAATGATCGCTACCTGGGCCAGGCCCCACTGACGGACCTCGTGAACATAGGACGTTAGCTTCTCCTTCAGGTCCAGACGGCGCTCAGAGCCCATGGGCGCACCGAATCGCGAGACCACCTCCTCGATGGTAGCATCATGAACGCCTGGCGGGAGCCAACCGTTCTCGGCTAGCGCTGGGATGGGCACTTCGTACCTCGCGCCCTGCACGCCCCGACACGCCCGAGTCGCGCAAGGCCTTTCAGAGAGCGCTACGCAGCGCTCTGGCGCAACCACACATGGCGCTTCCCCCGAGACAGGGAGCGTACCTTCCTGTGGGGAACCTCCCTTGTGGCGCAACTTCGCCGCTAGGCACACGTCTCCTGCTCTTGGGGGGCTCCGGCGTTCCAGGCCACATGCCCCCGGTGAACTGGGGGATCAACACGGAGGAGAAGCAGCGGTTCTTCGAGGAGCTGAAGGCGATCACACACGGCTGAAGGGGAGGGCGCAATGCGAAGCGTGTTGACGGTCGTTGCGTTCGCGGGGATGTGCATGGCGGTGTGGGCGCAACAGCCAGCTGCGCCCGGGGGCGCGTGGATGCGGTTCGATCCGGCGGAGGAGTACGACGGTTTGTCGTATGACAGCCGGCCCGAGACCGAATCGCGCGTGCAGTACATCGAGGTGGAGAAGCGCTGGTGCATTGCGACGGAGAACGAGGCGGGGCAGTACTATATCGATCTCATCCCCGCGGTTGAGGCCCTTCCCCCGGGTTCGGACGTCCTGTCGGTGACGATCGAGTACCTGGACAACGGCACCGGGCCGATCGTGCTACAGTACCGGTCGGCGGACACGGTGAGCACGCCGGGCGGGTGGCAGTACCTCGCGGCGCCGGAGATCTGGCGGCGGAACACCCGGACCTGGAAGCGGCACACGTGGCAGATTCGCGACCCGGCGTTTGTGCAGCTAGAGGGCGGCAGCCGCCAGTTCCGCCTGTCCTCGGAGGGGTTCGGCCCGCCGGATCGCGACCTGTACGTCACCTTCGTCGGCATCAGCCGCGAGTGTCTGGCGCTCGATGCGGAGTCCACGGCCCTCGCTGCGGACGGCCAGTCCGTCTCGCATGTGACACTCACCGCGCGCGACGCCAAGGGGCAGCCGTTGCCGGACGGCACGGAGGTCCGCCTGCATGCCGCCCGAGGGACGGCGCCCAAGACCATGACGCTGACCGGAGGCCAGGCGACCTTCGAGTTCCGCGCGAGCAATCGGCCCGGCACGGGTGGGGTCATCGCCGTCCTGGGCGACCGGGTCGAGCGCTGCACCATTCACATACTGCCGGGCAAGGGGACGCCCCAGCTGCAGACCCGGCGCTTCGAGCCGGCGGAGATGGCCGATGCGATCAAGGTCTCGGGGGACTCCGTCACTGATTGGACCGTAAGCCTTGACGCCGATCCCGACGGCGCGCCCTATGTCGAGGTGCGCGTGCAGTTCGAGGCGATCACGCAGGGCCCGCCGATGGCGTTCGTTGCCTGCCCACTGAGGATCGAGGGCGTGCCGGAGCGCCTGGCACTGGAGGTCGGCGGCGACGGCTCGGCGGACTGGTTCATGACCTTGCTGGAGGACATGTACGGTGAGCGCTTCGTCTACACGTTCTGGCCGATGGGGAAGGGGGCCATCCAGGAGTGGAGCCGGGTGGAGCTGCAGGCGAAGGCCAGAGCCTACGCCTGTGAGCGTCCGGGCGACGGCATCATCGACCTCCCGGCCTCGTTTCCGCTGCTGCGCGTCTGGTTCGCGCCCGGCTGCCGGGAGGGCGTGTTCCGGCTGAGAAGCGTGGAAGTGGACATGCTTGGCCTGCTGGGCGAGTGAAGGGGGCAGGCTATGAGACACCTGGCATTGAGCTGGTTCGCAGTGCTGATCCCCGCAGCCGGAGGATGGGGCCAAGCGGACAGCCCTGCGCCCCCCGATCCTGGTCGGCCGCGCGTGCTCGGTCACCAGATGTGGGGCTCCAGCGGCAACGGACCGGTAACCGTGTTCGACCTCCTACGCAGCAGCCTGGCCCAGACGATCTGCCTCACCGTCAACCGCGAGGCGAAGACGCCCAAGGAGATTGGTGAGGCGATCGAGGCGCCCGAGCCGGACGTGACCGCGGTCGCCGATCAGCTCACGACGGAGGGCCTCCTGGTCCGGACGGAGGGAGGGGCCTATCGCGCGAACTTCGTGGCCCTCGATGCCGAGCAGACCGGGCAACTCGCCCAACTGACCCACGACGCCGGACTGGCGGCGGCGAAGGTGATCGCGGCGAACGTCGAGCGCGTGCGCCGCGCGTACGACGACACCCCGGCGGCGCGACAAGGGCACCGCTGGGAGGATGGGGCGGCCTGGCTCGTCGTGGGGAACCTGCTGTGCAACCTCGGCCTCCGGGGTCGCTCGCCGTTCGACTACCAGGAGGGCCCCGAGAGGCCAAGCGGGGGACGCTACTGGCTGCTCGCGCGCGAGCCGGTAGCGGGCGGCGCTCAGGGGCTGCGCCTCTTCTGTTCGATGACCAACCAACCCAACCTGGGCTACGGCGTCTTCGGGCTCTCGAACGCCTGGCGGCCGTTGCCCAACTTCTCCGCGGGGGCGAGAAGCGCACTCATCCTCATCGCCCACGGCCGCGCCACCGATGCGGCCACGGTTCAGGGCCTCCTGCAATGCACCGAAGCGGAAGCACAAGCCGCGCTCGGTGAGCTGACAGCCGAGGGCTTCGTCAGCGACACCGATGGTCGCCTGAGCGTGACCTTCCCCGTCTTCGCCGACAATGACTCCCCGCTGCTCACGCCGATCATCGACGACATCGCGGATCAGACCTGGCAGGAGGCGCTGACGCCGGAGCTGGGCGATGTGGACGGCATGCTGGTGGAGTGGGGCTACGGGCATCTGCGGGAGCAGTTCGGCGTGAACCTCTTCGCCATCGGCACGGACGCGATCGGCGAGTGCCTCGGCGCGCTCCTGGACACCGGTGTCCTGCCGCCCTACCCCAACCCGCCGCCCGCCGGCTTCGGCTGCTTCGGCTGGCTGCCGGGCATTCCGCTGATGTAGCGGAAACAGCCCCAACCGGCAGGAACGTGGTGCACGCATACCGAAATGGGGACGCTGAGGCGGAACCTCCCTCCCGGCCCAGTCCGCAACGAGGGCCGGGGAGTTCTGTGAGGTGATGGACGATGCGAACGCGCCTGTGCCTGTTGCTCCTGGTCGCAAGCTGCGCCGCTCATGCGGCCACCTACACCGTGACGAGCACCGGCGACGCGGCCAAGGGCTCGCTTCGTTGGGCGATCTCGATGGCGAACAGCCACGTCGGGGCGGACACTATCACCTTCGCACCGGCGCTGACGGGCCGGACGATTGTGCCGACCTCGCCGCTCCCCGCGATCACGGGTGCTCGCACCACGGTTGATGGCGACCTCGACAGCGACGGCACGCCGGACATCTGCATCAACGGTGCCGTCGTCGCCGACGGCGACGGGTTGGTCATCCAGGGGAATCGTGCACTCGTCGTGGGGCTGTCCATCACGAACTTCGCGAATGGGATCGGGCTACACCTGCTGGAGGTGACCGACTGCCGCGTGCGCTCCTGCCACCTCGGCGTGATGCTCGACGGTACCACCGAAGCCCGGAACGCGTGCCAGTTGATGCTCGACCGGTCGCACCGTAACCGCATCGGTGGGGCGACCGCGGCCGGCCGCAACGTGATCGCCGGGGGCACGAGTACGGGGAATGGCCTCACCTTGTCGCTCTCCGACGAGAACACGATCGTCGGGAACCACATCGGGGTCACGCGTAACGGTTGGGCGACGCTCGCTGCGCCCACCTGGGGGCGGTACCCCTTCGGGCTGGCGTTGCTCACCTCTCAGCGGAACACGCTCGGCGGCACGACGGCCGCCGAGCGCAACCTCATCGGCGGCGTGACCGCAGTCGTCCTCACGGACGGCAGCAACGAGAATGTGGTCCGCGGCAACTACCTCGGACTCGGCATCGACGGGTCGGTGCTGCTCAACATGAACTCCGGCCTCATCATCGCCAGTTCGAGCCTCAACACCGTCGGCGGCTCTGCTCTCGGCGCCGGCAACGTGTTCGCGGGCGATGCGGACTTCGGTGTGAAGATCGAGGGCAGTTCTGGGCGCTCGGAGATCGCCGAGGGTAACGTGATCGCGGGCAACTACTTCGGCACGAACGCGGAGGGCTCCGCGCACCGGCGCCTGAAGGCGGGGGTCGTGGTGGACCGGACCTACGGGTGGCCGGTTCCGGGGGCCCAGACGATCGGCGGCGGAAGCCCGGCGTCCGGCAACTGGTTCTGTCCCCGCTTCGTGGGCGGCGAGGCGCGCGGGGTCGTCCTCGATGAGGCGGGCGACGGCTCGGTGATCCGAAACAACGTCTTTGGCGTCTTCCCCCACAAGGGTACGACGAACACGCCCCGAACGATGGCCAGCGGCGTCACCGTGAACGACGTCAGCGCCCGTATCGTAGGGAACAGCCTGTGGCGGGCGGAGCGCGGCATCGAGGTGCAGGGCTACTCGTCGGCCGCGACGATCCTCGGGAACTACTTCCGGGACTGCCAGAACGCCGTGGACCTGGCCGACGCCTCGGTGGCGCGCCTGGGGAACCTGAGCAACGCCTCGGCCGCCGACGATGGTGGGAACCAGTTCGTGAACATCTCGCAGTACTTCATCTACAACTACACAGGCGCCGACACGCGGGCGGAGGGCAACGACTTCGGCACGACCTCGGCCGCGGCCATCGGTGCGAAGATCCACGACCGGAACGACAACCCGGCACTGGGGCTGGTGGATTTCGACCCGTTGGCAGGCGGTGTCCACCCGACCGGAGCCGGTTCACCGAGCCTCACGGTCGCGGGCGTCTCCGCCGCCCCGACGGCCGCGGGAGCGCAGCTGACCTTCACGCTCTCCGCACCGGCGAACGTCTCCGTGACGGTGACAAACGTCGCGGGCCGGCGCGTGAAGGCTGTGTGTGTCGAGCGGGCGTGCAGCGCCGGCCTCAACACACTGCTGTGGGATGGGAGGACCGACGCGGGCCTCGCCGCGCCTGCCGGAGCCTACATCGTGCAGGTACAGGCACGCGCCGTCAACGGCGCCGCAGCTCGGACGCTCGCGCCGCTGCGGCTGGGCCGCTAGAGCAGAGACTGGCCGCCTACAGGTCGATCTTGTCCTTCGGCAGGTAGGGGGCCTTGATGAAGATGACGCGCGTGTCAGTATCGGCGTCGTTCACGATGTTATGCGCCTCGCCCGGCGCGAGCCTGAAGGCGTCCCCGGGCCGGACGCGGTGGGCCTCGCCGTCAATCACCATCTGCGGCGTGCCGGCCTCGAAATAGAAGGTCTCCTCGACCTCCTCGTGCTTGTGCGGGCCCATCTCCTGACCGGGCTGGAAGACGATGATCCCGCCCTCCCAGTGCGGACCGCGGAAGAGGTACTTCGGCCCGTGGTCGCCGTGGCGGAACTCCAGCTCATGCTCATTGACGCGTTCCATCTGCCTCATCCTCCTTGGGCGCGGGTAGCGGCGATTCCGGATCGATGATATGCCGCAAGAGCGCAGCTACGTCCTCCTCACCGACCTCGCGCGGGTTGTGTTTGGTGGAGCCGGACTCAAGCGTCACCGGGATGATCTTCGCGAAGTCCTCCTCGCGGAGTCCCTGGTCCTTCAGCGTGGTCTCGATGCCTAGCTGCGGCAGCAGCTCGCGCGTCCACGCGAGCAGGTCCCCCGGCCCTTCGCCCACGCCGAGGGCTCTCGCGCAGGCCGTGTACTTGTCGGTGCACGCCGGGAGGTTGAACTCGACCACATGCGGCAGCAGGAGCGCGCAGGCGAGGCCATGGGGGAGGTGATACTGCATCCCAATCGGGTGGGCCAGGCCATGCACGAGGCCCAAGCGCGCCGAGGCAAGCGCAATCCCCGCCAGCAGACTGCCCAGCGCCATGCTCTCCCGCCCGGCCCACGACTTCGGGTCCACGTACACGACGCGCAGCGCGTAGCCGGTCCGCACGATGGCCTCGAGCGCGAGGGCGTTCGTGAAGGGACTCGCACCGAGGGACGTATACGCTTCGAGCGCCTGGATGAACGCGTCCAGGCCGCTGTACGCGGTGACCTGGGGCGGCGCACCCATCGTGAGCTGCGGATCGACGATCGCGGCGACGGGGAGCAGATGCTCGCCGCGCAGGCTGGCCTTCACGCCCGCCTTCGGGTCGCGCAGGACGGCGTTGGGCGTCACCTCGGCGCCTGTACCGGCGGTCGTCGGGACGGCGATGATCGGCAGGCCGTCATCCGGCATGTCTGCGCCCGCGAGGTGGTCAGCCGTTGACAGTTCGGAGTCCACCAGCGCCGCGGCGGCCTTGCCGACGTCGATCACGCTGCCCCCGCCAACCGGGATCACGACCTCGCAGTCCTCGGTCAGCAGCGTGTCCCGCACCACGTCCACCGTACTCACGAGGGGCTCGGCCTCCACCTCATTGAAGACCGTTACTTCCAGCCCCGCCTCGCGGGCGGCCTCCACCAGTTCGTTCAACGCCCCCGAGGCCTTCAGCGACCGCTTCCCGGTCACGAAGCAGACCCGCGAGCCGTACTCGGCCGCGATCTGCGAAACCTCGCCCCGGCATCCGTACCCGAATGACACGACCCTCGGCAGGCGCACGGTGAACGTGCCCGCGGGACCGGTCCGCAGTGAAATGAGGAATGGCACGCGCATGGCAGACCTCCAACGGCGAAATTAGGGACAGGCCCCAATTTCCGACATGACCTCCGTCGGAAATTGGGTCCTGTCCCTAATTTCGCCCTATTAAGACGACTTCCCCCCGCTTCGCCGACTCCTTCGCCGCGTCGATGACGGCCAGCTCCGCCCGCACCTCGCTGAGCTTGACGAGGGGTTCGGCGCCGTTGAGCAGGATGTCGGCAATGTTCTCGTAGTAGGTGAGGTAGCGGCCCGGCAGCGTGCGGAGGGTCATGCGGCTCTCGATCCCTCCCACGTCGGTGATGACCTCAGCCCAGTTCTCCGGTGGCTCGTAGTCGCCCGTGCGCGGCGAGACGCTCTCGACGAGGCCTTGCGCGAGGCGGGGTTCCTGTGGGTCGAGGCCCATCTTGCTGAGAGCACCCCGCGAGCCGCGCACGTACCAGCGCGGGCGCGGGAGGCGGCTGATGTAGCCGCACTCGAAGACGCTGCGCACGCCGTTCGCGTGCTTGACGTGACACACGGCGGCGGACTCGACGTCGTACTCGTCGGTGTAGAGGAAGTCGGCCCAGACGGACTCCGCCGGGCCGAAGAGCAGCAGGAACTGGTCGATGATGTGGGCGCCCCAGTCGCAGAAGGGCCCGCCGCCCATCTCCGCCGATTGCCGCCACGTGAACCGTCGCAGGCCCCAGCCCACGACGCGCGATTCGCACACGTACGGCTCGCCGAGCAGACCCTCCTCCAGCACCTTCCTCACGGTGAAGAAGTCCCCGTCCCACCGGCGGTTCTGGAAGACGTTCAGGAGCTTCCCGGCGGTCTGCGCGGCGGCGATCATCTCGTCGGCCTCGGCGACGCTCGTCGCCATAACCTTGTCCACGACCACGTGCTTGCCGGCCTGCAGGCAGCGGATGACGATGTCGCGGTGGGTGCTGTGAGGGGTCGAGACGATGACCAGGTCCAGGGCGTCGTCGGCGAGGAGCGCCTCGAGCGTGCCGACCGTCAGGCAGCCCCAGTCCTCGGCCGCCCGGCGCTGCTTCTCCTCGCTGGGGGACATGATGGAGTGAATGCGCATGGCCGGAACGGCGTTCACGAGCGGCGTGTGGAACACGCGCCCGCCCAAGCCGTACCCGACGAAGCCCACGTTGATCTCTGTGCCCATGCTGCTACCTCCTGAACTGCGGGTTCGCGCTTCGCCGCCGGATTGGTGGCGCCCTCCTCGGCTGCCTCACCCCCTGCCCCCTCTCCTGAATGGAGAGGGGGACGGCACGGCGTGAGGTCGTTGGTGTTTCCCCCTCTCCATTCAGGAGAGGGGGCAGGGGGTGAGGCTCTCGTGGCCGCCCTCCTCGGCGCCATCCGGCATTGTGGGCGACCGGGCCGCTTGCGGTATAGGGTTCTGTGCAACGCTTGCCCGCAGATCCGGAGACCTCGGGAGATCGACATGGGTCCTCGCCGACGCGCGGTCCTGGGCGCCCTCGTGGGTGCGACCATCGGCGCACTGGCCTTCGCCGCCCGCCAGCAGGGGTTGATCGCGCGCTGGGAGTACGTGGTCTCAGACCTCCACTTCCGCCTGCGCTTGCCGGGCCAAGGACCGGGAGACGTGATCGTCGTCGGGATCACTCGCGAGTGCATGGAGGATCCGGCTCTGGGCCCGCTCCCGTGGCCGCGGCGGGACTACGCGAAGGTCATCAGGAACCTCAAGGCCCTCGGCGCGTCGGCGATCTGCTTCGACATCTTCTTCCCCAGCCCGTCCCCGAAGTCGGCGGATGGCGTCGATGACGACGCGGAGTTGGCGCGGGCGATCCGCGAGGCGGGGAACGTCATTCTCCCCGTGTTCGATAAGTTCCGCGGCACGCAGAAGGGGGTCGTGGGTCTCCAGGGCAGCCTGCTGGTGTTCGAGCGGGCCGCCGTGGGTCAGGGCCACATCAACGTGTTGCCCGACCCGGACGGAATCGTCCGGCGCGTGCCGCTGCGGATCGGCAGCCTTGCGCGGAGCTATGTGCAGCTGGGTGTCGCCGGCGCGGCCCTCCGGCGGGGCGGAGCCGTGAATGTACCGACCGGGCCTGGCGGTCACGTGCGCGTCCCCTGGCGACCCGGGTCGTCGTGGCGGTCAGGGGAGAACCTCGTGACCTTCGCGGAGGCGTACCACGGCCAACTGAAGCGAAAGCAGGTCGAGGGGAAGATCGTCCTCATCGGTCAGACGGCTCCCGGTCTGCCGAACGCGGACATCATCAACTCACCCTTCGGCGCGCGCTTCGGCCTGTTCTGCCAGGCCGACGTCGCCCAGGGCGTGATGTCGGGTGACTTCATCCGGCCGTGGTCCGAGACCACCCACCTGGCGGTCCTGCTGCTGATCGGCGCGGCGCTGGGGGCAATCATGTCCACACTCCGCGTCGGCCCGATCCTCACGTGCGCTGCCGGCGTGCTGGCGGCGGAGACGGCGGCCAGCCTGCTCGTGTTCCGCGCCTCCGGCATCCTCACTGAGCTTGTGCCCTCCTTCGCCACGGTCGCCGTGCTGCTGTGCACCTCTCTCGCGTACGGGCTCGCGCTGAAGGCGGCGGAGGCCCGGCGCTGGGCGCAGGCGATGGAAGTCCTACGAACGACCGGCCTGGACCCGGGCGTGAAGCTGGGCAACGATGCCGTGCTCTGCGGCGGCAATCCGCTGGGAATCGCGGGCTCGCTGGCGGCCACGCTTCAGGTCCCGGATGTGACGCCTCACACGGTGCTCAACGTGCTGGCCGGGGCGTTGGGGGCGCGGTACGCCTTCATGCGCTTCGAGGGGCGAGATGGGCTGACGCGGTGGACCTCGACCGCGGACGATGCGAAGGAGGCCCGGCAGGCGCGAGAGCTGGCCAAGGCCCTGGCCGACCTGGAGCAGGAGCGCGGGCCGTCGCTGGTCGTGCCGCAGATCAGCCGCGAACCGTCGCTGCGCACTTACGCGGACCTGGCCGGCTCGGCGCTGGTGCTCCGGCTCTCTCTGGGTGAACGGCAGTTGGGGACGGTCGTGCTCTGCGGCAAGATCCCGACCGCGATCTCCCCGAGCCGGCGCTTCGGCCTGGATGACCTGCGGGTCGCCCTGGCCCTGGCCCCGCAGGCGTCGCTGCTGCTGGACCACGCTCGGCTGCATCGCGGCCTGTACACCGCCTTGCGGGACGCGTGCTCGACCTTGGCTTCCGCCATGAGCGCCCGCGACGAGTACACGAGCGGTCACTCGGCAAGGGTCGCCTACTACACCGTGTACCTGGCGCGCAAGCTGGAGCTGCCGGAGTGGTGCGTCGAGGCCGTGGAGCTGGGCGCGCTGCTCCACGACATCGGTAAGATCGGGATGGATGAGGTGATCCTGCGGGGGTCGAGCACGCTCACCGATGCAGAGCGCGGCCTCGTTCGTCAGCACCCCGGGACGGGAGCCGACATCTTCTCCCACATGGATGAACTCGAGGCGCTGCTGCCGGCGATCCGCCACCATCACGAGCGGTACGACGGCAAGGGCTATCCCGAGGGCCTGGCAGGGGATCAGATCCCCCTCATGGCACGCATCGTGGGCATCGCCGACTCGTTCGACGCGATGACCTATCGCCGCCCCTACCGCGACCGAGCCATGAGCTTCGACGAAGCCTGCCAGGAGCTGCTGCGCAACGCCGGTACGCAGTTCGACCCGGAGCTGGCGCGGCTGTTCGTGTCGGAAGCCCCCCCGGATATCATCGAGCGGGCCCGCCAGGGCGAGTGGCGGCCGACGGACTTCCTTCCTGTCAGCACGAGTCACACGGTCGAGCCGCCCGTCCCGGTCGAGGTCGTGCTGGCCTGATTCACCGCGCCGACGCGGGACCCCCGACCACCTTTTACCGCAAGTTTACACGCGGACGCAGCGGGTTGCGGGTGCGGTGCGGTGGGGTGCGGTAAGAACCGGATAATGCACTCGTCAGGCCCCATTGGAGGGTGGTTTCCCATGCACGGAAGAACACGCGTGTCCGGTTTCAGCCTCGTCGAGGTGCTGGTCGCCATCTGCGTCATCGCAGTCCTCGCCGGCATTTTGGTGCCGACGCTGTCCTACGCGAGGAACAAGACTCAAACGACCCGCTGCGTGGCGAATCTGACCCATATCGCGGTCGCCACCGAACTATACTACGAGGACCACCACGGCCCGCCGTTGACGACGCTCCCCGTGGCGCTGAGGGATTACGTCGATTCGGCGAGCGCTTTCGTGTGCCCCAAAGATAAGGGCGGCACGGACAGCTACTCCGCTTACTACGTCGCGCGCGGCAAGCCCGGCAGCGGCGAGTTTGTGGTGGGGTGCCCGCGGCACGGCCATAGCGACCGCGGCGCGGTCGCCTTCGGCAAGGCTCAGTCCGACGACGCGGTCCTGGCCTCAGTCTCTCACGACGGCGCGCCGGTGGCGCCCGGTGAGGTCGTGACGGGCGGCCAGTTGGCGTTCGCCGATGGCAGCAAGGTCACCATCGCCGAGGGCGGGCAGGTCGGGCTGCTCATGTCGTTCACAGACGACGGTGTCTGCCACAGCGTCATCTACGTGCCGAAGGCCTCCTTCACGACGATCCGTTGTGAGGTGACACCGGGCTCGCGGTTCGAGGTGGTGACTCCGGCCAGCATCGCGGGCGTGGAGGGCACCAAGTTCGACGTCACCACCAGTTGGGAGTATGACGCGGTGGGCAACGTAAAGTACACGACCGACGTGCAGGTCCATGAGGGGAAGGTCAAGGTGACCGACCGAGCCGGCCACGGCAAGAAGATCGTCCCGCCCGGCCAGGCGAAGAAGGGCAAGGTCCACAAGCCCAAGGCGCCCAATGACCCGGGCAACGGCAACGGCAACGGCAATGGCCGCTGACGTGCCGTAGGCCAACGCGTGACGCGATCTCGGGCCCTCACTCCCCACGGAGGAGGGCCCGATGGCTTGGTCAGGCCGTGCTACGTAGGCGTCCGCTCGACGGGGGCGGGGATCGTCTGCAGCACGGCTTCCACCGCTTCGGTCGGCTTGCGGCCGCGAAGGCGGCTCTCGGGGTTCAGGATGATGCGATGGCAGAAGACGGGGCCGGCGCAGTACTTCACGTCGTCCGGGATGATGTAGGTTCGGCCCTCGATGGCAGCCAGCGCCTGTGACGTGCGATAGAGCGCGAAAGTCGCGCGGGGGCTGGCGCCCATCGCGAGGTCGGCCGCCCGGCGCGTCGCCTGCGCGACCCGCACCACGTACTCTCTGACCTTCTCGTGAACGAACACCTCCCGGACCGCGCGCTGGGCTCCCAGTAGCTCCTCCGCGTTGGAGACCTGCTCGATGGAGTTGATCGGATGCTCCAGCCGCAGGCGCTCCAGCATCGTGTTCTCGTCCGGGAACGAGGGATAGCCCAGCGACATGCGGATGAGGAAGCGGTCGAGCTGCGCCTCGGGCAGCGGGAAGGTCCCCTCATGCTCGATCGGGTTCTGCGTGGCGGTCACCATGAACGGCCGCTCCATCAGGTGCGTGATGCCGTCGATGGTGACCTGGCGCTCACCCATCGCCTCCAGCAAGGCCGACTGGCTGCGCGGCGTGGCGCGGTTGATCTCGTCGGCGAGGACGATCTGGCGGAAGACCGGGCCGGGGCGGAACTCGAACTCACCCAGCTTCTGGTTGAAGATCGACGAACCGGTGATGTCCGAGGGTAGCACGTCGGGGGTGCACTGGATGCGGGCGAAGCTGCACCCCAGCGAGATCGCCAGGCTTCGGGCCAGCATCGTCTTGGCGACGCCGGGCACGTCCTCCAGCAGGACGTGACCTTCACACAGCAGGGCGACCATCGCCAGCCGAATGGGGTCACGCTTGCCGACGATGACCCGCTCGACGTTGTCGATGACCCGGCGGCTGAAGGGAGCGATCTCCTCGACCTTCATGCCCTGGCTCCTTCTGAAGGTAACAGGTGACAGGTGACGGGTAACAGCAGCGGCAAGCCCCGCGCCTCATTGCCGTGCCTGTTACCGGTCACCTGTAACCTGTCACCTTCCGTCAAGGGAGGCTGCGGGCGAGGTTGTCCAGATCCGAGGCCCTTAGGGTACCGAGCTTCTCGGCAAACTGCCGAACCTCTTCGTCGTCGATCTCGCCGGGCGCAACCAGGACCGGCGGCGCCTCGAAGGCCGCGCCGGGCGCGTCGGCATCCAGCACGCTGTCATCCCACTGCGCGTACTCCACAAGCTGCTCTCCCAGCATCCGACACCGGGAGCAGCGGTACTTCACGAAGACCCAGACGGGTCTCCAGTGGGTCATGAAGTAGCCGTGCTGCAGAACCTCGCGGCTCTCGATCCTGCGCCCACACGCGCACATGATTCCAGGCTTGGCGGACATACCGCGCGTCCTCCGGGGTCTGGGAGGATCATAGCACAGAATTGGCGGGGCAATCAAGAACGGCCGTCGCGAGCGGCCGAAGCACAACGACCGCGTGTGCGGCGATCCCTTCGCCCGTGCCGGTGAAGCCCATGCCCTCGGTGGTGGTGCCCTTCACGCTGACGGCCTCGATTCCGCAGCCGAAGGCTTCGGCGAGCGCCTGGCGCATGGCCGGGACATGCGACGCGATCTTCGGGGCCTGCGCGATCAGGGTCGCGTCGATGCCCGAGACCACATACCCCTGCCCGCGAGCCAGTGCGGCCACCTGAGAGGCCAGCCCCACGCTGCGGACCCCCTCGTAAGCGGGATCGGTGGAGGGGAAATGGCAACCGATGTCGCCCAAGACGAGGGCGCCCAGAACGGCGTCCATGATCGCATGGGTCAGCACGTCGCCGTCGGAGTGGCCGAGGGGACCTCGGTCGTGCGGGACGGTGACGCCGCCGAGCACGCACGGCCGCCCCGGCTCGAGCCGATGCGCATCAAACCCATGACCCACTCGCACCGTGTCACCTCCCAGTCGCGCGACCAGGATGCGCTCCGCAAGCTCCAGGTCCGCCGGCCTCGTGATCTTCAGGTTCGTCTCCTCCCCACGCACGAGCCACACCACCTCACCCATCCGCTCGACGAGGGCCGCGTCGTCGGTGACGTCAACCCCGTCGTGGAGCGCCGCCTCGTGACCCTCCAGGAGCGCGGTGTAGCCGAAGACCTGCGGGGTCTGCATGGCCCAGAGGGTGCTGCGATCTACGGTCCCCTCGACTCGGCCCTCGGGCGTCGCGCGCTTCAGCGTGTCGGTCACGGGAAGGGCGGCAACGCCGCTCCCCTTCTCCAGTGCGCACTCGATGCAGCGGCGGATGAGGTCGGTCGAAGCGAGAGGCCGAGCCCCGTCGTGCACCGCGACGAGGTGCGGCGGGTCGTCAGCCAGCGCCCGCAAGGCGTTGTGGACCGAGTCCTGGCGGCGCGTCCCGCCCGCCACGACCGCCTTGACCTTGGTCAGCCCAAGTTCATCGCAGACCCGGCGGGCTTCGGTCACCCACTCCGCCGGGGTGACGAGGACGGCGTCGCGGATCAGGTCGCACGCGCTGAGAGCGCAGACGCCGTGGCTCCACAGCGGGCGTCCGGCCAGGGGAACGAACGTCTTGGGGGTCATGCCCTCGGCAACCGGCGCAGGCATCCCGGTTTGCCGGAAACGAACCCCTGCGCCGGCCGCCGCCAGAATCGCGGCCACATGGGCCGTAGGAGGCCTTCCGTCGCGGCCGCACGGCTCCGGGTCGGTCACTTGTGGCCCTCGTCAACCGGCTTGAGGTCGGCGAAGATCATCTTGCCGGCCCGCGTCTGTAGCACGCTGGTCACGAGCACCGGGATGAGCTGTCCCACGTAGCCCGACGCCTGCTCGACCACCACCATCGTGCCGTCGTCCAGGTACGCCACTCCCTGGCCCGGTTCCTTGCCCTCCTTCACGACGGTGACGGTCAGCTCCTCGCCGGGCAGGAAGACCGGCTTGAGCGAGTTGCTCAGTTCGTTGACGTTCAGCACCGCCACCTCGTGCAGCTTCGCGATCTCGTTGACACTGTAGTCATTCGTCACGACCGCCGCGCCGAACCGCTGTGCCAGCTTCACCAGGCGCAAGTCCACAGGGTCGTTCGGATTGTCGCCGTCGCCGTAGTCGTTCAGCACGTGAACCGGCGGCGTGACTTCCGTCTTGAGTTGGTTGAGTACCTCCAGGCCTCGGCGACCGCGGGCGCGCTTGAGCGGGACCGCCGAGTCCGCGATGGTCTGGAGTTCTTGTAGCACAAAGCCCGGGATGAAGGTCGGCCCGCGGATGAAGCCGGTCTTGCAGATGTCGGCGACCCGGCCGTCGATGATGATGTTCGTGTCCAGGAGCTGCGCCCCGGGAGGCATAGGACTCGAGCTGCGGGCGAGCGCGGACTGGCCGAGGGCCGGGAACACGTTCGCGATCTGCTGTTTGGCGCTCATCGTGAAGCCGATGCCCAGCAACACGCCCAGCAGACCGGCGACAATCCGCACCGGAACGCCGACGCCGGGTAGGTTGGCGAAGGGAACCGTCGCCAGCATCGCGACGCCCAGGCCCACGATCACGCCCAGGATCGCGGCGATCTTGTCGAGCAGCGGCACCCGCTCCATCTGGCCGGTGACACGGACGAGCTTGTTGAACGAGTAGAGCCCGACCAGAAAGCCGAGTAGCCCGCCGATGACGTTCAGGCCGAGCTGGAACATGAAGAGCTGCGGCTGGGGCTGCTCGCGCAGCAGTGGAACGAAGCGGATCACGGTGCTACTGACGGTGTTGCCCAGCAGCACGCCAACGAACGTGATGGCAGCAACGTAGAGAGTGGCAATACCGGGGTAAGCCAAGAGCGCACCACCTTTGGCGGCACACGGCACGGCCGCGCGCCCTATGTGTAGTATCCGCCGGCGATCTGACCAGAGATGGGATGTGCTTACGAACACACGCCGTCTGGCCAACGGTCTGCCCGTCGCGCGGGACGCTGCCCTCCTTCGGCGCGCCGAGCCCGCCTGGAAGTCTGCACACGAAGCGGCCCGGCGGCACAGCAGCCGCCGGGCGCGGTGAATGCGTCCGGAGAGTCACGGAGAGCGTTTCCACTCCCACCGGCGTCGGCATTCCGCACCCCCAGGCGGAAGCGACGGCGTCGTACGCCCCCTAGACTGTAGTTCAGCACTTTTCGGTGAGGGGAGACGAGCGATGTAGCGGGAGGGCGGTGGCTCGACGGCGAAGTGGGGTGTGATCACAGCACTCCATCGCAGCCGAGGTCACAGCCCATGCCACAGCTCATCCCCCCTCCGGAGGTTGCTTCGCTGTTGATCGCGTTTGCGCCTTGCTTCACGGTGCCGAGCCTTCACTACTTCACGCAGTTCGTGTGGGTGATGATGGTCGGCTGGGGGCGACGATTGGCGACGGCGGTGTGCACGAACGACCCCGTTGACAAGCATCATACGAACTACGCGCGCTTCCTGGGGCGCTACCGCTGGGAGCCGGCGGAGCTGGCCCAGGCCTTGCTCGATCTGCTCCTGAGCCGGTTGCCCAAGACGGCGGTGGGCGAGCGGCTCACGGTCGCTCTGGATGACCGGCCGGTGGCCAAGAGCCGGGGCAAGGCGCCCGGGTTGGCCTGGCATTACTGTCACAACCGAGGGCAGTGCGCCGGTCCCTTCGTCCACGGCCATGTCTGGATGCAGATCGCGCTGGTCGCATGGCTGGGGCGCGAGGCCTTCAGCTTGCCGCTGCGGGCCTTGCTGTATCGTCGGAAGAAGGATTGTAAGCGGGGCACCGTCTACCAGGAGAAGTGGCGTTTGGCCCTGGCATTGCTGAACAGCCTGCACTGGCCGCATCCGGTCCGCCTCGTGGCGGATGGGAACTTCTACGTGCGAGGGTTCGTGCGCGCGATTCGGGAGGCCGGCCATGATCTGATCGTGCGCCTGCCCAAGGTGGCCGCGGTCTACCGGTTGCCGGTGCCGCCAGCGAAACGCCGGGGACGCCCCCGAACGTATGGGCCGAAGACGACCTTGGAGGGCGTGTTTCGGAAGGCGCGCTTCCGGTGTCTGGACGAGACGCTCTGGGGCTGGCACGGGACGCTCCAGATTGCCGAGACGCTCTTGGTGCCGCGTGTTGTGGGGCGGCCGTGCAAAGTGGT
>Ga0194111_10002065_pt1 | contig 24423 bp, 23 predicted proteins | sample TA2KigC300mmetaG_FD_146194 | JGI IMG/M metagenome (GOLD analysis project Ga0194111, IMG submission 146194) | Freshwater microbial communities from Lake Tanganyika, Tanzania - TA2015033 Kigoma Deep Cast 300m | ecosystem: Environmental > Aquatic > Freshwater > Lake | place: Tanzania: Lake... | reverse complement strand
CACGTTGCAGATCACGTGTCAGACGGTGCGCGTGGTTGCCAAACACCACATGCAGGTCGCCGCTGTCGTGCACGGCGATGCCCCCTGGCCACGCGGGCCCGCCACGCAAGCGCTCACTCGCTGCAATCGTTTCCAGCGTCGTTGGATGCAAGCGCTCCACCCACGACTCCGCATCGTCACCACCGGTATGACACAGCGCGAACAACTCGTCGGGTGTCGGTGCAACGACCATCGTAACCACGAGCATCGATCGACTCGTGACATCAAGTCGTTGACCTGCTTGTACGTCGAGCCGTGCACCGGCAACCCATTGTTGGCGCCGTGCACCACCGTCTTCCGTCGTCCACGTCATGTGGACGAAATGTAGTTCAGGCGGGTACGACCACCACGGCGCACTGCGCGTGGTGCACGACCTGCTGGGCGACCGAGCCGAGCAACAAGCCGAGGAATCCACCATGGCCGCGTTTTCCGATCACCAGCAAGTCGGCGCCTTTCGTGGCGGCGATGAGCACAGTCGATGGTGCGCCTCGCAACACCCGCGTAGTGACCGACACCCCACTCACGTCTACCTTTTTCATCACAGCGCTGAGGAGCTTCTCTGCGCTGGTGTTCATGTCGTCGACGCCCGGCATCATTGATACACCGAGCGGGTCGATCACGGGCGGAAACTCCCATGCGAACACGACATCGACGCTGGCACCGTGCGACCGTGCCTCTTGCAACGCCCAACGCAAAGCGCCGATTGAGTTGTCAGAGCCGTCGGTTCCGACCACGATTCTTTTCATCGCCACCACCCCCCAGGTTTTCTCATCGTCTCTCACCCTAGATGCCACGACGCTACGGGCATCCGTGTTTGTGTGTGACTCTCGGGTAGTCGAAGTTCGGCGTACCTGACGAATTACTCAGCGACGCGTAGGACAAATCATGCGACCAAAATCGCGCGCGCAAACGGTCGCGATGTACAAGATTTCTCGTATAGTCCGAGTGATGCAGTCGCACGCGCTTCGACTGTGCGCACAGCGACAACGCACATTCGCAAGCACTTTTGTCGTCGTGTTGTCCCTGTTTGCCTCGTCGTGCTCGCGCGAGCCGCAAACGTTGCACGGCTTCGTTCGCGACGAGCCGCTGAACGTGGCCGCGGTCTCACTGCCCGACGTCACGCGCGAGAGTGCACCTTCATCACGATTCGGCATGCGCGCTGCACCAGGCGAGCTGCTCTTTGTTTACTTCGGTTACACCACATGCCCCGACCTCTGCCCGACAACGCTCGCCACGTGGAAATCGGCGATTCGACAAACGAGTGATGCAGGCGCACTCGTCGACACCGTCTTTGTCACGGTCGATCCGGCCCGCGACACACCGCAGATTCTCAACGACTATGTGGGTTCGTTCGTCGACCGGTTCCACGTGCTGCGCACCACCAATCCGAGCGAGATGCAGTCTGCACTCGACGCATTCCTCGCCGCGGCCACCATCGAGACGACTGCCGCTGGCAAAGTAGAGGTGAGCCACACCACCGTCGCCTATCTCGTCGACGAACGCGGCGAAGTGGTCATCGAGTGGCCGTTCGGCACGAGTGCCGACGCCATGGCGAGCGACCTAAAGATCCTGCTGGAAAACACCCGGCAGCAAACACAGAAAGAGGAACAATGAACACCAACACACTGAAAAAGGCGGTGCTCGGCGTCGTTGCCGTCGTCGCCCTGGGGGCCTGTGGTTCGGGCACGAACGCGATCTCGGTCGAGTCTGCCTGGGCCCGCACCAGCCCGATGAGCAGCGACGCCGGCGCCATCTACATGACGCTCACGTCGCCGAACGACGATGCTCTCGTGTCAGCCGCGGTCGACATGTCGGTCGCAATGATGACGCAGGTGCATGAGACCACCATGAACGCTGACGGCACGATGGGCATGCAAGAAGTCGACGAGGTCGCACTCCCTGCCGGCACCGCCGTGGCTCTCGAACCGGGCGGCTTCCACATCATGCTGATGGGACTCAAGCAGCCCTTGGCGCTCGGTGACACCGTCAAGGTGGTGCTGACGTTCAAGTCAGGTGAGGAAGTCACCGTCGAAGCCGAAGTTCGTGACGAAGCCCCCTGATCGGTGATGTCTCGGCGGGCGCGGACAGTGGGCACGACATTCGTACTGGCGCTCGCGCTCGCCGCAGTACCGATTGTCGTTGCCGGATGCAGTCGTGATGAGACGGTGGTGGTGCAGCCGACCGGCACGGTGCTCAATTTTCTCATCCCTGCAGGCACTGCCGGACGAATCGCGCGAGGCGAATTCGTCAACGTGATTCCGACCATGATCTACGCACGAGTCGGCGACGAGATTGTGATCGACAATCAAGACACCTTTGCACACGTCGTCGGGCCGTTCTCGTTGCGACCGGGAGAGCTCGTGCGACACATGTGGTCCGAAGCGGGCACGGTCGAGGGCGAGTGCAGCACTCACCTGAGCGATCGCGTGACCATCGTCGTCAGCGACTGAATCGACCACACCGAGCAGCGTCACCACGCGCCGCCCGAAGCAGCTTGCAATCAGCTGACGATGAGTGCCGTCACCATGTACTTCATACCTTTTGGTGTCTCGGCGTGGGTGAGGATGTGGCAGTGCCACGCCCACACTCCCTTGTCGAGCGCGGTGTAGACCACCGTCCAGCGTTCGCCTGGCGCCACATTCAACGTGTCAGCCCAGTACGGCGCCTCCAGAACCTTTCCGTCGTGAGCCACTACGAGACCTGACGGCTGGTGCAAGTGCATCGGGTGCGTCATGTTGCCCTCGTTGTAGTAGTGCACCACCATCGACTCGCCGACATTCAGCGTGTACGGAGCCGTGGCCGGGAAGCTCTTGCCGTTGAGCGAGAGTCCGATGTTGCCCGAATCGTTTAGCACCATGACCACCTCTGACTCAGCGTCGCCGTCGGTGTCGGCGACTCGCGACCTCGCGATATCCATCGCGATTGTCTTCCAGTCGTCGATGAGCAAGGCGCCAGCAAGACCGTTCGGCACCTGCACCTGAGCATTGTGGTGCGAGTGATACATGCCGACCGACGATTCGAGCGCAGTGAACTCGTACTTGAAGGTCTCGCCAGGCTTGATTGCCGGCTGCGTGTATGGATCAACGCCGTCGGCCGCGTTGGGCACGCGGATGCCGTGCAGGTGCAGCGACGTCGACTCAGGTAGGTCGTTCTTCAGGTTGATGCGCACCTTGTCGCCGGTATTCACGCGGATAATCGGCGCAGGTATCTCGCCGTTGTACGTCCAGCCTTCGACGAACTTGCCGGGCTCGACCTCCCACGACACCACTTCGGCCACGAGGTCGAACACCTTGTAGCCGTCGGCCGACATCATGTAGCCGAGCTCGGAGTTGCCGGTGCCTGTCGTCTTTGCGGGGAACTGCTTGGCGACAGCCTCCATCATCGAGTCCATCTGCTGCCAGGTCATCTGACCGGCGGTGGCGGCCACTTGCGCCGGATCAATCGTCGACGACACGACGAGCGTTGCCTTCATTCCCGCCGCATCATGACCGACGACTTCGCAGAGTACGGCAAGGTCGCCTTCAGAGAGGTTCTTCACGACGAGCGTCGTGGTCTCACCGGGTTTCAAGTTCGCGGTGCGCGCACCGAGCGAGGGAATCGCAAAGTTGTGCTCAACCATGCCGTCGTTGTGCACGACGAACGTGACGTCTCCCGGAAGAACCGCCGGCGGAATCATCTCGATTGCGAACTCGGAGAGGTGCACTTCGATCTGCGAACCAGAGCCGCTCGCTTCGCCCGTGCCACCGTTACCAGCCACCGCCACGATGCCGACCACGCCGAGCACCACGGTGCCCAAACCCATGATCGACAGCATCAACGCGACGACGGTTTTTGTCCACATGCTCTCGTTGCTCATTCGTTGCGACCCTCCAACAAGTCGTGCCTTGACCGTACACATCGCACGAAAAGAGTTCCGTCGCGCCGCTCACCAAACACGGGGTGCGATGGTCACCCTGCTAGCCAAGCCTGACAAGCGGAATCGCGTTGCCATCACGACCCCGCGCCGAGGGCGATGGGCGTGTCAGTCGTACCTAGTACGAGTGAGTCGGGTTTCATACGAAGCGCGAGGAGCGCCCGCGAGCGAATAAACCGCGCCATCCACGAAGAATTGCGCCGTGTAGGAACGGCCGCGCTCTGTCTGGTTAGCCTGACTGACATGCGCAAATTGTTGGTCAGCATTTTCGCGCTCTCGCTCGCGGGCTGCACATCGGCCCAGCCGTTGGCCATCGATTTGTCGCCGTCGGCCGAACGGGGTTTGAAGATCTCGCAACAGTCGGGGTGCGCATCGTGCCACGGTTCCGACTTCGGTGGCGGCACCGGTCCGACGTGGCAAGGCATCATCGGCCAGACCGTCGCCTTCAAGGGTGGCGAGTCGGGCATCGTTGACCGCGACTATCTCATTGAGGCGATCAAGTATCCCGACAAGAAGAAGCGCGTCGGCTACTCCGTTGTGATGCCGTACAACAATCTCACCGACGAACAAATCTCCGACATCGTCGACTACATCGAAGCCCTCTCCAACTAACGCAGCGCATAACCGGCCTGCCGGGCAGCAGGCGGTCAGCGGCGTGTGACGCGACCTCATTTGCGGTTGCGAATGTGATCGGGCACCGGCAGATCGACGCCGGCGCCGTCCGACTCGGGCTCACCGAACACGGTCTGCACGGGTACGACGCCACCCCAGAACGGCAGGTCGTAATCGCTGGCCGGGTCTTCCTTCGGCGGCCCAGTGCGAATCTTTGCCGTCGCACCATCAAGCGAAAGTCGCCAGACGGTCGTCTGACGAATTTCGACCGGACTCGGTTCGCGGGCATTGCCCACACGCCCCGGCAGGAGGAAGTCGCTCAGCACTCGAAGTGCGCGTTCACGATCAGCCCCTTCGAGTCGCTCGGGCACACCAGTTACCACGACACTGCGGTAATTCATCGACGAGTTGAACAGCGACCGCGCAACCACCAAGCCATCGAGCAAAGTCACGGTGACGCAGATCGGCCCAGGCGAACGCATGAGGCGACTCGCCACCGAACCGTGGATCAGAATTGCGTCGCCGTCTGGTGCGTACGCCATCGGAATCACCACCGGTGCACCGTCGGCGTCAATGATGCCGACGTGCGCAACGAGACCATCGGCAAGAATCGAGCGAATCACTGCGCTCTCGTCGCTGCCTCGTTCGGGGTGGCGGCGAGTCTCTCCCATGATGTTCCGAGACTAGAAGACGGTTAGTCTCGCCGGCATCAGCAGTTCACCAACTTCTACCCCCTCGTTGGCATACGCGTATCGAGTGCTCGCACTCGCGGCTGCTGCGGTGTTCCTGGTGGCGCTCGATCTTTCGATAGTCGTCGTCGCCAAGCGCACCATCGATGAGGAGCTGGGCGGCGGAAGCCTCCTCACGTGGGTGTTCTCCGCCTACGCCATCTCCTACGCCGCTGCGTTGCTCACTGCCGGCCGCTTCGCCGATGTGTTCGGTCGCAAGCGCAGTTTCTTGCGTGGCGTGTTGTGGTTCAGTTTCGGTTCGCTCCTCTGTGGTCTGGCACCCACCGCGTGGTTCTTGGTGTTGGCGCGTGTCGTGCAGGCATTCGGTGGTGCGCAGCTCTCGCCAGCAGCACTCGCCCTCCTATTGCCCGAGTTCCCGGTCGAAAAACGTACTCAAGCCATCGCCATCTGGGGTGCCAGTGGAGGCCTAGCGGCGGCACTCGGCCCATCGATCGGCGGGATTCTCGTTGACACGCTCGGCTGGCGCTCGCTGTTCTTCATCAACATACCCATCACGTTGCTGACTGTGATCATCGGTCGTCGTTTGCTACGCGAGTGGAAAGACCCGAATGCGCAACGCAAGGTCGACTACCCGAGTGCCGCGCTCGGGTTCAGCGGTGTGGCATTCGTAGTGCTCGGCATCTCACAGAGCGAAGTGTGGGGCTGGCAGGATCGCCGCACGATCGGCGCCATCGTGGCGGGAATCGTGTTGTGTGGGTTCTTCGCACTGCGCTGTCAAAAGGCGACCAGCCCGATTCTCGACCTCAAGTTGTTCCGCCTGCGATTCGTCGTCGCCGCGAACGTGGCCGGTGTGCTGTTCAGCATGGGTTTCATCGGCATGTGGTTGCTCAACACGTTCTGGTTGCAGGCCATGTGGGGCTACAGCGTGGCGATGTCGGGAGCCGCCGTCATGCCTGGCCCCACAGCCGCGGCATTCGTTGCACCGTTCGCCGGCAAGTATGCCGACCGCTTCGGTCACTCGCGCATCCTCTTTCTTGGTTCACTACTTCTCACAACCGGCACGTTTGGGTTAGCAACGACGATTCCCGATACGCCGGCCTACCTTTCGCGCTATCTGCCGTGGATGCTGATTACCGGCGTCGGTGTCGGTCTCAGCATCACGACACTGTCGAGTTCCGCGACGGCATTCCTGAAGCCGACACAGTTGGCAATGGGTTCGGCGCTCAACAACACCTTCCGCCAAGTGGGCACGGCGCTCGGTGCTGCGTTGTCGTTGGCGATTGCAGCGCCAACTCTTGCCCGCGTGGAGGCCGCCCGACGCAGCAGCGAGTCGGTGCTTGACGTCTCGACCGCCGAGTTGCACGCGGCGTGGATCATGAACGCTGGAATATTCCTCACAGCGGGGTTTGCGATGGTCGCGATCTTTAGGCGGCCGACTGAATCACAACTCAGCGACGCACGCGGCTAGTCGCGGTCGCGCTTGGCCCGACCGAGTATCGCCGACACGACACTGATGATGAGCCCGGCCCAGAACGCCGGCCAGAACCCACTCACGTCGAGTGCGTCGCTGAGGTCGCCCACCCAGATCAGCATCCATGCGTTCACCACGATGCTGAACACACCGAGCGTCAAGATCAAAGCCGGAAACGCCACGAGGCGAATGATGTTGCCGACGACTGCATTCGCCAGACCAAAGAGCGCCGCCACCCAGAGGTGATTCCAGATTCCGTCGGAGATGTTCACGCCGCCGACGAACACGTCAGCGAGCCACACCGCCAGTGTCAGCGCAATCCAGCGACTGATGAGGTTCATGGCTGAGCGCTACCGCTGGTATGAATCGCATCAGCTGACCCCACAGGAGTCGCGACGAAGAGCGGAATCCGCCGCGCAGTTTTCTCCTTGTATTGGGCGTAGGGGGCGAACGCCGCGACGGAACGCCGCCACCACTCGTCATATTCCGCACCATCCACCAAACGCACGCGCACGAAGAACGGCTCCGGCCCGTCTTGCACCGTCACCTCATTGGGATGTGCAACCAAGTTGTGATACCAATCCGGATTGTCCGGTGCCCCGCCTTTGGATGCAACGAGCGCATATTCACCGTCGTGTTGCACACGCATGAGTGCGATCTTGCGCACGGTGCCCGACTTCGCGCCGCGCATCGCGACGATGATGACGGGGATGCCGGTGTCACGCAGAGTGCCGGCCTCCCGGCCCCCGGTGCGCTCGTACGTTTCTACTTGGTCGCGCACCCATTGCATGGTGCTGGGGATGTACTCACCAACGAGGTGTGCCACCCACGCAGTCTGTCAGGTTCTCGGGTAGCGCGACCCGTCAGGAAAGTTGCCGTACAACGGACGGTCACCGTTCGTCACCGAATCCACCAGCAAGTCACCACCGACGAACGCACCCTTCCACGAACCACCGCGACCACCGAAGACTTCTTCTCGGTCGCCGCGCGAACGAGGCTTGTTGATGCCTACCTTGAACGCGAGAATTTCGTCCGCTACGCGCTCGGCAAAGTCGAGGTCGTCGGTTGCGACCGACGCAACGAGCGAGCCGTTCGACGCATTCATCGCACTGAGGAATTCCGCCTCGGTGTCCACCACGACGATGGAATCGATCGGCCCGAACGGCTCGGCGTGGTGCAGCGACCACGCAGACGGTGGTTCGAGCACGCACGCAGGCGCCGCGTAGGCAGAAGTGTCTTGCCCGGCGATGAAGCGTCCGCGCGACAGGTTGGCGTGCAGGAGCGGGATGCCGCCGGTGCTGATTGCTTCCTCGAATTGCGCGGCGAGGTTCTCCGCCTTTGATCGCTGAATCACGGGGCCGAAGTCGAGATCGGGCAAAGCGTCGTCGTCGTTCTCCACCGCGCACGGGTGCCCGAACTTGAGCGACGCCACTGCTGGGTAATACATCTCGAGAAAGTCAGGTAGCAGGCGGCGCTGCACCACGTATCGCGGATATGCGGTGCAACGCTGCTTGGCATAGGCGAAGCCCTTCTTCACATGCCCGGCGAGATCCTTCCACTGCGAGAAGTTCCAGACGCCCCACGCGTTGAGGCCTTCTTGTTCGAGCACGTGACGCTTGCGCAAGTCGGCGAGGCGAGTTGCGACCTTGCGACCGTTGGTGCGACCACCGACGAAGACCAACGCGCCGAGTTCGGGCGTGCTGATCAATGCTTCGCTCAGTTCGGCACCGCTGCCCGACACGAGCGTTGCGGGCAGACCGGCGCGGGCCATCATCGCGTGGGCGAGCGTGAGCGCGTGGAAGCCACCCTGCGTCGGCGTCTTGGCCACCACGGCGTTGCCCGCCAGCAACTGCACGAGTTCGGCGTGCACGAGCACGCTCAGCGGATAGTTCCAGGATGCGATGTTCGACACCGGGCCATCGAGCGGCGTGCGGTCGGCGAGTTGGCGTTCGATCTGCGTGAGATACCACTCGACGCCGTCAAGACAGCGGTCGATGTCGTCGCAGGCGAGTTTCCACGGTTTGCCGATCTCCCACATCAACAAGCCGGCAATCGTGTCGCGCTGTTCGCGCAGTAGAGACACTGCCTTCTTCACGCGCGACATGCGTTCGTCGAGCGGTATTCGCGACCATTCGTTGTCTTGCTTCACCGCCAACGCCATCGCACGATGGGCGTCGGCCGAGGTGATCACCGGCGCACCGACGATCTGCGAGCCATCGACGGGCACCGTGTGCGGGCGTGTCGTGCCGCCGCTCACCCACTCGCCACCGATCAAGTTGCGCAACGACTGCGCTTCGAACGCCTCGGGTGCTGCGGCGCGGGCCTGCCCGTGGAAATGGGCCCACGCAGTGCCCGGCTTTGCGTGCAACGCCATTAGTCACACGCTAAGGCTGTTGGGCACCGCCACGCGAGGTCCTGCTCCGATGTTTCCGTGACGGTGGTTGGTGATGGCGATGCTCTGCTCCTTCAACCAGCGTGGGGCTTCGACCGCACCGTTGACGGCGATGTCACGACGGTCGAGCGAGATACCGAGTTCGGCGAGTAGCGCAACGATCTCCTGCGGAACGGCGACGGCACTCAGCCAGCGCACACGCTCAACGGACCGTCGCACGATGATGTTCCGTAGCGCAGGTGCAGTCATCCCGCTGGCATCCGCCCACTGCACCGGTGTCATCACCAGACTGCTGACTCCATCAACGGTGTGACGAATCACCGCTGGGACTGGTTGATCAGCGACTACGACGACGCTGTCGTAGGGCACATAACGGCAATAGTTGTGCTCGGCACGCAAACCCGCGGTCTCGCGCGCGACACTGCCGGTTGATGCCCACCACTCACGGGCAGAGTCGACGCAGGCATCTGCCTCGGCCTGCGTGTCGACACCGCGCCAATTCATCAGTGCTTCCACGTAGTGCACACCTCCGGCCTTTGCCGTCGGGCCGACACTGCTCTTGCGCCAACCCCCGAAGGGCTGACGATTCACGACGGCACCCGTCGTCCCGCGATTCACGTACAGATTGCCGGCCCTCACGTTCGCGATCCAGCGCTCACAATCCTGCGCGTTGAGCGCCTGCACACCCGCGGTCAAGCCAAACGCAACCGCGTTCTGCCACTCAATCGCGGTGTCGAGATTTGGTGCACGCATCACCGCGAGCACGGGGCCGAACCACTCGGTGTGATGCGACCACGAGCCGGGCCGTACACCGAGCCGCACACCAGGTCGGTACAGGCGCGCATCACCGGGGAGTCGTCGTGGCTGCACCAACCACGACTCGCCCGTATCAAGGTGATGCAGCGCTCGCTCGAGCGCCTCGCCTGGTGCACGGATCAGCGGGCCAACGTTCGTCGACGGCTCGTCACCCCAGCCAACCTGCAGGCTCTCGACGGCATCCCGCAGCTGGCGTAAGAACGAAGAGCAATCGAGCACTTCAGCATCGACTATGGCGAGGCTGGCCGCCGAACACTTCTGGCCAGCGTGACCGAACGCTGACTGCACGATGTCCTTCACCGCGGCATCGACATCGGCGCTCGCCGTGACGACGATTGCGTTCTTGCCGCTCGTCTCCGCAAGCAGCCGCATCTCGGGTCGCCATTCGAGGAACATTCGTGCGGTGGAGTATCCACCCGTCAGAACCACGGCATCAATGCGGGCGTTGCTCACCAGACCGCGACCCACCTCATCGTCGTTGGTGCGCACAAGGCGAAGCACGTCGCGCGGCACGCCCGCCGCCCACAGTTGCTGGGCGAGCCGGTACGCGATCGCCACGGTTTCCGGTGCGGGTTTGAGAATCACCGAATTACCCGTCGCCAACGCGGCGCAGACTCCGTCAGCCGGAATCGCATACGGGAAGTTCCACGGCGGCACGACGAGCACCAGGCCGAGTGCCGACGCAGTCGGGTCTGCACAAACGCGTTTGGCCTCCAATGCATAGAAGCGCGCAAAGTCGATGGCTTCGCTGACTTCTGGATCGGCTTCAGTGAAGGTCTTGCCCGCCTCGCGCATCATTAGTGCGATGGTGTCGCGCCGTTCTCGTTGCATGATCCGCGCTGCAACTCGCAGGATTTCGGCGCGCCTGCCTGCGCCGATATCCGCCCACCCAGGCTGTGCCCGACGGGCAGCGGCAACATGGTCGCTGACCTCGTCCGCCGTTGCAACATCGACGCGCGGGAACTGCACCGAAATACCGAACGGCAACTCGGCGGTGTTGGTCGGGTCGCCATCACATTGGTTCGCGAACCTTGCGCGGGCAAACTCGGCATCGGCCTGTGCGCGCACGAGACCATGGCGACGGCTCGTCGTTGCGAGCGTCGCGCTATCACGCACGCTGGCAATGAATCGTGCCTGCTGCTCCTGCCATGCAGCGTTGCCCGGATGCATCGAAAACGAGGCACGTAGATAGTTCTCGGTCGACGTGTTCTCGTCGAGTCGACGGACGAGATAGGCCACTGCCGCCGGGAAGTCGTCGTGGCGTGTCACTGGTGTATAGAGAATCACCGAACCGGTTTCATGGGCGAGCGCCAGGGCTTCGGCATTTGCCATGCCCTCGAGCATCTCTATGTCGATCTGATCACCGACCCCACGCTGCTTCGCGAGCGTCAACGCGTACGCCAAGTGGAACAAGTTGTGGCTCGCTACACCCACGCGAATGGCGGCCGCGTTCTGTTGGTTCAAGAGGTTCCCCAGCATTCGCACATAGCTCGCGTCGACGTCTGACTTCGTGGCATACGGTGCGGCCACCCAGCCGTGCAATTCCGCCTCGGTTGACTCCATGGCGAGGTTCGCCCCCTTGACGAGCCGCACTTTGATGACGCCACCAGATCGTGCATGTCGTGCGAGCGCCCAAGACGTGAGCCGCTGCAAGGCCTCGTGTGCCTCAGGAAGATAGGCCTGCAAGACGATCCCGGCGGTGAGTCGTTCGAACTCTGGCTCGTCGAGGATCGACATGAATGAGCGCAGGGTAATTTCAAGGTCGCGGTACTCCTCCATGTCGAGATTGACGAACGTTCCGCTTGCCTGTGCGGCGCGGTACAACGGGCGCAGGCGTTCGGCGATACGCACCAGCGATCCGTCACGATCCACGGTCATCAACTGGGCGACGATTGCAGAGAGTTTTACCGACACGTAGTCGACCTCGGGCCGCGCAATCATCTCCATCACTGCGCGATAGCGAGACTCGGCTTCCGCATCACCGAGCACCGCCTCACCGAGCACATTGATGTTGAGTCGGGCGCGACCAACGCGACGCTTGCGAATGTGTCGGGCGAGGCGTTGTGTTTCGGCAGGAAGGATGATGCCGTTCGCCCTCATCCGTACTGTCTGCTCGACCACCTTCATCACTGGTGCCGCGGCAAATACTGACGCGACTCCGACGAGGCGCAGACCGACTGCATCAATCACACCAAGCCCGCGAGCGCTGGCACGCTTTGCCGCACATCGTAGGATGCGCGCGGCCTCGCGCGACGATGGAGTTCGCACCACCTCATCGGCGAGTGCCATCGTTACGGCCAGACCGTCGGGATCATCGAGCAGTCGCGCAAAGCGTTTGCGAGTGGCGGTATCGCGTCGTGTGCGCAGATGCTCCGCCGTCGTCAGCAACCGACTGGCGAGGCGGCAACTCTCGTCAATCACCGCGTCCATCGACGCCCCTCATCCCACCACGGGCTTTTCGGCATGTTCCAGTGCGTTGCGCAGCATGCCCGGGAAGATGATCGCATGGAACGGGATCAGCACCCACCAATACAAGCGGCCCGCCAAGCCGCGCGGACGGAAGATGGCGCGTTGCACCACGTGCGTGCCCGCAGTCGCGGCACCACTCAAGTCAACGGCTTCCGAGACCCGGAACTCCAACCATGCCTGGCCGGGCACACGCATCTCGGCACGCAGCAGCAGCGTCTCGCCATCCTTCACATCGGCAATGCGCCAAAAGTCGAGCGGATCACCGACACGCAATACATGCTGATCACGGCGCCCACGACGCATGCCGACGCCGCCGAACACCGAGTCGACCCGCCCGCGCAATCGCCACAACCACTCGAAGCCGTACCAACCCGTCGTACCCCCGAGCGACGAGAGCACCTTCCACACTGCGTCGCGTGAGGCGACCGTGGTCTGCTCGCGTTCGTCGACGAACAATGTTCCGCCAGTCCACGCAGGGTCGGTGACGGCGACATCCCACGCGACCCACGGTCGTGAGGCGTCGGTCCACTGGGTCGGTGCATTCGTGCGTTCAATCGCGCGCTTCACGGCCTGGTCGAACGTGAGCAAACCATCGGCTGGGGCCGGCAAGGCCTTCAGCACCGACTTGGACGGGTCGACCACCACCTTGTTGATCAGCGAATCAATCAGCGGGCGCGCGATCGATGCGGGTACCGGCGTGACGAGACCCACCCACATGCTCGACACCCGCGGCGTGAGCAACGGCACCTTCATGATGATGCGTCGTCGCAGCCCTGCAATCTTCGCGTAACGCGCCATCATCTCGCGATAGGTGAGGGTTTCTGCACCACCGACGTCGAACACGCCGCGGACGCCATCGGCTGCACGCGCCGCCGCCACCAAGAAATGCAGCATGTTGACGATCGCAATCGGCTGAGTCGGGTTGTCCACCCAACGCGGCGTGACCATCGCCGGCAGATGTTCCGTGAGGTATCGCAGCATTTCGAACGATGCCGAGCCGCTACCGATGATGATGCCCGCGCGCAACTCGATGACGGGCACCCCCGTGCCGGCGAGCACCTTGCCTACCGAGCGGCGCGACTCGAGGTGCTTGCTGAGGTTGTCATCGTTCGCGATGCCACCCAGATATACGATGCGCCGCACCTTGGCCCGCGCGGCTGCCTCGGCGAACTTTTGGGCCATCGCAGCCTCGAGGTCGTCGAATTTCGCACCGGTGCTGATCGAGTGCAGTAGGTAGAACGCAACATCAACATCACGAAGTGCCGTGTCGAGCGATGTGTCATCGAGTGCGTCACCTTCGACCACGTCGACTCTGTCGATCCACGCGGTGTTGCGCACCTTGGCTGCCGAGCGCACCAGCACTCGCAAAGCGAAGCCTTCGTCGATGAGGAGCGGCGCGAGACGTCCGCCCACATAGCCAGTTGCACCAGTGACGAGCACTCGCCGGGGTCCGGTATCGCTCACGCCTGCGACGCTAGGTGACTCATCGGCTCGGCATGATGCGAAGGTACGCTCGTCACAATGACTGCGGCGCGCGACGGCATTCATGTAGAAGTCGGCCGACGATTGCGGTCGCGGGGGCTCGTCTATACGAGCGGTAGGCGGCAGCTGATCGAAGCGTTGCTGGGCATCGGTCGACCCGCAACGGTGCCCGAGTTGCGCAAACACCGGGGCCGTCTCACGCAAAGTTCGATCTACCGCAACCTCGGCGACCTCGAGCAAGCGGGCGTGGTTCGGCGCGTGGCCGGCACCGACGATCACGCGCGCTACGAACTCGACGAGTACTTCATTGGGCATCACCATCACCTCATCTGCGTGAAGTGCGGTCGCGTGTCTGACTTCGTCGTCCCCCACGAGGCGGAGCGCACGCTCAACGCCACGTTGAACAAGGCGGCCAAACTCGGGAAGTTTCGTCTGACGGGTCACCGTCTTGACGCACTCGGCTTGTGCGTAAGTTGCGCATGAAGCCCTACGCCTACATCGCGGGGCCGCTCTTCGACGAGGGTGAGCGATGGTTCATCGAGTTGGTGGATGCCAGAGTGGCGGCACTCGGGTTCGACACGTTCCTCCCCCATCGCGACAACCCACCGAAGACACCTGACACCGTGCGAACGATCTTCAACAACGACAAGGGGGCCGTCGACCGTTGCGACGTCATCGTCGCCAATTTGAACGGCATTACCACCGACGACGGCACGGCATGGGAACTCGGTTACGCCTTCGCGCGCGGCAAGTACGGCATCGGCATCTTCACAGACTGGCGCGCGAGATTCCCAGCCCAACTCGAAGTGGTGAACCTGATGATGCAGTGCTCACTCGATGTGCTGGCGCGTTCGCTTGACGAATTGGAGGCAGCACTCGTCGCGTGGAAGGCGTCGCACTCGGCGACGTAGGCACCAACTTCATCACCTCGTGAAACTCTCCGACGCCCGACTGCTCAGCTTCGACTGCTACGGCACGCTGATCGATTGGGAATTCGGCATCACCGATGTCGTCACACGATTGGCGAAGCCGCACGGTGTGCAACCAACCGAGACCGAGATCCTCTCACTCTTTGCCGCGCACGAAACCCACGTGCAGGACGCGAACCCTACATGGACGTACCCGGTGATCCTTGCCGAAACATGGCGGCGCATGGCGGAGAGTCTCGGTCTGCCGTCGCGCTCGAACCGTCCCGAGCAGTGCGAGCGCGATGCCCGGGCATTTGCTTCGTCGGTGCCGACGTGGCCGGCGTTTGCCGATAGCCACCAGGCGCTGCTCGATCTGCAGCGGCAATGCAAGCTGGTGATTCTGTCCAATGTCGACAACGCGAGCTTCGCGGGGTCGAACGCCCGACTTGGTGTCACGTTCGATGCGATACTCACCGCGCAGGACATCGGTTCGTACAAACCAGACGTCCGCAACTTCCATGTGCTGCTCGAAAAGGCGCGTGCAATGGGCGTCGGTCCCGAGCAACATCTCCATGTCGCACAAAGCCTGTTCCACGATCATGTTCCCGCGCAGTCCGTCGGGTTACGGACCGTGTGGATCAACCGCTACGGTGCCAAGCGCGCTGCCGCGGGTTCACTCGGCGCCACACCTGCAGCCGCACCCGTCACCCCGCATTGGGAATACCCGACATTGCGCGCGCTTGCCGACGCGTTGTTTTCGCGCTGAGCCAGACCGCATCGAACCGTGCGCAACTAACCTTTGCTGGCGTGGGAAACATCTTTGCCCCGGGTATGCCCGTGCCGTCGCTGGCCGCCGCGCGAAAGATTCGCATCGGGAGCACTGCCTACCCACTGGTACTGCCGAAACTTCGTGACTCTCGACTGCATGTGGCGGGAGTCGTCATCACTCTCCACACCCTCGGTCAGGTAGGTCTCGGGTTCCATGTCAGCGTGCCGCAGATCCTGGCGGCCATCGTCACCTGCTTCGTTCTGCAAGTGATCATCACCTTCCGCGAGAAGAAGGCGTTCGTGTGGCCTGCCAGCGCGCTGTTGACCGGCAGCGGCATCGCGCTCATCTTGCAAGTGCCGAGCACTCCGGTCGGCGACCATTGGTCGTTTCACCAGTGGTGGATGTTCTCTGGTATCGCGGCGTTCTCGCTCTTCACCAAGTTCATCGTGCGTCGCAACGGGTCGCATGTCTTCAACCCGTCGAACATTGGGCTCGTCATGGCATTCATCGTGCTCGGCAGCACCCGAGTTGAGCCACTCGACTTTTGGTGGGCACCAATCAGTAATCCCGCAATGGTGCTGGCGTATGCCGTGATTCTCGTCGGAGGTTCGCTGGTCACGCGCCGGCTCGGTCTGATGACCACGGTGCTGTCGTTCTGGACCGTGCTCATGATCGGCACTGCCGTGAACGCAGCGTCGGGTCAATGCTTCACCGCGCGCTGGGCATTCGCGCCAGTGTGCGGAACCGACTTGTGGGTCACCCTCGTGACGTCGCCCGAGATCCTCATCTTCACCTACTTCATGATCACCGACCCGCGCACCGTGCCACTTGGTCGTGTTGGTCGCATTTTGTTTGGAGCGCTTGTCGGCGTGGCGTGCGTGATGTTGATGGCCCCGCAAGAGACGGAGTTCGGCGCGAAGGTCGCGTTGCTTGCTGGTCTGACCGTGATCACCGCGGTTCGACCACTGCTTGAGCGGGTGGTGCCCGCGCCGGGTAGCGAGGGCGACACGTTGCGCGCTTTCGCCCGACGGGTGCTGAACGGGGACGACACCACTGCACCGTCCGCCGTGCGCACCAAGCGCGGCTCCACCATCGTGCTCGCAGCAGCGCTTGTCGTAGGTGCGCTTGCTGTCGGCGGGCGTTCCGCGCAAGGAATTCTGGCCAGCGAACCAGAAGATCTGATGGGTCGACTCGCCACTCGTATCGACCCGGCGACGTTCCCCTCGATTCGTGTCGATCAAGCGGTCATCGACTGGGACCACGAGATCAACGTCGAAGGCGCTCGGGCGATCGTGCTCACTCTCGCCGAGAACCTCGCCCTCGAAAGCGAGGCGACGCTCGAGAACGACGCGAAACTGCTGGAGGCCATTGCCCACGGCGATCGTCTGGAGGCAATGCAGGCGCGACTCAGCGATGCCACACTCTCTGGTCAAACCGTCGTCGACTCGTACGACATCGACGACGTTCGTGTCACGCTGCTCGTGCCGTTCGGCCGGCAAGACGGCCTCAGCCTCGGCATGATCGCCCAAGGCACGCGCCTGACCGAAGTTCACGACTCATCCGGCACCGTCGTGTCACGACGAACGGAATCGTTCGAAACCATGTGGGCGATGCGACGAGCAACCGGCGCGCGCTGGCTGATCGTCGCTGAACTGCCCGTGCCCGACAACGCGTGAGCCCGCGCGCTCGTCAGCCGAACACATTCGTCGCATGAAGCGTGGCCCGCTCGGAGCCCTCGCACTGGTGTCGGTGGTCGGCGCCACAGCAGCAATCCTTGTGGTTCGCACACAAGGCGACGAAGACCCGGTCGTGCCGAGACTGATCGACGAGGCGGCTTCGGCCGGCATCGACCACGCGTATGACGGCGAGTATCCGTTCTTCGTCGGGGGTGGAGTCGCTTCGTTCGACTGCAACGACGACCTCAAACCCGATCTCTACTTCGCAGGTGGCGTGAACCAGGCTTCGCTCTACGTCAACGAAAGCCCGGTGGGTGGCGCCTTGCGATTCTCCCAGAAGACATCCGCAGTAACTGATCTCGAGTTGGTCACCGGCGCGTATCCGCTTGATATCAACAGCGATGGCGTGATTGACCTTGCAGTGCTTCGTCGCGGTGCCAACGTGATGTTACGTGGCCTCGGTGACTGTCGCTTCGAAGACGCGACACCGTCGCTCGGCATCGACGGTGGCAACGACTGGACGGTGTCGTTCGCCGCAACATGGGAAGCCGATGCGTCGCAGCCGACACTCGCGTTCGGCAGCTATCTCCTGCCTGACACGTTCGACTGCGCACCGAACCGCCTCATGCGCCCATCGGCGGGCAGTTACGGGGAAACCGTCGACTTACCTGCGCACTGCACGCTGTCGCTGCTCTTTTCGGACTGGAATCGCGACGGCAAGATCGACCTTCGCGTCAGCAACGACCGTAACTACGACCGCGAGGCACGCGAGCAGCTCTGGCGCATTCGATCCGGCGAAGCCCCGCGCGAATACGGCGTTGCCGATGGCTGGCGTGATCTCACCATCTGGGGCATGGGCATCGCCAGTTATGACCTCACCGGTGACGGCAAGCCCGAGGTGTATCTCACGAGCCAAGCCGACAACAAACTGCAAACCCTCGATGCAGCCGCGACGGGCCCGAGCTATCAAGACATCGCTCTCGCGCGCGGGGTGACCGCAACGCGCCCATATACGGGCGGCGACATACTTCCTTCCACGGCATGGCACCCAGAGTTTGACGATGTGAACAACGACGGACTCATCGACTTGTTCGTCGCAAAAGGAAACGTTGAAGGACAAGTCGACTACGCCGCGTTCGACCCCAACAATCTGCTGCTCGGGCTCGCCAACGGCACATTCGTCGAGCGCGGTGCCGAAGCCGGCATCGCCAACAACGCACGCGCACGCGGGGCCGCACTGGTCGACTTGAACCTCGACGGCATGCTCGACCTCGTCGTCGTCAACCGACGAGTGCAGGTCGAGGTGCGTCGCAACGTCGGCGACGGCACCGCATCGTCACCGACCATCACAGGCAACTGGCTGGCGCTTCGCGTTCGACAACCAGCACCGAACACCCAGGCGGTTGGTGCGTGGGTCGAGATTCGCTTCGATGGTCGCGTCGTTGCGCGGGAAGTCACCGTCGGCGGCGGTCACGCCAGTGGCGACACCGGTTTCATCCATGTCGGGCTCGGCAAGGCGATGCAGGCTGAAGTACGCGTCACCTACCCGGGTCGGCCTGCCAGTGAATGGCAATCAGTGGAGGCAGGCGCCTTCTACGACGTGTCGCGCGACGCAACAGCGCCGGTTCGATTGCAGCCGCGCGACTAACTCAATCGACGCGATCGCGTCGCTGCGCCGCTAACTGGCGCTGGCGGGCTTCTGGCCCATGATGATCATCGCCAGCACTTCGTCTTTGGTCACCTTGTTCTTCTCGACCGTGCCGACGAGCCGACCCTGCATCATCACGCTGATGCGATCGGCGAGATCGAACACGTCGTGGATGTCATGACTGATGAGGAAGATGCCGATACCTTCCGACTTCAGTTGCGCGATCAACTCACGCACCTGCACGGTTTCGGCCGGTCCGAGTGCGGCAGTGGGTTCGTCCATGATGAGGATCTTGGCGTCGAAATGCACGGCTCGCGCGATCGCCACCGACTGGCGCTGACCGCCAGAGAGCGACCGCACTGCCGTGCTCAAGTTCTGGAACCGCGGGTTGAGACGCTTCATCACGTCGCGGGTGGCTGACGCCATCGCCGAGTCGTCGAGCGCTCCGCTTCGAGTGCGCAATTCACGACCGAGAAACACGTTGGCTGCAGCATCGATGTTGTCGGCGAGGGCGAGTCGTTGGTAGATCACTTCCACACCGTGGGTGCGCGCGTCGCGCGGGTTGGCGATGGTGACTGGCCGACCATTGACGAGAATCTGGCCAGAGTCGGCCGGGTGGGCACCCGCAAGTGTGTGGACGAGCGTCGACTTGCCAGCGCCGTTGCCACCAACGACGGCGACGACTTCGCCCGGGAACAAATCGATCGTCACGCCATCAACGGCGCGCAATCCGCCGAACGACACGTGAATGTCCCGCATCTCCACCAGTGGAGTGCCGGTTGGTGCGTGTGTGCTGCTCATGTGTTCACCCGCCTATTGGCGACCGGTCTGGATGATGAATGCGGCGAGAACTAGGCCGACCACGAGCGAGATCATCGCAGTGCGACGGCGGTTGAGCCGCAACGCAGAGTCAATCGACACCGCGGTTACAAGCACGATGCCCACGACGATGTCTTGCGAGGGCGAGTCGATGCGTAAGAGCACCATGCCGGAGCGCAGCGACTGCATGACCACTGCGCCGAGCACAGCACCCGAGATGGTGCCGATACCACCGGCGAACGACGTACCGCCAATCACTGCCGCCGAGATGACGTCAAGTTCGTTCTGGATTCCGAGGTTGGTGACGGCGGCGTTCAATCGAGCGGTCTGCACGGCACCGGCGACGGCACACAGTACGCCCATCAAGACAAAGGTCATCATGATGGTGCGTCGTGTGTTGATGCCACCGAGTTCGGCGGCTTCGGGGTTGCCACCAATTGCGTACACATAGCGCCCGAAGCGGCGTCGGCGCGCCAGGTACGTGACGACCACGGTGACGAGAATCAAGATGACGACGGGGTTCGCCACGCCGGTCGGCAAACCGTTGATCGGTGACTCGTAACCGATGGCAATCAGCCAGACCGAGAGAATGATCACCGCGCACGCGATGACCGCAAACCCAATATCGAACGGGAGTGGCCGCATACCAAGCTCATGGCGCTGGCGACGACGTCGTGCCAGCCACACGCTGGCGACCGCGCCGATGCACCCGAAGATGGCGAGAATCCAACTGCGACCTTCACCGAGCGACCCATTGGGGCCGCCGCCCAACAATTGAAAGTTGGTGTCGAGCGGCGAGACGGTCTTGCCCTGCTCGCCCATGCGGAAGATGAGACCGCGCCACACCAAGAACCCGCCCAGCGTGACGATGAAGGCGGGCACACCGCCGTACGCAACGACGGCACCTTGCACCGCACCGATCGCAGCACCGAGCACGATGCCAATGGCGAGCGCGATCGCCCAGGTGTAGGGCTGGTCGAAACCGAGGCCGAGCCGCTCAGGTATCCATCGTGCTTGGGCAACTGCCATCACGTAGCCAAGAAAACCGAGTAGCGAACCGACGGACAAGTCGATGTTGCGCGACACGATGATGAGCACCATGCCGGTGGCCATGATGGCGATCGATGCGCTCTGCACCGAGAGATTCCAAAGATTTCGCGAGGTGAGGAACGCGCCGTCAGACAAGAAGTGAAAGCCAACCCAGATGACGACAAGTGCCGCGACCATTCCGGCAAGGCGCGTGTCAATCTCGCTGGATGCAACCAGCCCGCGCAGGTTGCGTCGCGCAGCAGTGTTCGAGTCAGCGGCCGTGGTTTGACGAGTGTCGCTCATGTGTTGAGACCCCCATGCCTGTGCACTTATCGTGCATCACCGACTTATCCGCCTCATAGAAAGTAGCCGTAAACGGAACGTGCCCTCCGCCCGTGAGGGCGGAGGGCACGTCGCGTGTCAGAGACAACGCTGCCCGGTCACGGGCAAGCGGCTACTGAACCTGCGGTGACTCCTTGGCAGAGCGTCGCCGAATCACTCCAACCCGCGTCAAGCACTTCATTCAGGTTGTCCTGGGTGATGGGCTTGGGCGTGAGGAAGATCGACGAGATCGAGTTTCCACCAGGCGTGGTGAATGCACCGGCACCCGAAACCGCTGAGGCGTCAGCGTTCGCGCAAAGCGCGAGAGCCGACTCACCTGCAACACGGCCGAGTTCACGAGCGTCCTTCCACACAGTCAGCGACTGCGTGCCAAGAGCAACGCGGTTCAGCGCGGCCTGCTCGGCGTCCTGACCCGACACCGGCACTTTGCCGGCGAGGCCCTGAGCTGCCAAGGCGGCGATCACGCCACCGGCCATGCCGTCGTTCTGCGCGAGAACGGCATCAACCTTGTTGCCTTCTGCCGAGAGCACCTGCTCCATGGTCGCCTGCGCGTTTGCAGGGTCCCAGTTGTCGGTGTAGGTCTCGGAGACGATGTCGATGTCACCAGATGCCACAGCGGCACCAATGACTTCTTCGAAGCCCTCGCGGAGGAAGTCCGCGTTGGCGTCAGTCGACGAACCCTTGACGATGACATAGCGGCCCTTCGGCACGCGCTTGAAGATCTCCTCTGCCTCAAGACGGCCGACACCCTTGTTGTCGAACGTGATGTAGAGGGCCTGCGGATCCTCGATCAAGCGGTCGTACGCAACGACCGGTACGCCGTCGCCAATCGCACTGGCAACGGCCGGCTTGATCGCCGTTCCGTCTTGTGCCAAGACGATGAGTGCCTTCGCACCCTGCGAGATGAGGTTCTCCAAGTTGCTGGCCTGCGTCTCTGCCGACGACTTCGCGTCGTTCGAGATGTAGGTACCGCCGCCGGCCTCAATGGCCGCCTTGATTGCAGGCTCATCCCACTTCGCCCAGCGCTCTTCCTGGTAGTTGTTCCAGGACACGCCGACGATGCAGCCGTCTGCGCTTTCCTCCTCGTCTCCGCCGCAGGCTGCAAGCACAAGTGCGCCGACAGCCATGAGAGCGAAGAACTTCTTAGTGTTCTCCATTCGGTTTCCCCCTGTAATGGTGTAGCTGACCCTGATTGGGTCGGCGTAAGACTAGTGGGGTGAGACAGGCGACACAAGGCCAGGAGTGAACATTCTGTCCACCTCCACGCCGACGTGGAGTGTCGTCGACCCCTGTTCACGACCCCGTGACGCCCGGTCGACCTCCGAACGGCGCCCCAGGGCGGGAAACTATGTTGAGGGCACTCCTTATGACTACACACGACCGACCCCAGTTTTCGAATCTCTCCGCCGGGCGCGCCGGCATCGGCAACGTCTTCCAGGAGCGACCCGGCAAGTACATGATGCTGATGGCCTTTGCCCAGGAGGTGCTGCGCGAGGTCTCGCACCTCTCGCCCGCCCAACGAGAAGTCATCGCGGCGTACACCAGCAAGCTCAATGGCTGTGAGTACTGCTGCGGGTCGCACACGGCATTCGCTGCATCACTCGGCGCATCTGATGACGATCGACGAGTAATCGAAACCGGGCAGATCGACGGTCATCCACTTGCGGCACTGCTTGCGTACGTGCGCAAACTCACGCTTACTCCGAGCACGATTTCCGATGACGACAAGCAGGCAGTGCACAGCGCCGGATTCTCCGAGGATCAATTGAAGGATGCGATTGCAGTGTGCGCAGGATTCAACTTGTTCAACCGCATCGTCGAGGGCCACGGCATCGCACCGCACGCAAGTTATGAGACGGCAACCACGATGATCAATACCCACGGCTACGACCGGCGCTACTAGAACGAGGATTCACGCCGATGAACACCACCAAGGACAAATTTTCATTCGGTATGTGGACGGTGGGGTGGCAAGCCCGCGACCCATTCGGTGAGCCGACACGCGCGGCGCTCGACCCGATGCACATCGTCGACAAGCTCGCAGAAATCGGCGCGTGGGGTGTCACCTTCCACGATGACGACCTCGTGCCGTTCGGCTCAAGTGCCAGCGATCGCGACGCCATCATCGCCCGCTTCAAGCAGCGACTCGCGGCAACCGGCATTTGCGTACCGATGATTACGACGAATCTTTTCGCGCATCCGGTGTTCAAAGACGGCGGCTTCACGAGCAACAACCGCGACGTGCGCCGATATGCCCTGCGTAAAGTGCTTCGCAATATTGAACTGGCAGCCGATCTTGGTGCGCGCACATTCGTGTTGTGGGGTGGTCGCGAAGGGGCGGAGTACGACCATGCCAAAGACGTTCGCGCGGCACTCGACCGCTACGCCGAAGCCATGAACACCCTCACGTCGTTCGTCATCGAGCGCAAGTACGACGTTCGGTTCGCAATCGAACCCAAGCCCAATGAACCGCGTGGCGACATCCTGCTACCGACCATCGGGCATGCAATCGCATTCATTGAGAAACTCGAGCACTCGCACCTGGTGGGCCTCAACCCCGAAGTCGGCCACGAGCAGATGGCGGGTCTCAACTTCACCTCCGGCATCGCACAAGCAATGTGGCAGGGCAAGTTGTTCCACATTGACCTGAACGGTCAGCGCGGTATCAAATACGACCAAGATCTCGTCTTTGGCCACGGCGACCTGATCAACGCGTTCAGCCTCGTCGACTTGCTCGAGTTCGGTGGCGTCAGCGGAGCACCCGCGTATGACGGGCCACGACACTTCGACTACAAACCGTCGCGTACCGAAGACATGGACGGTGTGTGGTTCTCCGCTGCCGCAAATATGCGCATGTACCGACTGCTTCGCGAGCGCGTGGCGGCCTTCCGCGCCGACCCAGAGGTTAACGAGGCGTTTGCAGCAGCCCGTGTTGGCGAACTGTCGAGGCCGACCCTCGCCAGCGGTGAGACATGGAAGGACATCATCACCAACGACGCCATCGCAAAACTCGATGTCAATGCCGCAGGCGCCAAAGGTTATGGTTTCGTGCGACTGCAACAACTCGCCGTCGAGCACTTGATGGGTGCTCGCTGAGACGTGACGCTCGTTGCGGGGGTCGATTCCTCGACGCAGTCGTGCAAGGTGGTCATCCGCGACGCGAGTACTGGTGTGCTCGTGCGGCACGGTTCGGCGAAGCATCCTGACGGCACCGAGATTGACCCGGCGCATTGGGAGCGCGCACTCCACCAAGCAATTGCTGCAGCCGACGGGCTTGACGATGTTTCGGCGATATCAATTGGAGGTCAGCAACACGGTGCGGTATGCCTTGACGATGGCGGCAACGTCG
>Ga0194111_10002049_pt1 | contig 24491 bp, 24 predicted proteins | sample TA2KigC300mmetaG_FD_146194 | JGI IMG/M metagenome (GOLD analysis project Ga0194111, IMG submission 146194) | Freshwater microbial communities from Lake Tanganyika, Tanzania - TA2015033 Kigoma Deep Cast 300m | ecosystem: Environmental > Aquatic > Freshwater > Lake | place: Tanzania: Lake... | reverse complement strand
GCATCCAGCTTCATCTCCAGCAAGGCATAGAGCGGGTCGGTCTTATCGACCTTTTCCATCGCCGCCAGGGCCTCTTTCCAGGCCAGACGCGCCTCGGGCAAGCGCTTCAGCGCCACCAGCACATCACCGCGCAACTGACCGAAGAGCCCCGCATAGGCCTGCGCCGGCGTGGACCCAAGCAGGTCCAGAGCGCCTTGGGCATCACCGCTGTGGAACTTGAGGCTGGCCAAACGCAACCGGGCGAGATCCTGCATCACCCCGCCGCGCGCATGATCGAGGGCAAACTGGAGCTGGGCCAGCGCACTCTTCGTATCTTGGCCTTCAAGATTGACCTGAGCGGCCATCCAGGCCGCCGGGGTGGCGTAACCCGAACCCGCATACTGGTCCATGATCTGGGCCGTAGCCTGCTTGACCGCCGCCGGATTGTTGGCCGCCCGCGCCGCCACAGCCTGCTCGAACAGCACGGCCGATTCGCGCGCCTGCTTGTCCTGCCACCAATGCCAGGCGCGTACCCCGCCGACAGCCAGAACAAAAACGATCACCGCCGCAATCACCCACTTGCCATACCGCGCCCACCAGGCCTTGAATTCCGCGATCTGTTCTTGTTCTTCGAGGTCATAGGTTGCCATTTGTCACTCCTTGTTTGATCAGTTCCACCGCAGCCTGCAGCGGCACCCGTTGTTGTTGTGTATCACCCCACGCCGCGCCGCGCAAAGCCTTCAGGCTCACCTCGCCGGCCGCCACCTCATCATCGCCGAGAATGATGGCATAACGCGCCGCACTCGCATCGGCCTTTTTCATCTGCGACTTGAAACTGCCACCACCCGCATGCAAGACCACCGACAGACCGCCATCCCGCAAGGTCTCGGCTACGGTCTGCGCCCTGCGCGCCGCCGCATCGCCGACATTCACCAGATAGGCATCGGGGCCCTCGGCACTACCCGCCTGCCCGAGTTCAGCCATCAACGCTAGCAGCCGTTCGATGCCCATGGCAAAGCCACAGGCCGGCGCCGACTTGCCGCCCAGTTGTTCGATCAGGCCGTCAAATCGGCCTCCGGCGCAGACCGTACCTTGCGCGCCGAGGCGGTCGGTCACCCACTCGAATACGGTGTAATTGTAATAATCAAGGCCACGAACCAGGCGCGGATTGATGCGATAGGCGATGCCCGCCGCATCCAGACCCGCGCAAACGGCGTCGAAATGCGCCCGCGCGGCGGCGTCCAGTTCGTCGATCAGACGCGGCGCCGCTTCGACCAACGCGCGCAGTGCCGGATTCTTGGTATCCAGAATCCGCAGTGGATTGCTGTAGAGACGGCGTTTGGCATCCTCGTCCAGAATCTCTTGGTGCGCCTCCAAATAGGAAATCAGCTTGGCGCGATGCCGGGCGCGTGATTCGACACCGCCCAGGCTGTTAATCTCCAGCGTCACGGCCTCCCCGATACCGAGCAGACGCCACAGCCGCGCCGTCATCAGCAGATGTTCGATGTCCGTATCCGGACCGGCAAAACCCAGCGCCTCGACCCCGATCTGATGGAATTGGCGATAGCGCCCCTTTTGCGGTCGCTCGTGACGAAACATCGGGCCTTGATACCAGAGCCGCTTGCCGCCGTCGTAAATCAGGTTGTGTTCGATGACCGCCCGCACACACGAGGCCGTCCCTTCCGGGCGCAGGGTCAGCGACTCACCGTTCAACTCATCGACAAAGGTGTACATCTCCTTTTCGACGATGTCGGTCACCTCGCCAATGGCGCGCTTGAATAGCGCCGTCTGTTCCAGGATGGGCGTACGCAGCTCGCGGTAGCCGTAGCTCGCCAGCCAGGCCCGCACCGTCGCCTCAAAGTGCTGCCAAACGCCAATCTCAGCCGGCAGGATATCGTTCATGCCGCGCACAGCGCGGAGGGTTTCATTTGCCATAGGTTCGCTTCACATACTGTTCGACCAACGCCTGGAACGCCTCGGCGATATGCTCGCCCTTGAGGGTCACGGTCTTGACGCCATCCTCGTACACCGGCGCGACCGGGGTTTCGTTGCTGCCCGGCAGCGAGATGCCAATGTTGGCGTGTTTCGATTCGCCCGGGCCGTTGACCACACAGCCCATCACCGCAACGCTCATCGCCTCGACGCCGGGATAGCGCAGTTTCCAAACCGGCATCTGCTCGCGCAGCCAGGTCTGGATTTGCGCGGCCAGCGCCTGAAACACCGTACTGGTGGTGCGTCCGCAGCCCGGACAGGCGGTCACCAGCGGCGTAAAGGCCCGCAAGCCCAGGGTTTGCAGGATCTCCTGGGCCACCTGCACCTCCAAGGTGCGCGGCTCATCAGGGCGCGGGGTCAAGGACACGCGAATGGTGTCGCCAATGCCCTCCTGCAACAGGATGGCGAGCGCAGCGGTAGAGGCAACGATGCCCTTGGAACCGACGCCCGCCTCGGTCAGGCCAAGATGCAGGGCGTAATCACAGCGCCGCGCCAGCTCGCGGTAGGCGCGCACCAGATCCTGCACCCCGGACAATTTGCACGACAGGATGATGCGGTCAGCACCCAAGCCCAGCGCCTCGGCGCGTTGGGCCGATTCCAGCGCCGAGGTCAGCAAGGCCTCCTGCATGATCTCGGCATTCGGCAACGGCTGCGGCCGGGCGTTATTCTCGTCCATCAGGCGCGCGAGCACCTTTTGATCCAGGCTGCCCCAATTGACCCCAATGCGCACCACCTTGGCGTGACGCGCCGCAAATTCGATCATCTGCGCGAACGGGTCGGCGCTGCCATGCCCCACATTACCCGGATTGATGCGCAACTTGGCGAGAACGATGCCGCACTCGGGGACCTCTTTGAGCAGCTTGTGACCATTGAAATGAAAGTCACCGATCAAGGGCACGGAACAGCCACGCGCATCAAGCTGTTCACGAATGGCCGGCACCGCCCGCGCGGCCTCCAGACTATTGACGGTCAGGCGCACCAACTCGGAGCCCGCCCGCCAGAGCTGCTCAACCTGCGCGACCGTGCCGGCCACATCCGCCGTGTCGGTGTTGGTCATCGACTGTACGACCACCGGCGCCCCGCCACCCACGGTGACGGGACCCACCTTGACGGCACGAGTGAGAGGATGCGAACGCATGGAGGACTTATTCCAGGGTCAGCCGTGCGACCTTCTCGCCGATGAACGGTCTCAGATCAACGGCGCGGTTGTTATATTGCAGGCTGACATGGATGGCATTACCCACCACCAGTTTGTACGGGGGCGTGCCTTCAATACGCGTACTCTCGCCCGCCCGCGCAAGGCGACGGACCCGTTGATTCGTCGCATCAGTGACCTCGACCCAGGCATCCGCCGTCGTGGTGAAGACCAACCCGCTCGCCTCCGGTTTACCCGTCACCGCCGCGGTCGCGGGTACTGAAGGCGGAGTCGCAGTCATGCCCTCAGCGGAAGGCGCTGCCGGCGTAGCCGGAGTGACCGCAGGAGGTGCAGAAGCATCAGGGGTTGTCGCCGCCGGCACCGCTTCCGTCGGAGGCTCCGTACGCAGGGGCTCATCGGCACCCTGAGACAACCAGGTATACAAACCAATGACGAGCGAAAAGAAAGCCACCGTAACCACAGGGATCACCACCAGCCAGATGCGCACCCCATTGCCCGCAAAACGAATCCCCGTCGTTGTCGGCGTCAATGGATCGGTCACAGCAACCGGCGACTCCGCCGTAACCAAAAGACTGGCGGGATCCAGATCCAGATGCTGGGCATAGGCCCGAAGAAAACCGCGCAGCGTCGCCCGAGAGGGAAAGCGATCCCAATCCTCGGCCTCCAGGGCCTCGATCTGGCTGCTGCCAAATTTAAGCTGTCCGGCCACTTCAAGCACTGACAATGATTTGGCCGCACGCGCCTCAGCGAGGCGTTTGCCACAGCCCTCGATTATCGTGTCACTCGCCATGCACCCTCCTCATCCGATCACAACGGCTGCTCAAGCCACACTTACACGGCGTTCCACGCGCCGCGAACGATCTTCCACCCGACCAGCCAACTGGCCACAGGCCGCGTCGATATCCTCACCACGGGTCTTGCGCGTCGTGGTGACAATACCCGCCGCCTGCAAAAGCGCCGCAAACTCACGCACCCGCCGGGTCGGCGAGCGCGTGTACGCTGAATTCGGAAATGGATTGAACGGAATCAGATTGAACTTGCACGGCACCTCACGCGTCAACGCGATCAACTCCCGGGCATGCGCATCACTATCGTTGATGCCGTCCAGCATCACATATTCAAAGGTAATGAAATCACGCGGCGCAAATTCAAGATAGCGCTGGCAGGCCGCCATCAATTCCTTAAGCGGATACTTGCGATTGATCGGCACCAATTCGTCGCGCAGCCGATCGTTGGGCGCGTGCAACGACACCGCCAACGCCACCGGACAATCCTGACCCAGACGATCCATCGCCGGCACGATGCCCGAGGTGGAGACCGTCACCCGCCGACGCGACAGGCCATAGGCATGGTCATCGAGCATGATGTTGAGCGCCCGCACCGTGTTGTCGTAATTGAGCAGCGGCTCACCCATACCCATCAGCACCACATTGCTGATTAAGCGTTCATTCTTGGGATCGCGGCCCATCGCCCGGTTCGCCCACCACAACTGACCGATGATCTCGGCCGTGGACAGATTTCGGTTAAAGCCCTGCTGCCCCGTCGAACAAAACCGGCACTCCAGCGCGCAGCCCACCTGAGTGGAGACGCACAATGTGCCACGCTCGCCATCCGGAATGAAGACCGTCTCAACGCGGTTATTGGGACCCACCTGCAATGCCCACTTGCGCGTACCGTCTGCAGAATCTTGTCCCGCCACCAAAACGGGCGGGGTAATGCACGCCAACTGCTCCAGCTTGGCGCGCAAGGTCTTCGCCAAATCGGTCATCTGCCCGAAATCGTCCGCGCCAAAGTGATGCAACCAGCGCATCACCTGACGGGCGCGGAAGGGCTTCTCGCCAATGGATTCAAACCATGCGACGAGTCCGGGCAGATCGAAATCCAGAAGATTGACGGCAACAGACCGCCCCGAGCCCACCATAGCTCCCCCTTGGGGGGAAGCCTGCGCAGCAGGCGCGGGGGGCGTTTGCGAAGCCGGGGCCGGAGCAGACATTAACGGGAATAAATCTCGCTCGCCGCGAAGAAATAGGCAATCTCAACCGCAGCGGTTTCCGGCGCATCAGAGCCGTGCACCGCGTTAGCGTCGATGCTGGAAGCAAAGTCAGCGCGAATGGTTCCGGCATCCGCCTTCTTCGGGTCGGTTGCACCCATCAGCTCGCGATTCTTGGCAATTGCGCCCTCGCCTTCCAAAACTTGCAACATCACCGGGCCGGAGATCATGAACTCAACCAGATCGTTGAAGAACGGACGGCCCTTGTGCACCGCATAAAAGCCCTCGGCCTCCCGGCGCGACAGGTGCTTCATCTTGGAAGCGATGATCTTCAGACCGTTGGTCTCAAAGCGGGAATAGATCTTGCCAATGACATCCTTGGCAACGGCGTCGGGTTTAATGATGGAAAAAGTGCGTTCGATAGCCACGTTACTGCTCCTGAAGGATAAAAAAAGACCCGAACCGACACGGTCCGGAAGGCGCAGAATGATAGCAGAAATGGGGACTTACGCGGTTACCCCGTACTACCAGGCTTTGCTAAGTCTTCGACAATTGTCGTTTCCGCGGCGCGCCTGACTCTGTGAGATTTATCTCGCAACCGCTTGCAAAGGGAGCAGGACGAGACACACAGGATAAGAATAGAAACGATGGCACAACAAGAGCTTCTTGGAAGTCACTTGGAAGTCAATCAGATCACCTCGGATTCTCCCATGGAGGCGCCATCAGCTCCCGCACGGCCATGCTGGAAGATTTCGATGCGTTGATTACCGCAGTGCCGCCAGATGCTGGAGCGAACGCCTACCGCCAAGCCATCCTGGACGACAATATCCTCCACAAGGCCACCGCTTCCAACCGCGAGAAAACCTTCAAGTTTCTGCGTCGACTTTACGCGTTTCATGTGGTTTTCAGCTTCTGGCAAAGGCGAATAATGGGGCGATGTCGCGGCGGTCGGCAGCTTGCAATGCGGAGATATACGCCTGCCTCGTTTCGCTGGCATCGACCAGGCTGCCCGTATTCAAGCCACGCTGACCCCAGGTAAAACGAGGCTGGCCGAGACGCTCGACAAGCAGATCGGCCATCAACCGCGCATGGCGACCATTGCCATTGGGGAACGGATGGATCAACACCAGTCGATGATGGAAGCGCACTGCGATTTCGTCGGGCGGATAGCTGGCATGCTCGATCTGGAAATGAGCATCGTCGAACAGTTTCTTGAGTTCGACGCCGATCTGGAGCCAATCGACGCCGATGTTCTTGTCGGACTTGCGAAACTCGCCAGCCCACTTCCAGGTTTCGCCGAACATCTGCCAATGCAACTGGCGAAGGAAACCCTCGTTGAGGATTTCCTTGCGCTGTTTGCGTGCCCAGTTCTCACCCTGCACGATGTTGAGTTGCTCCCACTCGTTCAACTCGCCCTGCGTGGTGATGTGGCCGGGGATCAGGCTGGCCAGTTCATCGCCATCGAGAGGTGTCGCGCCGGGGGGATAGTTGAGCTGGATCGCCATACCTACTTGGCCTCTCGCCACAGTGAGCGCCGCGAACCTTTGAGCAGGTTTTCGGCCAGGGCGCGGGTCTGCGCCTCGACGGTCTCGCGCGAGGTGGATTGCGCTTCCAACGCCATGGTGTGGCTGACGGCGGCCATCTGCTGGCGTGCCAGCGTCAGGGCGCGGCTTTCTAGGGTGTCGGCCAAGGACTGCTTGGGTACCAGGGCATAGTGCAACTCGCAGCCCAGGGCTTCGGCGGCACGGCGCAAGGTGGCCAGGCTGATGGTGTCGTCGGCCTCGGAGGTCTCCAGCCGGGTGACGGTGGAGGTGGTGACGCCCAGCCGGGCGGCGAGGTGGGTCGCGGCCATGCCCAGACCTTCGCGGACAGCCTTGATCCAGCCGGTGGGCGGACGCGGCGGCAAGTCGGCACTGCGCCAACGGGAGAGGTTGGCGTCGAGTTGGCGGAGCTTGAGGTCAGAGAAGTTCGATTTCATGGCTTTGCATCTCGATGCAAGATATAGAGTTTATATATTGCACTAAAGAGCAATGTTTGTAAATATCATATTGCGTCATGGTGCAATATATAGCTGCGCCGAGCAGAACCCCTACGCCCAAACCATGCAACTCGTCGGCGACCGCGATCCGCGTGCCCATGAGTTCTCGGCGCAACTGCGTGGCATGGATGCACTATTGAAGGCGCTGGTAGATTGAACGCAACTGGTGCCCACCCGTGCAACAGAATGGAACCCACCGGAAAGCTCTGGCAGGAAAATCAGGCAAAGTGAATCATCCAAGGGGTCCTTGCTTCCCCATCACCTCACCCACAACAATGTCATAAACCCTGTCGTATAGGCAGGTGTAACTTGGTTTATTCGCGTCAGCCAGAGTGGTGCGCCCAGCTTGCCATGCATTCCTTTGGCGGCTATAAATCGAGCATGAAAATCGAGCAACGGATTAAAACCTGGCTCACCGTATCGGTCTCCGACCTGCATCTGCATTCCGGACACGCCGTTGTGGTTCGCGATCAAGGGGCCATCCGCCACCTCGCAGAATCCGTCAGCCCGGAAGATCTGGCTGAACTGGGCCAGCGTTATCTGGATGCCCGACAACAGGCCCGCTTGGCTACGCAGGGCGATGCCGATACGGCCTTTAGCCTCGACGGCATCCGCCTCCGGGCCAATTTTTACCGCTCCGACACCGGGTCCGGCTGTGCCCTGCGCCGGTTGGCCGAGCAGATCCCAGATCCCCAAGAACTGCACTTACCGGCCGCCGCTCTCGGGGTTATCAACGAAACGCAAGGTCTGGTCCTCGTCACCGGCCCCACCGGATCAGGCAAGACCACCACGCTCGCCGCCTTGCTGGGCGCAATCAATCGCCAGCGCGCCTGCCACATCCTGACCCTCGAAGACCCCATCGAATATCTGCATACCAGCGCCCACAGCCTGGTGACTCAACGGCAGATCGGTCGCGATGCCGCCACCTTTGCCGAGGGTCTGCGTGCAGCCCTGCGTGAGGACCCGGATGTGATTCTGGTCGGTGAGATGCGCGACCCGGAAACCATGCAACTCGCCCTGACAGCGGCCGAAACGGGCCACCTCGTCTTGACCACTCTGCACACATCAGGTGCCGCCAATAGCGTCAACCGCATCATTGATGGCTTCCCTGCCGGTCAGCAAAATCAGGTGCGCGCCCAACTCGCGCAATCGCTACGCATCGTCCTGACTCAGCGCCTGTTCCCACGGGCCGACGGCAACGGCCGCGTCGCGGCCTTTGAGGTGATGACCTGTAATAACGCCATCCGCAACCTGATCCGCGAAGGCAAGACACACCAGATTGAGAGCGTCCTGCAAACGGGGCGCGAGGCGGGAATGCAGACGCTGGAGGTCGGTATCAGCGAACGGATGACGGCGGGCCTGATATCACGCCCAGCGTAAGAAGCCGCGGCTGCGCTTTAGGTACCGTTCACCGATACGAATCTCTGGGTGCGCATCCGGCGCGGACAGGGCCTGTTTTAGCAGGTCATCGAGGCGGGCACGATCAATAAACACCCCCGAGCGCGCCAGCCAGCCACGCAGCAGGTTGCGTGCCCGCGCGGGTGTTAGGGCCATGAGCCGGAGACAAGACAGGCCCCCTTCGGCATCGCAGGCGCCCTCGAAATCCAGCTCGGCAAGCTCGTCCAGGAGCGTGGCGTCCTCGGCCATCTGCTCAGCGGTGCGGGCAAGGATGGCACCCACCGCCGGAAAACGCGTCGCAAGAGCGGGCACGATGTTCAGGCGCAGGAAGTTGCGGGTATAGGCCGCGTCGGCATTACTGGGATCATCGACCCAGCGCAGCGCGTTGTCCTTGGCATAGCCAAGAATTTCGGCACGCGGCGTATCCAGCAGGGGGCGCCAGAGATCGGGGCCCTGGGTGATGGGTGTCACGGGCCGCATGGCGGCCAGCCCGCGCGTTCCGGCCCCACGGAGAAGGCGGAAAAGGAAGGTCTCGGCCTGATCGTCCCGATGTTGGGCCAACAGAATGGCCGCGGCCGGTTGCGCGGCAAAGACGCGGCGGCGGGCATCACGGGCAGCGGCCTCAATGCCCTTATCGGTCGTGACAACTCTCACCCGTTCGATGGCGAGGGGAACGGCCAGATCGGCGCAAACGGCCGCACAATGCTCGGCCCAGGCATCGGCCTCCGACTGCAGGCCGTGGTGAACATGGAGCGCCGTCAGCTCAAGGCCCAACGGGGCGCGCAGGCCGGCCAGGCAATGCAACAAGACTGTGGAATCCAGCCCGCCGGAAAAACCGACACAGAGTTGCCATGCCCCCTGCGCACCTTGCACCACACGCCGCTCGCGCCGGTCACGCTGCTCGCGCAGGAACGCGGCGACACGAGCCGCGGGCCCGGTGCCTTCCATCAGGCCCGACGCGATTCCTTGAACTTGCCGTAGCTCATCAGTCGCTCGTAACGACGGTTGAGCAGTTGCGGCAGGGAGGATTCACCGACCAGTGACAAGGCCCCGCGCAGGGATTGGCGCAAGTTTTCCATGGCCATATCCAGATCGCGATGCGCGCCGCCCAAGGGCTCGGGAACCACCTGATCCACCAGGCCGAGGGGTTTTAGTTTGGCCGCCGTAATGCTCAGTGCCTCAGCCGCCATCGAGGCCTTGCCCGCATCCTTCCACAGGATCGAGGCACAGCCCTCCGGCGAAATGACCGAATAGGTTGCGTATTGCAACATCTGCACCACATCGCCGACCCCGATTGCCAGCGCCCCACCAGACCCCCCCTCACCCACCACCGTGCAGATAATGGGGGTCTTCAATTCAGCCATGACATAGAGGTTGCGGGCGATCGCCTCAGACTGGCCGCGCTCCTCGGCATCAATACCGGGATAGGCACCGGGCGTGTCGATAAAGGTCAGCACAGGGACCTGAAATTTTTCCGCCAAACGCATCAGGCGCAGGGCCTTGCGATAACCCTCCGGGCGCGGCATGCCAAAATTACGGTATTGACGCTCCTTGGTATCGCGTCCCTTCTGATGCCCGATGACCATCACGGGTGCGCCCTCAAAACGGGCCATGCCCCCGACAATCGCCGGGTCATCGGCATAGGCGCGATCACCATGCAACTCCTCGAACTCGGTAAACAGGGCCGCAATAATGTCCAGCGTGTACGGTCGTTGCGGATGGCGTGCCACCTGCGAGATCTGCCAGGCATTGAGTTTGCTGTAGATCGATTTGGATAAAGCGGCGCTCTTCTTGCGCAACTGGGTAACCTCACCCGAGACATCGACTCCACTCTCCGTCATCTCGGTCAGCGATTCAATCTTCGCTTCCAGTTCGGCAATCGGCTGTTCAAAATCCAGATAGGTCGTTTTCATGATAGGCCTCTAGTCCCCATTCATTCCCTGTTAATTAGTGATCGTCGTGATGGCCTTCGGGTCCGTGGACATGGCCGTGCGCGATCTCTTCCGGAAGCGCTGCCCGCACATCCATAACGCGACAGGTCAAATGCAGGCGTTGCCCGGCCAAGGGATGGTTACCGTCTACCACCACCTTGCCATCGGCGATATCGGTCACCGTAAAGATGCTGAGATGTTCGCCATCACCGGTATGCCCCTCAAACTGCTGACCAATCTCGATCTCGGCCGGGAATTCACTCAAGGCCTCGACCCGCAGCAGGTTGGCGTCAAAATCGCCAAAGGCATCATCAGGTTCGAGAACCACATCCAGCTCGGTCCCGATCCCCTTGCCTTCCAGCATTTCCTCCACCTTGGGGAAGATGCCGTCGTAACCGCCGTGCAGATACTCCGCCGGCGTATCGACTTCTGCCTCCTCCAGCAACTCATCGTCCATCGTCGCCAGACGATAAGACAGGGAAACCACCGTATTTTGCGTAATCAGCATCACAACCCCTTAACCCATTCCAATAGCTCTTCTGCGTGACCCTTGGCCGTCACTCCATAGACGGCATAGCGAATCACCCCCGCCTTGTCGATCACAAAGGTGGACCGTTGTACCGATTCCCGCATGACCCCGTCCACCTCCCGGTTCTGGAGCACATCATAGAGTCGGCAGACCTGGCTCTCACGATCGGCCAAGAGCCGCACAGTGATGCCGTACTTGTCACGGAATTCGCTGTGGCGGATGCAATCATCGCGGGACACACCCAGCACCGTACAGCCCGCCTTGGCAAAATCCTCCTCCCGATCACTGAACTCGATCGCCTCAGTCGTGCAACCGGGCGTATTATCCCGCACATAGAAATACAGGATGACAAGGGATTGATCTCGATAATCACCCAGACGCACCATGCGCATATCGGCATCCGGCAATTCGAATTCTGGTGCGTGTTCGCCCACTTTCAACATTTGGCTTTCTCCAACCGTGAATCGTTCCATTCCCTGCGACGGGATTCATCCTTCTTACTGGCGCGCATTATAGGACTCAACCCATGTCCAAGACACAAACTTCCACCCTTGAGTTGCCTCCCCTGAAAACCCTGCTGGGTGGCATCACGCCCCGCACCTTCTTCCGCGACTACTGGCAGAAACAGCCCTTGCTGGTCAAAAACGCCTTGCCGGGCGTAGAAAAACTGATCTCGCCCGAGCGCCTGCGCGCCTTTGCCGACCATGAAGACGGCGAAAGCCGTCTGGTACAACGCCGGCGCGGCCGCTGGTCGCTGGATTTCGGCCCCTTCTCAGCGGACGACCTGGCCGCCTTGCCCAACAAGGATTGGGCCTTGCTGGTGCAAGGTGTCAATCTTCTGGCGCCCGAGGCCGACCGCCTTCTGAACCATTTCAATTTTGTGCCCTATGCGCGACTCGACGACCTGATGATCAGCCTCGCGCCCCCTGGCGGCGGTGTCGGCCCACATTTTGACCCCTACGATGTCTTCCTCATTCAGGGCCTCGGCCGGCGCCGCTGGGAGATCAGCACGCAACAAGACCGCCGCCTGATTCCCAACGCCCCCCTGCGCATCCTGGCCGACTTCCAGCCCGAGCAATCCTGGGAGGTAGAGCCTGGCGACATGCTCTACCTGCCGCCACACTGCGCCCATAACGGCGTAGCCCTGAGCGAATGCATGACCTTGTCGGTCGGTTTCCGTTCACCCAGCGACCAGGAAATGACGGTTCAGTTTCTCAATCACCTCATCGACACCGTCGATGCGCCTGGTCATTACAACGACCCCGATCTGACCCCAACTCGCCATCCGGGCCAGATCCCGGAGGCCATGCTGAATGACATCGCGCAGCGGGTTGCCAAAATCCTGAAGAACGCCGACCGAGACCTCAAGTCCTCGATCGCCCGTTATCTCAGCGAACCCAAACCCAACATCTTCTTCAACCCACCGGAACGCAAACCCTCGCTCATCACTTTCATGCAAAAGGCGGCACGACAGGGCATCCGTCTTCACCCCGGAAGCCGCCTGCTCTGGCACAAAAAAGCCTTGTTTATCAATGGCGAACAGATCCGCCCCACGCACGCCGAATACCCCACGCTGGTCGCCCTGGCCGATCAACGCTCACTCGCCGGTGACGCCATTCCCGGAACCGCCATGACCCGCTTGCACGAATGGTTCTGCGCGGGATGGCTGGATTACCCGTCCTGATGCTCCGGGGTCCGTTGGCACCCGTTTCCATCCCACCTTGTTTTCCCGGAAAAAAAAACGGTGAAATGCATGAAGACACTTGCAAAGGCGAGAGAAAGCACTAGAATCTCGCCCGTCAAGGTCAGTGCGAACTGATCGGACTTTACTTTCAACACTCCATACGAAGGAATACTCATGAAGATCTCTGCTCTGTTCGCCGCTCTCCTGCTGGCCCTGTCTCTGACCGCTTGCGGCAAGAAGGAAGAAGTTGCTGCTCCGGTTGCTGCTCCGGCTGACGCTGCTGCTCCGGCTGCTGCTCCGGCTGCTGACGCTGCTGCTCCGGCTGCTGCTCCGGCTGCTGCTCCGGCCGCTGCTCCGGCTGCTGCTCCGGCTGCCAAGTAATATTGGCGCACAGCAATAAAAAACCGGCCTTCGGGCCGGTTTTTTTCGTCTCTATCTCCGCAAGATAACGGAAGGCGCAGACGCGCACGGCACGCAACTAGGCCGGCAGGTGTTCCTCGATAAACTGACGCACAAAGGCCTCTGGCTTGGCACTGTGGAACCGCGCCACCTCAACGCCGTTAACAAACATCAACACCGTCGGAAAACCACGGCAGCCATAACGGCCCGCCAGCTTCATGTTCTCGTCCTCATCGGTCTCCACCTTGGCCAGACGCACCCGACCCTCATAGCTCGGAATCACCCGTTGCAAGATCGGCGACAAGGCATGGCAAGGACCACACCATTCGGCCCAGAAATCAACCAGCACAGCATGCTGATGCGAGGCCTCAATCACATCACGCTCGAAATGCGTGAGGTCGGTATCGAAGATCAACGCATCCGTCACAAGGCGCGTATGGGCGTGATCATGATGTTGCAAGGACATTAGAGTGTCCCCCGGGCCGCGCGCTTGCGCTCGTGCTCGTCCAGATGGCGCTTGCGGATGCGGATGGTCTTGGGCGTGATCTCAACCAGCTCATCATCGGCGATGAATTCGATCGCGGACTCCAGCGTCAGGGCGATAGGCGGCACCAGGCGAACGGCCTCATCGGTGCCGGAGGCGCGCACATTGGTGAGTTGCTTGCCCTTGACCGGGTTGACGATCAAATCGTTCTCGCGCGAGTGGATGCCAATGACCATGCCTTCGTACAGCTTGTCGCCAGGATTAACAAACATGCGGCCGCGATCTTGCAGCTTCCACAAGGCATACGCCACGGCCTCGCCGTTCTCTTGCGAGATCAGCACGCCGTTGCGGCGCTCGGCCACGCCCCCTTCACGCACCGGGGCGTATTCGTCGAATACATGGCTCATCAGACCGGTACCGCGCGTCATGTTCATGAACTCGCCCTGGAAACCGATCAGGCCCCGGGCCGGGATGTGGTATTCGATGCGCACGCGACCACGGCCGTCCGGCACCATGTCCACCAGATCACCGCGACGCAGGCCGAGGCTTTCCATCACCCCGCCCTGATGGCCCTCTTCGACATCGACAGAGAGCTGTTCAAACGGCTCATATTCTTCGCCATTAACGATTTTCTTGACCACGCGCGGACGGCCCACGGCCATCTCAAAGCCTTCGCGGCGCATGTTTTCGATCAAGATGGAGAGGTGTAATTCACCGCGACCCGAGACATCAAACACATCGGATTCCGCCGTGTCATGGACGCGCAGCGCCATATTGGTCAAGAGTTCCTTGTGCAGTCGATCGCGAATCTGGCGGCTGGTGACAAACTTGCCCTCGGTACCGGCGAGCGGGCTGGAGTTGACCATAAACTGCATCGAGAGGGTCGGTTCGTCAATCTTCAGCAGCGGCAGGATCTGCGGCTGTTCAAGATCGGTAATGGTCGCGCCCAGCACCAGGTCTTCAATGCCCGTGATCTGCACGATGTCACCCGCGACGCCTTCATCGAGCTCGACCTTGCTCAAGCCCTGATAACCAAATACCTGACCCACCTTGGCCTTGATCGGCGTGCGCTCGTGTTCGCGCATCTCTTCTTCGGTACCAAAGCCCACCAACACCTGCTGGCCGGTCTTGACGCTGCCCTGCTTGATGCGTCCCACGCCGATACGGCCGACATAGGACGAGTAATCCAGCGCGGAGATTTGCAGTTGCAGCGGGGCATCTTCAACGATGGTCGGCGCCGGCACATGTTCGAGCACGGTTTCGAACAGCGGCTTCATATCGACACGCGGCGCATCCAACCCCAGCGCCGCCCAACCATTGAGTCCGGAGGCATAGACGATGGGAAAGTCCATCTGCTCGTCGGTGGCGCCCAGCTTGTCAAACAAATCGAAGGTCAGGTTCACCGCATTTTCGGCATCGGCGCCATCCCGATCCACCTTGTTGACCACGACGATGGGACGCAGCCCCAGAGCCAGCGCCTTCTTGGTCACAAAACGGGTCTGCGGCATCGGCCCTTCAACGGCATCGACCAGCAGCAAGACCCCATCGACCATGCCCAGAACGCGCTCGACCTCACCGCCGAAGTCAGCGTGACCCGGGGTGTCCACGATATTGATATGCGTGCCTTCATAATCCACCGCCGTGTTCTTGGACAGGATGGTGATGCCACGCTCCTTTTCCAGATCGTTGGAGTCCATAACCCGTTCGGAGACTTGCTGGTGTGCGGCAAAGGTGCCGGATTGACGCAGCAACTGGTCAACCAGCGTCGTCTTGCCATGGTCCACATGGGCGATAATGGCGATGTTGCGTAAGGCGCGAGACATGAAGCACTTTCAATAGAAAAAGACCGCGGATTCTATCACGCGGTCTTGCCCGGATTGGCTAATTTCCGGTTATAGCCTTGGGTAAAACATCAGATCGTGCGGATCAACCAGATAAGCAGGATATGCAACACCACTGCGATGGTCACGATATGAAAGACAGCCTTGTTTTCACTCTTGTTAAATGTGTCTTGAATGCTCATGTGAAGCTCCTGAGGTTGTGGACGGAACAGCGCGCATTGTCCTGATCCCGCAGACCCTTCACATTGACCTGCGTCAATTCCGTCGGCTTAGTTCAGTGCCACACGAATCCCGAACGGCACGGGGGCCTTTCCCTTCACCAGCCAGATTACCGGATACGGCGGCGCCCTCTTGGGAAACGGGCCTTCCGCGTCGGTAAAATAAAGCAGCACATCGGGGTTGGCCTGGCGTCGCTCCACCCAGTCAAACACCGGACGAAAATCGGTACCGCCGCCGGCCAATTCAGAAGGCAACTGCATGGGCTCCCAGGCCGCAAAATGCCAGGGCGCCGCGGCGGCGATCTGGTCAGAACACGCCAGCAAATCAATCTCAGCCCGCACCTGGCCCTTGATGGCGTCGATCTCGGACAGGAACTCGCGCAGTTCTTCCGCCTGAATCGAGCCACTGGTATCCATCGCCACCACCAGATAGATCCCATGGCTATAAAGGCGCGGCAGGATCGAATCGGCCTCGCGGCGCGACGGGCGCTGAAAGCTGTAGTCGTCACGCGCGGCCTGAACCAGGTATTGCGCCAACACCGCCCGCCAGGAAAGCTGCGGCGCAATCAACTCGTCAACCATACGCAGCATCGCTGCCGACAACTTACCCGCTTGTCGCGCCGATTGCGCAGCGGCGGCCAACCGGCTCTGCCATTGCTGCTCCAGGGCCTGCATCTCAGGAGATTGCGCAGAGGACTCTTCAAAGGACTGCGAAAGGGACCGCTGTTGCGATGCGTTCGCTTCACCGTCGGGGTCGCTACCCGTCTCAGCGGATGGCGAGTCGTCCGAATTCCCTTCCTTCGGCGGCGCACCCCCGGAGCCCTCACCCTGACTGCCCGATCCCTCGCTCCCGAACAGGTGGTCGTCCATCGGCTGTTCTTCGCTATCCTGATGCAGGATCGGATAGATCTCTTCCGCCGTCAGGCCGCGATATTTGGCATCGGTCAGCGCGTTGGCCGGGCCACGCAGATTTTCCTCATCGAGAATCATGTTGACCGCGTAATCGCAGGCCACATCCCAGCGCTGCCTGTCGCGATGAATGCGCCGTGTGAAATGCAACAACGCACAGTGCATGGCCTCATGGGCCAGCACAAACTGCGTCTGCTCCAGCGTCAAGCCGGCAATGTAATCCGCGTTGTAATAGAACGCCCGCGCATCCGTCGCCGTCGTCTTGCAGCGTGCCTTGTCCACCTCCGTCAGCGGCAAGTGCATGACCAGTGAGCCCAGGAAGGGCTGATCCAGAATCAGTCGGGTACGCGCGGCCGCCAGCTTGGTTTCAATCTGGGGATCAACGACGCTTGGGGAACGCTCGGGCATCCTCGGCTAGCAAACAGGTAACGCGTTACGCGGCCGCCGTGGGCTTGAAGTCGTACAGCATCAGCTCCGCAACGCTGTTGGCCCAGTCGACAAATTCAGGCACGCCAAACAACGGTTTGCCAACCGCGCGATGGAGATCGGTCACCAGCATGACGCCCATCTCGCGCTGCGGGAAGCGCTTGGCATAGCGCAGGATGTGGCCCAGCGTGGTGACATCACCCTTGGCATCCCGCGCCCGCCGCACCAACGCCGCCGCCACGCCGTATTGCAGATCAATCCCTTTGGGCACCTCGGCGTCATGACCGGCCAGAATGGCGTCGATGTCCGGCAGCTTGGCCATGTTATCGAGATAGGCCTTCAGCTCTACGCCAGTGCCCTTGCCGACACAGGCCTGCAACGCATCGAGGAGCAGATCGGGGCGGTCGGCAAACTTTTGCAGGGCGCGGTGCGCATATTCCCAGGAGCGCGGACTGGGGAAAGCCACCGGGTTGTGCGCCGGATCGAAGCTGAACAGCAGGTCCGGACGGAAGCGCAGGAACGCCAGAATGCCGGTGTCGATGCCATGGTCGAGCGCCCAGTCGATCCAGTCATCCAGCGACGCCTCGACCTCATAATGCGTGAACCGGTTAGCCAGCGGGGCGGGCATGGCGTAGGTCACCCCACGGTCACCTTGCCGGTTGCCGGCAGCAAAAATCGCCCAGCCCTCGGGAATCTGGTACTCCCCCAAACGGCGGTCAAGGATGAGCTGATAGGCCGCGGCCGAAACGGTCGGTGGCGCGGCATTGATTTCGTCGAGAAACAAGATACCGGCCGGACCGTGGCGTTGGGCATCGGGCAACAGCGCCGGAATCGACCATTCAACACCCTGCTCGGAACGGAAGGGAATACCGCGCAGATCGGTTGGCTCCATCTGGCTCAAACGAATATCAATGAGCGGGACACCGTGCCGCGCGGCGATGCCAGCAATGATCTGCGACTTGCCCACGCCCGGCGGGCCCCACAACATGACCGGAGTGTGATGTCCGGCCACACAACTCATAAATTCGCGATCGAGAATGGCTTCGATGTGAGATGGGCGCATAGGGTTCAGGGGTCAGATAGCGAGTAACAGAGGCGGGCGGCGACACGGGTGGCTTGCAGGCGTTCCGCATCAATCACCTTGGGCCATAGGCGATAGGCCCGTGCACAGGCCTCAGGGTTCGTAAATGCGGCGCGCTCCAGCGTGGCGCGTTCATGATCATCCAGCCCAGCGCACGCCAACAGCAAAGGCGCCAGGTGGCTATGATAATCGGCAATAGCCGAGTATTCCAGTAGGTTATTGCCGGACACGATCAAGGGCGCCGCCACCTCACCCGCGGCCAACCAGCGTGTCCGCCGAGGCGCGCCCGCGCGGCTATTGATGGCCTCAGCTAACCAACTCACGTGCTGCGCCTGCGGCACGCCGGCCGCTCGCAAGGCCGCAGAATCAAAGCCCGTATAGGTCTCGACAAAGGGGTGCCAGAAGAGGTCGATCGCCTCGCCCGCGGCCAGCTCGCCCGACTGTGCTGCGCTGGCCAGCAAGGCCAGCGGTGCGCCCTCGGTATCCAGCAGCCAGCACTCGAGGGCATCGTCAGGGGCAAACGGGAGGTCCGGAAGCGCTTTCAGCCCTGCGCGCAGGCGTGGCGGCAGATCAATGCCGCGTGTCTGTCCGCGGCCCACCTCCCATACGCCGATGGGCCGCAACCAACCGTGACCGTCGTTGCCGTACAGATGCCAGGTCAGGCCGTCGCGCGATACGGCACTGGCTCCTTCAACCTCCACATACTGCGCCACCCCCCGAAACGGATTAAGGACGCGCCGGGCAAAATATCGAATAGACTCTGACATATGGCGACGATACCGATTTCTTCCGCATTCATGCAAACCCCGCTGCCACCGCGACCTGACCAATGTCACAAAGGCGACTTCGGTAGCGTGGGTGTGATCGGCGGTGCACCGGGCATGGCGGGTGCCGTGTTGCTCGCCGCCCGCGCGGCCCTGCACCTGGGGGCCGGACGCGTGTATGGCGGGCTGCTCGACACGCGCATCGGCGTCGATCCCATTGCGCCAGAATTGATGCTGACCACGCCGGAAACCGTTTTGACCTTGACGCCCCCCGGCTGTCTGGTTATCGGCCCTGGCCTGGGCCAGCATGCGCAGGCACTGACCCTGCTGAAGGCCGCCCTGAAAAGCGCGCTTCCGCTCCTGATGGATGCCGATGCCTTGAATCTGCTCTCCGCACACCCGGTACTGATGCGGCAGGTCGCGCAACGCGAGGCGGCGACCCTGCTCACCCCGCATCCTGGCGAGGCCGCGCGCCTGCTCGGAACCACAACCGATGCCGTGCAGGCCGACCGCGAGACCGCGGTGCGCGCGCTGCACCAGCAAAGCCGCGGTATCGTCGTTCTCAAGGGTGCCGGCACCCTGATCGACGATGGCCACACGGTCTGGAAGAACACCAGCGGCAATCCCGGCCTGGCCGCGCCGGGCATGGGCGATATCCTGGCCGGCATGATCGCCGCGCTCATCGCCCAAGGTGCCAATCCAGCGACCGCCGCCGGCTTCGGGGTCTGGTTGCATGGCCACGCCGCCGATCAATGCATTGCCAACGGTATCGGCCCGCTGGGACTGACGGCCAGCGAAGTGGTCACTTGTGCGCGGTCATTGCTAAATACCCCAAAATTAGGATAGCCTTATCCGCATACATCCTAAAACAGCCCTCTCGAACCCATGTCCCATAAACACCCTGTCATCGCTGTCACCGGTTCTTCCGCCGCCGGCACGACGATGGTTCGCACCGCCTTTGCTGACCTCTTCCGGCGCGAATCAATCAATGCCTTTTTTGTCGAAGGCAACAGCTTCCGCCGCTATGACCGCGACGAGATGAAACGGGTCGTCAGCGAATCACGCAAGACCGCACATCCCCTCTCGCATTTCGGCCCGGAAACCAATCTATTCGACCGCCTGGAAGGCTTGTTCCGCGAATACTCACGCACCGGCACCGGCATCTACCGCCACTACGCCGAGAGTCACCGCGATAGCGAACGCTACGGCGTAGCGCGTGGCCGTTTCACCCCTTGGAACGATATCCCGCCCGGCACCGACCTGTTGTTCTACGAGGGGCTGCACGGCGGTGTCATTCAAAGCACCTGGAGCCACCGACGGCTCTCGGAATCGCATAATCCCATGGTCATCAAGGCCCGCCAGACGGCCGAACAGGTCCATGACAGTGGTGTTGATGTAGCCCAATGGGTGGATCTTTTGATCGGCGTCACCCCCATCATCAACCTCGAGTGGATACAAAAGATCCAGCGCGACTGCGCCGAAAAAGGATCTTCACGCGAAGGGGTTGTCGACACCATCCTGCGCCGTCTGGAAGACTATACGCGCTACATCACGCCGCAATTCTCGCTGACCGATATCAACTTTCAGCGGGTCCCCACGGTGGATACTTCCAACCCCTTCATCGCGCGCGCCGTCCCGACGCTCGACGAGAGCTTTGTCGTCGTGCGTTTCCGTGAACCGAAGCGGTTCAATTTCAAGGATCTGCTACAACGCATCGAAGGCGCATTCATGTCGCGCCCGAATACGCTGGTTGTCCCGGGCGGAAAAATGCACCTCGCCATCGAGACCATCTGCGCGCCGCTGGTTCACGAACTGGTTGAAAAGATGCGGCAGCGCTAACCCGGATATTTCATGAAATATCCGGGCTAAAAACAACGACGACAGGCCGCCACAAGATCCCTACGGATCAACTCCCCTTGCAGGCCCCGCAAAAACGCTCCGCCAACCAGGCCTGAAACTCGCTGGAGATCTCGGGGTGTTTGAGCGCGAAATCCACCTGCGCCTGCATATAACCCAGCTTTGAGCCGCAATCGAAACGCTGCCCGGCAAAGGCGTAGGCCAGCACCTGCTGTTCCTGCAACAAGGCCGCAATACCGTCGGTCAGTTGCAGCTCACCGCCGGAACCCCGCTCGATATGTTTTAGATGGTGAAAAATGCGCGGGGTGAGGATGTAGCGCCCGACAACCGCAAGATTGGACGGCGCCTCCGCCGGCTTGGGCTTTTCGACGATACGGTTGACGCGCGAAACCCGCTCGGTCATTACATCGGTTGACACGATGCCATAGGAGCCCGTGTCCTCCGGCGGTACGGTCTCAACGCCCACCAGCGAAGACTGGTAGTAATCAAATTGCTCGCACATCTGCTTGATTGCGCCCGGCTGGGCATCAATCAGATCATCGGCCAGGATCACGGCAAAAGGCTCGTCGCCCACCGCCGGCTGCGCGCACAGCACCGCATGGCCCAATCCGAGGGCCTCGGCCTGGCGGATAAAGATGCAGTTTATTTCGGGTGGCAACAGGCCACGCAAGGCCTCCAGGGCCTTCAGCTTGCCGCGCTGTTCCAGCTCCACTTCGAGTTCATACGCCTTGTCGAAGTGATCGGCGATGGCCCGCTTGGTACGACCAATAATGAAGATCAAGTCGGTGATCCCCGCCTCCATCGCCTCTTCTGCGGCATATTGGATCAGCGGCTTGTCGACGATGGGCAGCATCTCCTTGGGATTGGCCTTGGTGGCCGGCAGAAAACGCGTCCCCATCCCAGCGGCCGGAAAGACGGCTTTTCTGACTTTTTTCATGTGTTCTCCTCCAACATTTTTTTCAGTTCAGTCTCATCCAGAATCACTCGACCCAGTTCGTGTGCCTTAGCCAGCTTGCTACCCGCATCAGAACCGGCCACCACAAAATCGGTCTTCTTTGACACGCTGCCCGCCACTTTACCACCGGCTGCTTCAATAAGCGCCTTTGCTTCTTCACGGCTGAGGCTGGGCAAGGTCCCGGTCAGAACAAAAGTCATGCCGACCCAGCGCCCCACGCTCTGAACCTGTGGCGTCCCATCGGTCCATACCCCGCGCAAGGCCTCGATGACCGCACGATTATGCGGTTCCGCGATAAAGGCCACAATGGCTGCCGCCACCACCGGTCCGACATCGGGAACGGCGGAGATCTGCTCAACCGAGGCATTCAGAAGCGTGTCCAAGGCCCCAAAATGACGGGCCAAGGCCTTGGCCGTTTCCTCGCCCACATGCCGGATGCCCAAGGCAAAAAGGAAACGCGATAACGGACGCCCCCGACTGGCCGCAATCGCCGCCATCAGGTTCTCGGCCGACTTTTCACCCATGCGCTCCAGATCGGCAAGGGTGGCAACATCGAGCCGGTAGAGGTCGGCCGGCGTCTTGATCTGCCCCCCCTCGACCAGCTGGTCAATCAGCTTATCGCCCAGACCCTCAATATCCATCGCCCGGCGCTGGGCAAAATGGCGAATGGCCTGCTTGCGTTGGGCGGGGCACGCCAGACCATTGCTGCAGCGGGCGGCGGCCTCGCCCTCGATACGCAGCACAGGCGCGGTACACACCGGACATACGGTGGGCATGACGAAGGCGGAAGACATCGGCTCAAGCAGGTTGCGCATGGGCCGCCGCTCCAGAACCACACCCGCCACCTCCGGGATGACATCCCCGGCGCGGCGCACAATCACGGTATCGCCCACCCGGACATCCTTCTTCGCCACCTCATCCGCGTTGTGCAGCGTGGCATTGGTCACCGTCACCCCACCGACAAAAACGGGCTTGAGCCGCGCCACCGGGGTCAGGACACCTGTGCGGCCCACCTGGATATCAATGCCCTCCACAATCGTCATTTCTTCCTGCGCCGGGTACTTATGGGCAAGCGCAAAACGCGGGGCCCGGGCCACAAAACCGATGACCGTCTGCGCCGCGATGGCATTGACCTTGTAGACCGCGCCATCAATGTCATAGGGCATGGCGGCCCGTTGTGCACCCAGCCACGCAAAGTAGTCCAGCAAGCCGCCTACCCCCCGCACCACCTGGCGCTCGGCGGCTGTGGGAAGCCCCAGGCTCGCCAGCCACGCCATCTGCCCGGCATGGGTCTCCGGCAATGTCGCTCCATCGACGCTGCCGACGCCATACGCAAAAAAGGACAGACGCCGTGCGGCCGTAATGCGTGAATCCAGTTGGCGCAGGCTACCGGCAGCCGCATTACGCGGATTGACGAAGGTCTTTTCGCCTCGGGACAGCGCCTCCTGATTGATGCGCTCAAAGTCGTGCCGCATCATGAGCACCTCACCGCGGACCTCCAGTTCCGCCGGAGGGTTCTCCAGAGACAGGCGCAGCGGGATAGCCCGGATCGTGCGCAGATTCTCGGTCACATCCTCGCCCGTCTCGCCATCGCCGCGCGTCGCCCCCTGCACCAGCAGACCCTGGCGATACAGAATCGACACGGCCAGACCATCGAACTTGGGTTCGCAGGCGTACTCGATCTCTGTCCCCGCCCAGCCGCTACCAGCCAGAAGCTCGCTCACGCGGCGATCAAAGGCATGCACCTCGGCATCACTGAAGGCATTGGCCAGAGACAGCATGGGGAGACGATGGGTGACGCCAGAGAAACCGCGTGCGACCTTGCCACCCACCCTCTGCGTCGGTGAGTCCAGGGTGATCAGTTCGGGGTGCTCTGCCTCCAATGCCTGCAACTCGCGGAACAGGCGGTCGTACTCGGCATCCGACAAGGTCGGCGCATCGAGGACATAGTACTGCGTGTTGGCGGTCTCGATCTGCGCACGCAGGGCCCGAATCCGGTCTGCGTTATTGATCTGCGCCGGAGGCATCCTGACGCCCTCAAGCGAACAGACGCAGTGCCTGCTCCCCACCCGGCGCAATACCGCGGTCATTCAAACGCCGGCAGGCCTCGCTGAGGGCCGCGCGATCGTGTTGCAGACGCATGGCGCTGATCGGTCGTCCCTGACTATCAACCACGCGTGCGGACAACTTGTCGGCCAAGAAATCCCCCAATCCAACCATACGATCGAAGGCCTCCAGGCCATCCTTGCAGCGCGGGACCTCCAACATCAGGGTCACGCCATGGGTGCGCAGGCCCTGACCGTTGGCCGGGAATGGCGCATGCTCCATATTCACCAGGGTAAACAGCGTTTCACCCGTCTCGCCCTTCATGACAAAGCCACCCGAAGGCTGATACTGCATGCCCCGCTCGGTCACCAGGCGCGCCAAGGCCTCGCCACTGAAGGGGAAGCCATCCGGGACCACGACGCTGAAGTCAATCATCTGATCAACCTCCATGCAGAAGCGATCCAGATCAATCGCCTGCCGGGCCGCCAGCACGACATCAATGCAGTCAACCGTGCCCCCGTGGGCCGTGGCGTAGCGATCCGCCAAGGCACACGCGTTCTGCAGCACATCCTGCCGAGTCGGGCCCTTGCGGTTGGCCAGCAAAATGCCAATCTCCGCCTGGGCGTACACGGCTGTGGAATAGTGATCAATCGTATGCCATTCCCCGCCGTCCTCCGTCTGACCGACGATGCGCACCGCGTTCGATCCCGAACTCATACGATCGACCATGTCCGCCAGGGCGCGATCGGCCGTCAATCTGAAGGGGAAGCGAATAATGAATTCAATGTCCGCATTCAACGGAGAAGCCACCTTG